>CDZN01003258.1_pt1 | contig 27166 bp, 25 predicted proteins | sample 557701 | NCBI WGS metagenome assembly CDZN01 (sample SAMEA3182089, study PRJEB8094) | gut metagenome | biome: human; feature: gut; material: Stool; isolation source: human stools | place: Canada | collected 2013-02-04 | reverse complement strand
TTAAATAATCAAGATATGTGGTGAAACGATTTTTTTCCCTGAACGATGCAATCTTACCTAGCGTGCAATCATTGGGAAAACGGCAGGCAGAATCATTGATTCGTCTGTCGATTTTTTTTTACAACTCACTTTTTGTTGAAATAAGATTACTCAAGTTCGCGCCGATGATTTGAATTATGCGATGGCTAGAAAAACTCGTAACGGACAATGACCTATCGCCGTCTAACCCGAGTTCAGGAAGGCCTCTTCAGTAAAATATCTCCGCTTAATTGCCTCTTACTTGATTGGAAATATTGAATGCGTACCTTAGGAAATATTATTTGGAACATCCCATTTCTAGGCTTTGTTACGGCGGCTCTCGTTTTTCTGATTGGCCTTTTGTTTGTTGTTACGATCATCGCAGCGCCGATCGGTCTAGGTCTCATCCAGTATTCGAAATTTTTGCTCCTGCCGTTTTCCTATGACATGGTTTCTAAATCTGAGATAGACGGCGATGCGAATAAAAATATCCTTTGGCAAACTTATGGATTTATTCTGAAGGCAGTCTACGTCATCTTCTTAGGTATCCCGATGGTCATACTCTCTCTGGTACAGATTGTCTGCTGTTTTTGCAGCATTATCGGTATTCCGGTTGCCATTGTGATGGCTAAATCGCTTGGAACTCTGCTTCAGCCGGTCGGTAAAGTTTGCGTTGATCATTCTGTTGCGCAAGCGCTGCTTGTTGAGCAAGGAAGAAGCCAGCTGGCTCTCAGGAACCGAAAGGAACGGCAGTGATCTGAGTATTCATATGCCGTGGTACCTGAGCAACCGGCGATTCTTTATTTTGTCGACTGTCCAAATAGCCTGTTCGTGCTTAATCTCCGTTAACAATCATTTGCGGATTTTGTAACCGACCTGCAATAAATATGTCGCAAAGGCTGCAGCTGCTACGCCGGAGATCGTTACAACGGACAGGCTGACCCAAGGATTGAAGTCGCTTTGGGAGAAGAACCCGTACCGAAATCCGTCAATGATGTAGAAGAATGGATTAAATCTCGACAACGTCTGGAAAACTGGCGGCAGCTGGTTAATCGAGTAAAAGACACCAGACAGGAATGTCAGCGGCAGAATAACAAAACTTTGAAAAGCTCCGACCTGATCAAACTTATCAGCCCATAATCCGCAGATAAGGCCTAGGGACCCCATAAGAGCGGCGCCCATAAACCCAAAGACCAAAATCCAAAGAATATGGTCCATCGGAGGAGGAGACCAAAGGAACGAAGCAAGCAAAACACCTGCGCCGACGATTAAGGCACGTACAATGGAGGCGCCGATCATCGCTAATGACAGCTCCCAGCCGGCAAAGGGCGGCAGCTGGATAAAAATCAGACTTCCCATGATTTTCGAAGACAACATCGAAGAAGAGCTGTTTCCGAAAGCGTTCTGCAGCATCGTCATCATTACGAGACCGGGAACAAGGAAGTGCAGGTAATTCACGCCGTCAAAAGTCGGCATTTTGCCGGCTAAGACTTGCCCGAACACGAGCAAATACAAAAGTCCCATGAGAACCGGTGCAAAAATCGTCTGCAATGCAATCTTTTTGAATCGGAGAATCTCTTTTTCCAAAAGCGTAAGAAAAGAAGCTCCGGGACGGTAAGGCTGAGGTTCTATTTTGAATTTCATTTAGAGGTAATCCTCATAAAGACTTCTTCGAGATTGGCTTTGCCGAGTTCTAAACCTTCGGGCTCTAAGCCTCGCTTATGAAGCTCGTCGAGCAGGATTCTTAAACCTTCCGGGGTGTCGTAGTTCAGGCAATAGAATCCGTCCTGAAGCTTTTCTACCTGAATCGGAAAGTCCGAGGGCAGAGGAGCCGAAAGGGTAAAAACAACACGGTCTTTGGAGTATTCCTTCAGAAGATCGCGTGTGTTCTCTAAGGCTGCAATGCGTCCGTGATTAAGCATGGCGACATTTCTGCAGAGTCGTTCTGCTTCTTCAAGGTAATGGGTCGTCAGAATGATCGTGTGTCCCTTGCGGTTTAGCTCTTCCATAAAGGTCCAAAGCGAGTGGCGAAGGTTGATGTCGACCCCGGCTGTCGGTTCATCCAACACAATCAGAGGCGGTTTATGGACAAGCGCCTGGGCGATTAGAACGCGGCGTTTCATACCGCCGGACAAGCGCATGACGCTTTCTTTCTTTTTATCGGCAAGATCCAGAACCTCAAGCAGTTCGTTGAGCCACTTATCGTTGTGACGCAGGCCGAAATATCCGCTCTGCAGTCTTAATGTCTCCCATACACTCAGAAACGGATCGAAAGTAATTTCCTGCGGGACGATGCCGATCGCCATTTTGAATTGCTGCCAGTCACGGCGAATGTCGTAACCTAAAACAGAAACGTTTCCGCTGTCAGGCGTTACAGTCTTGGCCAGTACACCGATCAAAGTGCTTTTTCCGGCTCCGTTAGGGCCGAGCAGGCCGAAAAAATCGCCTTGTTCAATCGAAAATCTCACATCCGAAAGGGCCTTTTTTGGATTTTTACCGGCGTTAAAAGACTTCGAAATATGTTCAATTTGAAGTGCCGGAATATTAAATTCAGTCACGAATTTTTTCCTTTTGTCTGTTTTTATTCAAAGATTAACCATTCTTCAAACTACTGTTTTAAACGAAAGTCTCAAATGGTTAATAAAAATTCAGATCAATCCGAACCGGTTAAATTTTTATACATATTGATTACAAGGATTCGGGTAAACGATAATGATAATCATTTGTATTAAAATTGTCTTGGCGCTAAATTTATTCAAATGATAATCATTATCAATAAAATATTTTAGCATTATGCAAGCACAACACACTGACCGACAGAAAGCAGTCCCGATGTTTAATGCCTTCCAAAGCAAAGGGCAAGACGACATCAGCCGCTGGCTGGCCAAAGTTTCTGAGAATCCTATTGTCGAAGCTTTTCCCGAAAAGATTGATATCCATCCGGGAATGGACAGCTCCATGCTCCTGTCTACGGAAATGCCGGCGATCCTATCCGAACTTGTCTCTAAGCCTCGTACACGCAGAACGGTGGCCTATATCAACGTTCCTTACTGTGAAACCCGCTGCTTGTATTGCTTGTTCTATATCAAGCCGTATCGCAATAAAGAAGAAAGCAAAGCATTTGCCGATACGCTGATCAAAGAACTTCAGTTTTGGTCGGATAAACCGGTGCAGAAGGGCGAGCCCGTCCACGCCGTCTACTTCGGCGGCGGCACACCGACCGCTTTAGAAGCCTCTGATATTGAAAGAGTCATTAAAGCTGTTCGTCGCTACCTTCCGCTCGCCAACGACTGTGAAATCACTTACGAGGGCCGTTTGTCCGGTTTCGGGACCGACAAAATGGAAGCTGCATTAGCAGGCGGCGCCAATCGCTTCTCTTTGGGTGTTCAGAGCTTTGATACGAAGATCCGTCAGGCCGTCGGCCGACGTTCGGATAAGGAAACCCTGATCCGCCAGCTTGAAAAACTGATGAGCTACGATCAGGCCGCCATCGTGATTGATTTGATTTACGGTTTTCCGTTCCAGACCTTGGAAACCTGGGAAGAAGACTTACGCATCGGCAGAGAACTCAACCTCGACGGCATCGACTGCTATCAACTCCGCGTGTTTGAGAAGTCTCCGCTGCACAAATATATTCAAAACGGCAAGCTGCCGCCCGGACCGGATCATGAACTGCGCGCAGCCATGTTCCAGGAAGCGGTAAACAGCATGCACGAAGCAGGCTGGAAGCGCCTTTCTATCTCTCACTGGGCTTCCAATACCCGCGAACGCAATTTCTATAACTACTACGCAAAGACCCGCACCGACTGCTTAGCTTTCGGTCCCGGCGCCGGCGGCAACTTAAGCGGTTACGGCTTCATGCAGCACCGCCAGCCGGATGTATGGGCCAAGGCCGTCGAAAGCGGCGTCAAACCGATTGCCATGATGACCAAACCGCCTCTGTTCTGGGAACTGGGACGCGCGGTCGCTGAGCAGCTCGAATTGAATTTCTTTAACCCTTCCCAACTGGCTCACGAGTTTTCTGAGAAGTTTGCAACTTTGTGGAATCCGTTAATCGATAACTGGACTGAAGCAGGGCTCCTGGCACCCGTCGGAAACCGTTTTGAACTGACGGTTCCCGGTCAATTCTGGCAGGGCCGCATGACTCAGCACATCCTCGACTACTTCAAATCTCAGACAAAATGACCACTAATCTTACTTTCAAATTGACGGTTGCAGCCGCATTGACTTTTTGCTCGCTCGCACTTCAGGCCGAAGAAACTGTTCAGACTTCTGAAGTGACGGTAACCGCCGGCCGCGTGGAACAGCAGCTTCTCGAAGTTCCAATGGCTGTGACGGTTGTGACTAACCAGGAAATCCAGGAATCTGCCGCCCGCAACGTAGGCGAGCTCCTGGAAGACATTCCGGGCGTCATGGTCAATAACGCCGGTTCTCAGGGCTTAAAGCGCGTTTCCATCCGCGGAGAGGATACCTTCAGAACCCTGACTCTTATTGATGGCCAGAAGATTTCCGAACAGAAATCCATGTCCGGCGCCTCGATTCTTATCGATCCGAGCTCCATTGAACGCATTGAAGTGATCAAAGGACCGGCCTCCGTGCTTTACGGTTCTGATGCTTTAGGGGGTGTGGTAAATATCATCACAAAAAAAGGATCTAAGAAACCTTTTGAAGCCGAGGGTTCTGTTGCTTGGAACGGCGCCGGTCACGGTTGGGCAGAAACGATTTCTCTCGGTGGCACCTATAAAGGTTTAAATTACCATTTGGACGCCGGTTATCAGAGTCACGGCAACATCAAGACGCCGCTGGGATATCAAAAAGGCACTGACTTCCGCCAGAAGAATGCATCCGCATTCCTGAGCTATGACTTCAATGAGCATTTCACTGCCGGTCTGCGTGCGGATACTTTTGACAGCGATATCAACTCTTCCAGCTGGGAATATGAACAAGATCCGAACAGCGAGTTTTTTGTGCACATTCCGAAATGGAAACGTGACAAAGTTGCGCTGTTTGCAGAAGGCAAGAACCTTAATGAATACCTGACCCGTCTGCGTTGGGACGGCTATTGGCAGAAGAACCATAAGAACATGAGAAATTATGTTTCTCAGCCACAAGGCCCCATGAAAGTTGTTACCGATTCTCACGCCGATAACCGAATCAAATCTTACGGAACAAGTCTTCAGGCTGACTGGCAGCTGGGAGAATCGAATTTCCTGATTACTGGTTACGAGTTTGTTCAGGATCAGTTGGAAGCTGATACCTTGGCCAAGACAACCATGGCGCCGATGCTCAATACCGTGACAAACCGTTATGTAAAGGGCAAAGAAACAACCAATGCGATTTTTGCATCCATGGAAACAACTTTGCCGATGGATTTCACGCTTAATTATGGCGTTCGATATACATGGGTTGATTCCAAGCTGAGCAAAGCTGTCGGGGTCAAAAACGGTTATGCAGGAATGGGCAGAGTTAAATATGTTAATGCTCCGGACGACAAGGTCGGTAAAGTCGGCAGCGATAAAAACAGCCGTCCCGTCTTTAACCTGAGCCTGAACTGGACGGGAATGCCGGATACATCGCTGAGAGCGGGCTGGTCTCAAGGTTTCCGTGTTCCCAACCTCCAGGAAAAATACCTTATTAACAGTATGGGCGGTGGTACGACATTCGGCAACGCAGACCTTAAGCCTGAGAAATCAAACAACTTTGAGGTTGGAGCCCGTTATGCAGGAAGTGCTCTAGAGGCAGACTTTGCTTTGTTCTACAACCTTGCAGACGACTATATTTCCTCCGTGCATATAAGCAAAACTGAGTATACCTATCTGAACGCTGATAAGGCCAAGACTTTCGGTGCGGAGCTCTCTGTGAACTTTAAGCCGACGGACCACTTCTTCCCCTATGCCAGCATGACTTGGCTGCGCAGAAAAACAGAGTGGGGCAGCGGAGTCTCGACCTATGATTCGGGCGTCGCAGGTTTCACGGCTCGTTATGGCGTGAAGACTGAGTTCGATGTCTTTAACGGTCGTTGGAATACGGATACCTACCTCAGAAGCAAGACCGCGTCAAAGTCTTATTCGCCATCCAGTAATGAGACGACCCGCGTTGCCGGTTATACAACGCTTAACTTTGCGACAACTTATCACTTCGGCCCGCAGAAGCGTTACATGGTCAGTGCCGAGGCTATCAACATTACCAATCAACTTTATTCCTACGGCGATTCGATCTACGAACCGGGACGGCACTTCAACTTCAAGCTGAGCGCTAAGTATTAAGAAGTAATACGGATTCATTTCAACGGAAAACAACATGACGGAAATGGTATTGGAGAGAAGGGAGGGGCAGTCTTGGCTCAGAAGGCTCGGTGACCGCTGGGGTGCTCGTGACCTTGTGGTGATCGGGGTTTTTGCCGCAACCGCAAAACTCTCCACGGTTTTAATCGCTATGGTGGGCGGAGGAATGAATCCGGTCAGCCTTCTGCTTAAAAATGTGGTGTTCACTACATTGCTTGTGATCATGCTTTACAAAGTTAGACAGCCGGGAACTCTGACTCTCTTTGTAATCGTGAGCGCGCTGGTGAACTTCCTGCTTTTGGGCGGAAACGTCACACTTATTCCTCCGATGCTGGCGGCTGCACTTGTCTCCGAAGTCGTGATGAAGTTCGTTAAAAGCTTCGGCTGGAAAGGTGCCGTGTTCTGGGGTGTCGGCTGCTTTGACTTCCTTTCCAAAGGATTGTCTCTTGCAGTTTCCTATCTCATGATGCGCGAATCTCCCGCTTTGATGGCAGTAGTTCTTCCGATCGTTTTAATCGGCTATGCCGGTTCTTTGCTCGGTCTTTACACGGGCTGCCGTTCTATGAAGGAGTTAAGACATGCAGGCATCGTCCGCTTCTAAGTTTGATGTTTTAACGCAGCTGGATGTCCGCAGCAAAATGCTCATTGCCGCATTAGCGGCTGTGATGACGATTGCGCTTTCTTCTCTGAATTCGCAGCTGCTGCTTTTTACAACGTCGCTGCTTTATCTATTTGCGCTCGGTCGATACAAACTAATTTTTGTGAGCTATGCTGCCTCGCTTCTGATGATGGCGCTGTCCGTGGGATTTGCCTCTGTGTTGGCTTTGTTCATTCCTTCCATGGGTAAAAGTCTGGAACTGAGTTCTCTGTGTATTCCGTTCCTGAGAGCCCTGACAGTGATGAACACGATTTTGCCGATGGCTTTTACTGGAAGACTACAGAATATTCTTAACGGTCTTCAGCAGCTGAAGCTTCCGTTCATTATTTATCTTCCGGCCGCTGTGATTATTCGTTTTATTCCGACGTTTGCCGGCGATGTGAAGCAGATCTGGGAGTCTTTGAAGATAAGAGGTTTCAAGATCAATCCTTGGCAGTGCACGATTCATCCGATTCGTACGACGCGTCTTTTGTTTACGCCGCTTCTCTTCAGAGCGCTCAAAACCAGCGACGAGTTGGGCATTGCAGCTGAACTCAAAGGTCTTCATGCCGGGAGTAATTCGGGTTCTATGCAGAGAAGGAGATTCGGGAAGCCTGACATCGCAGCCATTACCCTTGTTCTCTTAATCTGTACGGGGGCGGTTTTACTTCAAATTTACTTTCCTACCGACATTAAGGCGGCAATGAGATGATTGAACTGAAAAACGTCACTTATCGTTATCCGTTCTCTGACAGAAACGCGCTTGAAGATATTTCTTTGAAGGTTCGTCCCGGTGAAGCAGTGCTTTGCACGGGTGTCTCCGGGTGCGGCAAATCTACCTTAATCCGTCTGATTAACGGTCTTTGCCCGCATTATTTCGGGGGAGAACTTCAAGGAACCGTTCATGTTGCAGGTCAAGACAACCAAAAACTCAAACTGCATGAAATCAGCACCCGAGTCGGTACGTTGTTCCAAAACCCTGAAACGCAGTTTTTTGCGCTCGGTGTAGAAGAAGAGATGGCATTCAAACCCGAATCCCGAGGAATGCCTCCCGATAAAATCCGAGAGCTCATTGCTAAAACTTCTCAGCGTTTCGGTCTGAATTCCGTTTTAAAAAATACGATCCACGAACTCTCTCAGGGACAAAAACAGAAGGTCGGTCTGGCTTCCTTAATGATGGAACCGCTGCAGGTGCTGATTCTGGATGAACCGACAGGAAACCTCGATCCGGAATCTACGATGGATTTGGCCGAGGAGATTCTGCGGTTAAAAGAGAAGGGCGTTGCTGTCCTGATTGTCGACCATCGCTTGTACTGGTTAAAAGACGTGGCTGACCGCGTCTGCGTGATGGAAAAAGGAAGAATCGTCCAGGAGGGCACTTTTGATGATCTTAGCGACGAAGTCCGAGAACGCTACGGATTGAGAAAAGTCGATGTCGAAGATAAAAGACACGAACTTCCGTCGTTGTCCGAGGGCAAAGAAACCGTAATGAAGGTCTCGGATCTTTCGTTTGCTTACCCGAGAAAGCCGAAGATTTTTAACGGCACCGACCTGGAACTGCGCAAAGGTATAACAGGGCTTTTCGGCCCGAACGGTACCGGCAAAACGACTTTGGCCCGGATTCTCACAGGTTTAAATAAACCAACCCAAGGGACACTAGAAATAAGAGGCAAGAAGGTCAAACCTCAGGAATGCCTTAAGCATGTTGCAGTGGTCCTCCAGAACGCAGACCATCAGCTGTATATGCGGACGGTTTTTGATGAACTTCTGACAAGTCTGGAAGCCGCAGGCTGCCGAGGGGGTAAGCAAGCCGCCGAGGAGCTGCTGCAGCTTTTTGATCTGACAGAACTCAGAGACCGTCATCCGCATTCCCTCTCCGGCGGCCAGCAGCAAAGGCTAGTGATTGCCTGCGCGTTTGCCAAAAAACCGGATGTCATCATTTTGGATGAACCGACAAGCGGCTTAGACGGCGCAAATCTTCATCGAATTGCCGGCGCCCTGCGGCAGCTTTCTGACGAAGGCAAAGCCGTGCTTGTCATTACTCATGACCTGGAGCTCGTGGACATGGTGTGCGACAGCGCCATCAGACTCCCGCTTCAAAAAACAAATCTTTCAGCAACTTTTCAATAAATTAATCGGTAAACCTATGACAACAATCGTTGAACAGCAGAACAAAATTAATGAACTTTTAAACAGCGGCCGTCCCGTAACATTGGAGACGATTGCTCAGGCGCTCTCCGTGACAGCGCAGGAAGCGGCTCATCTTCTGCCGGAAGGTTCCGCCACCTTTGCTCCGGGTTCCGATTTTGAAAGCGTTTGGGCCGCGATCGCCGAATGGGAAAAAATCACTTTCATTGTGACTGCTCACGGCAACGTCATCGAGGTTGAGACCAAACTCGTGACGGGTAAAGCAGCCATGGGCTACTACAATCTGATGGGAGGCAAGAGCCCGCTTCAAGGTCACTTTAAGTACGGCGACATTTCCGAGATCGGCTTTGTGACTATGCCGTTCTTGGGCCGTGAAAGCCACTTCGCCGCTTTCTTTACAACTTCCGGCGAAGTTGCTTTCTCCATGTACGTCGGTCGCGAAAAACACAAGTTAATTGAAAGCGCCAAAGAAAAATTCCTTGCCCTCCAGCAGAAGTACAAAGCTTAATGAGAGGAAGAGAATGAAAGTTTTAGTTGTATACGCCACCGTTACCGGAAACACTGAGATTATTGCCCGCGCAATTGCTTCGGCAATTCCCGGCGCCGATCTCAAAAAACTGCCGACCGACGTCAATTCTCAGAATTACGACTTTATCTTCGCCGGTTTCTGGTGCGACAAAGGTACACCGGATGAAGTATGGCAGGCATTCCAGAAAGAGGCTAAGACCAAACCGATTGCGTACTTCGGAACGATGGGCGGAGATCCCAACAGCGAACGCGGACAGGCTTGGGTTAACAAGGTAGCAGGTCTTTTCCCATGCGAAAACTTCAAGGGTCTTCGTGTTTGGCAGGGAAAGATCGACCCTAAGATCTTAGCCGCTATGGCCAAGATGCCCGGCGCAAAACCGATGACGCCGGAGCGTCAGGCCAGATTGGATGAAGCCGCCAAGCACCCGACAGCCGAAGATCGGGCTCAAGCCGGAGCTTGGGCCTTAGAGCTTCTTAAAAACTTCCGTAATGACAAATAAACATGGACATTAAAGAGATTTACAACCAGATCGGATGCGCCGGTATTGCGCTGGTAATTATCGGAGTATTTGCTCTTTACATTACCGTTTGGAATTTTCTTTATTTGAGAGGCGTGCTCTCTAAATTTAAAAAGCATTTCCACGGGATGGACCAGGCGATACCGGAGCGCATTCGTCGTTACTTCGGAGAGAGCACAAATCCTTTGGAATGCATCGTGCGCGATATAGTCATGACGCACGGCGCTCACTCCGACGACATTCGTGCGGAAGTAGCTTACTTGTTCCACAAGCATTTCAAGCCAGTGAACAATGCGCTGACTTGGCTCAAGTTAATTTCCGCCGTTTCTCCGCTGCTGGGCCTTTTGGGTACGGTTATCGGTATGGTGACGGTTTTCCGCACTATTTCCGAGAACGTTTCTCCTGATCCCACGATGCTCGCGGGCGGTATTTGGACAGCCCTCATCACAACTGTGATGGGTTTGGTGGTCGCGATTCCGGCGCTGATGGCTTATTACTACCTGATGCTCAAAGTTAAAGAGCTTCGAATCGAGGCCGTGGAATACAGCTATAGAGCTTTAAATATCCGCCGAGAACCTTGCCGCTGCGCCCAGAAGATGGAAGAAGACGAGCAAAAAGCAGCCTGAGATTTAAGAGATAGATATGTTTGACGAACTCGAAGAAGAGCCCCGGGTGGATTTGACGCCGCTCATTGACGTGATTTTCATGTTGGTCATCTTTTTTGTGATGACCATGACGTTCAGCAAACCCGTGCTGGATGTCGTATTGCCTGCGGCCCAGAACTCCGAGGTCAAGAAAAAGACGGCGGAACTCGTCATCAGCGTGAAGTCCGACGGAAAGTATTTCTTTAACGATCAGGAAATTCCTAAAGAAGAGCTTTCCCGTTTCTTGTCCGAACATCCGGAAGGCACGCTCAACCTGATGGTAGATGAGAAGGCTCCGTTCGAAGCTTTTGTTTATTTGGCTGACTTGGCGAAAGTCAATAGAGAAGGCCGTTTTGTGATCAGTACTAAAGCAGCACCTAAGAATTAAGATGTTTAGTCCTAAACGCAAAGACAATGAATTACTCAAGGCCAAACGGCTTTCCAAAGCTGCTTTGGCTGCCTTTGCCTGCGCGTTTGCTTGGGCAGCCTGCACGATTAAAACAGATGCTCCGCAGCCTTCTCAGCAGCCGCGGACGATAGAACTGAGTTTTTCTCAGATTCAGGATATTCAACCGGAAGAAGCACCGGAAGTCCGGCCGGAACCTCAGCCACAACCGGTCATCGAAGAACCTAAAAAACTTCTCACAGATGAATCGGAATTTAAAGTCGAACCTGAAAAGGTTGTAGAAGAAAAGCTTCCTGAATCTGAAGCAAAACCGGTACCTCCGGCGCCCGTACCCGCTGAACAGTCCAAACCGAAGAAGGCTGACCCGGAGAAACCTAAGCCTAAAGCTTTAGAGAAGCCGAAACCGGCTAAGAAGCCAAAAGAACCCAAGGCAGAAAAGGGAGAACCCGCGCTTCAAAAAGCTTCTGAATCTGCTGAAGCGAAGGCGGCCTCGCATGCTGCTGCAGAGCAGGCACCTAAAAGGAAAAGCATCACTGCAATGCTTGTGAGTTTGGTTGAAAAACACAAGCGTTATCCGAAAGCAGCGAGAAGGGCGGGAATGGAAGGCGTCGTTTTAGTGGAATTTACGGTCGACTCAAGCGGTAAAGTTACCGGCGCCTCAGTCATTAAGAAATCGGGCAACGATCCCTTGGACTCAGCCTCTCAGGAGTTAAGCAATCGAATCATCGGGACGGCTTTTAATGTTCCTAATGCTGGGATGAAGATCCAGGTTCCGATTCGGTACAGTCTTGATTAACAAAAGATGAGAAACTTGAGTGAGGGAGGAGGGAGTAAGCGTTGCTGTCATTCATTTTTTGAGCGATTTGCCAGTTTTGGGAAATTGCGTATAATTCAATTCTCTTTCGGAAGGGTGGCAGAGCGGTTGAATGCAGCAGTCTTGAAAACTGTCGATGAGTGATCCTCATCCGTGGGTTCGAATCCCACCTCTTCCGCCAGCCTTAGGTGCGCTAAAAATCTTTCCTTTTCTCAAAAAGACCTATAAACCTGCCAATTCAATGGGTTTTGCAGTTTCACTTCCATCTAGTAGAACGTCTTATAAGCAATTGAATCCGCGGTTAGGTACTCATACAAGTTCATCTTTTAATCTTTCTTTGTAACTGTCTTATTCTCTAACTTCTTAATAAAAGGGCAGGCCTAAGCACTGACGTAATCTGTATAGCGTAGGTCCTCTTAACGAGCACCGGAGCTTATTATTGCGGGTTGGCTATTTTGACGGATTAAAGATGGGGTCCAGCGAAGGCTTCATAATCAAAGGCTTCGGTCAGGTTTGCGGTAAGAAGGATTGTTGAGCTCGTCTGAGACAACTCTCTCAGATAAACGGAAAGAGAACTTCTATAGCTAGGGCATTCGTTTTGATATGAGAACAGGAGTAAGAGAAAAGAGGGATTAAGTTAAAACTGGAGAAGAAAAGGTTGCAGTCGGGGCGTCGGGAGTTGAACCCGCTACGGCCTACCAAAACCTTTGGCTGCGCCCCGTAAAATGTTTTTCAGACATCGCACAAATAATAATCTATCTTTTGCTCCAGAGCTAATTCAAATAAATAAGCAAAGAAGCAGATGGAGAGTAACTTACAATGTTACAAAGTTAATTTAAAAGAAGCCGACTTTATCAGAAGGAAGGGGCGCCAATGGATCCGCACGTATGGCAAGTAATGGTGGATGCTTTTCCGCAATTATTGTTCAAAGGCATCACTGTAACGATACCTTTGACGATCATTTCGTTCGCTCTTTCCATGGTCATTGCAGTCGTTGTAGCACTGATCCAGTACTCGAAAGTTCCGGTTCTTCGGCAAATTTGCCGCTTCTATGTCTGGGTGATTAGAGGAACGCCGCTGCTTGTGCAGCTGTATGTCGTTTTCTTCGGGCTGCCGAGTATTGGCATCATGGTGGACGCCTTCCTGGCCGCCGTTATTGTTTTCTCAATCAACGAAGGCGCCTATAACGCCGAAACGATTCGCGGCGCGTTAGAGTCAGTTCCTCAGGGCCAGATGGAAGCAGGACGCTGCGTCGGCCTCAATTATTTTCAGATCATGTGGCACGTCGTTCTGCCTCAGGCCTTTAGAACTGCGTTCCCGGCCTTGGGCAACTCCATGATTTCAATGGTTAAAGACACTTCTTTGGCGGCTAACATTACGGTGGCTGAGATGTTCTTCCAAGCCCAGAGAATTGCCGGAAGAACTTATGAAACTATGGCGGTGTACATCGAAGTCGCGCTCATTTATTTAATTTTCTCGACGATTCTTGAGTACTTACAGCGCCGCGGGGAAAAGAAACTCGGCAAATACGGTACAAACTAACGATTCATTTTTGCAGTCAAATTAGTAATGGAAAAAACCGATTCGCTCCTTCTCATAAGCCATGTGAAAAAATCTTTCGGCACCTTAGAAGTGTTGAAAGATATCAGCATCGATGTTTATAAAGGCGATGTGGTTTCAATTCTCGGACCGTCAGGCTCCGGAAAAACCACCTTGCTTCGCTGCGTCAATTTCCTGGAAAGGGCTGATTACGGGTCAATCAGTTTGGACGATAAGACTATCGATTTAAAAACGGCCACTAAAGAACAGGCGTCCGAAATCCAAAGAAAAACGGGCTTTGTTTTTCAGAACTACAATCTTTTTAGAAATAAGACGGCGCTTGAGAACATTACGCTTGGTCTGACTTCCGGCAGAGGCATGAGCAGAGCAGACGCGGTAAAAAAAGGCATGATGCTTCTCCGTAAGATTGGTCTGGAAGACAGAGCCAATTCCTATCCGAGCGAACTTTCCGGAGGTCAGCAGCAGCGGGTTGCAATTGCTCGGGCTCTCGCCACGGACCCGGAAATTATTTATTTTGATGAGCCTACTTCGGCTTTAGACCCTGAACTGACGGATGAAGTATTAGAGGTAATGCGTCAGCTCGCTCAAGAAGGCATGACAATGGTCGTGGTGACGCATGAAATGAACTTTGCTCGTAACGTTTCCAACAGAGTCATTTTTATGGATCATGGTTTGATTGTTGAGCAAGGCAGCCCCGAGCAGATTTTCGAACATCCTCAAAACGAACGTACCCGAGCTTTCCTTCGTTTGGCAAGCGGTTCTCAAGAGGCCCAGCGCTCAGCCTTGGAAGCCTTCAAGAAGCAGCGCGAAGCAGAAAACGCGATGAATTCTCTTTAATTTTTGTTGATGATTTAGATATGACACATAATTTTCGATTATTGATGAAGTTCGGCCTGGGCCTTTTCCTTGCCGGTTCTGCCTCTCTTATGTTGGTCGGATGCGATAAAGCGCCGAGCCGCAATTCCGCTTCGGCTTCTCAAGATCACCTGGCAAGAATTAAATCATCCGGTGAATTGAAGGTCGGCTTAGAAGGGGACTGGCAGCCGTTCTCCTTCCACAATGAAAAAGATCAGTTGGTCGGATATGACGTTGAAGTCGCTCAGAACTTAGCCAAGAAATTGGGAGTCAAAGCCAAGATTGTTGAAGGCCCCTGGGACGGTCTTTTCGCCGGTATGGATACGGGAAGGTATGACTTGGTGATTAATGGTGTAGACGTTACGCCTGACCGCGCGAAAACTTATGATTTCTCCACACCTTACGCCTATGACCGCACGGTGCTAATTACACGGTCCGACAACAACGATATTCACTCTTTTAATGATTTGAAAGGTAAAACTACCGCAAATTCTATTGGCTCGACATACCAGGAGATCGGCGAAAAGTACGGAGCCAAAGTCAGCGGTGTCGATACTCTGGCTGAAACGCTTCAGATGGTTAAAAACAGACAGGTACAGGCAACTATCAACGCCTCCACTTCTTACGGGGACTACATGAAGCATCGTCCCGATGAACCTTTGAAGATTGCAGCTACGATGGATAAAGTGACGGAATATGCCATTCCGATGAAGAAGGGTGAAGACAACGCATCACTGAAGAAGGCAATCGACAATGCTCTTCAGGAAATGAAGAATGACGGAACGTTATCCAAACTATCCGTGAAATATTTCGGCGCGGATCTGACAAAGCCGAATTAATCATTTCGGACTGTCGAATCCAGTTTCTATTCTGAACGGGGCTTCTCAAAAAAGGAGTCCCGTTTTGAATCAGTTAGGACGGTCTTTGATCGGGAAAGGCTTAAATTAACCACATCAAGAAAAAGATTTTTCGGAGGAAAAAATGAAGAAATGGGTACTGATGGTTATGGCCGCTGCCTTTACGCTTTCTGTATCAGCTTGTTCTACTGTAAAAGGTGTTGGCCAGGACGTTTCAGCCGTCGGCGACGACATTGATACCGCAGCAACTGCTGTGCAAAAGAAACTTTAATGGGTGCCGCTAGTTAATCATTGCAATAGAGGTAGATATGAAAAAGTTTTCACTGCTTGCTATTTTGGCTGCTTTTTTGATCGGACTTGCCGGATGCAATACGGTTAAAGGAGTGGGCAAGGACGTAGCTGCGTTAGGTAATGGCGTAGACCACGCTGCGACTATCGTTTCAAATAAGATGTAATTGAAATCTCCGCAAGTGTTGAATGCACTTGCTTGAAAAATCTCGTCCGCGTTGCCTTCACGGGACGAGATTTTTTTAAGCCCTTTCTAAGAATTTACAGGCTGGTCAGCCAAAACTCTCAAAAAGTCAGGAAAAGGTAAGGGGGCTAACGGCCCTTAGAGACCTTATTTATGGCAGCGGGTCTCATTTTTGATTTCCATCTCGGAAATAAAAAATTCACCGCGGTGATCAATATCACCTTCTACTTTGACGCAGGCGCCTACGTCAAATTTGTGGCCGCCGTGGCTCTCAACCTTTGTACGAGCGTCAGCTTTGAAAGTCTTGCCTCCGATAACCCAAGTCGGATTTTGTGCTGAGGGCATCTTTTCAATTTTTCCGTAAAAAGCATCATCGTCCCCGGCAGCGAAAGCGGTGAAAGATAAACTCAGAGCGGCTAAAGCAAGAAAGAATTTTTTCATTTTTTCGCAAATAATAAACAATGAAAAAGCAGCCCGAAGGCTGCTCTATCAATTAAGAATTAACGGCAGCGATTGTCGCGTTTCTGTTCAATTTCGGAAATGAAGAAATTGCCTTCGCGATCGAGATCACCGTCAACCTTAACGCAGGAACCAACGCCGATCTTCTGGTCACGACGATGTTCGATCTTAGTGCGCTGGTCAACCTTGAATGTCTTTCCGCCGATCACCCAAGCAGGATTTTCCGCTGTGGGCATCTGTTCAACCTTACCGTAGAAAGCGTCGATGTCACGAGCAGAAGCTGTGCCCATGATTAAACCGACAGCAGCAAGGGGGAGTAAAACTTTAACTAATTTCATTTGAAACTCCTATTCCATAAATTTTCCTGGTGTCTGAATTCTACGTGGTTACTCCTAATTCACCTGTAAAAATTGTGCGAATTGAGCGCGGAGCAATGGAATGAAACAACTGAAATACTTTTTTTACTTCTTAGAAAAACAGGGAGTTAAATCAAATGGGAGTTATTTTCGGCAAAAAAATCGGGCCATATCGGCCCGATTTGAGGATGCTTCAGAAGTTAGGCAAGCTGCTTCTTAACATCTTCGAGCTTGTACTGAACTTTGTCGAAAGTTTCGATCATGCTTGCAGAAGGTTTGTTCGGGTCAAGCAGGCTGACCACGACGATGGCGATGAAGGATAGTACAAAGCCCGGAATGATTTCATACATGCCCCACCATGCGCCCTGATGCCAGACAAGAACCGTCAGAGCACCGACGATAATGCCGACCAAAGCACCGTTGCGGGTGACGCCTTTCCACAGAAGAGAAAGGATGATGATCGGGCCGAAGGAAGCACCGAAGCCGCCCCAGGCGTAGCTCACCAAAGAGAGAACCAGGTTGTTCGGATCTGTAGCAATCAAGATTGCGACAGCACTGACGGCAACTACGGTCAGGCGGCCGATCCAGACGAGCTCCTTCTGCGCTGCATTCGGACGAATGAAAACGCGGTAGAAGTCTTCGGTAAGGACAGAACTGCAGACCAGCAGCTGGCAGGAAAGGGTACTCATCACTGCAGCGAGGATGGCAGAGAGCAGAATGCCGCCGATCCAAGGATTAAACAGGGTGGTTGACAGGATCATGAAAACACGTTCATGGTTTTCTGCAACGGCTTTGCCGAGATCAGGATGGGCAGAGAAGAAAGCCGATCCGAAGAAGCCTGCAGCAACGGCGCCGGACAAGGAGAAGATGAGCCAAATCATGCTGATCTTGCAGGCGCGAGGCATCACAGAAGCGTTCTTAGCAGCCATGAAGCGAACAAGGATATGAGGCTGACCGAAGTAGCCTAAGCCCCAAGCCAGCAGGGAAATTACGCCGATGAAGGTCTGACCCTGAAGCATATTGAGGTGTGTCGGATCAACGGATCTGACTTGCTCGACTGTAGCAGAGAAGCCGCCTAAGTCGATCATCACAGCAACCGGGGCGATGATCAGAGCCAAGCACATCATGGCAGCCTGAATGGTGTCGGTCCAGCTGACGGCAAGGAAGCCGCCGAGGAAGACGTAAGCCAGCGTGGCAAAGGTGCCGAAAATCAATGCGGTGGAATAGGGAAGATCAAGAACGATTTCAAAGAGTCTGGCGCTCGCAACCATACCGGAGGCGGAGTAAATCGCAAAGAAAAGCAGAATCACGACGGCCGAGATGATTCGAAGCATGCGGGACTTGTCTTCAAAGCGATGAGAGAAGTAGTCCGGAAGCGTCAGAGCGTTGTGTGCTGTTTCGGTATAGACGCGAAGCGGAGCGGCAACGATCAGCCAGTTAGCCAGCGTGCCCAGTGCTAAACCGATGGCGATCCAGGATTCGCAAATACCGGAGAGGAAAACCGCACCCGGGAGCCCCATCAGGAGCCATCCGCTCATGTCGGAAGCGCCGACGGACAATGCGGTAACAACAGCGCCTAAGCGGCGGCCGCCCAAGATATAGTCATTGAAATTTTTGGTGTACCGCCAAGCCACTAAGCCGACAGCCACCATTACGACCAGATAGGCGAAAAAGGTGATTGAGATTGGTGAAAAGTTCATTTTATAACTGAAACAAAATTTAACTTATGTTTCAATCATAACCAAGGAGGGCCTTCTGAACGGAATCCCAAAAACAAATTATCCTAAAGTCAAGGAAAATCCGTGAGCATTAATCCTAACCGCCGATATAAGACATCTCAATTCGCTTCCCGGCTCTGGCTTTGACGGTTTCTTCCGTACGAATTTCAGAATAGTGTTCGTCGCGAGTTGTCCAAATTCGACCGATGGCGTCTTCGATTTCTTCATCGGAAGCGCCGCCGCGAAGCATCTGGCGAATGTCAAAGCCTTCCGTGGCAAAAAGACATTTGTAGAGTTTTCCGTCAACGGATAAACGAATTCGAGAGCATTCTTTGCAGAACGGTTCGCTCACAGATGAAATGAAGCCGAGTTCTCCGCTGCCGTCCTTGTAGGCCCAGCGAGTGGCGACTTCGCCGGTGTAATTCGGGTTCAACGGTTCAATCGGATAGACGCGGTTGATCTCTTCAACGATCTTGTGAGAGGGGATGACATCGTCAAGTCTCCAGCCGTTAGAAGTGCCGACATCCATAAACTCGATGTAGCGGACAATGATTCCGCTGCCTTTGAAGTGCTCGGCGATTTTGATGAGTTCTTTTTCGTTGACGCCGCGTTTAACGACGACATTGATCTTGATGGAAGGAATGCCCGCATCTTTTGCGGCCTGAATTCCGGCGAGCGTCTTCTCAATCGGGAAATTGACGTCGTTGAGATCCTTATAGATCTGAGGATCCATGGCATCCAAAGAAACGGTCAGGCGCTTGAGGCCTGCCGCAGCTAAGGATTTTGCTTTTGCGGACAATGCGGCTCCGTTAGTCGTCACAGCAACATCGAGCGGTTTGTCATTCCAGGTTTTGAGTTTTGAGAGTTCTGTGATCAGGAATTCGATGCCTTTTCTCAGCAAGGGCTCTCCGCCCGTCAGACGAATCTTCTCCACGCCGTTTGCGGCAAAGATTTTGCCCAGTCGGATGATTTCTTCGAAAGAGAGGACTTCTGTATGGGAAAGAAAACAGTGATCTTTCTCGAATTTTTCCTTCGGCATGCAGTAACGGCAGCGGAAATTACAACGGTCAGTAATAGAAATTCTGACATCGCGTAAAGGGCGTCCGCGGGAATCAATCCAGTGAGTATCGTCACGACGGATTTCACCGACCAGCGGGACCGTTTTTGTTGCGGCCTTAATTGGAATAACACGAGAAGACATGCTTACGGTTTCAATTCGACGAAAAAAGTAGACTGATTATAAGGATTCCCGCTTAATCTCTGCTGACTTATTTGAGCATAGGCAGCGGGAAATATTTTGCGAGCACTTTCCGAGGTGTCGTTTTGAGCAGAACGAAGCTCCAAATTCCTATCAAGAATATCCAATCCTGAAAACGCAGGAACTGCGAAAAACAAAAAAGCACTGCAGAACAAATGCTCTGCAGTGCAAGCACAAGCGGGGAGAGAGCTGTGAATCGCCGAAAACTAGCTTCTCATCGCTTTAGCTCGAGCCAGTGCTTCTCTGGCTGCAATGCGTCCCCATATCACGGCGGCCGTTAATTGAGAACCGTCGAGGTAGTTGTCGTAGAAGATACCGCCGACAGCGTTTCCAGCGCCGTAAAGTCCGGGAATCGGCTGGCCTTCGGTATTGATGATCTGAGCTTTCGGATTGATCTTCGGACCGCCGAAGGTCGCTGTCATGCCGCCGGCAAACATGAAGCCGTAGAAGGGCGCCTTTTCGATGGTGTAAGGCTTTTCAAGCGTGGTTGGAACAGCAAGTTTGTCGGTCGTACCGTTATGAACGGCAGCGTTGAATTCTTTGACGGTACTCTCAAGTGTTTCGACCGGAACGCCCATTTGTTTTGCGAGATCTGCAATGGTATCTGCCTTGTAGATTTCTGCCATGGCTTTCTGGTAACGCTTGATTCTTCTTGCAACAATCGGTTCATCTACCACGCGGGAATCAATAATGATGAAAGCGCGGTTTTCTTTGATCAGTTTGGGCGTGTTCTGACCAACATAAACGTAGGTTTGGCCTTCGTCGATATAGCGTTTGCCTTGAGGTGTGACGCAGATGCCGAAGTTAACCATGTTGGAGGGGTTAGCGCGTGTAGTTGGGTGGATCGGGCCGGCATGGAACTGGTCCATGTTGACGTACTGCGGGAAGAAAGGCTGAGTCAGTGTGTAGTTTTCGCCCGTAATGATTGCCGAGCCTCTTAACGGCATCCAAGCGACATTGCCGCCCATATAACGCGTGACTAGGTCTTTGTTGTTGTGGAAGCCGCCTGTGCAGATAACAACACCGCCTTTGGCTTTGTAGGTGACGGGGCCGTTCGGACCGACAGCTTTTACGCCTGTGCAGTTAAGAGATTCGTCGCGAAGAAGTTCTACGGCTTTTGTACGAGTGTGGATAGGAATATTCAGCAGTTTGCATTCGTCGAGCATATTGCGAAGAAGCTGGTTTCCGCCCGGTGTTAATTTGCCGCCGACTTCATGGCATCTGCCGAGCATCGGAGCGATCTGGACGTCGATCGGTTTCCATTCCATGTGAATTCTGTCTGTGAGCCATTGAACGACGTCAGCACTCTGTTCGGCAAACATTTTGGTGAGAACCGGGTCGCCTCTATACATAGAGACTTTCACCAGATCGTTGTAGAAATCTTCGACCGTGTCTTTGATGCCGTCGCGTTTCTGGACCCAGGTATTGGTTGCATTGAAGTTGCCGCCGGCATAAATCGTGTTGCCGAAGGGTCCGAACATTTTTTCGAGCACAACCACTTTTGCGCCGAGGTCTGCGGCTTCGGCGGTTTTCAGTAAACCGGCTGTGCCGATTGCTGAGAGGACGGAATTTTTGAAGAATTTGCGGCGATTCATTTTGACTCCTTTGAGTTCGTTTGAAGAGATTGATACCAGTTTATTGATGGCCAAGAGTCGTCAGTAAAACGCAATACTAAAATCGCTTAAATCAAGTAAAACTACTGAGAAATATTGAAAATATTGGGCTTTAAGGGAAAAATTATGGAGTAGATTTTTAGAATCTCAATCTTAGTGTTGCGAAATATGAGAGATTTGATTCAGGCGCAGGAAGTATTCTGTGAAGCTGTTCGGCAGAAAAGCTTCTACCAAGGAGCACGCTCTTCACACATGAGCGAGGAGAAAGCTTCCAGATTGATTGACGAGCTGGAGGCAAAACTCGGACGATCTTTATTTGAGAACAGAAAAAAAGGAAAACCGACTTCAGTGGGATTGAAGTTATTTCGTCAATGGAGTCCGTCTATTTCTCAGCTCAAACTCCTGTCCTCAGATACCGAGGTTTCTGAGGATACGCTGCACTTCGCCTTTCCGTTTACCACCGGAGCCGTGTTTTTTTCGCCGCTGACCACCTTGTTTGCCGAGCGGTATCCGAAAGTTAAATTTGATGTTCAGCTTGCAACCGGTTCAGGTTTGCCCGTTTGGTACAACACCGATTTGCGAGTGGTCCACGATACTTACAGCTACGAAGACGTCAGAGAGTATTTTCTTGCCGATGCCGTAAGAATCGTTTGCGCCACACCTGCATGGATCAAAACACATCCGGTTTCTCGGCCGAAGGATTTGGAGAGATATCAGGTCTTTGGTGCTCGAGATGCCGTGGAGCGTCGGAGTGTTCGATTTACGAAAGGAAGCCGGGAGGAGGTCGTTCTTTTTCATCCGCAGATCGTTTGCAGAAATAATCTGGCTGCCCTTCATTGCTCACTCACCGGAAAGGGAGCAGCTCTTTCCGTTCCCCGATTTTTAGCCCAGTCTTTCCTTAACAGCGGAGAATTGGTGCGGCTTCTTCCGGATTGGAACGTTTCCTCCCTGCCGCTGCGAGCAATTACTCCCAACCAAAAGCTGGTGAACCCGATTATCGAAGAATGGGTCAAGTATGTTCAGGCGTCCTTGGCGTCTCAAAGAGAGAATTTCAAATGTCCGGACAAGTCAAATTAAGCGATTGGAAGATCTTCGAAGTTTTGGCTGAAAAGGGTAGTTTTCGGAAAGCTTCCGAAGTTCTAGATCTTGACTCCGCCAACATCAAACGATCCCTGGACAAACTGGAGTCAGCATTGAATCTGAGGTTCTTTACTCGATCCCCTCGAGGTCTCAGGCTGACTGATGAGGGAATCGCCTACCAATTCAAAATAAAAGAACTGATGGCGCCGCTTGAAGTCGAGTTGACTGAACCTAAGCCCAAGGTGGTTTCGGTTCAATATGATGCAAGAATAAGTTTTTCGCGCTTGTTATTGCTCCTGAGTCGGTACAGGCAAATCGATTCCGGTTTGATTTTTGATTGTTCCGGCGACGGAAAGAACACGGAGGACTATCTTTCCGTTCAGCTGCAGCCGGGAAAAGGACTTCAAGGATTCAGACGTTCAGCTGTCATTAGTCCAAGACTTTTGAGCGGAAAGGCTAAGCCCATCACCTTCAGGCAGCTATCCGAATTTCCTTACGTTGCTTTGTCACGAGATTTGGATTCCGAACCATTGAACAGACTAAAGCCGACTTTAATCGTCAACGGAGCCGATGAGGCGATTCGCTCTGCCGTACTAGGCTTGGGCTTTTGTTTTGTCTTTTCGGAGAACACAGTTCTTCAATTGGTTACAGCAGGATCATTGCTATTGCTTCCGATTGAGCTTCCGGAAGATGGCTGGAATCTAGAAATTAATTCGTCGTCTAACGAATTAGCTCACTTCTTTACTCATCACCGAAATCTCTTGCTTACTAAGTAAAGCAGTTAAGGGGTGATATGAAAAAAGGTCTGCGCGAACGAAAGCAATAGTAAAATTTTAGAGATCCCATGGAGAAGCAAAATGACCACAAAAACCTTGTACGACAAGATAGTCGATCTTCATACCATTGAAAAACTTTCGGCAGATGGCATTGAGAGGCTCGTTTATATTGATCGCACGGTTGTAAACGAATACACCAGTCCGCAAGCCTTCTCTCTGTTGAGAGAAAACGGCTTAAAGGTCTGGCGCCCGTCAGCGACGTTAGGCACGATTGATCATGTGAATTCCAGCGCACCTGACAGAACGGAATTCCCGGCAGAAGAAAATGCCTGTACACAAGTCAAGTACTTGATAAAGAACGGCTCGGACTTTGATTTTGAAGTTCTCAACAACGGAAATCCCAAGCAAGGTATTGAGCATGTCGTGATGGTAGAACGCGGAAAAGTCCTTCCCGGAATGCTGATCGGCGCCGGAGACAGCCATACCGCTATGTACGGTGCACTTGGTGCTGTTGCCTATGGCATCGGAACGTCCGATATTTATCATTATCTGGCTACTTCTACGCTTCGATACAAGAAGCTCAAGAATATGCGCGTTCGGGTCACCGGTGTCAGAGGCATTTCTGTCACAGCTAAAGATATTGTTCTTTTTATCGTAAAGAAGCTGGGAGCCGGCGGCTGCACAGGCCATTGCGTCGAATTGTGCGGTCCGGTGATCAGAGATCTATCCGTTGAAGAGCGTTTAACGTTATGCAACATGGCCGTTGAATGTGCTGCTAGGTCTTCGATCATCGCGCCGGATCAAAAAGTCTTTGACTATTTAGAAGGCAGAGAATTTGCGCCCTCAGGCGAAATGTGGCCCAAGGCAGTGGAATTTTGGAAAACGCTCAAATCTGACGAAGATGCTGTATTTGATAAGGACGTCGAGATTGACATCACGGGTCTCGAGCCTTCCGTTACCTGGGGTACGAGCCCCGATCAGAACTGCTCGATTTCCGAATCTATTCCTGATCCTGCTTCAATCTCTGATCCGAAGATTCGTGCTGATTACGAAAGAGCGCTGAACTATATGGGTCTTGGAGCTGGACAGAAAATTAAAGGACTTCCGATTACTCATGCCTTCATCGGTTCCTGCACGAATTCCAGAATCGAGGATCTCCGAGCAGCAGCCGAAGTTCTGAAGGGCAAAAAACTTGCTCCTGGCGTTAAAGCCTTTGTTGTTCCGGGAAGCACACAAGTCCGTGTGCAGGCAGAAAAAGAGGGCATTGATAAGATTTTTAAAGATGCCGGATGGGAGTGGCGAAATTCCGGATGTTCGCTTTGTCTGGCAATGAACGGCGATATCTTGGGCGCCGGTGACAGATGCATTTCTGCGACAAACCGTAATTTTGAAGGACGGCAGGGCGTTCAAACCAGAACCCATTTGGCAAGTCCGGCGATGGTTGCTTTGGCGAGTGTTAAAGGTTTTATCGCTGACATCAGAGAGGAGTAACTCATGGAAAAATTTGAAAAACTCACTGCAGTTGCAGCTCCGATGCCCGCTTCTAATATCGACACGGACATCATCATGCCGAAGGCATTCCTGAAGCGTATCGACAAGGAAGGCGTCCTGGAAGGTCTGTTCCATGATGTTCGCCTTTACGAGGACGGAAGAGAACGAGAAGGTTTTGTATTGAATCAGCCTGAATACCGAAGCGCGAAAATTCTTGTGACGGGATCTAACTTCGGATGCGGCTCTTCCAGAGAACATGCCGTTTGGGGATTGGAGAAGCGAGGCATCAAATGTCTGATCGGTTCTTCTTTTGCCGGGATCTTCTTTGATAACTGTGCAAACAACGGCGTTCTCGCCATTGTGCTGCCGAAGGAGACAGTTTCTGCGCTCATTCAGGAAGTTCAAAACTCCGAATCGAAGAACGTTACCGTTGATCTAGAGGCTCAAACCGTGACGACTCCCTCGGGCGCCATTTTGCATTTTGAGATCGAGCCGTCTAGAAAAGAAAAACTTCTCCAAGGCTTAGATCCGGTGGCTTTGACACTTAAGTCGGAAGAGAAAATCAAAAACTTTGAAGAAGACTACTTCAAGAAGTTTCCCTGGCTGGCATAATCAACCAAGATAACATGAAAGGTAAGACTCCGGATGCGGCTTGGTCTGTGTTCTTAACCAGTGCCGCTACGCTGCAGATTCTCTACTTCCTGAGTTGCAGGTTGCCAGAGAAGATTAATTCTAAATTGATTCCGAAACTTACTGAATAAAAGACTGAAATATTGCAGAAGTTAGGGTATCTAGCAGAGGCCGGCCTCTGAACTTAAGGCGGCCTCCCTAGAATTCTGTTTCTTCTTCGTCATCGTAATCCTGTTCCTTTTCCGGCTCAGCGTCAGGAACAGGAACCCCGAGAGCTTCAAATAACTTCCTTCTTTTCCCTGCGATTTCTCCGAAGTAATAGCCTCCGCAGAATTTGGTCTGCATCACATTGTTCAAGGAGTCCAGAACTCTGCAGTCTCCGTCATAAACCATCGGCAAGGCGGTGTTCTTTTTGCACTCCTCACTGTATTTTCTCAGTCTCGTTCTGACGATCATTGCAATAGAGGTCGCTAAGAACTGCACAAACGTTTTACCTGTTAATGACTCGTTATCCGAGACTCGATTTCGAGAGCAGCCCAATCGGGATTTGAGCGTTTTAAATGTATCTTCAACGATCCAGCGTTCCTGGTAAGCGCACCAAGCTTTTCCGGCATCGGATATTTCGTCGCTCACGAGCACCCGGTAGCCTTTGTAGCGGAGCTTTTGATCCACTTTTTTATTGTCGATGCTGTAGCTGACGGCATCGTCTTGCTCATGTTTTTCAAACACTTCTTCTAATAAAGTTTGTTCGTTTTCATCGAGCGCCTTTCCGTTGGCTAACTTTTCCCGGACGCGATCGATTCTCTCGAACAGCCCTTGTCTGGCGTTCTCAGCAATTTGTCGATCGAAGTAGATGTGCCAGTAAAGCTCCTCGCTCTCCTGCGTCTTTTTTGTGGATTTCTGATTTTTTACAGGACTAGGCTCGTAAATCCAATTGATTTTCTTTGTCACCTGGAAGACCTGGGTATACCAATCCCTCCGGTTTAAGTCCTGCAGATTGAGCCTTTCTTCATCAATGAGTTCTTGAGTAAGACTGCCGGAGATCCCGCATTTCATATTGAACAGGAACCCGACTTTATTTCTCAGGCAGTCATTGATATTTTTTGTGCCGCTGTAGCCGCGGTCAGACACAAGGACGACATTTTGGATGCCTAGTCGGGAGTTATCAGCGATAACTCGTCTGACAGTTTGTACATCCGGAACGTTTCCATCGTAGGTTCGATAGAAGATGGGCAGCCCGCTTTTGGACTCAACCAACATCAGCAGATTAATTTGAGGAAGGTTGTCCTCGTCTTTATTCCTGCCTCTTTCTACGTTTGGCAGTTTATTAGCGTAGCTGGAAATGGAAGTCGAGTCTAAAGCCAATGTCAGCTTGTCATCATCTCCAACCTCTCTCTTCTGTTCTATTAAGCCTTCCTGTAGAGCTGAGAAGTACTTTTCTATCTGTTGCTTTTTGATTTTCCTAAAAATCCTGCCTATTGAAGATGGATGCAAAGGCGCTCCCCACGGCAGGCGAGTTGCCTCGGCAAAGGTCGGATATTTGGAAATATTGTTGTCTTGGTTAAGGATTATGAAGTACGCAATCGATAAAACTTTTAGATAGTCCCGGCGCTGAGGAAAGGCTGTTTTGAGAGCTTCTCCAATGGGAGATTGAACAACGAGCTGATCCAGTGCCCAGGTAGCTCCCGCGTGCAGTTGTTTGACTTCCATTGCCTGAGAAAGCGTAAAGCCGCCTTCGTTCATGGGAGTAAAGACATAATCTTTACCTTTGCGTTCACAGATAAAGTCCCTCAATTCCGGGCGCTCAGCTAAAAAATGGTCATCCCATCGGATTCTTCCCTCTTTCTCGCCTGAGGTGACAGTGCCGACTTTCTTGAAGCTGGCGCGGTAACTTCTCTTTTTCTCCGGGTCCCATTTGTTCTTGTAGGTGTAAACGTAGAAAGCCGAAGGGCTCTTTTTAATGATGAGCGGAGGAAGCTGGGGCGTTTTCATAATTAAAATAGATTATCCAGTTAGGTAATCTAGTATAACATAAAAAATCCTT
>CDZN01005721.1_pt1 | contig 27176 bp, 25 predicted proteins | sample 557701 | NCBI WGS metagenome assembly CDZN01 (sample SAMEA3182089, study PRJEB8094) | gut metagenome | biome: human; feature: gut; material: Stool; isolation source: human stools | place: Canada | collected 2013-02-04 | reverse complement strand
AAAATATTTATTTTCTCAAACACGCTCTCACTCCGTTCACGCTATCGTTTCGAAAACATATATTTTTTCTTATTCATCTATTTGTGTTTTTTAAGTAACTATAAAACTTTTTGAGGCGATAGCAAGAGCAGAGCGGGAGCGTGTCCGAAAAAAGTTTTATAGTTACTTAAAAATGTTCGATGCTTGCCTGTCTTTTACTATTGCTAACTTATAACTTGTAAAGACGATTGCGGTGCCTGAGCTCTATACTACCCGGATTTACAAAATCCATCAGGTATTCTCAGCAAAGGCGTGTTTGAGATAACATTTATAGCTTTTCTAGCATGGTTTACTCTGCTTTTTTTATTATAAACTATTTCTTTGCATTTCGCAATAATGTATTACTTATTAACCAGCTCTCTATACATATTTAAGTATTCTAAAGAGCTTTTCTTCCAAGAAAAGTCAGCTTCCATTGCAGACTTCCTCATAGCATTAAAAGTATACTTATCCTTATAAACACTCAATGCACAATTTACTGCAGACATCATGTCCCAACCATCGTAGCCCCAAAATTTAAATCCTGTAGAGTCAGCTAACGGATAACCGGTAACAGTATCTTCCAGACCTCCGGTAGCTCTTACAACAGGCAGAGAGCCGTAACGCATTGCAATAAGCTGGCTTAAACCGCAAGGTTCAAATTTAGACGGCATTAGGAAGAAGTCGCTTCCTGCATAAATTTGATTTGCTAAATCTCCGCGGTAACCTATGTATGCCCTTATATTAGCTGAATTGTTTGAAAGCCAGATTAACAGGTTTTCATAATCCGAATTTCCGCTTCCTAAGAAAACAAAATCCGCATTACAGTTTTTCAAATCATTTTCTGCGGCTCTGATTAAATCCAGTCCTTTTTGAGGGACCAGACGTGAAATAAACGCAAAAAGAGGACGTTCTGGGTTGTACTCTAACCCAAATTCTTCACAAACTTTCTTTTTATTCTCTTCCTTATTTTTAGCAGATTTAACATCATAATTTTTTATAATTGTTTTATCTTTCTTAGGATTAAATATGTCATAATCTATACCATTCAATATCCCTTTGAGTTTATACTGGGCTCCGCGCAATGTATAGTCCATACCTTCGCCATATTCACCTGTAAGGATTTCTTTCGCATATGTAGGTGATACGGCTACAATTCTGTCTGAATAATTAATAGCACCCTTCATCCAGTTAACCTTGCCGTAATGTTCGACACCCCACTCATTATATACTATATCTTTACGCATGTTAGCAAAATCCAGAACATCTTCAAACCAGACTCCCTGATATGCAAGATTATGGATTTCAAATACTGTTTTGGTATTCTGCCAGTATTCATCGTATTTGTAGTTACTTTTTAAATAAACCGGTATCATTGCTGTATGCCAGTCATTTGCATGAATTATATCAGCCCTGAAATTCAAAAGTTTAGCATATTCCATAACAGCAAGCGAAAATGCGATATATCGCTCATGCTCGTATCTTGTATCCAGCCACTTAGGATAGACTTCTTTAAAACAAGTAAAATACCAGTCATTATGCACAAAAAATACATTTATATTTGTTCCCGGAAGTTTACACATAAACAGCCTGAAACGGTGTCCTTGATTTCCAAAAGTAAGCCATAATGAAGAATTTTCAAGTTCTTTTATACCATATTTGTCAACATCAATGCACCCATGAAGCGGTGTAAAAATAGCAATTTCAGCGTTTTTTTCAATATACTTTGGCAGACTGCCCATTACATCGGCAAGACCTCCTGCTTTAGAAAATGGAGCTACTTCCGCTGCTGCAAATAATATTTTCATTATACCTCACTTTCAGATTGGTTGTTCTGTTCTTCTTCTGTCTGTACAATTTCAGAAGCATCAACAGTATCGTAATCTTTTGGCGGTACATTCTCCTCATCATCAGGGTCAACTTGTGCAATAAAATGATCAGGATCTGTATCAAATTCAAAATTAATTCCCCATTTTTTAGAAATATAATTTGCCTGAGCAAGACAAATCTGGGAATTAATCTCCTGGCCTTTAAACCTTAATACCTTATACATATTATATTTAAACAGGAGCATAAGGTATTCATTTGCATAATCAGCTTTTTCAAGCTGGATAAGAGAATTGTTTACAATACCGTATGTCACTGTATATTTGCCCTGTGCAAGATTTAATTCACTCATGATATACCATGCAAGATAAAGGAGGTTTGTCATACCTTTCTCGTTAGCGGTCTTAATAATCTTATAAATTATCATTGAAGCTTTTGTATGTGAATCAATTTTTATATAAGCATATGCAATCATTAAATCCGCGAACAACTCAAACTGGTGAAGCCCTCTGCTTTTAGCAAGAATTTTTGCTTCATAAACTTCTTCGGCAAACACATTATAATCATGCCTGCAGCGCATAAATGCTTCTATAATATGGAATATAACTCCTGAAAACTTATCGTTGTCAGATACCATACTTCTGTCATACTTAGGTATTCGCCCGAAAATCATATCCTGAAGCGCTATGAATATATCAAACGAGTGAGGAACATTTGTCAAATCTGTTCTTACAATATTCAAAAATTCCTGCACATTGCCCTTCAATTGAAGAACATTGCACAATGCAACATATGCTATAGTATCCATAACAATTGCTTCAAATTGTTCTTCAGTCAGATAGTCCGGTTTTAATGCAGAAAGATTTGCCTGATTAACAACATTCAAAACTCTATAACCTACATCAAGGCAATCTTCCCAAGCTCCGATATTAAACAATATTTCCACATGCACAAGCGACATTAAGAAGAAATAATGGTTATAATCTGTTGCTCCGGGATCAATTGAAGCATTCGGGAGCATTGATAAAATTTTATGTGTTAATTCCAGAGCATGAGTATAATTCCCATTTAGCAAACAGCCCTGAATCATTTTATTACACAGGTTAACAACCTTGTCAGCTTCCCCGGCTTTCTCCAGGTTAAGGAGTGTCTGCTCAGCAATAGGGAATGTTTGTTCCGGAATATAATCAAAAAGATTATTTGAAATATTTTCAAACAATTCAAGCTTATATTTCTCAATATCATCCTGAGCCTCTTCGTCAGTATTCATATCAAGAAGCTTTAAAATTCTGTCTGCACAATTAAGATAAGCATTAAAATCGCCTAAAGAAAGGTCTATCTTTGCAAGTTTTTCCCATTCAAGGAACTCTGACTTATGATCATCCAGTAACCCGTACAAATAAGCTTTTTCCGGCGAAGGCATAGAATCTTCAAATATATTCTCAAACAGGAAGTTTGCAATTTCCTTGAGATTATCTTTGCTTAAAGTTTCAAGCAGGTTTTCTCTCAATATATTGTAGTTAGGGAAATACATACAGTTATTGTAGAAGTATATATAACCCATCTGTGAGAGCTTTTCAATTGTTTCTTCCAATTCAGGACAGCCGAGAGATTTTATAGTATCCTGATCAATTCTGGTACCCAGAAGGACACACTTTGTGAGGAACTTAATAGCTTCCGGATAATCCTGCAAAAGGTTAAGACGACGTTTTACAAGCTTGTTTAAGCTTGATGGAATAATAATGGTTTTAGGATTAATAAGGTTTATTGTGTCTTCTGTTGCCTCAAAAACTCCTGATTCTATCAAATATTGAATTGCAATATCAAGGAAAAGAATACTGCCGAAAGAATACTTTGCAATACGCTGGAAGTAAAAAGTATCCATAATATTTTTATAATACTCTTTATTCTCGGCAATCATTTTTTCAAATGGAGTAGGTTTAAGTGTTATTTCTGTATAATATGGTTTTGAAAGCAGGAAGTGCATATCTTTATGAAGAGAAAACTCTTTATCATACTGGATTAGATAGCTAATATCAAGCTGTTCAAAAGCTTCAAACAAATACTTTAATACATCATAAGAACTGGTATCTATCTTATCAAAGTTTTCAATAAAAATGAGGGTATTAGGAATAGCCTGCAAAAGAGTCAGGAAAATATCAAAATAGGTATACCTGGTATCCTCAGGGCTGTCAATATCTCTTTCTTTAAATGTGATTAAGTCCTTAATCATACCTGTAGTGTCAATTGATGAGAACATTGTAAAATCATTCTTTGAGAACAATTTTTGAGATACAGTGTATTCAAAAATAGCAGCAACCAAATCTCTGAAGAAAGAATACGGCGAATATTTCATCTCGTCGTAACAGGTTACAGTAATTATATTTTTATACACACCTAAATCAGCAATAGTTGTAACGATTTTTAGGGAATAAGGAACATACAGCGGTGCGGTTTTTACGGCAATAATACCTTTAGGTACAGATTGGAGTTTATTAACTATATGATAAAATACGTCAATATTCTCTGTTCTGATAAACTCACACTCTATCTCATTAAAGTTAATAGTTTCAATATCATAAATAGAATCCGGATCAAACGGCTTCTCCATTTTGCTCAGCGCTTCACCGTCAAGCTTATCCTGTTCAACAAGAAGATTTTGCACAAAATTCGGAATTTCAGCCTCTTCATCTTTTTCATCAAGTTCTTCGTAGTTTATAATTATCAAGTCAGAAACACTGACTTCAAAGAACATTACCATCTGTCCTTTAACCATAACAGAATTTAACGGAGTAAATTTATAATCAGCACCTATTGCCTGGTTAACATAGTTGTCGGCAATAATCTGGAATGTATTCATCAGTTTTTCGCGCTGGCTTTCACTCTGGTTAACCATACTAATGTTAAATCCTGAATTTAAATCATACGGATCATCATGGATAGTACGTTTCATCAAAAACATATTACATCTGACAGAAGCATTCTTTTTGTTTGTCAGCCTGTAATTCATTTTTGTTATCTCAGTCAGAATGGCAATTGCGGTATTAATTGCGGTATTTGCAGAGCTGTTGAAGGTATAATCTTTGTAAAATCTCAGCATATAAACATTGCCTACAAGCTGCCTTCTCACTCCGGCTTCTTTGGCGCAGTCATAAATTATCTTATCAAGATTAGCCTTAAACTTATTTAGCAGACGGGCTGAACCTAACAGAACCTTCATCTCGCTCATATTAGGAAATTCAATAGTAAGACATACAAAATTATCGGTATTAGACTCGTTAAGAATAACACTTTCTTCAGTACTAAAACCGCATTTTTTACACTTTTTATCGCCGGTAAGATTAATTTTCCCGCACTTATTGCACTTACCGATGATAACATAACCGCATTTTTTGCATGTATTTGTTTTGTTGATGGTCTTACATACCGGACAAACGACTTTCAAAACCTTTTTACAGTTAGGACATACAATCGTTTTATCATCCAGTTCTAACCCGCACTTTGGACATTCCATAACTTAAATATACCACATAAGCTATTAACTAACAAATTGTAACACTTATTAATAAACGGCGCTGCCTTCAGACAGCGCCTGAATTATTTTATTTATATGAAATACCTGCTTTTTTCATACGGTTAATACATTCTTTGATTGTATCAACATCTTTTGTCAAAGCAATACGGAAATAACCTTCGCCGTATGTGCCGTAACCATTTCCAGGCGGAACAACAACATGAGCTTTTTCAAGCATTTCGGTAACAAATTGTTCTGAAGTCATTCCTTTTGGTACAGGAAGCCACAGATAGAAGGTTGCTTTTGATGGTTTTATATCCCATCCGAGTTCTCTCAAGCCTTCTTCCATTGCATCACGACGCTGCTGGTACATATTATTCAAGTCTTCTATATACTTTTTGTCAACTGTAAACGCAGCGGCTGCAGCTTGCTGGATTGCTTTAAATGTACCGCTGTCAATATTGTTCTTAATTGTACCAAGAGCTTTAACCGCATCTGCATTACCGCAGACAAAACCGACACGCCATCCTGTCATATTGTAGGATTTTGAATGTGAATAAAATTCAATTGCAATATCCTTTGCACCTTCGACTTGCAATACAGAAGGAGCTTTATAACCATCATATGTCATTTCAGAATATGCCATATCCTGACACAGGAGAATATCATATTTTTTACAGAAATCTACTGCTTTCTTGAAAAATTCTAAATCCGCAACAGCTCCTGTAGGATTATTTGGATAGTTCAAAAACATAATTTTTGACTTTTTGGCAACATCTTCAGGAATTTTATCAAAATCAGGAAGATAGCCGTTTTCTTCCAACAACGGCATACGGAAAGGAGTTCCGCCGGCAAAAATTGTTGCATTATGATAAACAGGATAACCCGGATCAGGAACTAATGTGTAATCACCTTTATCAACAAATGCAAAGAAAACATGCGCAATAGCTTCTTTAGACCCGATGTTACATAACATTTCCTTATCAGGGTCAAGCTCAACGCCAAAACGTTCTTTCATCCATTCACAGGCTGCTTTTCTAAAAGCTTCAGTCCCGTTATACGGAGGATAATCATGGTTTTTAGGATTATCAATAGCTTTGTGCATTTCATCAACTACAGGCTGCAAAGTCGGTTTATCAGGATCACCTATACCCAAGCTTATAATATCAATGCCTTTGGCTTTAGCTTCAGCAATTTTTCTGTCAATCTCCGCAAAAAGGTACGGAGGAATTTTTTCTAAACGTTCTGATACTTTCATCTTCTCTCCCTATATCTTAATAATTTTCCTTAACCTTAATTTTATGCTAACATAAAAAATAGGGAAAGACAATGAGCATAATTACAGACGACAGCAATTTTGAAAAAAATTTTGATATAAACAAGAAAAATCAGAATGTTAAGGCTGAAACAATAGAATTTGACAAAAATTTTGAAAATAGTATAAGACCGAAAAGTTTTGAAAGTTATATAGGTCAGTCTGCATTAAAAGAAACTTTAAAAATTACTATTGAAGCGGCAAAGAAACGGGAAATGCCGTTAGATCACCTTTTATTCTACGGACCTCCGGGGCTGGGCAAAACTACTCTTGCCGGAGTAATTGCAGAACAGATGGGGGTTGAAATTAAAATTACATCAGCTCCTGCTCTTGAGCGCCCGAGAGATATTATAGGGATTTTAATGTCGCTAAAAGGCGGAGAAATTTTGTTTATAGATGAAATCCACAGACTTAATAAAGTTGCAGAAGAAATTCTCTATCCGGCAATGGAAGATTTTTTCCTTGATATGACTACAGGGAAAAGCCAGACAGTTAAAACATTACGGGTACCGCTTCCAAAATTCACTCTTATCGGAGCAACAACAAAAGCCGGAGAACTATCCGGACCACTACGCGACAGATTTGGAATTATTCACAGATTAGAATTTTATACTGATGAAGAGCTTTCTCAGGTAATTACAAGAACTGCCGGACTTTTGAAAATTGATATAAGCAAAGCCGGAGCTCTTGCAATTGCAGGGAGGTCAAGAGGAACACCGCGTATCGCAAACAGGCTTATAAAACGGGTAAGTGACTATGCTTTAGTAAAATCAGACGGAAGAATTACCGAAGAAATTGCAAATAAGGCGCTTGATACATTAAAAATTGATGCCTGCGGGCTTGACAGCACAGACAGAAGTCTTTTAAAAATGATTATCGAAAAATATGACGGAGGACCGGTTGGGATTGAAACTTTAGCTGCCGCACTCGGGGAAGATGTCCGGACTTTAGAAGATGTATGTGAACCATTTTTGCTCCAGGCCGGATTATTACAAAGAACACCGCGGGGTAGAAAAGTTACTCCCGCAGCGTTCAGACATCTCGGGTATAAAAATACTATTGAACAGCAAAATCTTTTTTAAAACTCAAATTGCTGTCCTTTTGAATAATTCTCATATTCAAGCTCATCCTTGCCGCTAAGGATATTTATTAAACTTTTTGAACCTAAATATTCATTTGAAACATTTGTACCGGTTCTGTCAACGAAGAGCTGGTACACGTCACGTCCGAACTGATTTGGTTTTTGGGGACCGTTAACATCAAAGTAAAAGTATCCGCAATTAGTTGCAGTGTAAGTAACAGGTATTTTATCCCCATTTTCATCTAATACCGGTCTTCCATACTCATCTGTTTTGTGAGTAGTTTGTAAAGCTGTACAGTTCTCTCTTTTTGAATTTACGACTGCTATATACTCTCCGTTTGGAAGAATAATTTTCGGATATGAAGACAGAGAGCTTACACTTCCTGCATTATTGCTATCAAGCTGTAATTTAGCATACTTAACATCATAGTAATATTTTGCACAGCCTTTTTGAGAACTGTTTTTACAGTAAGATGCCCCTTTAAAATACTTGAGCAAGTTTTGTGCAACAACACTACTGTCATCTGTAGTGTTAAATAAAAAAGAATTATCTCCGATTACCCCTAAATCCTGTTGAGCGAGTAAAAGCGTATTTGTCAATTCTGAATAAACTTTCTTTGTACGCGAAATTAACTCTTTATCCTGATTTTTTTGGATAAGTGCCGGCAAAGTCATTGCAGCAACAACACCTATTATACCAAGAGTTATTAGAACCTCTGCTAATGTAAATCCTTTGCTGAGGTTTTTGAGTTCTGCCCTAATAGCCGATAAGGAGCTTAAATTACTTTGCCCCCCCCCCGGAAAGTCTTGCTATTACTGTGTTTTCCATAACTTAATCTCCTTTTTTATTCTTTCTTTTCTTTCTTCTTTTTGATTAAATATAAAACTTTTTTCGGGCACGCTCTCGCTCTGCTTATGCTATCGCCTCAAAAAATTTTATATTTAATCAAAAGGTATTCCTGCTTTGCGTTATCTGTTTATTTTTTCTTATTTGTTTTTATCGCGTCCGCTCAGTATACCTGATAAGATTTTCCTTTACCCGGGTTGTGTCGTGCCTCAGGTAGCGTTTTCGACTCAAAAAGTTCTATTTTTGATTTTAATGTTCTGACGTTTGAAAACTATATATGTTTTCGAAACGATAGCGGGAACGGAGTGGAAGCGTGCTTGAGAAAACATATATCTATTCTATCATGTTTTCATCTGGTTTTTATTATAAACTATTTTAACAACTTTTTCAACACATAAATTTTGTGATAAAGTTAATGTGAGGGATTTGTTATGAAAAAATTATTTATTTTACTTATTATGTTAACGGGGTTAATATCTCCTGTGTTTGCTGATGAAAATTCAGAATTACCATCCGTTACGGGAGTTGTTGAAAACATCCAATATGAAGATGTTCAGGGATTGCAGCAGGGAGATAACAGCGTAAAACAGGTTGTATTAATAAAGGTTCTTTCAGGAGAGTTTAAAGGAACTGAAAGACTTGTTGATAATATGCTGACCGGTAACCCTGCATATGACATCAACCTTAAACGCGGTGACAAAGTTATTTTACATGCTGAAGCCAAAACTGAGGAAATAACTTCAGCTGATGATGTTGATTTTTTCATTGCTGATATTAAAAGAGATAATGCGCTATTAGGAGTATCTGCTATATTTATAGCTTTATTGCTGCTTATAGGCAGAAAAAAAGGGATTTACAGCTTAATTTCCATTATAGCGACAGTTGCCTTAATATTCTTTATGCTTATGCCTATGATACTAAATGGGTTTTGCCCTATAGCTTCGGCAGTCCTTGTCGGCATTTTATCGACAATAATAACAATCTATCTTGTGGGAGGGCTTAATTCAAAAAGTTCTTCTGCAATAATAGGAACATCTCTAAGCCTTGTTTTTGCAGGTGCTCTTTCTCTCTTAACCATATATTTAGCACACTTGACAGGTTTTGCGGGTGAAGAAAGCATGTTTTTATATTCAGCACACCCGGATTTAAACTTTCCCGGACTTTTATCAGCTTCAATGATTATAGCTGCGCTCGGCGCACTTATGGATACAGGAGTTTCAATAGCAAGCGCCATTAACGAAATTTATGAAACAGACAGAACTCTTTCGGTGAAACAGTTATTTACTTCCGGTATGAATATAGGGAAAGATGTTATAGGCACAATGTCAAATACACTTATATTAGTATATTTAGGTTCAGCTTTACCGCTGGTATTGTTGTCAAACAATATTGATTTGCAAAAGTTTTTTAACTTAAATCAGGTAGCAACAGAAATTTCATCTGCTGTTATAGGAAGTATAGCAATACTTCTTTGTGTTCCGCTTACTGCAATTATAAGCGCATATTTGATAAAAAAACAAAAAACAAAAGTTGAATTCAATTTTGAAGAAGAATAAAAAAGGAGAGTTGTTTAACTCTCCTTTTTTAAATAATCCATATATGTGTACTTACTTAGCACAAGAACATAAACCGCAAGCCTGAGATTTCAAAGCTTCAGCTTTTTCAGTTCTTTCCCAAGGTACATCAATATCGGTTCTGCCCATATGACCGTAAGCTGCTAATAATTGATAGAACTTACCGCCGTTTTTAGCAGGCAATCCGCGCAAATCAAACTGCTTGATAATTGCGGCAGGTCTTAAATCAAAGTTTTTGAATACCAATTCAGAGATTTCATCATCAGAGATTTTACCTGTACCGAAAGTATCAACCATGATTGAAACAGGTTCAGCTACACCGATTGCATAAGCAAGTTCGATTTCGCATTTTTCAGCCAAACCGGCAGCAACGATGTTTTTAGCAACCCATCTTGAAGCATACGCAGCAGATCTGTCAACTTTTGTAGGGTCTTTTCCTGAGAAAGCACCGCCGCCATGACGTGAATAACCTCCGTAAGTATCAACAATAATTTTACGACCTGTTAAACCTGCATCGCCCTGAGGACCGCCTACAACAAATCTTCCTGACGGATTTACAAGAATTTTTGTTTCGCTGTCAAGTTTAATTGCTTCATTAGCAAAAACTGCATCTATAACATATTTTTTAATATCGTTTTTAATTATTTCCTGAACTTTTGAATTGTCAGTTACGCCGTTAATCTCAGGATCATGCTGGGTTGAAATTAACACAGTATCAATTCTTGAAGGTTTACCGTCAACATATTCAACAGTAACCTGTGATTTACCATCCGGTCTGAGATAATTTACAATACCCTGTTTTCTAACCTGAGCAAGCCTGTAAGAAAGCTTGTGTGCAAGACTGATAGGCAAAGGCATCAATTCAGGAGTTTCGTTACAAGCGTAACCAAACATAATACCCTGATCGCCAGCACCAATATTTTCAGTTTCTGAAGTTGAAGTATCAGCATTATCGCTTCTTGTTTCAAACGCTTTGTTTACACCGCCGGCAATATCGCATGATTGTTCATCAATACTGGTTAAAACAGCACAGGTTTTATAATCAAAACCACCGCCTTCACGACCGACATAGCCGATATTTTTAATAGTATTTCTTACAACTGAAGGAATGTCTACATAACAATCAGATGTAATTTCTCCGCAAACGAGAGCCATACCTGTGGTAACAGTAGTTTCGGCAGCTACGCGTGACTGCGGATATTTTGTCAAAAACTCGTCCAAAATTGCATCAGAAATCTGATCGCATACTTTGTCGGGGTGACCTTCTGTAACTGATTCAGAAGTGAATAAAAAGTTTTTTGGTGTCATTTCCAATTTCTCCTTAATTTGTTTTTGTACCGGCCGGTAAGTTTTTTAATTCCAACCCGGCCACATCATTAAAATACAGTTTAACTCTAAAAGTTTTTAAAAGCAAATAATGTATTAATATATATTAATCTAAATTTCGCTAACTGAGCAATGTACTTTTACGCAGGCGGGAGTTTTAATAATTTTGTCAGTAAAAATTACGGGGAGAAATTTATGTTTTTTAATGTACTTAAAATTAAAGATCTTGTTGATTTAGACGAAAAAAAGTTTGACAGAGTTCCTTTAATGGAGAGCGAACATGGAAGCCTTAATGCTATTGCAATAAAAAAAGATGAAATTATTGATACACACACTTCTGCAAATGATGCTGCGGTATGTGTTTATGACGGAGAAATCGAAATTCATTTTGATGCTGAAAAATTCAAAGTCGAAAAAGGGGAACTGCTTATGTTCAAAAAAGATAAGGAACATAAAGTTGTTGCACTTAAAGACAGCAAATTTCTTCTTATAAAAATTTAAGCGTTCTTTTCATATGAAACATTAACAATGATTTCATTTTCTGAAACCTCTGTAATTGCCCAGCGTAAAGGATTAATACTGTGTTTTGCAAACTCTTCCTCAATATATGCAGGCTCAAGCGGAGGTTTCAGACTTATTTTAATATTCTCGGAAACTATCATATACTAAATAATATAAAAAAATATGCTTCCGGACAAGTTTATCTATAAAAATAATTTCAGGTTGAATATTTTACAAAAATAATTTATAATAAACAAAAAGGAGGACAATCACATGCAAAACACAGTTATAGCTTCAAAATCTCTGAGGGGGGGGGGGCTTAGATAGTGCCGGCGGGCGTTTTCACGCTTCGGGATTATCCCGTTCCGCATTTACCTTGGCGGAAGTTTTAATTACTCTTGGTATTATAGGTGTGGTTGCTGCTATGACGCTGCCGATATTAACAGCAAAGTACCAGGAACGGGTTTTGGTTACAAGAGCTAAAAAGACCTATTCAACAATTCTTGCTGCAATAAATACTTATAAAGCTGATAATGAAGTATTTGACGTAAGCGGATTATTTGATACAAATAATACATCATTACAAACATTACAGAATTTTTCAAAATATTTTAAAGTAAGCATGATTTGCGATACAAAAAGTAACGGATGTCAGGGTAAGTATAAAGTAAAAAAGACAAAACGGAGTCCCGACGGGAAGGGTGGTACGGCGATGCTGACACCATCAAGTTCAAACCCGAGAATGTCTTTAACTGATGGCAGCATTATCTGGATTACCCAGTATTCAAACTGTAATCAATATTATGAAACAGGCAGCAATGTGTATGATGAAGACGGAAATCTTATAGAAAGCAACCCATGGACAAGAACATATTGTGCAAGTTTGTGCTTTGACACAAACGGGAAACAGAAACCAAATCAGGCAGGACAGGATTACTTCTGCTTTGGAGTTAAACAGAACGGAACCATTTATGACCATAACACAACTAATACCGGAAGCATTACATCTGTACTGGCTAACGATAAACTAAATGATGTTGAAAATTACTCGGAAGGTGCCTGGAAATAATTATTCAACCGTTACTGATTTTGCAAGATTTCTCGGCTGGTCTACATCTTTGCCGAGAAATTCTGCTATATAATAAGCCAAAAGCTGGAGAGGAACCATTGCAACCACCGGAGAGAACAGTTCCTGTACTTCCGGAACTCTGATAATATAATCAAATAAATCATCTAACTTTTCATCATTAGAGTTTGTAAGCGCAATCATCCTTGCGTTACGTGCTTTTGCTTCCTCGCTGTTTGAAAGAAGTTTTTCATAAACAACACCGTTCATTAGAATTGATAAAACAGGCATTGTTTCATCAAGCATAGCAATAGGTCCATGTTTGAGTTCTCCTGCCGGATAGCCTGTTGCATTTATATAGCTTATTTCTTTAAGTTTCAAAGCACCCTCAAGAGCTGTCGGGAAATTAATACCTCTTGCTATATAAATAAAATCCTTTGTGGCAGCATAAGCTCTTGCACATTTCTGAATATCTTCGGTATGTGCCAGAATTCTTTCAACCTTCTGCGGTAAAAGCATTAATTCAGCCTTTAATGAAGTAAGGGTATCTTTATCTACGCTGTCTTTTACCTCAGCCATATACAAAGCTAAAAGATAGAAAGCCATTAGCTGTGCAATATAAGATTTTGTAGCGGCAACGGAAACTTCGATTCCTGCATTAACGGAAATAAGGCTGTCTGCAAGTCTTGCCATTGCAGAATCAGGTCTGTTTGTGATAATCAGGGCATGCGAGCCTTTTTCTTTTGCCTGTTTAATTGCAGTAAGCGTATCGGCTGTTTCTCCGGACTGGGAAACTCCTATAACAAGCGTATGATTATCTGTAACAGTTTTTCTGTAAATATACTCACTTGAAGCTTCAACATCAACAGCTATTCCACAGAAATTTTCAATCAGATATTTCCCAACCATTGCTGCATGAAGAGATGTCCCGCAGGCAATTATCTGTATTCTGTTAAGATTTTTAAGAGTATCTTTATTTAGCTTAACCTCATTTAAAACAATATGTTCATCCGGTGCATGAAGCTTCCCTACAAGAATATTTCTGATTACATCAGGCTGTTCATGTATTTCTTTCAGCATAAAGTGCTTATAACCGCGTTTGCTGAGTGCAACCGGCTCCCAAGGAAGCGTTTCAATTTTTGGCTGAAGCTCTTTTCCGTCAGAATTTACAAGAAGCATCTTTTCCGGAGTTAATGTAACTATTTCATTATCGTTTAAGTACATTGCTCTGTTTGTATGTTTTATAATTGCAGGAACATCTGATGCCGCATAAAATTCACCTTCACCTACACCTACAAGTAGAGGAGCATTTCTTTTGGTCGCAACAATTGTATTTTTATAATCATTGTGCATTACACAAAGTGCATAAGCACCTTCCAAATCTTTTGCAGCAAATCTTACTGCTTCTGTTAAGTCCTTTGTCTGTGCATATTTTTTTGCAACAAGATGCGCCACAACTTCAGTATCTGTTTGAGAGCGGAAAGTACAGCCGTCTTTTGCAAGCTGTTCTCTTAATTCTTTATAATTTTCGATAATTCCGTTGTGAACGATAACAAGTCTTCCGCATGTACAGGTGTGAGGATGTGCATTTAAAACAGTAGGAGCGCCATGTGTTGCCCATCTGATATGACCTATACCGCAGGTTGCTGATGTAAATTCGCTTACATGTCCGCTTAATACATTAGACAAATTTTCAAGCTTTCCTTCAGCCTTATAAACTTTAATATCATCTCCGCACTTTACAGCAATTCCTGAGGAATCATATCCTCTGTACTCCAACTGCTTAAGTCCGTCAATCAATATATCAACAACAGATTTATTTCCGGTATATCCTACTATTCCGCACATATCTTCTCTCCAATCAAATTATAAACTGTAACGACATTATAGCATTTAAAAATTTAAAATAAACTATCCTTATAAAAGTTTTACATCCTCTTGCAAAATTAAAATCAGTATAGTAGAATTGAACTCGGAATTAAGAAAAAAGGAGTTATTATGAAGAAATTTCTTGTACTATTAGGGGTTATTTTACTTGGTACTGCAGCATTTGCAGATGTTATGTATGTAGAAACAAATTTAAACATGGACAACTTCTGGGAGAAGAATGGTAAAGACGAACAGAAAGTTCTAAATATAGGTCATAGAATTCTTTATAAAAATAAAATTTCAAAAAGAATACCGATTATAATGAACCGCAGCACTACAGAAATAAATGCAACTTCCCAGATTTTTGATAAAACAGTAACTGTATATTCCGGAATTTTGCCTTACATAGATAGTGATGATGAACTTGCTGCTGTTATGGCGCATGAAATTGCACATTCTGTCGAAGCTTACGGCGGTCCGATAAAATATATTGCGATGAATGTTAACTCTAAATCTTACGAAATAAAAGCCGACTTAAAAGGGATTGATTACATGGTTAACGCAGGATATAACCCGATTGCCGCAATAATAGTTGCAACTAAAATTTATCCTGAACCAATGTGGGACTGGGGTTTTACATCAACACACCCGAAAGGCTCTAAAAGAGTAATGGCTATGTATAAATATATTTACAAAAAATATCCGCAGTTTTTGAATTCTGATATGACACATAGTATTTATTACAGGAATTTTGAATTTGCTATGGAAAGAGAGATAAAAGGTTTCCTTGCTAAAGAAAAAAGCCGCAAATATCAAAAAGACGGAGATTTATAATGTTTAAAAAGTTTCTTGCACTGGGACTTTTAATAATCGGCAGCAGTGCAGCAGCATCAGAATTTCTGATAAAAGTTACTCCTGCCGAAAAAATTACAACAGCGGGCGACAAAATTCAGGAAGGTGATGAAGTTCAGTTTCAGGTTGTCAGCAGTACTTCGCCCAAAATAAAAAAAGGTGAAAAAATTTCCGGGTATATAACTTATTACGAGAACAACGGCTTTGGCGGAAGAGAAGCTACAATCAGCATTGAACAGTTCAAATCCGCTTCAGGAACTGAATTAAACGGAACAGTCTTTGCAAAAGGCAACCAGCATAACCAGTTTATGGAATTTAACGAAACAACATTAATTCCACCGCTCTGGACAAGAGGCGGCGAGGTTACACTGATTCCTGAGAAAGATGTTTTCCTTTTGTATTTGGAGAAATAAAAATGAAGAAACTCTTATTAGTTTTAATTTTAATACTAACATCAAACGCTGTATATGCACGACAAATTCCGGTAAAAATTTATCCTGATGAAAATATTTCAACAGCATATGATGCGATTGAAACAGGTGACAAGATAAAATTCCGTACAAAGCGTGCATGCAGTTACGGGAATATAAAAATTGCAGCAGACACACCTGTTACAGGCATAGTCGACTATGTTCAGGACAACGGGTGGGTTGCAGATAATGCACAGGTCCAATTTAAAAAATTTATAATCCATCTGCCTGACGGTAAAAATATTAGCACAAATTCTGTGATTACCATTGACGGATTTGAAGAGCTGAAAAACAGAAACCCTAAAATACTCAGATTTTTTGAGTATTTTGGAGTGCTTGCCCGGGGTAAAGAGGTTGATATAAGGAAAGACAAAGACACTCCTGTATATAATATCTGGATTAATCTATAAATGTCCGTGGAAAATCCGGGATTGGCACTTGAGCTTATATTTAGAGCGGTATCAGAAAATGGATGGGTTTACAAAAGGCGTTGGAGCAGCAAAGCTGTGACGCCAGATAGATTAAACCCGGGAGGCAATATATTCACAAAGGATTTTTGTTGCCTGAATTGCGTTTGAGATACCGGTTTGAGCTATTTCATACCATTCGTTTTTATTATTTTTTCTAACCTGTTTTCCATTCTCGGATAAGAATACAACTTCATCAAATATTTCATAGGGATTATCAGTTTCAAGTTCAAAAATGGCTGGTTTAGCATTTTTTATAAAAGTATCCTGGTTCTGTTGTGCAAACTCTTCAAATTCTTTGTGCAGCCTCAGATCACGCCACTTTTTATAGACGGTTCCACGTTCAGTATGCTGGGGCTGCGTCACATCTTGCAGAAAATGGATTGCCCTTCCTGCATGCTCAAAAGCTTTTTCATTATCTGCACCTGCAAGTTCTTCGAAATAAAAAAGATGCTTTTCAAACCTTGCTGCTGCATTATTCCTGCCTGTAATATCCAGAAAGCTTTCCCTTGGTCTGAATAACTGCGGTGTATAATAAAAATGGTTGTTACCCTGAAAACCCCTTTCGTCAAAATCCGGCTTTTGAGCAAATTTCACCAAAATATTCTTGTATTTTTTGAGTTTTGGAATTTCATTAACAGTCAGCGCTGTAATATCTCTATGAGCTGTATAACGCCATCCAAAATTTGTATTACTATCAAGAGAATTGAGTTTCATTTTTACACATATATCCTTTTATGCATAATATATCACAAAAATTCCCTATGTAAAATTAAAGCCCCTTTCAGGGGCTTTAAAATTTAAGCTTTTTTGAAAACAATTTCATCATTATCTACATCGATTATGAGCTTTTCACCGCGCAGGAATTTCTGCGCAAGAATTTCTTTTGACAAAGGATTTTCCACTAACTGTCTGATAACACGTTTGAGTGGTCTTGCACCGTAAACAGGGTTGAAACCGCGTGTTGCAAGAAATTCTTTTGCATCATCAGTTATTTCAACATCTATTTCCTGCTCTTTCAGAAGTTTTCTCAAATAATCCATCTGAATATCAACAATTGCAGATAACTGTTGCAATGTGAGTGCTTTAAAGAAAATAGTTTCATCAATTCTGTTTAAGAATTCCGGTTTAAAACGGCTTCTCAAAACATCCAGAACTTTATCCTTTGTAGCTTCAAAATCAGACTGTGAACCCAGAGAATTAATTGTATTTTCAAGTATTATGTCAGAACCAATATTGCTTGTCATAATAATAAGAGTATTCTTAAAGTCTACAGTTCTGCCTTTCGAATCAGTTAATCTGCCGTCATCAAATATTTGAAGCATAATATTGAATACATCCGGATGAGCTTTTTCAATTTCATCAAACAGAACAACCGAATAAGGTTTACGGCGTACGGCTTCTGTAAGCTGACCGCCCTCATCGTATCCTACATATCCCGGAGGTGCTCCTACCAGTCTTGAAACATTATGTTTTTCCATATATTCAGACATATCAATCCTGATAAGCGCATCCTCATCATTAAACATAAATTCTGCAAGAGATTTTGCAAGTTCAGTCTTACCAACACCGGTTGGTCCAAGGAAAAGAAATGTACCGATAGGACGTTTCGGATCTTTCAATCCGGAACGGGCTCGCCGTATAGCATCTGCCACAGTTTCAACAGCCTCATCCTGTCCTACAAGGCGTTTATGCAAAACGTCTTCCATATGAAGAAGTTTCATAGTTTCGCTTTCCACAAGTTTTGACACCGGAATGCCGGTCCACTTGCTTACAACCTCTGCAATATCATCCTCATCAATTTCCTCTTTTAAAAGCTGGTTAGAACTTTTTTCCTTGTTTTGAGCAGCTTTTAACTGTTTTTCAAGTTCAAGCAGAGTACCATATTTAAGTTCCGCGGCTGTCTGCAAATCGGTATTTCTTTCAGCCTCTTCAATTTTGGCTTTTACTTTTTCGATTTCTTCTTTTATACCTGCTTCGCCGACAATTGAAGCCTTCTCAGCTTCCCATTGAACCTTAAGCTTAGCAACTTTTTCTTCAAGTTCACTAATCTGTTTTGTCAAATCGTTAATTTTCGCTCTTGCCTCATCGCTGTCTTCTTTTTTCAAAGCCTCGCGTTCAATTTCAAGCTGGATTTTCTGCCTCATAAGAGTATCTATTTCCTCCGGCATTGAATCAATTTCGATACGCAGAGAAGATGCAGCTTCATCAATTAAGTCAATAGCTTTATCTGGAAGAAACCGGTCTGTGATATAACGGTCTGAAAGTTTTGCAGCTGCAATAAGAGCGCTGTCAAGAATACGTATTCCATGGTGGACTTCATATTTCTCTTTCAGCCCCCTCAGGATGGAAATTGTATCTTCAACACTAGGTTCGCCAACCATTACCGGCTGAAATCTTCTTTCCAGAGCAGGATCTTTTTCTATGTACTTGCGGTATTCATTAATTGTAGTTGCACCGATAGTTCTCAGAATACCTCTTGCCAGCATAGGCTTTAAAAGGTTGCCTGCATCCATTGAGCCTTCTGTTGCTCCGGCACCTACAACGGTGTGAAGTTCATCAATAAACATTACAATCTCGCCGTTTGAATCTTCAACCTCCTTCAAAACAGCTTTCAAACGCTCTTCAAATTCACCCCTGAACTTTGCACCGGCAACCAGTGCACCCATATCAAGTGAAACAAGTTTTACATTTTTTAAGCTTTCAGGAACATCACCGCGCACTATACGCTGGGCTAATCCTTCAACAATAGCAGTTTTACCAACGCCTGGTTCACCGATTAGCACTGGGTTATTTTTTGTACGCCTGTTCAAAACCTGAATAATACGCCGGACTTCTTCATCACGTCCTATAACCGGATCAAGCTTACCTTTTCTTGCAAGCGCGGTTAAATCTGTTGAAAATTTTTCAAGCGCTTTCATATTTTCTTCTGCATTTTTATTATCCACTTTTTTATTTCCCCTTATTTTTTTCATAACATTTAAAACAGAATTTTGATTTACTCCAAACTCTTTCAAGGCGGATTGGATGTAACTGTTATCCAGTTTTGTCATAGCAAGAAGTATTGCCTCAATACTGATAAATTCATCCTTTAAATCTTCTGACTGTTCTTTTGCAATATCAAGAAGCCTGTATGTATCATTTGAAAGAAAAAGCTGTCCGGCATTCGGCGGACCTGAAATTGTAGGAAAAGACTTTACTTTAGCTACGATTTTATTTATAAAACTCTGGTTTAAAAGTTTAAGTTCTGTGAGGTAATCTTTTATAATCCCATTATCCTTTACCATCGCCAGCATAATATGCTCCGGCTGGAGCTCTGAATTTCTGTATTCATTCATTAAAGCACCGGATGATGACAGGATTTCCTGAGAATAATTTGTGAATTTGTTAAAATCAACCATATAAATCAACTCCATTCAAATATTATCCCCGCATTATAATAGTTGCGGAAATCTTATTTATTTATATAATTATTTTAACTTTTTTTTCAACAAATTTTAATTAAATTAATGTTTATTTAATTTTTTAGCGGTAATTAATCTCCCAGCCTTCCCTCATAATTCTTGCAGCACATGCTTCTCCGCCGTATAAAGCTTTTAAATTACATGCATTCTGCTTAGACGGACTGCTTATATCCTCATCCGTCCAATCCCAGCCAAAAGGCTTAACAACATTTCCCTTAATTGTAAAGAAAAACAAATCATATCCCGCTTTATTCGGACCTTTTGCATTACCGTTCACATCTACAAAAACATTTGAAGCACTTCCATCTTTGCTTACAAGATTATTTACGCCAATACAGATTTCGTCAGCTAATTTCATTGACGCAGTATTATTTGAAAAGAAAGGGCTAGCAATATGTATATCATCAAACCAGACATATTGGGTTTCAGTTCCGTATGATGTTGTTATATTTTTGCCATCATAACACATAGCTTTACTCCAGCTTTCAGCACTCGGATATATTTTTAAAACCTTAAATGATGGAGCTAAATAGTCATTAATCAGCTCTTCTGAAGGAATATTATCCGGCCAGTCATTAACCTCTCCGAAATCGGCAACTGCTCTTTGAAGCCCTTGATTTAATAAGGAATAAGCTCTTTTTAAACGAGTTACCGTTTCAACCTTCTCATATTTTGCACTAAGTGCAGGCAGTGTCATTGCCGCAACTACACCTATTATTCCGAGTGTTATCAAAACTTCTGCAAGAGTAAAGGCTTTTTTGTACAAATAGTCCGAACGAACAGAATAGATAAGACCTTTTGTCAATGTTAATACAGTATTTTTCATATTATCCTCCATACATGTTTCCATATGGAAACATGTAATAAGAAGTATAACATTACTATTTAAATATTGCAAGCAAGAATATTGACTAAGGACTTTAATGAATAAAACACAGGAATATCTTAAACAATTTGGAAAAGCTCTCAGGAAATTAAGAACATCACAGACAGGAAAGAGTCTTAGAATGTTTGCGTATGAATATGATATTCCTTGTGCTACCCTGAGCCGCATTGAAAATGGTCAAAGAGAAGCGCAGTTAACAACTCTTAAAAGAATTTCCGAGGGATTTGGCTTAACTTTTGGGGACTTCATAAAAAAAATTGAAAACGAAATGGAAACAAAAATCACACTGAAAGATGAATAGCTGCCCTATTTCTTTTTTTGCACAATAAGGTCATAGCCGAGAATATCACAAATCAGCTTCAATTCTTTAAAAGTCAGATGCTGACGTTTTAGCTTGCAGGAAAAATTTGAAGCCTTAGTCTGCTTTCCTAGTTTCTCATTAAGCTTTTCATTCAAGTCTTTCTGCAAACAATATTCCTGGTTAAGAAGATATTTTACAAGCTGAAAATCATCCAAGTCATTAATTATCATAAATTTATTATATAGGGTTGACATAATGTATCAAAAATGTCATAATAAATTATAAATAATCAATCTAAATTGATTATAATCAAATTATGTTAAATTGAAAGGGGATTATGATGAGATACAAATATGCCTTTACTCTTGCGGAAGTTTTGATTACATTAGGGATAATCGGAGTGGTTGCTGCTATGACACTGCCTGCGCTGGTAACTAAATATAAGGATAAAGAACTTGCAACAAGAACGAGAAAATCTGTTTCAGCAATCCAGCAGGCTGCACAGCTTGCACAGAGCGACTATGGAACTCCGGGAGATAACTCTTCATTATTTGATATAACTAAAACATCAGAAGAAGTTACCCAAAATTTTGCAAAATACTTTAACGGAGCCAAATACTGTGAACCAGATAAGGGGTCAAAGGAATGTATGGGGCTGCATTATAAAATTAGATATAGTTCAAAAATAGAAAGTTCAAATGGACTTGCTGGCGATGTAATAGTATATAATTCCCCAAGAATAATTTTAAATGATGGAACTGTATTAGCATTAAAGCAAATGGACAACGAGTACAGAGAATCTGAATGTACCCAGTACAATGAGGATGGCTCATTACAAAAAGATGAAGATGGAAATCCAATCTTAAAACCCTGTTCCGGTAGCTATATTGCATTAATAAAATTTGATGTAAACGGAAACAAACAGCCAAATCAATTCGGACGGGATGCTTTTCAGCTGCTTATTTACAAAAATAAAATAATACCGGGCGGAGCAGGATTTTTTGGGCTGGCAAGCTTGAAAAGTATTCTCAGCGGAGGTTCTGCAATATACACTGACTACACTGCGGGCGAACCGTTTGAATGGTAATCTTTTTACTTTACACTCCTGCATGTTTTTGCTAATATTCTGATATAGGGATATAGAAATAAGAGGATTAAAAAATATGTCAGGACACTCAAAATGGTCAACCATCAAACATAAAAAAGCTAAAATAGACTCACAGCGTGCTGTAGTCTTTCAGAAATACTCAAGAGAATTAATAGTTGCCGCAAGACTTGGCGGTCCGGATCCTGCGGGGAATTTCCGTTTAAGAACTGCAATAGAAAAAGCAAAAGCCGCAGGACTTCCTAATGATAATATCAAACGTGCAATAGAAAAAGGTGCAGGTGCTGCAGGCGCAGATAATTACGAAGAATTAACATACGAAGGATATGCTGCCGGCGGAGTTGCTGTTGTAGTCGAAGCAATGACAGATAACCGCAATAGGACAGCAGGTGATATTAGAAGCTTCTTTACAAAATACAACGGCAGCCTTGGTGCTACAGGCTGCGTTGGCTGGATGTTTGACCAGAGAGGCGTTATTACATTTTCCGAAGACGATAATGATTTTGAAAAACTTTTTGAAGCAGCAATAAATCTTGATGCACTTGATGTTACCGAAGAAGACGGTGAATATAAAGTATTAACAACCGTTGAAAACTTCCAGAATGTAGTTGAAGGTTTAGAAAAAGAAGGCTTCAAGAGTGCGTCTGCCGAACTTTCAAGAATACCTCAAAATACAATAGAGGTAACTGATGAAAAAACAGCAGATCAGATAATGAAGCTTCTTGATAAACTGGAAGAACATGATGATGTACAGAATGTTTATGCAAACTTTGACATCTCTGATGAAATCCTGCAAAAAATTGAGGGCTGATGCAAATCTTAGAAAAATTGAAAAAATTATCTAAATCACTTGGGGAATGTGACAATATTGATACTGCCGCAAGACTTTTGGATGAATATTCAGCCCGGAACAATTCAGAAAGTAAGGATTTTCTGGATATAGCGCTTTGGATGATAAATCTCAAACTCCAAAACCTAACTCTAAGTGAAAAGATGAACAAAAGTGTTGAGTTTCATGATGCAATGAAAAATATTGCAAAAATAATTGAAACACAATACGAACTTAATTATATAATTCCTATTGTAGGTGAAATAATTGACAAATTAATTTCAAATCAGCTAATTTATATTTTTCTTAAAGAAAACGGAAAGCTTAAACTTGAATGGCCATCTGCCTGTAATGACAGAAGAATAAATGAACTTCTTTCGCAGATTAGTCCAAAATCAGGTTATATTTTAACAGATGACAGAAAAATCGGACTTTTCCCGCTTGTGAATGAAAACAGCCTTCTGGGCTGCATAGCTGCCAAAAGTATGGAAGAAGTTCTTGATAAAGAAATCATAAGTTATCTGGAACAGCTGGCATCACAGGCTTCTACAACAATAAACAGAGCAAATGTTTACGGAGAAATCTTAAAACATGCAACTCTTGATGCCCTGACAGGGTTTTATAACCGCAGACAACTTGAAGAAAGAATTAAGCAGGAAATTTCAAGCGCAAAGCGCCGGAAGACCTCCCTTTGCGCCATTATGGCTGATATAGACTACTTTAAACAGGTTAATGATACATACGGACATGCAGCCGGAGATTTGGTGTTGAAAACAGTGTCAAAAATTATGCGCTCACAGCTTCGTGAATATGATATTGCGGCAAGATACGGAGGAGAAGAGTTTGCAATACTTTTGCCATTTACGCAGGAAGATGAAGCTGCAATGGTTGCAGAGCGTCTTAGGAAAGCTGTTGAAAATAAGGTAATAGATATAACAAAAGCCAATCCGGATGCAGCAGTTAAAAATATTAAAGTTACAATAAGCCTGGGCGTTTATAAATACAGCGGAAAAGATGATGAATTGCTAAAAAATGCAGACAAGGCTTTATATGAAGCTAAAGAAAAAGGAAGAAATCAGGTTATTATTTATAAAAATTGAAAAAGATGTAAATAATCCTTACCAGCGGAATATCCAGAAATAAAGTGAAAAGGGAAAATATGAAGTACGAAAAAATTTGTAATACATTAGAAGATACAAAAGATTTAGCAGAAAAATTTGCAAAGCTGATTACAAAAGGCTGCTTTATAAGCCTTTACGGCGAAATCGGCGCAGGGAAAACCGCATTTGTTAAACTTGTAGCTGACGCTCTAGAGGTTAAAGAAAAAGTTACAAGTCCGAGTTTTGTAATTCTTAACGAGTATCACAGCGGAATATTGCCGGTCTACCATTTTGACCTTTACCGTTTGGAAAATGAAGGTGTGAAAACAATTATTGACGAACTTAGAGAGTATTCTGAAGGTCATCAGGTAACTTTTGTGGAATGGGCAGAATTTTCACAGGATGAAATCCCTTTCAGCCATATAAAAATAAATGTTACATATGGTGACAATGATGAAAGAAAATATTCGTTTGAAGGTTTTGGTTGTGATAATATTAAAATCATAGAGGAATTAAACAAATAAAATGAAAATATTAGCTTTTGATACTTGCCTGGATAAGATGTATGCCGTTTTAAAAGACGGCGACAAAATACTTTCCTCTGTAGTTATCGAAAATCAGGGCGGGAAATACCACTCCGCATTTTTAATATCAACACTTCAGGAGATTTTGAGCAAAAACAGTCTTAAGCCGGAAGATATTGATGCAATAGTCACCAATATCGGTCCCGGAAGCTTTACAGGAATACGTGCCTGTACAACAGTTGCAAGAGTAATGGCGCAGCAGCTTCACAAAAAAGTTGCAGGGGTTTCTTCACTTGAAATTCTTGCCCGTACAGCAGGCAAAAATCCGCTTGTAGCACTTGATGCAAGGAAAAATGCAGCGTATCTTTATTGCGATAAAGAGATCAAAGGTGCTGTCCAGTTGGATGAAGTGAAACAGCTTATAGAAAGTGGCTGCTATAATGTGATAACAGACGACAAATTAAAGCCGCTTCTTGGTGGAAAATCATATCAGCAGGAAAACGCTGCTCTTGGAGAAATACTTGCGGAAATAGGTATTGAAAAATTAAAAACATCAGACGGTGACTGGCATAAATTAAAACCTTTATATATACAGCCGCCGCCAATGGGTTAACTTAAAATTTTGACAGTTACGTTTCTTCACGAACTGTCAAAATTTTTTATCAGGGGATTTTATATAATATGAGAATTACCGGAATTAGTGCATTTAATATAAGCTCAAAGAATACATTTGAGCAGAAGCGTGATGCTTCTGCTCTGAATAAATCATTTATTCAGCTTCCTATGGATACATTTAACAGACAGGCTGCGGACATATCTTTTAACGCAAACGTAATCACAAGCCAGTCAAAATTTAAAAAACTGGTAAGAAAACGCACAATGCACTGTATATACTGCAATAAAGTTCTTGTTGACGAGGATAGTATTAACCAATTGCAAAACAGAGGAGTGTTTAATGGACCTATTAATAAGTTCGTTGCACAAACAAAACAATATTATAAATCTATGCACAGAGCACATAAAACCGTTTTCAGAATAATATCTTCTTATGCCAAAAGATCTCCGCACACCACTCTTTCTCAGGTAATGCAGGACTTATACCCGAGTGCGCTTAAGCATCTGCGAAATGCCCAAAGCCCAATATTTAAAAGATTACAAAAAGCGTCGAAGCAGCTGCCTCCGGAATATAAGATAAAATTCGATCAATTTATGAGAATTCAAAACTACAGGCTGCGTGATAAACCTTATATAAACGAGTTTAGCGGTAAAGAGTTTAACTATAAGCTTATGAATATGTGTAAAACTATCGGTAATGAGCGTCTTGTCAACATGATGCTTCTTAACTCAAATTATCTTACACATCCGGCGTTTAAAAATGAAGAGCTGGAAATTCCTGAAAAGCTTCTTTTTAAAATTTTTAATATTAATATAAGGCATAATAGACAAAACTTTAAAAATTTAAAAGATAAACTTCCGCAGTCAAAAGAGATTATAATGCTGCACATAATCCAGAATATAAAGCAAATTGGTCAAAAACTTAGCAGGAATGATATTATTGAATTATGTAACAAAGCCCAGAAAGAAATATTCAAAATTCCAGTAAAAGTGCCATTTAGCAACAAAAGTTTCAGATATGACCTAAATGAACTTCTAACTGGACTGCCTGATAAAACATTAAAAAGAAAAATGCTGGATATAACAAAAGAGCTTCCAACTTCAATGGAAAACCCTTATTCATTTATAACAAAACACGCAACAGCATCTTCCGAAAAAGTTGGTCATAACCTTCTTTTTCCTTCAATCGTTACAATTGAGCATATGCAAACAAAATTTGATAAAGGAAAAAGTGTTATGGGAAACTATGCACTAAGCTGCGCTTTTGATAACAATTTTGTAAGAAGTAACAGAAATATGCGTGCAGTGCTAAACCGCTACAACGAAGATAACCCACAAAAGTATTTTAACGAAATCTTTGAAGTAGTAAGGAGCGGTGAACTTTTATTAGAAGATGTCTTGATGCAGGTAAAAACGTTTGAAAAACAAAGCGGACGAAAAATTGATACATCTGCTATTACAGACTTAATAGAGGCCTCAAAAAACAATAACAATAAATCTTCAGCTTACAGATTAAGCAGGGATTGTTAAGCCGTAAAAAACATGTTATAATTAATATTGTAATTAAGGAGGACAAAAATATGCAAAACACACTTATAGCTTCAAAATCTCTGAGGGGGGGGGGG
>CDZN01021137.1_pt1 | contig 27584 bp, 20 predicted proteins | sample 557701 | NCBI WGS metagenome assembly CDZN01 (sample SAMEA3182089, study PRJEB8094) | gut metagenome | biome: human; feature: gut; material: Stool; isolation source: human stools | place: Canada | collected 2013-02-04 | reverse complement strand
CTGGATATGCAGGTAGCGGCTATTCTGCGCCGTGCTAATAGTCCGGTGATTATGGTTGCCAATAAAACGGACAATCATGATTTACAGTATAACGCTCCCGAGTTTTATAAACTGGGATTGGGCGATCCGTATTGTGTTTCTGCCATGACAGGAAGTGGTACGGGTGATTTGATGGATTTGATTGTCAGCAATTTCAAGAAGGAGTCTTCTGAAATCCTGGATGATGATATTCCTCGTTTTGCTGTGGTAGGACGCCCGAATGCAGGAAAATCTTCCATTGTAAACGCGTTTATTGGGGAAGAACGTAATATCGTGACAGAGATTGCAGGGACTACCCGTGACTCGATCTACACTCGTTACAATAAATTCGGATTTGATTTTTACCTGGTAGATACGGCAGGTATCCGTAAGAAAAACAAGGTAAATGAAGACTTGGAATATTATTCGGTGATTCGTTCGATTCGTGCCATCGAAGGTTCGGATGTTTGTATTCTGATGTTGGATGCAACGAGGGGTGTTGAGAGCCAGGACTTGAATATCTTTTCTCTGATTCAGAAGAACCAGAAAGGATTGGTAGTCGTGATTAATAAATGGGACTTGGTGGAAGATAAATCAGTGAAAGTGCAGAAGACATTTGAGGAAGCTGTCCGTTCACGTTTTGCTCCGTTTGTCGATTTCCCGATCATCTTTGCTTCTGCGTTGACTAAACAACGTATTCTGAAAGTGCTGGAAGAAGCACGTAATGTATATGAGAACCGGACGACAAAGATTCCGACAGCTCGTTTGAATGAAGAAATGCTCCCGCTGATCGAGGCTTATCCGCCTCCCTCAAATAAAGGTAAGTATATCAAGATTAAATACATCACACAGCTGCCGAATACGCAAGTACCTTCATTTGTCTATTTTGCCAACTTGCCGCAGTATGTGAAGGATCCGTACAAACGTTTCCTCGAAAATAAGATGCGTGAGAAATGGAATCTGACAGGTACTCCGGTTAATATTTATATTCGACAGAAGTAAAGTTCACCACAGATTAATACAGATTTTCACAGATATTTTATAAAGAATACGGGCTAATCAAATGATACAAAACTTGTAAATTGATTAGCCCGTTTTTTATTTTTAATCTGTGGAAATCTGTGTTAATCTGTGGTGAATCTATTTCTCCAACTGGAAATCTTTTCTGCGTAAAACGAAGCTGTTACTCAAGTATTTTTCACGCACAATCTGATTCTCCGATAATTCTTCCGGTGTTCCTTGGAAAAGAATCTTTCCTTCGAACAGCAGATAGGCGCGGTCAGTGATACTAAGTGTCTCCTGTACGTTGTGGTCGGTAATCAGGATTCCGATATTCTTGTCTTTCAGCTTCCAAACAATTTGCTGGATATCTTCTACGGCAATCGGGTCTACACCGGCAAAAGGTTCGTCAAGCATGATGAATTTGGGGTCGATGGCAAGACAACGGGCAATCTCCGTACGGCGGCGTTCACCTCCGGACAACTGGTTACCTTTGTTTTTGCGTACCTTTTGCAGACGGAATTCTGCTATCAGGCTTTCGAGTTTTTCCTTTTGATATTCTTTGGGCTTGTTAGTCATTTCCAGTACGGCGGCGATATTATCTTCCACACTCATCTGGCGGAAAACGGAAGCTTCCTGTGCAAGGTAGCCGATTCCCGTTTGCGCTCGTTTGTAAACCGGATATTTGGTAATCTCCAGGTCGTCGAGGAAAATACGTCCTTCATTTGGAGTAATCAGCCCTACAGTCATATAGAATGAAGTCGTCTTACCGGCACCGTTCGGTCCCAGCAAACCTACAATCTCACCTTGCTTCACATTGATGGAAACGTGGCTCACAACGGTTCGTTTACCGTACTTCTTAACCAGGTCTTCCGTGCGGAGCACCATCTTGCTTTCTTCCATATTCTAGTTATTTTGCGGCAAATGTAGTAAAAATAAGCTGAAATAATGTACATTTGCAGACAAATAGTGTGAGTTATGATAAAAGCATTGAGAACCGTCGGGAGATATTTCATGCTGATGGGTCGGACTTTTTCCCGCCCCGAACGTATGCGTATGTTCTTCCGGCAATACCTTAACGAGTTGGAGCAGCTAGGTGTGAACTCCATCGGTATTGTGCTGTTGATTTCGTTTTTCATCGGCGCAGTGATTACCATCCAGATTAAGTTGAATATCGAAAGTCCATGGATGCCCCGCTGGACAGTGGGATATGTGACACGTGAAATTATGTTGCTGGAATTTTCTTCTTCCATCATGTGTTTGATTCTTGCCGGAAAAGTCGGGTCGAATATCGCTTCGGAATTAGGAACGATGCGGGTGACGCAACAGATTGATGCGCTCGAAATTATGGGTATCAATTCGGCGAACTACCTGATTTTGCCTAAGATTACGGCGATGGTGACTGTTATTCCTATTCTAGTGACGTTTAGTATCTTTGCCGGAATCATCGGTGCCTTTTGCACGTGTTGGTTTGCCGGGGTTATGAATGCTGTCGATCTCGAATATGGTTTGCAGTATATGTTTAACGAATGGTTTATCTGGGCGGGTATCATCAAATCCCTCTTTTTTGCGTTTATAATTGCAAGTGTGTCCGCTTTCTTCGGATACACGGTAGAGGGAGGTTCGATTGCTGTAGGAAAGGCTTCTACGGATGCCGTAGTATCCAGCAGTGTATTAATTCTGTTTTCAGACTTGATATTAACTAAACTTTTGATGGGATGATTGAGATTAAAGGACTTTATAAATCATTTGATGACAAGATAGTATTGAGTGATATCAATGCTGACTTTGCAAATGGAAAGACAAACTTGATTATCGGTCAGAGTGGTTCCGGTAAGACGGTGTTGATGAAATGTATTGTAGGATTGCTAACTCCGGAGAAAGGGGAAGTCTTGTATGACGGACGTAACCTTGTCCTGATGGGGAAAAAGGAGAAGAAGATGCTTCGCAAGGAAATGGGAATGATTTTCCAGAGTGCGGCTCTTTTTGACTCTATGACCGTATTTGATAATGTGATGTTTCCACTGAATATGTTTAGCAACGATATCTTGCGTGACCGGATCAAACGGGCGATGTTCTGTCTGGATCGTGTGAATCTGGGGGAAGCGAAAGATAAGTTTCCGGGAGAAATCAGTGGTGGTATGCAGAAGCGTGTGGCTATTGCGCGTGCGATTGCCTTGAATCCGCAATATCTGTTTTGCGATGAGCCGAACTCGGGGCTGGACCCGAAAACGTCATTGGTGATTGATGATCTGATCCACGATATTACGCAGGAATATAACATGACGACCATTATCAATACGCATGATATGAACTCTGTATTGGGAATTGGCGAGAAAGTGATTTATATTTATGAAGGACATAAAGAGTGGGAAGGGACAAAAGATGATATCTTTACCTCTACCAACGAACGACTGAATAACTTTATCTTTGCTTCAGACTTGCTCCGTAAGGTGAAGGACGTGGAAGTGCAAGGAATGGAAGGGTAATAAAAAAACTTCTGTCATCGGGGTGACAGAAGTTTCTTTTTTTCTTAGCTATATTAGCGTCGGCAATTAAGCTCTAGGTCTAGCTTCTTTAACTACCATTGTACGGCCCATGTATTCAGCTCCGTTCAATTCAGCAATAGCTTTTGCAGCTGCAGCGTCGTCTTCCATTTCGATGAAAGCGAATCCTTTGGATTTACCGGTTTCACGGTCCATAACAACTTTAACTGATGATACTGCTCCGTAATCTTCCATCACTTGTTGCAGATCTCCTTCCTTAACACGGTAGTTAAGGTTTCCAACATAAATGTTCATAATGAAAATGATAAAAAATAAATAAATGAATAAAACTCTCTGGATAGATGGTTACTAATAAAAAGATTAAAACGACAGAGAGTTTACAAATGCGTTTCGTAACGGAAGTAAAAACCTTGTAATCAAATCGAGAAACTAATGGTCCATCAATCCGCAGCAAAGAAAAGAATAATTTTTGGATTAACCATCTTTTTGGAAGGTTAATTTGCGGATTATCAGAAAAAAAGTTCTTTCCTTTTCTCTTGAAAGAAAAGAAAGAACCAAAGAAAAGTTAGAGAAAGCCCTCACGCTCGGTATCCTCAAGCGAGCTTGCGGCTACACTCACTAAATCGGGCTTTTCAAGGCTGACTTTTTTCTCCTACTCGCTTCCTTCACTACGCTAAAGGGCAGAAATTCGCTTCGCTCAAACAGTCTGCCCTTTTTGACGCTTCGTTACGGGCGCTCGCTTGACGGAGAAAAAAGTAGGCCGGGGGACCTGCGGCGTGGTCGTTGCTGATGGTTTATTGTTGTTTGTATATGAGGAATTGATGAAATAATTAATAAAAGATGTGTGAAAGATGGGTGGCGTTGCTGAAATAAATCTGCAATGTCTTTTGAAATTTGAAAGATTAGCACTAATTTTGCACCCTCTTTGAGTATAGAACAAAGTATAAATCAAATAAATAATTGTCAGAATGAACGTTTCATTACAAAACATTGACAAAGTAAGCGCAGAGCTTACTGTAAAGCTTGAGAAAGCAGATTATCAGGAAAAAGTAGACAAAGAGTTGAAATCACTCCGTCAGAAGGCACAGATTCCGGGATTCCGTAAAGGTATGGTGCCGACAAGTCTTATTAAAAAGATGTATGGTAAATCGGTGATTGCAGAGGTTGTGAATAAGGCATTGCAAGAAGCTGTTTACAATTATATTAAAGATAATAAGGTGAATATGTTGGGCGAGCCGTTGCCTAACGAAGAAAAGCAACAGAATATTGATTTCGATACAATGGAAGAGTTCGAATTCGTGTTCGATATCGCTTTGGCACCTGAATTTAAAGCAGAAGTAAGCGCTAAAGATAAAGTAGATTATTATTCTATCGAAGTTTCTGAAGAAATGATCGACAACCAGGTGAAGATGTACACTCAACGCACTGGTAAGTATGATAAGGTAGACGCTTACGAAGATAATGATATGTTGAAAGGTCTGCTGGCACAGTTGGACGAAGAAGGCAATACAAAAGAAGGTGGTATTCAGGTAGAAGCTGCTGTGTTGATGCCTGCTTATATGAAGAATGACGATCAGAAAGCTATTTTTGCTAACGCAAAAGTAAATGATGTATTGGTGTTCAATCCGAATGTTGCTTATGACGGACATGCTGCTGAACTGGGTTCTTTGTTGAAGATCGACAAGGAAATCGCGAAAGACGTTAAGTCTGACTTCAGCTTCCAGGTAGAAGAAATCACTCGTTTTGTTCCGGGTGAATTGACACAGGAAGTGTTCGACCAGGCATTCGGCGAAGGTGTTGTGAAGACTGAAGAGGAATTCCGCGCTAAGATTAAAGAAGAAATTGCAGCAAGATTTGTTGCTGACAGCGATTATAAGTTCCTGATCGATATTCGCAAAGTGATGATGGAAAAAGTAGGTAAGTTGGAATTCTCTGACGCTCTGCTGAAACGTATCATGTTGCTGAATAACGAAGAAAAGGGCGAAGAATATGTTGCTGAAAACTATGATAAGAGCATCGAGGAACTGACTTGGCACCTGATTAAGGAACAGTTGGTTGAAGCAAACGAAATCAAAGTAGAACAGGAAGATGTTCTGAAGATGGCTAGAGAAACAACGAAGGCACAGTTTGCTCAATACGGTATGTTGTCTATCCCTGATGATGTGCTTGATAACTATGCACAGGAGATGTTGAAGAAGAAAGAAACTATCAATAATTTGGTAAGTCGTGTGGTAGAAGTGAAGCTGGCTGCTGCTCTGAAAGCGCAGGTTACTTTGGAAAACAAGAACGTTTCAATCGAAGAATTCAATAAGATGTTTGAATAATCATTCGGTTGAATAGAATATAAAGTCACAGAAACACAGAGTTTTTATAAAATTATAACTCTGTGTTTTTTTGTGTCTCTGTATTCTTTTTCGTTTCTTTGTACTTACGTTTATTTTTAATTTATAAGAAAGGAACAATTAACATGGATGATTTTAGAAAATACGCAACCAAGCATTTAGGAATGAATGGCATGGTATTGGATGATGTGATTAAATCGCAGGCCGGGTATTTGAATCCCTATATTCTGGAAGAAAGACAGTTGAACGTTACTCAACTCGACGTTTTTTCCCGTTTGATGATGGACCGCATCATTTTCCTCGGTACACAAGTAGATGACTATACAGCGAATACACTTCAGGCACAGTTGCTGTATCTGGATTCTGTTGATCCGGGTAAGGATATCTCTATCTATATCAACTCTCCGGGCGGAAGTGTATACGCCGGACTGGGCATTTATGATACGATGCAGTTTATTTCAAGTGATGTTGCTACCATCTGTACAGGTATGGCAGCTTCAATGGCGGCTGTATTGCTTGTTGCCGGTGCTGAAGGCAAACGTTCTGCGTTGCCTCATTCACGTGTGATGATTCACCAGCCGATGGGGGGTGCGCAAGGACAAGCGTCGGACATTGAAATCACAGCTCGTGAGATTCAGAAATTGAAGAAAGAACTTTATACGATCATCGCCGATCATTCGCATACTGATTTTGATAAAGTATGGGCGGACTCTGACCGCGACTACTGGATGACAGCTCAGGAAGCGAAAGAATACGGTATGATTGATGAGGTATTGATTAAGAAATAAAAATGGCTGATTCAAAGACAAAGAAAAGGTGTAGCTTCTGTGGACGGTCGGAGAATGAAGTCGGATTCCTGATTACGGGAATGAACGGCTATATCTGCGACAGCTGTGCTACCCAGGCTTATGAGATCACTCAGGAGGCATTGGGCGAAGGCAAGAAAAGCGCGGGAGCTACCAAACTCAATTTAAAAGAACTGCCCAAACCGGTAGAAATCAAGAAATTCCTCGACCAGTATGTGATCGGACAGGATGATGCGAAACGTTTTCTTTCTGTATCGGTCTATAACCATTACAAGCGTCTTTTGCAAAAAGACAGCGGTGATGATGTAGAGATTGAAAAATCGAACATTATTATGGTAGGTAGCACCGGAACCGGAAAAACGTTGCTTGCACGTACGATTGCCAAGTTGCTGCACGTGCCGTTTACTATTGTAGACGCTACGGTGCTGACAGAGGCCGGTTATGTAGGCGAAGATATCGAAAGTATTTTAACCCGTTTGCTTCAGGTGGCAGATTATAATGTACCTGAAGCGGAACAGGGTATTGTGTTTATCGACGAGATCGACAAGATTGCCCGCAAAGGAGATAACCCTTCCATCACTCGCGATGTGAGCGGTGAAGGTGTACAGCAGGGATTGCTGAAATTACTCGAAGGTTCTGTTGTGAACGTACCTCCCCAGGGTGGTCGTAAACATCCGGACCAGAAGATGATTCCGGTAAATACCAAAAATATTCTCTTTATCTGTGGCGGCGCTTTCGATGGTATCGAAAAGAAGATCGCCCAACGGTTGAATACACATGTCGTAGGTTATACGGCGTCGCAGAAAACAGCGACGGTGGACAAGAATAACATGATGCAGTATATCGCTCCGCAGGATTTGAAGTCATTCGGACTGATTCCCGAAATTATCGGACGTCTTCCGGTACTGACCTATTTGAATCCGTTGGATCGGGATGCGCTTCGTGCTATCCTCACCGAACCGAAAAACTCTATCATCAAGCAGTATATCAAACTGTTTGAAATGGATGGTATCAAGCTCACATTTGAAGATGCTGTCTTCGAATATATCGTCGATAAGGCGGTAGAATATAAGCTGGGTGCCCGTGGATTGCGCTCTATTGTGGAGACAATCATGATGGATGTCATGTTTGAAATCCCTTCAGAGGACAAAAAAGAGTATAAGGTGACGCTGGATTATGCAAAGATGCAACTGGAAAAAGCGAATATGGCACGACTGCAAACTGCTTAAAATCAGAGAGTAAGACTATAAAAGATGATCGTAACTGTATTTTCTTAAAAATATTAGTCGCATTTTGCTTGGTAATTACGAAGTTGTTTATAACTTTGTTTGGCTCTCTTGAAGGAGGGAGCCTACTAAAGTTAAACCATGAACTGAATAAAACAACCTAAGTTAAGATGGCAAGGAAGATTAATTTAACAGATGAACTGAAGAAGTGTTTCGGATTTAATAAGTTCAAGGGAAACCAGGAAGCGATCATTAACAACTTGCTCGATGGTAAAGATACCTTTGTACTGATGCCTACCGGTGGCGGGAAATCTTTATGCTATCAGCTACCTTCGCTCTTGATGGAAGGTACGGCAATTGTAATTTCTCCGCTTATTGCGTTGATGAAGAATCAAGTGGATGCAATGCGCAATTTCAGTGAAGAAGATGGCGTCGCCCATTTTATCAATTCTTCATTAAACAAAGGCGCGATAGACCAAGTGAGGTCGGACATCCTTGCCGGAAAGACAAAATTGCTATATGTGGCGCCGGAATCGCTGACGAAAGAAGAAAATGTAGAATTTTTGCGTTCGGTGAAAATTTCGTTCTACGCAGTGGACGAAGCTCATTGTATTTCTGAATGGGGACATGACTTCCGACCGGAATACCGGCGGATTCGCCCTATTATCAACGAAATAGGAAAGGCTCCGTTGATTGCGTTGACCGCAACAGCGACACCAAAGGTGCAGCATGATATCCAGAAAAATCTGGGAATGGTAGATGCTCAAGTTTTCAAATCGTCGTTCAACCGTCCGAACCTTTATTATGAGGTACGCGCGAAGACCGCTAATATTGACAGGGATATTATCAAGTTTATCAAAAACAATCCAGAAAAATCGGGCATTATCTATTGCCTTAGCCGGAAAAAAGTAGAGGAACTTGCTGAAATCCTTCAGGCAAACGGTATCAATGCGCGTCCTTATCATGCCGGGATGGACTCGTTGGCGCGGACTAAGAATCAGGATGATTTCCTGATGGAAAAAGTGGACGTTATTGTAGCAACTATCGCTTTCGGTATGGGAATCGACAAGCCGGATGTAAGGTTTGTGATTCACTACGATATTCCAAAGAGTCTGGAAGGGTATTACCAGGAGACCGGACGTGCCGGTAGAGATGGCGGTGAAGGTCAGTGCATAACCTTTTATACAAACAAAGACTTGCAGAAACTGGAGAAGTTCATGCAAGGAAAACCTGTGGCAGAGCAGGAAATTGGCAAGCAGCTTCTGTTGGAAACCGCTGCTTATGCCGAATCTTCCGTATGCCGGCGCAAGACGTTGCTGCATTATTTCGGCGAAGAATATACGGAAGAGAATTGTGGAAATTGTGACAACTGTTTAAACCCTAAAAAACAAGTGGAGGCTCAAGAGTTATTGTGTGCCGTGATTGAAGCGATTATCGCGGTGAAAGAAAATTTTAAGGCAGATTATATTATAGACATACTACAAGGTAAAGAAACTTCCGAAGTACAGGCGCATTTGCATGAAGACCTCGAAGTCTTCGGCTCCGGTATGGGGGAAGAGGATAAAACATGGAACGCAGTGATTCGTCAAGCACTGATCGCAGGTTACTTGAGCAAGGATGTGGAACATTACGGACTCCTGAAAGTGACGGAGGAAGGACACAAGTTCCTGAAGAAGCCGAAGTCATTCAAGATTACCGAAGACAATGACTTTGAAGAGACGGAAGAAGAAGTTCCGGCACGTGGCGGTGGTTCTTGTGCGGTAGACCCTGCTCTTTATTCTATGTTGAAGGACTTGCGGAAGAAACTCTCGAAGAAACTGGAAGTGCCGCCTTATGTGATCTTCCAGGATCCGTCTTTGGAAGCGATGGCTACCATTTATCCGGTGACATTGGATGAATTGCAGAATATACCGGGTGTAGGAGCGGGAAAAGCAAAACGTTACGGTGAAGAGTTCTGTAAATTAATCAAACGCCACTGTGAAGAGAATGAAATAGAACGTCCTGAAGATTTGCGGGTACGTACGGTTGCTAATAAATCAAAGATGAAAGTAGCTATCATTCAGGCAATTGACCGTAAAGTGGCGTTAGATGATATCGCTCTTTCCAAAGGAATAGAGTTCGGTGAACTTCTGGACGAGGTAGAAGCTATTGTCTATTCGGGAACCAAACTGAATATAGATTATTTCCTGGAAGAAATCATGGATGAAGATCACATGCTCGATATCTATGATTATTTCAAGGAATCTACCACTGATAAGATTGATGATGCGCTTGATGAATTAGGCGATGACTTCACTGAAGAGGAAGTTCGCTTGGTGCGTATTAAGTTCATCTCTGAAATGGCTAATTAAAAAAGCGAAAAAAATAGGCGTGCAGGTATGCGGTTTTGAATAAAAACCGTATATTTGCACGCAATAATTTTTAAACGCATAGCCCTATGTCATTTATTGCTGATAAGATTGTAATGGATGGGTTAACTTACGACGACGTATTGTTGATCCCCGCTTATTCTGAAGTTTTACCGCGCACTGTCGATCTCTCGACTAAGTTTTCAAAAAACATTGAGTTAAAAATTCCTTTTGTGACGGCTGCCATGGATACGGTTACCGAAGCGAAAATGGCTATTGCCATTGCTCGTGAGGGTGGTATCGGCGTGATTCACAAAAATATGTCTATCGAAGAACAGGCAAGACAAGTTGCTATTGTAAAGCGTGCCGAAAATGGTATGATTTATGATCCCGTAACTATTAAAAGAGGTTCTACTGTGCAGGATGCACTGGACATCATGGCGGAATACAAAATCGGTGGTATCCCTGTGGTAGATGATGAAGGTTATTTGGTGGGTATTGTTACCAACAGAGATTTGCGTTTCGAAAGAGACATGGCTAAACATATTGATCTTGTCATGACTCCGAAAGAAAGATTGGTAACTACAAACCAGTCTACTGATCTGGAATCTGCTGCACAGATTCTTCAGAAACATAAGATCGAGAAACTTCCGATTGTCGGAATGGACGGAAAGTTGATCGGCCTTGTCACTTATAAAGATATAACAAAAGCAAAAGATAAACCGATGGCTTGTAAAGATGCCAAAGGTCGTTTGCGTGTAGCTGCCGGTGTAGGTGTGACTGCCGATACGCTGGATCGTATGCAGGCATTGGTAGATGCCGGTGCGGATGCAATTGTAATTGATACGGCTCACGGACACTCTATGTTTGTGATTGAAAAACTGAAAGAAGCTAAGAAACGCTTCCCGAACATTGATATTGTAGTGGGTAATATTGCTACCGGAGAAGCTGCAAAAGCGTTGGTAGAAGCAGGAGCGGATGCAGTGAAAGTCGGTATCGGTCCGGGTTCTATCTGTACCACTCGTGTGGTTGCCGGTGTAGGTGTTCCACAGTTGTCTGCTGTCTATGATGTAGCAAAAGCCTTGAAGGGTACAGGTATTCCTTTGATTGCCGATGGTGGTTTGCGCTATTCGGGCGATGTCGTGAAAGCGTTGGCTGCCGGTGGATATTGTGTAATGATCGGATCGTTGGTTGCCGGAACAGAAGAGTCTCCGGGCGACACAATCATTTTCAATGGACGTAAATTCAAATCCTATCGTGGTATGGGATCGTTGGAAGCGATGGAGAACGGTTCGAAAGACCGTTACTTCCAGAGCGGAACTGCTGATGTGAAGAAGCTGGTTCCGGAAGGAATTGCTGCTCGTGTTCCTTATAAAGGTACACTTTTCGAAGTTGTCTATCAGTTGTCAGGTGGTTTGCGTGCAGGTATGGGATACTGCGGTGCTGCCAATATTGATAAACTTCACGATGCTAAGTTTACCCGCATTACCAATGCAGGTGTAATGGAAAGCCATCCGCACGACGTGACGATTACTAGTGAATCGCCTAACTATAGCCGTCCGGAATAATAGATAGATACGGTGAACTATTAACGGTGAACGGTGAACAGGCTGTATTGTCAGCAAGGTGTTCACTGCTCACCGTTTGTTGTTTATCTGTTATTGCCTCTGTGATGTTTGTTGTTTATTGTTTGGAAAATAAAAAAATGATGATGAAAAGAAGCCTGTTGTTGGGATGTATTTCTCTCTTTGTTGTCGCGGTCTTTGCGCAAGAAGATCCGGTATTGATGCGTGTTAACGGAAGAGAGGTACTCCGTTCGGAATTTGAAAATGCATACCGCCGTTATGCAGAACGCTCAAATGCCCAGCTTTCACCAAAAGAGTATGCGGCACTTTTCGCTCAATCAAAGTTGAAGGTAGAAGCAGCCAGGGCTGCCGGGCTTGATACGACTGCTGTTTTCCGTAAACAACATGAGAAATGTCGGACAGAGTTGGTAGAATCTTATCTGATTGACAAACAAGTGATGGATAGTTGTGCCCGTGTCTTGTATCAGAAGATGGGATTGAAAGCACGTAACGGCCGGGTGCAAGTCATGCAAATTTTTAAACGTTTACCGCAGACGGTTACTTCCCGTCATTTGGAAGAAGAAAAAGCCCGGATGGATTCTATATATCGGGTGATACAGAATCAGCCGGATTTGAATTTTAACCGTTTGGTGGAAATCTATTCGGATGATAAGCAGAGTAGATGGATAGAAGGTCTGGAGACAACGAGTGAATTTGAGGATGTCGCTTTCTCTTTGGCGAAAGGTGCGGTATCACAGCCATTCTTCACTCCTGAAGGGATTCATATCTTGAAAGTGATTGACCGGAAGGAAGCATTTGCTTATGAAAATGTCAGTGGCAGGTTGATAGAGCGGTTACGGCGTAGGGAAATTTTAGACAAAGGCACGGCAACGATGCTCGACCGATTAAAAAGGTCATGGCAGTATACCCCGAATCAGGCAGCAATGGAAGAACTGTTGACGAAAGGCCGGACAGAACAAAAGCTCTTTACGATTGATGGACAGGCATATACCGGAGCTATGTTCACGCGTTTTGCCTCTTCTCATCCTCAATCTGTCAAACGCCAGTTGGAAGGGTTTATAGCTAAATCATTATTGGATTATGAAAGCCGGAATATAGATAAAAAGCATCCGGAAATTCGTGTTGCCTTGCGGGAATCTGACGAAAACTATTTGGTAAAAGAGATCACACGACAGAAAATAGAGTTGCCTGCTATTAATGACCGGGCCGGATTGGCTACCTATTTCAAATTTCATTCGTCGGATTATCGGTGGGAGAGTCCCCGGTATAGAGGAGCCGTGCTCCATTGTGTTGATAAAAAGACGGCAAAGCAAGCTAAAAAAATGCTGAAGAAAGTGCCGGAAAAAGAGTGGGCGGACAAGCTTCGGCAAACTTTTAATACATCCGGGACGGAAAAGATACAGGTTGAACAAGGAATTTTTGCCGACGGAGACAATAAATATATAGATAAACTGGTTTTTAAGAAGGGTGGTTTCGACCCCGTGATGTCTTATCCTTTTACCATTGTTATAGGCGAAAAAATGAAAGGACCGGATGATTATCGGGAAGTAATTGAACAGGTACGAAAGGATTATCGAAGCTATCTTGACACGTGCTGGGCGCGGGAATTGAGGGAGTTTGGTAAGGTTGAAATAAACCAAGAGGTTTTAAAAACAGTTAATAATAACTGATGTAACCGATTATTCACTATCTTCGTACCTTAAATAAGTAGATTTTAGTTGCCAATGCGAATATTAGTCCTCTTACTGATTACCCTTCTTGGTTGTGGAGCGTGCAAGGAACAGCGCGACCACAAAGGAAAGACTCCTTTGGTAGAGGTGGAGGGTAACTTTTTATATAAAGAAGATTTGATGTCCGTGCTTCCGGTCGGATTGTCAAAAGATGATAGTATTCTCTTCACCGAACATTATATTCGTAGTTGGGCGGAAGAGATTTTATTATATGAGAAAGCTGCGAACAATATTCCCGATAATGTGGATGTTGACAAACTGGTGGAGAATTATCGGAAAGCGTTGATTATGCATACTTATCAGCAGGAGTTGATAAACCAGAAGCTGTCGAATGATATTTCCGAACAAGAGATCGCAGAATATTACGGGAAAAACAAAGAACTGTTTAAACTGGAAACCCCGTTGATTAAGGGATTGTTTATCAAAGTGCCGTTGACGGCTCCCCAGCTGAATAATGTGCGCAGGTGGTATAAGTCGGAAAAACAGGATGCTGTCGAGAGCCTGGAAAAATATAGCTTGCAGAATGCAGTGAAATACGAATACTTCTATGACAAATGGGTGTCCGTGACTGATGTACTGGATATGATTCCATTAAAAGTAGAGGCACCGGAAGAGTACGTAGACAAACACCGTCAGGTAGAATTGAAAGATACGGCCTATTATTATTTCCTGAATGTGAGCGATTATCGCGGAATTGGTGAAGAGAAACCGTATGAATTTGCCCGTTCGGAAGTGAAAGACTTACTAGTTAATCAGAAACGGGTGAGCTTTATGGAACAGGTAAAGAACGACTTGTATCAGCAGGCAGTAAGTAAGAAGAAGATTATATATAATTATTAAATACAAAGAATGAAGAAGTTTGTGAACTTTAGATTTGTTGTTACCCTTGTCCTGGCAATATTTGCTAATGTGGCAACCTATGCACAAGATAATGTGGTTGATGAAGTAGTTTGGGTAGTAGGTGACGAAGCTATTTTGAAATCAGATGTAGAAGAGGCCCGTATGGATGCCTTGTATAATGGACGCAGATTTGACGGCGATCCTTATTGTGTAATTCCCGAAGAGATTGCCGTGCAGAAGTTGTTCTTGCATCAGGCAAAGTTGGACAGTATCGAGGTTTCCGAAGCGGAAATCATCCAGCGTGTGGATATGATGACCAACATGTACATCCAGCAGATCGGTTCCAGAGAGAAGATGGAGGAGTATTTCAATAAAACTTCCACCCAGATTCGTGAGACGCTGCGTGATAATGCACGTGACGGATTGACCGTTCAGAAGATGCAGCAGAAACTGGTAGGAGAAATCAAAGTGACTCCGGCAGAAGTACGCCGTTATTTTAAAGACCTTCCACAAGATAGTATTCCTTACATTCCGACACAGGTAGAAGTGCAGATCATTACTTTACAACCGAAAATTCCTATCTCGGAGATTGAGGATGTAAAAAAGACGTTGCGTGATTATACGGATCGTGTGACAAAAGGAGAAATTGACTTCTCTACATTGGCGCGTTTGTATTCGGAAGACAAGGCATCTGCCATTAAAGGTGGTGAATGTGGATTCATGGGACGTGGTATGATGGACCCTGCTTATGCGAATGTAGCGTTCAGTTTGCAAGATCCGAAGAAAGTTTCTAAGATTGTGGAGTCGGAATTTGGTTTCCACATTATCCAGTTGATTGAAAAACGTGGTGATCGTGTCAACACTCGCCATATCTTGTTGCGTCCGAAAGTATCGGAAAAAGAACTGACCGAGGCTTGTGCCCGTCTGGATTCTATTGCTGATGATATTCGTGCCAACAAATTTACATTTGATGATGCGGCTGCCGTTATCTCACAGGATAAAGATACTCGTAACAACCATGGTATTATGGTGAACATCAATGAAAATTCAGGTGTGACTACTTCTAAGTTCCAGATGCAGGATCTTCCTCAAGACGTTGCTAAGGTAGTGGATAAGATGAATGTAGGCGAAATTTCCAAAGCCTTTACAATGATTAATGAGAAAGATGGAAAAGAAGTATGTGCTATCGTGAAGTTGAAAGCAAAAATCAACGGTCATAAAGCAACCATTGCAGAAGACTATCAGGACCTGAAAGAAATTGTGATGGAGAAACGCCGTGAAGAGATGTTGCAGAAATGGATTCTGGACAAGCAGAAACATACTTATGTACGCATCAACGAAAACTGGCAGAAGTGTGACTTCAAGTATCCGGGTTGGGTCAAGAAGGACTGATGTAACCTTGCTTTGATTTTATATGCTGAAAACAAATAAGAAAAATAAACAACAAGACAGGCATAGATGGCTCCTTATAGGCTTTCTATGCCTGTTTGGTGTATGTCTTGCGCAAGACAACAAGAAGCAACCGGAGAATAAAAAGACCAAAGTTTATCTGCTTCATGCTGATGAAGGTCAGGCGGATAAGTTGGCGCGTCCGGATGTGCAGGTGTTGATTGGTAACGTGAAATTGCGGCATGACAGTATGTATATGTACTGTGACAGTGCACTGATTTTTGAGAAAACCAATTCTGTGGAGGCCTTCAGTAATGTGCGTATGGAACAGGGAGACACTTTGTTCATTTACGGTGATTATCTTTATTATGACGGCATGACGCAAATAGCGCAGCTTCGTGAAAATGTGAAGATGATTAACCGGAACACCACCCTGTTGACAGATAGCTTGAACTACGACCGTCTCTACGACCTCGGATATTATTTCGAGGGAGGAACCTTGATGGATGAAGAGAATGTATTGACTTCCGATTGGGGAGAATACAGTCCTGCAACAAAACAGTCGGTATTCAACCATGATGTGAAGTTGGTAAACCCAAAGTTTGTGTTGACTTCCGATACGTTAAGGTATAATACGGAAAACAAAATTGCAGTTATTCTCGGACCTTCCAATATCGTCAGTGATAATAATCATATCTATTCGGAACGGGGATTCTATAACACAATGACCGAACAAGCCGAACTGTTGGACCGTTCGGTACTGACCAATCAGGGAAAGAAACTGGTAGGCGACAGTCTGTTCTATGACCGTATCATCGGTTATGGCGAGGCGTTCGATAATGTGAAGATGACAGATTCCATTAATAAGAATATGCTGACGGGTGATTATTGTTTCTATAATGAATTGACAGACTCCGCGTTTGCGACGAAACGTGCTGTGGCAATCGACTACTCGCAAGGGCCTGACAGTCTTTTTATGCATGGAGATACATTGCAGTTGGTGTCTTACAACCTGAATACTGATTCCGTTTTCCGGTTGATGAAAGCTTATCACAAGGTACGTATGTATCGTACGGATGTTCAGGGAGTATGTGACTCACTGGTTTATAATTCGAAGGATTCCTGCATGACCATGTATACCGACCCTATTCTTTGGAATGAAGGGCAGCAACTACTTGGCGAGCAGATCAAGATTTATATGAATGACAGCACGATTGACTGGGCGCACATCATCAACCAGGCGTTGACGGTGGAAATGAAAGATTCCATTCATTATAACCAAGTGTCCGGCAAAGAGATGAAAGCCTATTTCATCAATGGAGATATGCGTCATATTGAAGTGATTGGTAATGTGTTGACCGCTTTCTATCCGGAAGAAAAAGACAGTACGATGACCGGATTTAATTGTCTGGAAGGTAGTGTGCTTCATCTTTATATGAAGGATAAGAAGATGGAAAAAGGACTGTTTATCGGTAAATCCAACGGAACGATGTATCCGATGGACCAGATACCGCCTGATAAATTACGTCTTCCCACCTTTGCCTGGTTCGACTATGTCCGTCCGCTGAATAAGGATGATATCTTTAACTGGCGGGGTAAACGTGCGGGCGATACACTGAAACCGACCACCGACCGGCGACCCAAAACAGAAAAGCGAAACTTAATAAATATGAAGTAGTATGGGAATGTTTAACTCAATGAGAAAGCCCCGTGGCTTTAATCATCAATACATTTATGTAGACGAGCGGAAAGAAAAGCTCGCAAAGATGGAGGAGAACGCCAAACGTGACTTGGGGATGCTTCCGGAAAAGGAATTTAATCCGGAGGATATTCGCGGTAAGTTCATCGAAGGTACTACACATTTGAAAAGAAGAAAAGCGAGTGGCCGCAAACCGGTCTCTTTCGGAATCATACTGATAATCATTGCTTTCCTTCTTTATCTGTGGCATTATTTGGCGACAGGAAGCTGGAACTTTTAATTATTAATTTACGAAGAATGAGCGATATAATTCATTTGTTACCTGATTCGGTAGCTAACCAGATTGCTGCCGGTGAAGTGATACAACGTCCCGCGTCTGTCATCAAGGAGCTAGTGGAGAATGCGATTGATGCAGATGCACAAAATATACATGTATTGGTGACTGATGCAGGTAAAACCAGCATTCAGGTGATTGATGATGGAAAAGGAATGTCCGAAACGGATGCCCGTCTTTCTTTTGAGCGACATGCCACTTCCAAGATACGTCAAGCGGCGGATCTGTTTGCTTTGCGTACAATGGGATTTCGCGGAGAGGCATTGGCTTCCATCGCTGCTGTGGCACAGGTAGAGTTAAAGACACGTCCGGAATCGGAAGAATTGGGCACGAAGCTGGTGATTGCAGGCTCTCAAGTGGAAAGCCAAGAGGCTGTGTCCTGTTCTAAAGGAAGTAACTTCTCTGTAAAGAACCTATTCTTTAATGTACCTGCCCGTCGTAAATTTCTAAAGGCTAATTCAACGGAATTGAGTAACATCCTTGCCGAATTTGAACGGATCGCTTTGGTGCATCCGGAGGTTGCCTTTTCGCTTTATAGTAATGATTCGGAGTTATTCAATCTTCCGGTATCACAATTACGTCAACGTATCCTTGCTATTTTCGGTAAGAAGCTCAATCAGCAGTTACTGAATATAGAGGTCAATACTACCATGGTGAAAATCTCCGGATACGTAGCCAAGCCGGAGACTGCCCGTAAGAAAGGGGCACATCAGTATTTCTTTGTCAACGGGCGTTATATGCGTCATCCTTATTTTCATAAGGCGGTTATGGAGGCTTATGAACAGTTGATTCCCACCGGTGAACAGATTTCCTACTTTATCTATTTTGATGTAGATCCGGCCAATATTGACGTGAATATCCATCCGACAAAGACCGAAATCAAGTTTGAAAATGAACAGGCCATCTGGCAGATACTTTCGGCATCCGTGAAGGAGTCGTTGGGTAAATTCAGTGCGATCCCTTCCATCGACTTTGATACGGAAGATATGCCTGACATTCCGGCATTTGAGGAGAAAATATCTTCCGAACCTCCGAAGATACATTATAATACAGATTATAATCCGTTTAAAGTTTCTGCCGGTGGCGGTGGTGGCGGATCGTACAGCCGTTCGAAAGTGGAATGGGAAGATTTGTACGGAGGGCTGACGAAAGCCAGTAAGATGAATAACCCGCAACCGGAACCCGAAATGGATTGGGAAGACTCTTCTATTGGCGGCCAACCCGCTTTCGTTGAAGAAAAGATGGAGACGGTCACCTCTGCCGCTTCTTCTACTTTGTATGCCAGTGAACCGGTGATAGAGAAAGGAAATCAGCATTTGCAGTTTAAAGGGCGGTTTATTTTGACTTCAGTTAAATCCGGGCTGATGCTAATCGATCAGCACCGGGCACACATACGGGTGCTTTTTGATCGTTATATGGTACAGATCCAACAGAAACAGGGGGTATCACAAGGCGTCCTGTTCCCGGAAATCTTACAGTTGCCGGCTTCGGAAGCAGCTGTACTGCAAAGTATTATGGATGATTTGTCTGCAGTCGGTTTCGATTTGAGTAATTTGGGAGGCGGTAGCTATGCCATTAATGGTATTCCTTCGGGGATTGAAGGGCTGAATCCGGTGGAACTGGTGCGTAATATGCTGCATACGGCGATGGAAAAAGGAAGTGACGTCAAGGAAGAAATCCAAAGTATTCTGGCATTAACATTGGCTCGCGCGGCGGCTATTGTTTACGGACAGGTGTTGAGTAATGAAGAAATGGTAAGCCTTGTAGACAACCTTTTTGCCTGTCCCTCACCGAATTACACCCCTGATGGGAAAACTGTTTTGACAACAATCAAGGAGGAAGACATCGAAAGATTATTCAAATAAAACAAATAATTTCATCTTTTTCTAAAACCTTTTAGTTCGGTTCGTGTTATTTAAATAGTTCAACAAAGAAAAAGATTTAAATAACCACTTAACTATTAGGTATATGAAAAAGATTCTGATGTTGCTGGCATTTGCCGGCGTTGCGTCTGTCGCTTCTGCGCAGCAGACAATGACTGTAACTGAATACGAAGTGATTCAGGTACAAGATAAATATCAAGTAATAACTAATCCTTTCTGGAGTAACTGGTTCTTCTCTGTAGGAGGCGGCGCCCAGGTGCTATATGGAAACAATGACCATATCGGCAAATTCAGAGACCGTGTTGCTCCTACATTTAACGTGTCTGTCGGCAAATGGGTAACTCCGGGATTCGGATTGCGTTTGCAATACAGCGGATTGCAGGCAAAAGGATTCACTACCAGCGAAACTGCTAATTATGTAGTGGGTGGTCCGAGAGAAGACGGTTCTTACAAACAAAGATGGGACTACATGAACTTGCATGGTGATTTGATGATTAACTTGAACGCACTTTTCGGTGGATACAATCCGAACCGAGTATATGAAATTATCCCTTATATAGGTGCCGGTTGGGCTCATGCTTATTCTCGTCCTCACACTAACTCCGCTACTTTCAATGCAGGTATTATCAACCGCTTCCGTTTGTCGAATGCTGTTGACTTGAATCTGGAGTTGAGTGCAACAGGTCTGGAAGGCAAGTTTGACGGAGAACATGGAGGTAGACCCGATTATGATGGTATCTTAGGTGCTACCCTCGGTGTGACTTATTACTTCCCTACTCGCGGATTCCAACGTCCTACTCCACAGATTATCTCTGAACTCGAATTGAACCAGATGCGTAATCAGATGAATGCAATGGCAGCAGCTAATATGCAGTTGCAACAACAGTTGGCAAATGCACAACAACCGGTAGAAGTAGAAGATACTGAAGAAGTTGTTATCACAGATACTAGCATTGCTCCGCGTACCGTATTCTTCAAGATCGGTTCTGATAAATTATCTCCGCAAGAAGAAATGAACTTGTCATATCTTGCCAGCAAGATAAAAGAATCTCCGAATGCTACATACACAATCAACGGATATGCTGATTCTGCAACCGGTACTCCTGCTTTCAATCAGAAGTTAAGTTTGGAACGTGCACAGGTTGTTAAAGACTTGTTGGTTAAGAAGTATGGCATCTCTGCCGATAGACTGAAAGTTGCAGCCGGTGGTGGTGTTGACAAATTCGGTCAACCGATTCTGAACCGTGTAGTATTGGTAGAATCTGCACAGTAATAAAAAGTAAAAAAGCGATTTCAGCATTCAGCGATTCTCTGTAATCGTTTGCTGGAAAGGAAAAGCGGCTGAAAGCGAACCCTGAAAAGAGAGGTTCATGCTTTCAGCCGCCTTTTTTTATATCTGTTATTTGGGGGTATCTCCTCTGATATTTTATTTTAGTTTATTTGACAGGCTGATAATCTCTGGACTTTCCATAAAATCCTGGGGCCGGCACATAAATAGGTTGACTGGGAATGCCGATATTCTGCAGCTTGCCTTCCTGACGGAGTCGGCGAATATGAATCATGGCTGTGGAACGTACCATCCCCGTGATGCCTTGAAAGTCGGAACGTTGCATAATCTGATGATCGCTGAAATACTCTTTTAGCCGCATGTCTATCTCTATTTCCGATAATTTGGCAGAGTGCTTGACCCGCTTCATTTGCTTTATTTTTATATATCCGACAGATTGTTTCAACTTCTTGTCCGAACGAAACTGTATCGCTTTTAATTTTACTTTTAAATTTCTGCGGGGAGTATCTGCAGAGATCTGTTCAATCGGATTTGTAATCCGATTGCTTTGAGCATCAGGATTTTCAATTCGAACTATATATTAAAGTATAGGTGTATTGCGGATTATAAATCCTGATACTCGGAGAACGGCGGATTGCAAATCCGCCGGGACGCATAATGTTTGGTAACTAGCTAACCTTCCGCTGTTATTTTTTCTAAGTATATGTCCTTCTTTAGCTAAATATCGGCAATGAGACTTTCAAATTAGGATATTTGTCACCCAATTGTTTCAAGAAGTCATTGCCAATGATAATATCCTGTATTGTTTCTTGTGGATCTGTCGGAATCTCTGGGATATTTGTAAATATCAGACAGGAGTAGATAATGAGTTCAACAGGTTTCTCGTCGGTTTGCAATGAAAGTTTGTATGCTTTCACGTTGTTTCCTCTGGCTTGTGCCTGTGCTTGTACTTGTCCCTCCATAGGAATTGCGATGAGACGGGAATTTTCAAGACGCGCCTGATTGAAGACAAAATGATTGTCGATTTCTCCATCTGTGTCTGTATCGAATAGGTGCAGATTGTCTCCGCTCAATACCAGATATTTGGGAGTTTGTACGGTATTGAAACGTACAGTTCCTAAAGTGGCCATTCCTTTCAGCTTATCTTTCATTCCGTCTTTGAGTGCGGATGCTACACCATACTCATTGCTGGCATAGTTGAAAGCGTCAATTTTTTCTTCTCCCATAGCTTCTTTCAGGAAAGATAAATCAGAGTTTAAGCAGAGTTTTTTATACTGTTCTGCATTTGCAAATTCAGCTTTGAAATCGGTGTTGTTCACTACTTGTGCCTGTTGCGAGTTTTTGTTTTTCATGTAAAACCAGTATCCTAGATATAGAACAATGAAAATGACCGGAATAAAGGTGTAAATAGACATAGTTTGTACTTTTTAATGTTATTAATAGTGGTTTGTTTTATACTTCCACGGGTTTCACTTCTTTCTTTTTTCCAGGAATACATCCCCAAATGATAAGGGCAATTATAAGAAGTCCGACAGCTTTACCGCCATAACGGGAATAGAAACCGACCTTGTTCAACTTCTCTCCATCCAAATTATTTTCTTTTAGGATGGTAGCCAGTTGTTCTTCCGTCAGTTCATAGTAAGTGTCTTCCTTTTCGCAATAGCCGACCAGGCGAGGCTCTTTCTCTATGTATAGAGGGAGAATGTAAGCGATGTTGAACTCCTGATGGAAAGTTGCCAGATCAATGTAGTTTCCATCGTCTGTTTGGTACTCTTCGGTATCAGGCAAATCTGCTACTTTGGTTAATACTTCGCGGTCGCCGAAAGGGATTTTTAAACCACGTGCGGATACTGTTTGGCAAGATAAGAAAAGAATGCCGCCAAGTGCAAATAGAAAATTAAGGTGCTTCATGCTTCTTGTGTTTAAGTGAATAATTTGTGTGATTTTTATTGATATTGTGGCAAAGATAGGAAAAAGAAGAATAAAAGCCGTATAATTGTTTGAAATTTGTAAGCTCTATTCTTTTTTATAAAATGAGGAGATTTTTTTCCTGATTTAGAGGATTTGTATCCTGATTTATGCAATTGATGTAAAATTGCATTGTTGGGATAATCCAAATAATTTAATAACAATTGGTTGGAGCTATTAATAATTATCTATATTTGTGCTATAGAACTCAAATCTGGAATATTATGGACGACTTTAATACCGTATATGCACTACTCGTTTTGGTTATGTTATTTATTTTATTGAGTAGGTTGGACAATCGCTTCGGAAAAATAGAGAAAGAGTTGAATGAGATAAAGAAACGGATGGAAGATTATCTCAAGGTTCAGCAAAATTCTGTTGCTGAAGCCTCCAAGCCGAAAGAGGAAATATCAGAAAAAGAAACAAAAGATATTCCTGTGATACCTCAAGCGGCAGAGTATGTTACGGTAGTAAAGACCGGACAACGAGAAGAGGCTGTTCAGGAAAAACACGAACCGGTTGTTGAAGCAGTTGTCCGTGAGACATTGGAAAAGACGCCTGAAAAGACGCTTGAAACAAAAATGGAGGAAGTTTGCGTAGAGGCTGTTCGGAAGGAATCCGCTGAATCTTCGACTGTGCCAGTTGTTCCGGTTGCCCCGACTGTTCCGAAACAAAAGAAGCAGGTGAACTATGAAAAATTCATCGGTGAGAACCTTTTCGGGAAGATTGGTATCCTTATATTTGTAATTGGTGTAGGCTTCTTTGTAAAGTATGCCATTGATAAAAACTGGATTAATGAAACCTTCCGTACCGTGCTTGGTTTCTTGACGGGAGCTGTATTGCTGGCTGTTGCCGAACGGTTGCAAAAGAAATACCGAACCTTCAGTTCGCTGCTTGCGGGTGGTGCTTTTGCTGTGTTCTATCTTACAGTTGCCATTGCTTTCCATTATTATCATATTTTCTCGCAGACTATGGCCTTTATCATTCTGATTGGTGTCACAGTGTTTATGTCTATTCTGTCTGTGGTATATAATCGGCGTGAGTTGGCTATCATTTCTCTTGTAGGAGGATTCCTTGCGCCATTCATAGTGAGTAGCGGAGAAGGAAGTTATTTGGTACTGTTCACTTACGTGAGCATATTAAACCTGGGTATGTTCGGACTTTCCATTTATAAAAAGTGGAGTGAACTTCCAATGATTTCATTTGTCTTTACTTGCCTGATAATGGGAATCTTTCTTTTGTTTAACTATACCTCTAGTTCTACGGTTATTTCGAACCATCTGTTTTGGTTTGCTACTCTGTTCTATTTTATCTTTTTACTTCCGGTGTTCTCTATCCTTCGTGGAGAGAATATGCGGACGATGAGCCGGGGATTAGTATTCGTCATTATAACGAATAATTTTATCTATTTACTTTCAGGAGCCTTATTCTTGCGGAATATGGGATTATCTTTCAAAGCAAGCGGCTTGTTGAGCCTGTTTATCGCACTCGTTAATTTAGGACTGGTGCTTTGGCTCTGGAAGAACCGCAAAGAGTATAAATTTCTGGTTCATACCACACTGGGACTTGTATTGACATTTGTCTCTATCACTATTCCGATTCAACTGGACGGAAACTATATAACCTTGCTTTGGGCATCGGAAATGGTATTGCTGTTGTGGCTCTATGTTAAGTCGAAAATTAGAGTATATGAGTATGCGGCTAAAGTTCTGGTAGGACTCACTTTCGTTTCTTACTTGATGGATGTGTATAGTGTGATGTTTGAACATCATTCCTTAGATACAATTTTTCTGAATAGTTCATTTGCCACCTCTTTGTTTGTGGGATTAGCGACAGGAGCATTTGCTTTATTAATGGAATATTATCATTCCTTCTTCTCTACGGCACGCCGGTTGAAATACAGCTTCTGGAATCCTTTTATGCTTATCGTCTCCGTAATCATACTTTATTATACATTTATGATGGAATTCAATTTGTATTTTGAAGGGGCGACGAGAAGCGGAGCTATGTTCTTGTTTACAGCCATATCCATTTCGAGTGTTTGCTATGCTTTCAGAAAACGATTCCCGATAACGAAACATCTCACTTCTTATATCTTGACTATCGGGGCAAACGTACTTGTATATATTATAAATATATGGGGCGACCAGAGAATATGGACTTCCCCTCCTGTTGTACTACCATGGCTGACAGCTGTGTTCGTAATAGCGAATTTGTATTATGTAGCACGTATGTACTATACATCAATCGGAATAAAATCCCGTTTCACCGTATATCTGAATATTCTTGCCACGCTCCTTTGGCTGACAATGGTACGCTCTTTCCTTTGGCAAGTAGGAGTGGACGATTTCAGTGCCGGGCTGTCACTCTCACTAAGCATTGCCGGGTTCGTCCAAATGGGGTTGGGCATGCGCCTGCATCAGAAACTACTCCGCATGGTGAGCCTTGCGACTTTCGGATTAGTTCTGCTCAAACTCGTCTTTGATGATTTATGGGCTATGCCGACCATTGGCAAGATTATTGTATTTATCATTCTGGGATTGATCTTGCTGATACTTTCATTCCTTTATCAGAAACTAAAGGATGTGTTGTTCAAGAATGACGAGGAAGAAACAAACTGAATCTTTGAAAAATATCCGATAAGAAAGGCTGCCTGTTCTACAAAAGAAGGGCAGCCTTTATCTTATAATTATGTTTATTCCCAGACGAAATCTTTTACTCTTGCGAGAAACGTTTCACCTGCTCTTCGATTAATTCCTTATCATCAAAATAATTAATCTTCATCGCCTTCTTCACGTCAGCCAAAGTCTCGGCAGCCGCAGCCCTTGCCACTTCGCAGCCTTGCTGAAGCATCTCGTAGATAGCAGGGATATCCTTGCTGAACTCCTTGCGACGATTGCGAATCGGTTCCAAAGTCTCCTGCATGATGGAATTTAGGAAACGTTTTACTTTCACGTCACCCAGTCCGCCGCGTTGATAATGCGCTTTCAGTTCTGCCAGATTCGGATAATCCGGTAAATAACGTTCGAAATGTTCGGGGAGGCAGAAAGCATCCAGGTAAGTAAATACCGTATTACCTTCAATTTTTCCCGGATCTTGTACGCGGAGATGTCCCGGGTCGGTATACATACTCATGATTTTCTTTTGGATTTCTTCCGGTTCTTCCGAAAGGTAGATGCAGTTTCCGAGCGATTTACTCATTTTAGCTTTACCGTCAGTTCCCGGAAGACGCAGACAAGCTGCATTGTCCGGCAACAGGATTTCCGGTTCTACCAATGTCTCACCATATATATAGTTGAAACGGCGAACGATTTCACGAGCCTGTTCGAGCATCGGTTCCTGGTCCTCACCCACAGGGACAGTCGTTGCGCGGAATGCTGTAATGTCTGCTGCCTGGCTGATGGGATAAGTGAAGAAACCTACGGGAATACTTGCTTCAAAGTTACGCATCTGGATTTCCGATTTCACAGTCGGGTTACGTTGCAGGCGGGATACGCTGACAAGGTCCATATAATAGAAACTAAGTTCGCATAGTTCCGGTATTTGCGACTGGATGAAAATCGTAGCTTTAGTCGGATCAATACCACAAGCCAGATAATCAAGAGCAACTTCGATTACATTCTGACGCACCTTTTCCGGATTGTCTATATTGTCTGTCAATGCCTGTGAATCGGCAATGAAGATAAACATCTTACTATAATCACCTGCGTTTTGCAGGTCAACTCTGCGTTTCAACGAACCTACATAGTGACCGATATGAAGTCTTCCGGTAGGACGGTCGCCCGTCAATATGATTTTTTCTTTTCCCATATTTTATTACCTTATTATATAATGGCGACAAAGATAAGGATAAAAACTGAAAGAAACATCAAAATGCAGTTACTTCATGATTTGTGCCTGCTTAAGATAAGAATGTAATCATTAAAAGCCAATGGAAAAACGATTGTTTCATTAACACGGTAAATTATTTCAGTAAAAAAGTGAACGTATCTTTTTGTCATGTGCAAAATATGTCGTTACTTTGCACAAATTTTGAAGTCAACAATGAATCAACAGGAAATTAGAAGCAAGTATTATTTACATTCGGATGTTTTTCATCCCGAAACGAAAGTCTTCTTCTCTTATTTCCAAAAACAATATTTTAGTTCTTTGGTAATGCGTTAATCCTTTTTTGAGGGTAACGCATTTTTTTTATGAACGAACTTAGAAATAACAACTTATTATAACAACAAAAGAAATGGAAAAGGAAATCAAGAAAGTTCTCGTTTTGGGTTCTGGAGCACTCAAAATCGGACAAGCCGGAGAGTTCGACTACTCAGGCTCACAAGCACTGAAAGCTTTGAAAGAAGAAGGTATCAGCTCAGTATTGGTAAACCCGAACATCGCAACCATTCAGACTTCTGAAGGTATTGCCGATAAAGTGTATTTCCTTCCCGTGAATACTTATTTCGTAGAAGAAATTATCAAGAAAGAACGTCCCGATGGTATCCTTTTGGCATTCGGCGGACAGACTGCATTGAACTGTGGTGCTGAACTTTACACACAAGGTGTTCTTGATAAGTATGGAGTAAAGGTACTTGGAACTTCGGTAGAAGCTATCATGTATACAGAAGACCGTGAC
>CDZN01018615.1_pt1 | contig 27628 bp, 29 predicted proteins | sample 557701 | NCBI WGS metagenome assembly CDZN01 (sample SAMEA3182089, study PRJEB8094) | gut metagenome | biome: human; feature: gut; material: Stool; isolation source: human stools | place: Canada | collected 2013-02-04 | reverse complement strand
CAATACATCAGTTTTAGGAGTTAAATTTAACTCTAAAAATACAGAAACAGATACCAAAAATTCCAGTAACAAATAATATAATCGATATAACTTCAGCAATAGGAAAGCTCCCCAAATTTAATGCACTGTCAATTCTTATTTGCTCAACAAAAAATCTTATTATTGAATATATTGACAAATATGCAAAAAACGGCAACCCGCGATACTTTTTGCCGAATTTGAAATATACAACCAATAAAATCAAAAATCCCAATATATCCAATACACTTTCATACAAAAAGGTTGGATGGAAAAGTTTATATGAAGCATATTCAGAAATTCTTTTTGTCTCCGGAATAAAAAGCCCCCATTTTTGAGAACTAACAGGAAGTCCATACGCTTCAGAATTAAAATAATTGCCCCAACGACCAATTGCCTGACCCAAAATAGTTGCACAAGACATTGAATCAATAATACTCATTACAGGAATTTTAACTTTTTTAGCAATAAAAATCATGCTGAGAACTCCTCCAATGATTGCTCCATGAATAGATAAGCCACCTTGTCTTATATCTAAAATTTCTACAGGATGAGAAAAATAGTAATCAGGATTTAAGCTACAGAAATATAGTCTTGCTCCAACAATACCAAATAAAATTATATACGGTGCAAATTCAATAATAACATCTTTTCTAAGTTTCTCATTTAAAGTATTATATAATTTATTAGCAACTATCATGGCGACAAAAATTGCACAAGCCATCATAACACCATACCAATAAATAGGAATACCAAACAATTTAAATGCGATATCACAAGGGGCTGGTATAATCATATAAGTTATTCCACTATTTGATTCTCTGGATTTTTTTGTTCAGAAATTGTCTTAATTTGAGCTTCAACATCTTGTCTATCCTGTGCATTCGGATTTAATTCAAGATATTTCTGATAATTTGTTACCGCAGAATCATAAAGTTCATTAATAAATTGTTTTTCCTGATCAGAAAGTTTTTCAGGATTATCAAAATCAACTTCTTCCGGATTTGGAGTATATAAAGAAGCATCCGCATTCATACGAACTTTGCCTTGAGCCATATCAACCGCAAGATTATTTTCTGCTGTAGCAAGTGAATAATAAACATCCGCAACATCAGGTTTTATTTCAAGAGCCTTTTTATACTCTTCAACAGCATCAATATAATTGTCCGATTTTGTATAAGCAACAGCCAGATTATAATGTGTTTCAAATATTGACGGATCCAAATCTATACTTGACTTAAGTCGTTCAATTGCTTGAGTATAATCGCCTTTTTCCATATAATTTTGAGCTTTGTTATTTAAATCCTGAACGGCCAAATTATTTATACATGCTGTAGATGCAACGGCAACAAACAGAATACTGGCAATTAAAAGCACTTTCTTCATATAAATTCCTCTTTAAAACATGTTAAGTTGTTGTTAAAGTAATTATAATTTAATAATAAAAATATGGCAAATTTAATTAATTTAAGTTACAATAAATGAGTACAAAAAGGAGAATTTATATGTCAGATGACAAAGTCGTCAGCCTTGGCTCTAAAAAAAAGCATACTACTGATGAAAAACAACATAGAGAAGAAAATATTACTAATCAAGAATTAGTATACTGCAGTTTCTGCGGACGCCCTAATACCGAAGTAATAAAAATGATACAGGGACCTGGAGTAAATATTTGTTCAGAATGCACAATGATAGCTGTACAATACTTGATTTTGCAAGACAGAATGCCGTCTGCAGAAGCGCAGCATATATTAGATGCATTTTGGGGAAAGGCAAGATAACACTATATGACAGGCTCAAAATTTAAACAACTAAATCCTTTTGAGTTAAAATCATCACTAACTGCTCTTCTTGGAAAAATTAATTCTGTCCAAGACATTCAAGACTGCATTACAGATTTTGAAATGCTGGATGCACAAGAAGACAAAACTTTTTTATCAAAATTGTTGTTTAAAGAACTTGCCAACGCTACAGTAGAAAAAATTCCTGTTATTTGTTTTTTACTGGAACGCTATACTCCAAAAGAAGAAATGATTAATAATCTTTGGGAGACACTCAAAAATCAAAATCTTCCAAGCGAAGTTAAAATAACAATACTTAATCTTCTGAGAGAACTTGATGCGGATTGGTCTTATGAAACTTGTGAAGAATATCTTGGAGATGCAGAAGATATTCTTGATGAAAATACCAAACATCTTTTAAATACAGCAATAATAAATCCGGAAGTACAAATAGACTTTATGGATTTTTTAGCATCTATCAAAGTTCAAGACAAAATTACTCTTTTGAACTCATTTGGGCAGGATTTTTCAGATGATGCACTGGCAAATATCCTTATCCCTGTTTTTGTTTCCGAACCTAACAGCGCAGTAGGCAAAGAAGCACTTAAACTTCTTGGCGAAACTAAATCGCAATTAGCATTACATGTTCTTCAAGAAATGAGCCAGACAGCAAAAGGCGAACTCGCACAATTAATAAAAAAAAGTTTATCTACATTAAAAATTTCAGGGATTAGAGAAGACAATACAAAAGAATTTTATGCAAAAATTCTTTCTAACAGTAAACCTCACAAATTTTATATTACATATCCGGATGGACACGGAGATCAGGCTTTGATATTTACAAGACGCACGAACGAAGAAAAAATTCGGTTCGTATCAATAGTTACTAACATTGAATCAGGTATCAAAGATTGTTTTGGTTTTTTTGAAATTTCACAATTTGAATGCGATAAAATTCTTGAACGTTTTTTAAGGGATGAAAAAACCGTTGATATTCCTCCGGAGTCTTTTAAAACTATCTTATATAATGCTGAGACCAAAACAATAGAAAAAAATAACAATAATTGGAAACTCTCTTATGAATATGTATGTTGGAAAAATCTTTTGTTAGATATTGATTTCGATAATGAATCAATTTCCAAAATTTTACATGAACAAATTTTGCCGACAAAAACAGACAACACTATCATTGAAAAACTCCAAAAAATGAAAATTTCATCTCATTGGTTTTTGGATGCTCATTACAGTGATGAATTTGAAGAACTCATAAAAGAAGCTAAATCTCAACACAATCTTGACAAACTAATAAACCAGTCCATTGATAAAGTATTTTATCCAGAAGAAAAAATAGCGTGGACCGATAAACTTTTAATGTCTGCTTATATGAAATACGCTATAGGAAAAGACGACGAAGCGTCCATAATTTATGGACTTGCTCTCGATGAAGAATTAAAAAAAGAACTGTATAAAAATATATTACAACGTAGCTTATATGAATATTTTATGACAATTAAATTTAATAAGGACTTAAATTTTGAACAATATACAGATGACGATATTGATTTAAAACTAAAATATATTGAAGAAAAGTGGGTGCAAAATGTATAAAGTTATGGCGCTTGATATTGGAACAAAAAGAATCGGTATTGCACTCAGCGATTATCTTTTAATGCTTGCAAACGGGCATTCATATATAAGTAGAACACCGGAAGAAAATGCTATTGAAACAATTTACAAAATAGCAAAAGAAAATAATGTAAAAAAAATAGTTGTAGGAATTCCGCTAAATATGGATGGTTCAAAAGGTTTCCAAGCTAAAAACTGCGAAGAATTTGCATCAAAAATCAAAAACTATGAAATCATCTATGAAGATGAACGATTAACCTCAGACGCAGCAGAAGAAAATTTAAGAAATAAAAAAATTGATTTCAGAAAAGACAAAGGATTAGTTGATATTGAAAGCGCTTGTATTATACTGGAACAATACCTGTCAAAAACAGCACAATAATAAAACAAAGGAGAAAAACAAATGACAGAAGAAAATGAAAATTTAATTGAAATTACAGATGACGATGGTACGGTAATCAAATGCGAATTATGTGATATAATTGAATTTGAAGATAAACAATATGCATTATTAATTGAATCTGATTCTGACGAAGAAGAACCGGAAGTAGTATTAATGAGATACCTAGAAGAAGGTGAAGAAAGCTACTTTGAAACAATTGATGATGATGATGAGTTTGAAAGAGTTTCTGAATACATAGAAAGTTTAGACTCTGAAGACGAAGAAGATGATGATAAAGAATAAGGATTAAAATTTTGTTTGAAAAATTCACTGAAAAAGCACTCAATGTTATAGTTGAAGCTCAAAACATTGCAATCTACGACCACTCGGATAAAGTCTTATCCGAACATTTGCTTTTGGCTCTTGTAAAAGAAACTAAAGGCTTTTGTGCAAAAATTTTTAAATCATACAATATAACTTATGAGCGTCTAGCAGAAGAAATCTATCTTACTCTAAATATAGAAGAAGCAGATATGAATTCTGCTATACCATTCAGTGAAAATTTCAAACAAATACTTCAAAAAACAATGGAACTTGTAGAAAAATCAGGAAATTCTACAGTGCACTACGAACATCTTGTTCTTGCAGCAATTTCGGATAGTAACTCTAAAATAGTACAATATCTCGAAAACCTTGGGTTTGATATTGAAAAATCTAAACCCCTTATTGAAAAACTTGTACAAAGAAAAGTAAAAAAAGATTTCCATCCTGAACTTGATGAAAATAAAGAGCCTGAAATTGACTTGACTCAAGAAACAGATTCATTATTTGACAATAAAGAATCTGCAAAAGTTTTTGAAAGAGCTGTTTCAAAACTTTCAGCATCAAATTATGAAATTCTGGGAACTGAACAAATTATATCTTCAATTTTAGAGGACAAAAACTCTGATTTAGTAAAAATTCTTGCACACTTTGGAGTAACAGAAGAACTGTTTGAAGAAAAATTGTCAAAAGTCCAATCTCGTCAAGCTGAATATGAAGGGAGACAAATAGTCTTTACGCCAAATGCTTTTATTGCAATGAGTCTGGCACTTCAAACAGCAAAAGAACTTGGCTCATCAGAAGTTTTACCGGAACACATGGTTCTTGGACTACTTAAAACAAAAAAAGGAGTGGCTTATAATATATTCAAAGAACTTAATATCAATGATGATGATTTAGCTCACGGAATAATCAAACCTATTGAAAAGCAAATGCCTGAAACGCTTACCATTCTAAGGCTAGCCAAACAGGAAGCTAGAAGAATCGGTCGTGGAGTTGTTGGAACAGAAATGTTCTTATTGGGTATTATAGGTGAAGCTACAGGTGTTGGGGCGATTGTGTTAAACGAATTAGAAATCAATATTCGTGATGCAAGAATTGTTATTGAAAAAATTGTAGGTTTCGGTAATGAATATTCTGAAAAAGAAATGGTGTTCACTAAACGTGCCAAAAGAGTTTTAGAAACAGCATGGGAACATGCTAAAAAAGCTAACAAAACAAAAATAGAATCTTCTGATCTTTTATGGGCAATAACAACAGAGCCTTCATCGCTTGCTATGCAGGCATTAGAACAACTTGGAACAGATGTCGTTGAAATCCGTGAAGGAATAAAAAAACACTCTGCCAATTTATAATTATGAACGAAATTCAAAAAAAAATAAAACTATTTTTGAACAAATACAATTTGGACAAACCTGAATATATATATATTGTAGCGTTTTCAGGCGGTTATGACTCAATGTGTTTACTTGATTGCTTAAAAAAGATCTCTCCAAACAGGCTAATTGCAATACATTTAAATCACAATTGGCGAGGAAAAGAAAGTGATCAAGAAGAAAAAAATTGTGCAGAATTTTGTCAAAAAAACGGAATAGAGTTTTATAGTGAAAAATTATCAAGCAATATAGCCCATACTGAAACGGCCGCACGCGAAGCCAGATACAAGTTTTTTGAAAAATGTGCAGAAAAATATAACAGCAAAATTATTTTCACGGCTCATAATAAAAATGATAATATAGAAACTCTACTTTACAGAATTTGCAAAGGTACAGGCGTTTATGGACTACAAGGGATTGCTCAACATCGTAATATATACTACCGTCCGCTACTGGATATTTTAAGAAAAGATATTGAAATATATTGTGAAGAAAATAAACTCCAACCAAATAACGATAGTTCAAATAAAAATCCAAAATATAAAAGAAATTTTATAAGAACTAAAATAATACCAGAATTACAGCATATTAATCCTTATTTAGTTTCATCAATTGACAATTTGTGCAATGTTGCAAAAGAAGAAACTGAAATTGTTGAAGAATATACAAATATTATACTGAATAAAATATGCAAAAATGGTAAAATCCAAACAAAAAAATTTTTGAAACTGTCTGATGCTATTCAAAAAAGAATCATTTATAACATATTTATAAAATATAACCTTGATTATGACAGAACAAAAATTGTCAATATTCTGAATTTTATCAAAGAAAACTCCGACTCAAAAGCCGGAAAAATATCTTCCTTAACAACTAATTTGTGGATTTATGCAAATACAAAAGACATAGAAATTATAAAAAACAAACAGAAAACTCCTATATCCATAAAAGTAACTACTGAAGGAACGTATGAAAATGATGACTATATTTTTAAAATAGAAAAATTTACAACATCCGTAGATAAATTTCCATCTGATGAAGAAAATTATGCCTATGTAAATTTAGACAATCTGCCAATAAATTTTAAAATAAGACCGCGTGAAAATGGTGATATTATACAACCGCTTGGACTTAATGGAAGCCAAAAATTAAAAAAATATCTTAATTCTAAAAAAATACCTAACCATGAAAAAGATACTCTGCTATTTTTAGCAACAGAAAAAGAAATTCTATGGGCGATAGGACTTGGAATTAGTGATAAAATAAAAGTAACAACCAATCCAACACATAAAATTACATTTTATAAAAAGAGGTGAACAAATGGAAATAAAAATCGAAGAGTTAAAAGTATTATTCAGTGAAGAGCAATTACAAAAAAGAATTAAAGAATTAGCCCAAGAAATGAATGAATTTTATAATGGAGAAGAAGTAATTGCTATTTGTGTTTTAAAAGGTGCTGTTATGTTTGCAACTGACTTGGTTAAAAGTTTAAACATGCCACTAAAACTTGAATTTATAAGATTATCAAGCTACGGTTCTTCTATAACATCCTCAGGAAAAGTTAATGCCGTTGATATTCAACTACCGGACTTAAATGATAAAAATGTTCTAATTATAGAAGACATCGTTGACACAGGATTGACCGCAAAATTTTTAATAGATTTTATGCACTGCAACTTCAATACCAAATCTATTAAATTCTGTTCATTATTAGATAAAAAAATAACCCGCAAAGTTGATATTGAGCCGGATTATTATGGTTTTGAAGTTGATGACAGATTTGTTGTAGGATATGGTTTAGACTATGACGGATATTACAGAAATTTACGCTACATCGGATACAAGGAAACAATTTAAAATCAGTGTTTAAAAATGCAATTGAAAAAATAAATAAATTTTATAATATAGATACCTCCGATAATGCTCATGCACAAAAGGTATTTGAAATTCTTGAAGAAATTATAAATTTTGATTCAGCCGGTATTTTTTATCTGAGTCCGGAAACACTAACACTTGAAGCCGGGAAAAATATAAACTGCTCTAAATCTATAAAAATAAATAAAAATTTATCTTCTGAAATTTATACCAACTCAAAAAACATTCCACAAGAACAAATTAAAAAACTTCTCAACATAAATTCAGAAATACTAATAAATAAACTTTCAATAAAAGATGCTACATACGGACTTTTAATTATAGAAAGAGAAAAAGAGTTCACTCAGGATGAAAAAATCATTTATAATACTTGTACAGCAATTATATCAAACCTAATAAAAGATATAGAATTATCAAAAGTGCTAAAAATGCAGGTTGAAGCATTGCAAAACGGAATACAAGAAACTAATAAAGCATACGAAACAATAAAAAAACAAAATAAAAAAATCAAACAAAATGAAAAACTTCAAAACGAATTTATTGCGAATATATCACATGATTTACGTACTCCACTAAATTCTATTATAGGATTTTCAGAAATTTTATCACAAAAAATATTTGGCGATTTAAACAAAAAACAACTTGAATATATTGAAGATATAAGGATTTCAGGTCTTAAATTACTGGCAATGATTAACGAAATTCTTGACATTACCAAAATAGAATCTCGAACAATTAAACTTAATATTTCCAATGTTAATATTAATATATTAATAAACGAAGTATGCAATATTTTAAAACCATTATTTGAAAAAAAGAATATACACCTAACTAAAAACATTAACACAGAAATAGAATTAGCCGCAGATTATATTAAATTGCAACAAGTTTTGTTTAACATTGTAGGCAATGCAATCAAATTTTCTCCACAAAATTCTGAAATAAAAATTTCAGCAAAACAAACCGATAAAAATGTCATTATAAAAATCAAAGACTCAGGTATAGGTATAGAAAAAAAATATCACAAAAAAATTTTTAATAAATTTTTTCAAATACAAAACACAATGACAAAAACAGAAACATCAACAGGCCTTGGGTTGACTATATCCAAAGAATTTATAAAACTGCACAACGGTAAAATAACAATCGACAGTGAACCTAATAAAGGGTGTGAATTCACAATATTCTTAAAAATTTAAATCTTTTGAACCAAAACAAAGTATACATACCAGTATTACGATAAATTTTTTTGTAGTATAATCTCATTAAAAAAGGAGAGCAAAATGGATCAAGAAACATATATGAAAATAATGGGCTATGTTCCTACAGTAATTGAAGCTTCCTCTCGTGGAGAACGCTCATTTGATATTTTCTCAAGATTACTAAGAGAAAGAATAATCTTTTTAGGCACAGAAATTGACGATGATGTAGCAAACTCAGTAGTTGCGCAATTATTGCTTCTGGATAGCGAAAACTCTGAAAAAGATATCATGCTATATATTAATAGTCCGGGAGGCGTAATTACAGCCGGTATGGCAATTTATGACACAATGAATCTTATTAAATCAGATGTTTCTACTATCTGTTTGGGTGAAGCCGCATCAATGGGAGCATTTCTCCTTTCTGCCGGTACTAAAGGTAAAAGAATGGCTCTACCTAGTGCCAGAATTATGATTCATCAACCTTTAGGCGGTGCACAAGGTCAAGCTACAGATATTGAACTTGAAGCAAAAGAAATAATGAGAATGAAAGATATGTTAATAGGTATTATGGCTGAAAATTCAGGTCAACCTTTTGAAAAGGTAAAAGAGGATTGTGAACGAGATCATTATCTTTCAGCCTATGAAGCCAAAGATTACGGATTGATTGACAAAGTAGTCGAAAGAACTCATTCATAGTTCAGTTAACAAAACTTAATAAACAGCCAAAAACATGCAATTACGGGTAATTGCATGTTTTTATATAAGTGTAGGTTAAATTAAAGGTTAGTTATAAAAATTAAAAGGTAGGGTTAGGACTATGGGCATTCTGATTTTCACAGCTCGAGTGCATGATCTGATATTCCAAAAAAGCAATCTAGAATATCGGTTATCAAAACTCACAAAGAAATTAAGAGACGTACAACAGTATGCAGCCACAGTTGGAAACGGTAGTATTTCAATCGGAGATTTATTGAATTCACCGAGTTCAATGATGGGCAGAACAATGAATTATCTGGCATTTGCACACAACAGCTCTTTGCAGTATATGCAACAAAACTTGCCATACATGCAACAGATGTGGCAGCAACAAATGCAAGGACAACAACAAAATGCACAACAAGCTCAACAAATGCAAAATTATATGATGAGAACATTATATATGCAAGGCAGAGAACGTGCAGCACAAATAGAAGCAAGAAACTTAAATATGGAAGAGCAAAGAATAGCTCAGGAAAAAGAAAGATTAGAAACTCTATTAGCTGAAATCAGCCAAGAACTTAAATCCGCTAAAGAAGCTCGTGATCAAGGGATTAAAGATATGGCTCCGAAATATACAGCTTAACAAATAATTTAACTTAACCCCAAAAGATAAACTAACCCTAATTTACAAACGGGACTTAAATATATTAAGTCCCGTTTTTCATGCAACAATTATTTCATCAATTTTTCTGTCAAAATCTTCTCTCGGAAGCTTATTTACTAATAATTCTTTTGGAATAACAGTTAAAGTCTTTGTTTTAGGCGCACAATCTGACAAAAATCTATCATAAAAGCCACCGCCATAACCAAGTCTATATCCAAAATTATCCGCCATTAGCGCCGGAACTATAACTAAATCCAAAATATCAGTCCTAACGGGATTTGAACAAGGTTCAAATATATTAAAAGATGATTTTTCTAATTTGCAATATTTATTATACGGGCAAACTAATAATTTTTCACCCTCAACTTTAGGAAGATAATAATTTTTTTCATCCGCAATTAACGTTAATAGATTTATCTCATATTTTGTAGGATAAAAAATCATTATATTTGAAGAATTTATATAAAATCTATGTTGTTTGATTAATGTTACAGCTTTTGCAGAAATTGCTGAAATATCTAAATTTTTTCGAATAGACTTTGCTTTTATTCTTAATTCAGTTTTATTATCCATCTTTTTAATATATAATAAATAGGTAAATATTGCTACCAACTACGGAGCTAAAGATAAAAATGAATAAATGTGATAATAATCTTATAAATCCTAACTGGGCTCAACATGGATATATTCAAGTTTATACAGGTAATGGTAAAGGTAAAACAACTGCATCATTAGGACTTGCAATGAGAGCTCTTGGCAGATGCTGGAAAGTGCTTATTATAATGTTTACGAAAGGTGGCAATGATTATGGAGAATTAAACTCTTTCCGTGAACTTTCACCAGAAATTGCCAATAATCTCAAAATTGTACAAGCAGGCCTAGACAGAATTGTATATGAAAATAATAAAACACAAGATGATTCCGAAGCAATAAAAAAAGGTTGGGAACTAGCAAAACAAGCAATTAAAAATCACGAATATCAACTTATAATCTTAGATGAAGCAAACATAGCAATTGATTTAGGTATTCTTGATGTTGATGAAGTTGTCAACGTCCTAAAAAACAAACCAGATGAGATGGAAATCGTTTTAACCGGACGTAATGCAAATCCTAAAATAATAGAAATTGCACATCTTGTATCCAAAATCGAACCGGTTAAACACTACTGGGATACAGGTATTGCAGCAAGAAAAGGCATTGAATATTAAAAAAGGAAATCTAAAATGGGCAATTATGATGATTTAGCAATTCAAATAGTTAATCGATACATGAAAAATAGATATAATTTAACAACAGAAGAACTCGATTATTACATAAAAAATATTTTGATAAATTATAACAATATTAAAGAAACTATCATAGATGGCATATCTTTTCAATTTTATGATTCTATAATTTCAAGAACTGTTGACCTTGTTTCCGCAGAAATAAATGCAGGACGGGAGTATGATTTCAAAAATTTTGATTTTAAAAAAGGAGATTGTGTAATAGATATTGGCGGTAATATAGGCATGGTATCAATCTATTTGGCAAAAAAATATCCTTTTTTAAAAATTTATGCATTTGAACCTGTTCGTCAAAACTATAAAAATTTCAAAGCAAATATTGAACTTAACAAAATTCCATCAGGAACAATAATTCTTGAAAATAAAGCGGTAACAAAAGATGCAAGAATTGTAAATATGAGTATTAATGCACTTAATACAGGTGGTTCATCTATATCCGATGTCGTCTCAGTCGGTGCAATAACTCAAGATATTAATTGCAATATCAAATCCACTACTCTAGAAAAAATTATTAAACAACACAAAATAAAAACACTTAAATTATTAAAAATCGACTGTGAAGGGTCGGAGTATGAGATTTTATATAATACCCCGAAAAATATACTGCAAAATATTCAATCTCTACGAGGAGAATTCCATGAAAACAAAAATTTAACCGATAATTATGATATAGACAAACTGTATGCCTATATTCAACAATATATTAATGATATAAAAATTGTTGCTGCACGTAGCTGTTTTATCATGTAAAACAAACAAAAAAGCCGCATTTATACTTTGCGGCAGGATAGATTAAATAAACACGAGAAATATATTAAAACTTAGCAAATATAGCAGGATAAAAGTGATTCTCCTGAAATCTTCATTTTTTTCAGAGCACGTAATTCTGTTTGACGAATACATTCTTTGGTAACACCGTAAATATTACCAATTTCCTCCAAAGTATACCTTTCGCTATCATCCAAACCATAGCGCATTTTTACTACTTCCTGTTCTCTCTCCTTTAGAGTAGAAATAACATTAAGAATATCATTTTTCAATGATTGATATTCTATATTTTCACTAATCAACGTAGTATCATCCGCTAAAATATCAGCGACATTAAGTTCTTTACCGTCATTTCTTTCCATACCGTTTTCTATAGAAATTGTCTTAGTATACGCAGAAAGAAACATCTCAATTTTATCAGGTGCAATATTCATTTTTTTTGCAACATCTTCAGTTTTTACCTGAGAATTTGCAGACTGCTCCATTTGATACTTAACTTTTGAATATTTTGAAAGTGTTTCCTGAATATATACAGGAATCTTCATACAATGAGACTGTTCTGAAATAGCCTTAAACATAGACTGCTTAATCCACCATCCAGCATAAGTAGAAAACTTATATCCAAGTTTATAATTAAATTTTTCAGCTGCAATCATCAACCCAAGATTTCCCTCTTGAATTAAGTCAATCATAGGTAAAGCTGACATGTGAATTGCCTTTCTAGCAATGGTAACCACAAGCCGCAAATTAGCTTGAATCAACTCCCTTTTAGCTTCAGAATCACCATTTTCAATTTTTTGCGCCAATATTTTCTCTTCTTCAATAGTTAATTGAGGATAATCAGCAATTTCTCTTAAATATGCAGTTAAAGTACTATCATTTTGAACATCCAAAACTTTAGCTTTTGCAGGATCTGAACTCTGTGGTCCAATCTTCATTTCAACCGGCTCTTCACTTCTCATAAATTAAACTCCTTATTTTAGCAACGGAAATTTTGACGGAATCTGGTAACCGCCTTTGGGGTAATGTAACACGAGATTATTATATACTTAGTATATACCCAAATATATATCAAGTGTTACATCATGTTACAAAGTGTTAAGCAGAAATTATGTTAAATTATGTTAAATGCACTCCATAACGGATTTTCGTACTATAATTATAGGAAAAAGAGGAGCTAAAATATGAATTTAAAAGAAAAATTACAAAATGTAAACAAAAAAAATGTTGCAATTGTAGCATCTATATTATTCGTTCTGGCAGTAATTGCTATTTGCGGTTATGAATATAATCAGATGCACAACTTAAAGAAAGAAATTACACGAATTGAAGAAGGGGCTGTAGTTCCTGATTTAGGAGGAGCACCAACCAAAGAAAATGCTGCAGAACAAACCGCTGAAGCAGAACCAACTAAAAAACCTTCAGAATACAATATTGGTATTCCTTATGAAGAAGCATTAAAACAAAATAAACCAATACTTACATTGTTCTATGCAGATTGGTGTCATTTTTGTATTAAATTTATGCCAACATACCAAACTCTATCTAAAATCTACAAAGATGATTTCAATTTCTCAAAAGTTAACGTAGAAGACCCTAAATATGAAAAACTTGTAAAAGAAATAGGCATAACCGGATTTCCTACAGTATTTATCATAGATCCAAAATATGACAATAAAGTTTTACTATCAAATTCAATTTTTGGAGATTTAAAATTGTTTAGAACTGAATTAGATAGATTTTTGAGAATACGAAAACTTCTTGATAAAAAAGATTAATAAATCGTAATATATTACTTTTATTTTAAATATGTGTTTTGTATAATAAAAATGATTCTGCTATGCAGAATCATTTTTGGGGTAGATAGATTAATTAAAAAAGAACTTCTGCTCAGCGTATCCAAAGTGGTAAGAAAAGCATTGTTAACAATTATTTACAAAGTATGAAAATTTAGCAATTTTTTTTGTGTTTTGGATTCTATATAAATAGAAGGACTTAGTAGGTGTAACAAATGGGTATTGAAAAGATTAGAAGCAATTTTGAAGCTAATTCAACTGCTCAACTCCTATCAGGAAAAAACATTAAAAATAGAATTTTCCTCGGAGAGATAAAAGATAGTACATCATTTACGGGAGCTGGTACAGTTGCAAAAGATTCAATAAAACCTTTAAAAGAGATTTTATTAGAAATCATGCCTGGCTCAGCTAAAAGAATGGTAAAAATGCATGAAGGCATGGGAGAAATCCAAAACCAGTTAATAAACGCAGTTGGAACCGGTCTTATTGCTCCATTATTTATCAAGTTTAACCCAATTTCCGACACAGATGAAGACACCAGAACATATACAGCATGGAGACAACCGGTTTCTGCAATATTAGCAGTAGGTACTCAATGCGCTATAGTAAAACCATTTAACGATATAATACGTTACATGTCTGACATCGGATATTTAAATCAGAGATATAACGCGTCTTTATTCCCATCAGAAAATTACATAAAAAAACAAATCAAAGCTGATAATCCAAATAAACATTTCACAAAAGATGAATTAAAAGAAGAAATAAAAAAATATAAAGATAAAAATAAACAAATTTTATCAGACATGATTTCAGATGATAAAATAGTATTTAAGAAAACTGAAATAAAAGGGGGAAAAACAGTAGTTTCAGACCTTCCAATGGAGGATAAAGATTTTAAAACATTATTTAATGAAACACTGGAAAAAATTATCAAGGAAGAAAAGAAAGAGCGACTTAACGCAATCGAACATAAGCTTCCTAAAAAAATTGAAAGAGGTATTTTCTACCACACTAACCCTGAAGAATCAAGAAAAGTACTCCAAAGAATTAGCAGCAAAATAAAACAAACATATAACCAATCTGATTTTGCAGCAGATAAAATTAAAACTATAAGTAGTGAATTAAATAAAGAATTTAAAGAAATAATTTCAGAATTAAAATCAGAAATAAAAACAGATCCAAATAAAAAAGATGTTAATACAGTATTAATAAATATAGTAAAAGAACTTAAAAATAAAAATACAGACAAAGACTCTTCTGCAATCCGAATTTTAAATAATAAAATAAATGGTATGATAAATACAGTTGACGTTGTAGCCAATAAAAAAACTACTCAAGAAATTATTGAATACGTTAACCAACATATCTATGAAAGAACAAATGCAATTGATGAACTTATAGATACTTTAAAATCAATCCAAGATAGACTATTAAGTTCAGGAATAAGCGTAAAAGAAGCTCAAAAAATTATTAACCAAAAAATCGAAAAATCACAAACTGAGTTATATACGAAATTGCAAGCAAAAGGTCTAAGTGAACAAGAAATCAAAGATTCTTCAGAATTTGCAGAAAGTCTTGCTGCAAGATTAAAACAAAAAGCAGGCTCTCTTGCAAATTGCATAGGCGATCAATTGGAAAAACATGTAAAATCCAACCTAGACGGTTATAAACGCTGGACAGGTCTTGGAGTATCTCTTGCAATTCTTCCTGTAACCTGCTGGTTACTTAACAGAATATATCCTTGGTTTATGGATTTAGCATTCCCTAAATTATCAAATAAAACAAAGGGACCAAAACAAGATTCTGCAACCGCAGTACAAAATGATAAGAAAGCTGAGGTGAAATAATGGCTGGTATACCTAAAATCAATCCTTTTCTAGAAACAACCGTTATGAAACCTCTAAGATGGGCTTCAGAAAGAAGTTTTATAAAAAAAGCAGGTAATAAAGTTTTTGACAATAATAGAAAATATATTGATGGATTAGGCGTTGCCTCCATTGTTGCCAAAGACGGATTAGGATGCTATTTATATGTTACACAAAGTTTAAATAACAAAGAAATCCCTGATGATAAACGTAAATTCGTTGCGGCATTAGATCTTACAAACGGCCTTTTAATGATTGGTTTCCAAATTCTAATGTTCTTTACAGTATCACATAAAGTTTGCCAAACAAAAATGTTTGATAAATTCTTTGGAAAAATGTTTGACAGACCTATTAAGAAAACTTATCAACAACTTATCAAAAATAAACCTGGATATGAAAATATCAATGGTGTAAAATTCACTCAAGAATTTGAAAAAATCAGAGAAAATGTTAAAGATGCATTTGGCGGATTGACATCCCTTGCCGCTGCAACTATTGTTGGAAAACGTATGTTAGTTCCATTCATAGCAACACCTCTAGCAGGTAAAGTTGAAAAGAAAATGAATGAAAGAGAAACAAAACAACATAACGGGAATACTATACCAACAACAAATAATGATGATAATTCCAATCCAACAATGAAAGGTTCAGCCCAAAAAGTCCCAATAACAACAGCTGCAGCTCCAAATTCAAATCCGGCGTTGTCAGCTAAAACCACGGACGAAAATACTAATTTACTCCAAAAATATAAAAAATAATTTATAAAATATACACATTGATAAATATAAATGGTTAAATTAAGATATCTTAATTTAACCATTTATATTTTCTGTAATTCTGAAACCAATTTTTGAATATGTTTTTTTACTGCCGGAGTAATAATAAGGTTAGGCTCAGCCATTGCAAACTCATCAAATACGATAACCGCTTTTCTTTTATCGCCTGACAATTCATATAATAAACCAAGCATCACCTTATTTAACGGATTTGAATCCTTTGTTTGATAATATTTAATTTGCTTTTGCAGCTGCCCAAGGGCTTTGTAACAATTTGCAAGATTTTGATAATACTCAAAATTCAAACTATACTGTGTTACTGCATTGTGAAAACAATCCAAAGCCAATTCAGGATAACCAATCGTCATATAAACTTTACCCAAATTATTAAAATAAACAGCAGTGGACTGCTTTTTTGGATTTAAACTTATAGCCATTTTAAACTCCTGAATTGCTGCATAATAACACTTTTCTTCAACATACATAACGCCTTTATTATTATGCTCAAAAGCATTTTTTTCAGGATCAATTACATAAGTTGCAGTTGTACCAGCAGCCGCAAAACCCAATGGACAACTAAAAAACATTATAAAAAATAGCACAAAAAATTTCTTCATTTCATTACCTGTTTAATTATAAAAATGAGAAGTTCAATAACTTTAAATAGTAAATTTCAACCCTTCGTATGCAAAGTGAACATTTTTATAATTAGTTAAATAATATTCTTTAATACTATCAAGTTTTTCATCATCATAACCGGGATCATAATGAAAAAATACAAGATTTTTAGCTTTGGATTGTTTCATTGTTTCAACAGCCATATCAAAAGTTGAATGTCCATAACCCTGCTTTGGTGAATTAGGATTTAAATAATCCTCTGTAGTATATTGAGAGTCATGAATAAGTAAATCACAGTTTCGTGCAAACCTTATAAATTTTTTATCACCACCAAGATAACATTCTTTATCTGTTGCATAAACCAATGATTTATCCTTATATGTTACACGATATATCATAACCCCATCCTGAGGATGGACATAAGATTTATAAAATGATATTAAAACATCATCTTCACTCGGCTTTATATCATTTAGTACTAACTTTGGTCTCTCACCTTTTGACAATATTATTGAGTTTTCCTCACAAAGATTATGAATATTTAACTTACAAGCAATATCTCCTAAATCAAGAGGAAATGTTTTTCCAAAAACCAGTTCAGACAAATTTTTAGACAAATCAGAAGTTTTACTACCAGGTCCAAAAATTTCTAACTCTGTAGATTTTATATGAAGAGGTTTAAAAAAAGTCAATCCCAGAAGGTGGTCCTGATGAATATGAGAAATTAAAAGAGTAGCCTTAACTGCTGTTCTATTTTCAGGTTCGACAGCAGAGGCAATATAATTTTCCATAAGCTCATCGCCGGTAGTAACAATACCTGTTCCGGCATCAAGAATAATTAAATGACCACCAACATTAATTTCTACACAGGATGTATTGCCTCCATAGTGCAAAAAGTTTTTGTTTGCAACCGGAAAACTACCTCTGACACCTCTGAACTTAACATCAAAATTGTCCATATTATAAACCCTCAATTATTTCTTTATTTCATAAATTCCTGATTGATCCTTTGCATCCCCTGAATATATACCTCCGGAAAATACAAGTAATTTAGCCATTTTTTGAATTGTTTTTTCTCTGGTTTCAACCCACTTCAAGTCAAACACTGTCTTATCTTTGTAATTACTTACAGTAATCAATCTAAATGCATTAGGATAAGAAACAAGTGCTGGAGAACTCACATATAACACATTGTCGTGTTGCACAACTCTGGCCGCATGATAATGTCCTTGAAAAACCCCTATAGGATTTTTGTAACTTTCAATCAAACTCATAACTTCAGAGGCATTACGTAGTTTATGATTAGGACTCGCAAATGGTTCCACTACAGGGACATGCATAAATATTAAAACTGTTTCATTATTTGATTTATCAAGTTCCTTTTTCAGCCATCTTAGCTGCTCTGAATCAATATAACCATTAGAAGTAATTTCAGTTGTTATAATATCATCCAAAACTATAACTTTATAGTTTTTCTTAGGTTCGAAAGAATAATACGCCTTTTTAAATGTAAAATCTTTATTTATACTTCTAAGCATTTCTAAATATACAAGAGTATCTAAGTATCCGCCTACACATCTGTCATGATTACCAAAAGCAAAGTACCAAGGAGCATTTAATTTTTCAACATGTGGAAGTACTGCTCTTAATTCTTTTTCAAAAGGTTTATCAATCAAATCTCCGGTTATCATAACAAAATCTAAATCTTTGTATTCATTAATCTGGCTAACTGCATCATCAAGAAGTCTCGGAGACTCACCAATCATTTTAAATGTCGAGTTTGAACCATTCTCAAGAAAATGAACATCACTTAACTGTACAAATTTCAAGCTTGTTGAACCGCTATAAGCCTGTAAGCCCCATAACATTGCCGAAGTCAAACATAGTGTAATCAGGGCATTTGCACACTTTGCTAAGAATCCTTCTTTTTTCATATTTCCGGAACTTTTTCGTTTCCCGCGTCTTTTCATTTTAATTACTTTCCAATATATCTTTTATCTCATTATACTTTTGTTCCAAATACATGTCATCGTTAGAGAGTATGATTGCTTTATCAATATTCATCAACGCACTTGTATAATTCTGCAATGCATAATCACACAATCCCATATATTCATAAATTTTTGAAGTTTGAATATCAGATGCCAAATCACTAAAAAGTTGTTTTGACTCATTATAATTTCCTTGCTTATATAAAATTTTGGCTTTATCAAAAAGATAATCCGAACAATTATTAATCTCAAGGGCTTTAGCGTTATTCAGCTGTGCATCATCCATCATTCCCAGCTCAAACTCTGCTCTGGACTTAACCGCATAAGCTAAATCATCATTAGGATTGAACGTTAAATATTTATCAATTGGATTAATAACAGCATCAAATTTACCAAGTTCATATAATACAATTGCTGAAGCAAGATATGCTTGTGAAAAATCAGGACGCGCAGAAAGCGCAGAATTATATGCGTCAATTGCCTTTTGATAATCTTTTTTATCACGATAAAAGTTTCCCAGATAATAATATGCAAGATATGAATTTTCGCTATTTGCACCTTCCAAAAGTGTGGATAGCTCCATTTTTTCATCTCCAACACGTTTATACTCCTGAGCTTGTTTTACCAATGGATTTACAGCCATAATAAATGATTTTTTATCTTGAGATATCACATGCGCCAATCCTTTTTTCAAATCAATAACCTGTTTATTGTCAGGATTTATTGCCAAAATTTTATCCAAATACTCCATTGCAGAAGAGTAATCCCCAACAACACAATAGTTTGAAGCAATATCCAAATAGTCCTCTTCCATTTCACTAGCATATACCGGAAGAACAGAACAAATACTTAGCATAAAAACTATGGATAGTATAAACTTTTTCATAACTGCATTATAACATAAAATACATTCATTGGATATTTTGCCAATTTTGTTAGATAATAAGCATAAACAAAGGATACAATAATGGAAAATAAGAAAAAGAAAATTGCAGCAGTAGCAATGAGCGGAGGAGTAGATAGTTCCGTAACTGCACTATTATTACAGCAACAAGGATATGAAGTAGTGGGAATTACAGGTAAAATGGTAAATACACAATGTGCTGAAACAGTTTGCCAAAATGCCCAAAATGTTGCTGATAAACTTGGAATACAACTTTATATCCTTGATTTATGCACTAAATTTAAAAAACAAGTTATAGACTATTTTGAATTATCCTATAAAAAAGGTGAAACACCAAATCCTTGCATAGCCTGCAATGAATTTATAAAATGGGGAGAAATCTTTGAATACGCAACAACTCAGTTACATGCCGATATTTTTGCAACAGGCCACTATGCGCAAGTGAAATTCATAGATGGAGTTTACAAACTATATCCGGCAAAAGATGAACATAAAGATCAGTTATATTTTTTATATAGATTAGGGCAAAAACAATTATCCAAAACAATTTTTCCTTTATACGATTATGAAAAATCACAAGTTCGACAACTTGCCTACGAATATGATTTACCACCTAAATCATCTAAAGAAAGTCAAGATATTTGTTTTATCCAAAAACCAAATACAACAAAAAAATATTTAATAGATAAATTTGGCAACATGCCGGGAGATTTCATTGAAATATCCACAGGGAAAAAATTAGGAACTCATTTAGGTCATTACCAATATACAATAGGACAAAGAAAAGGAATTGGAATAGCTGCTCCATATCCATTATACGTAATAGATATAGACGCTGAAAAAAACATTGTATATCTAGGAAAACGAGAAGATGATTTAAGAACAAAACTTGCAATAAAAGATTTGAATTTTTCTTACCCAATAAAAGAAAAAGAATTTGACGCAATGGTTAAAATCAGATACAACATGCAAGCCAAAAAAGCTCATATAAAAGTTTTAGATGACTTAGCAGAAATAGAATTCTACGAACCGGTAAATTCAATTACCCCGGGACAAGCCGGAGTAATTTATGACATAAATGATGGACACCTGATAGGTGGAGGAACAAATATTTATTAATTTATTAGGTTAATAAATTTCTACATACAAAAAGACGGGCTTTAGAACCCGTCTCTTTGTATTTTTATTACTATTGAATATTAGATTATTCTTTAGTATATTCTGCATCAATAACATCATCGTCATTGTTGTTAGAAGATGAATTATTTGATGAAGCATTTTCAGAATTAGCACTTTGAGCAGAAGCACCTTCTTTTTGAACAGCTTCATAAGCCTTTTGTGAAATTCCAAACATAGTTTGCTGCAATTCCTCAGACAATTTTTTTAATTCGTCAGTTGATTTATTTTCATCAAGAGCTTTTTGTAAAGCATTTTTCTGTTCCTCTAATTTAGATTTATCTGCAGAGTCAATCTTACCTTCAAAATCTTTCATAACTCTATCAGCAGAACCTATTAAACTTGCAGCATTATTTTTAATTTCTGCTTCTTCTTTTTTCTTTTTATCTTCAGCTGCATTAGCTTCAGCTTCTTTAACCATCTTATCAATGTCAGCTTCAGACAAGTTAGAAGAATTTGTAATTGTAATTTTTTGTTCTTTGTTTGTAGCTTTATCTTTAGCTGAAACATTTACAATACCGTTAGCGTCAATATCAAATGTAACTTCAATTTGAGGAACACCACGCATTGCAGGAGCAATACCTTCCAAGCGGAACATACCTAAAGACTTATTATCTTTAGCCATTGGTCTTTCACCTTGTAATACCTGAATATCAACAGCAGTTTGATTATTTTCAGCAGTTGAGAACACTTGAGATTTTGAAACAGGGATTGTAGTATTTCTTGGAACAAGAGGAGTCATTACACCACCTAATGTTTCAATACCAAGAGTTAATGGAGTTACATCCAAAAGAACTATGTCTTTAACTTCACCGGCCAATACACCAGCCTGAATTGCAGCACCAACAGCTACAACTTCATCAGGGTTAACTGATTGATTAGGTTCTTTACCTGTATATTCTTTTACTAGTTTCTGTACAGCAGGAATTCTTGAAGAACCACCAACTAATACAACTTCGTTGATATCAGATTTTGAAATGCCTGCATCTTGAATAGCTTGTTCTACAGGTTTTTTACATCTTTCTAACAAATCATAACTTAATTCTTCAAATTTAGCTCTTGTTAAATTCAAATCTAAGTGTTTTGGACCATTTGCATCGGCAGTAATAAATGGCAAGTTAATATTTGTTTCAAAAACAGAAGATAATTCACATTTAGCTTTTTCAGCAGCTTCTTTAACACGTTGCATAGCTTGTTTATCGCCTTTTAAATCGATGCCTTCTTGTTTTTTAAACTCTTCACAAATCCAATCCATAACTTTCTGGTCAAAGTCATCCCCACCTAAGTGAGTATCACCTGATGTTGATAATACTTCGTGTACACCATCACCGATTTCCAATACTGAAACATCGAATGTACCACCACCTAAGTCGAATACCAAAACTTTTTCAGATTTTTCTTTTTCCAAACCGTAAGCCAAAGCTGCTGCTGTTGGTTCGTTTACGATACGTAAAACATCTAACCCTGCAATTTTACCAGCATCTTTTGTTGCTTGTCTTTGAGCATCGTTGAAATAAGCAGGAACTGTAATTACAGCAGATGTAACTTTTTCACCTAAGTATTTAGAAGCATCATCTGCTAATTTTCTCAAAATCATAGATGAAATTTCTTGAGGGGTATAATCTTTACCATCAATACTTACTTTATAATTTTCACCCATATGTCTTTTAATAGAAGCAATAGTTCTATCTGGGTTAACAATTGCTTGACGTTTAGCTAATTGACCAACAAGTCTTTCTCCTGACTTAGAAAATGCAACAATAGAAGGAGTTGTACGAGAGCCTTCTGCATTTGCAATAACGGTTGGTTTACCACCTTCCATAACTGCAACAACTGAGTTTGTTGTACCCAAGTCAATACCAATAGTCTTTGCCATAATATTTTATCTCCTTTACTTAAAATAATTAATCATTGTTTCTTATAATAATGTTATAACATCGATTTTTTAAAAAATTAAAAAAATAAACAAAAAATTAACATTTTAAAAAACAAAAAATTTACTTCAATATTAACTATTCTTTTTAGATTTAATAATTGAATAGACCATATAAACAATAAATATAACAATAGCCGTTCCGGCTACTAAATTCACAGAATCAATAGAATTTGGCTTAGCACTCCTGGAAATAGGATGTGATATAAAAACAGCTGCCAAAATTATAATAAGTATTATCTCAAATTTGTCCATAAATTATAATAAATTATACTAAATTATTCTCAGAATCATCAATTAAGGTTAAATCAATTGGCAAAGTAAAACCAAATGTCGCACCATGATTAGGTTGCGAAATAACAAATACATGTCCGTGATGGTGTTTTTCTATAGTAGTTTTAACAAGATGCAATCCGAGACCTGTCCCTTTAACACTATGAGTCTTATTTTCCACCCTAAAAAATCTTTCAAAAACCTTTTTTTGAAACTCAGGGGCAATACCAATACCTTCATCTCTAACAGTAACAACAACTTGATTATTATCAATTTCTTTATACAGTCTAACCGTTATCGTTGAATCTTGTGGAGCATACTTTATTGCATTTGACAGATAATTAGTTAAAGCTCTTGCTATACTGTCATAATTAAACATTAATAAAGGGATATCACTTTCTTTTTCAACTTCAATTTTCAAATTATGTTCTTTTAGCAAAATTTGAACCTGATTAACACATGTATCCACAAGTTGTGAAATATTATTTTCACTTTTTTCAATTTGTGCGTTTGAATCAAGTCTTGAGAAATCCAATATATCATTCACCATACTATTTAAACGTATTATTTCAGTATTCAACGTTGCTATAAATTCTTTTTTAGTAGTCTCGTCAAACTCATCACCATAACTGTACAAAGTATCTATATAACTTCTCAAAACAGTAACAGGAGTTCTCAATTCATGAGAAACATTAGATATAAATTGAGACTTCATTTGATCCATTTCAATTTCTCTTGTTACATCAATAAGAACAATAATATAACCGACATAATCATGATTTTGAGTAAACATTGGTGAAATTATAGATTTTAAAATTCTTCCATCAATTGTAATATTAAACGTAATAGGCTTGGTCGATTTTTCTTCTAAAGATAAATTCTTATACTCTTCAATTTTATCTTTAAAACAATACTCACCTTCTGTATCAACATAACTTTGAATATCTGTATTAAGTAGTTGGTCATCTTCCAATTCAAGAAGTTCTTTAGCATGATTATTTATCAATACAACAGTATCATTGTTATCACAAACAACTACTCCGTTAGCAATACTCATCAATATTGCTTCCAGCTTATTTCTCTCAAGAGTCAACTGCTCGATATTTTGCTCTTCATAGATATTTAACCTTGTTGACATATCATTAAATGAATCAAACAAACTCTGAACTTCATCACTTACGTCTTTTCCCTCAATCTTATAACCAAATTCTCCTGAAGAAATCCTTTGAACGCCATCATGTAAAATTCTTAATTCTCTTGTTATAAGATATGTATTAATCAATACAACAAAAGCAAATACAAGCCAAACTATTACAAAAACAAACAATATTGAAGCCCTTGTTGTTGATGAAACTTTTCCGACAATTGAACCAGATAAACCTACAGTAACAGAACCAATATTAGCTCCATCAGCAACATTAACCATTGGAGAAGATACAGAGATATTAGGACGCTTAGAACTCTTATGCATATTATTCTGAGCCCTGTAAATTAATTTTCCGCCATTATCTCGAAATTCTATAAATACTATATCTTGGTGTGATTTCAATATCGAATCAGAATGAGATTTTAATATTTGAAAAGTATCTTGTGTAGATGCATCCTTAGTAATTTCAACACTTTCTATAGCAAGAATCTTAGAAATTACCTGCCCAAAATTCTGATAACTTTCATTTAAATTCTTCTGAATATTAACAGTTGCAAAAATAGCAATCGCCATAATCAGAAGAGTACTCAAGACCAATCCAAAAATAATTAAACGGTTTTGTGTCGTAAAACTAATCTTTTGATTCTCACTCATAAATCAATTATAGCACCATTATAATATTTTTCATAGGTATTTCATCATAAATTTGAAAATAGTAAAAATATAAATCACTTGCCAATCAATAGTCCTATTTGATTTTTTTAAGTGTTAATGCGAATATAAAATTATGATATACAATAATAACGAACGAAAAACACAAATTTGGCTTTGTGGAGCCCATTTTATAAACGATATTTACACAGGAATTTTAAACCCCATAATGCCTTTTATCGCTGAACAGGTCAAAATTACTATGCCCGTTGCCACTATAATATTAAGCTGTTCACATATATTTTCATCTCTTTTGCAACCAATTTTCGGATTCTTTGCAGATAAGATGAGAAAAAGAGCATTAATATTTTGGGGAATTTTATTTACCTCAATATTTATTTCATTGGTTCCTGTAGCATCTCATATACCAATTATGATTTTATTTATAATCCTAGGCAGCCTTGGTTCAAGCCTTTTTCACCCACAAGCCTTAGGATTTATAGTAAAATTTTCTACCACAGACATTGTAAAAAATATGGGAATATTTATTGCAATGGGAACTCTTGGTTTCTCACTTGGACCACTATTATCCTCATCTGTTGCCCAATATTTTGGATTATCTAAAATGCCTTTTTTAGCTATACTTGGAGTACTTTGGGCTTCCCTAATGTTTTATTGTGTACCTAAATTTTCACATACACCTCAACCACAAAAAGAAAATTTTTGCCTTAAAAAAGCGTTCAAAGATATACTCTCTAATAAAAAATTGAATATTCTAAATTTAATCGCTATGCTGAAATCGCTAATAACAAATTCATGTTCAATTTTATTACCTTTTTTATGGAAATCAATGGGCTATTCAAAATTCCAAATAGGAATTGCATTATTCTTATTTTTATTTTTAGGAGGGATAGGCTCTCTGCTTAGCCCAAAAGTTGAAAAAATAATAGGCACAGCAAATGTATTTTACATTTCAATGATAGCAACATTTCCAATGATGATTCTATTTATGCTGACATATAAAACCCTACCGGAAATTTCTTTTGTGATTTTTGCATTAATGGGATTTATTACAATGTTTGCAACCCCAATTACTATGAGTCTAGCGCAAAAAATTCTTCCAAAATACAAAAGTATCATCGGCGGATTTATAAATGGATTTTCTTGGGGAGTAGTAGCAATAGCAATGTCTATAATTGGCTATATAGCTCAAGCAACAAGCATCGTCCCAGTACTTGTTATACTATCAGCCATCCCTGCTGTATGCTCATACTTAGTAAAATATCTATTTCCTACCAAGCAAAATCTACATTAATAAAAAAATAATATACATAACTATCCAATAAGAGATAAATATTTTTTACTCTCATCAGCCTTAGGTGTAAACATAGATTGCAAAGATGATGCCCAATTAGTAAATAGATTTGAATTATTTTTATAATTAGAGTAAGGCTCATTAAAATGTCCAAAACCTTCACCCAAATTATATTTATTATTCTGATTTTTGTTTACATCAATTCCGTACATGCTCTTTGATACAGAATTTATATACCCAATCTCGGAAACTAGCATATTTCAACCCCAACTAATCTCTTGCTAGAAAATTCTACATCAAAAATAAAAAAAAATCAATATTAAAAAGTATAAAAAAGTTAATAAAATCACTAATGAAATATCCCCTCAAGATATAACGGATAAAATCAACGCACTATTTGATTAATCATTCTGAAAATAAAAAGCAAAATGGAACCAATTATTATTCTGGAGCCGTTTTGCTTTATTTTTGCATAATAAATACTAGCCAGGTAAGCTAGGTAAAGTAGCACATAATAATCCCCAGTTATGTAATTGTAAAAAATACACTTATTTATTTAAATTGTATATATTAAAAATCTTTTTCATACTTCCAGCTATTCTTAATTCCAGAGAGTCTGTTTCAGACTCTTTTCTTTTGAGCTTCTTTTCTTTATACATAAAATTAAAGGTGGAATCGATATATCTGCTTATCAATTCCACCTTTTAAATTAGGTGTCGGCAACTAGTTATCTTCCCAGGGGGTGGCCCCCCAAGTATTTTCACCGCTATGAGTCTTTACGACCGTGTTCGGGATGGGAACGGGTGTTTTCCTCACGCTTGGTCACCGACGAACTTTTACCTGTCTGATTTCTTGTGAAACTTTTGTCCACTCTTCAAACAGCTTCGTACGCTGAAGATTGCATAATGATTATAAGTTTAACGCTTTCATCAATTTCCTTGCTCAGCCTTTAAATAATGTTGAGTTTTTCTTTATTTGACTCGCTTATCACAAGTTCAAATAACTCTTCATTGGCTTCGCTTGCTAGGAAAAGCCCTCGTCCGATTAGTATCAGTCGACTGAAAATGTTGCCACTCTTACATCTCTGACCTATCAACCTGGTAATCTGCCAGGGGACTTACTAGCTTGTGCTATGAGAGATCTCATCTTACGGTGGGCTTCGTACTTATATGCTTTCAGCAC
>CDZN01021531.1_pt1 | contig 28138 bp, 18 predicted proteins | sample 557701 | NCBI WGS metagenome assembly CDZN01 (sample SAMEA3182089, study PRJEB8094) | gut metagenome | biome: human; feature: gut; material: Stool; isolation source: human stools | place: Canada | collected 2013-02-04 | reverse complement strand
GTGCAATACTGCTCAAACCTGTATGTAGGTATGCTCAAGAAACATCATATTAATATCAGTATGACTCAGTGTGGGGATCCGCTACATAATGCTCTGGCTGAACGGATGAATAACACGATCAAGAATGGGTGGCTTTTTGACTGTACAGATGACAGCTTTGAACAATTGGATAAACGTATAGCCGATGCCATATATGCATACAATTATGTTAGACCGCATCAAGGCATACAAATGAGAACTCCGATGGAATATATTCGTAAATGCAGTGGAAAGGTAGCTGAAGTCCCGCTCGTCGGGACGGGTGCTCCCGCCCCTTGCCGCTAGGGCGATCCCCGAGCGAAGAGTTTTTGTTGTTTAATGAAAGTTTACAGCCCGAAGTCTTGCACTTATAAGAGAAGATACATAATTTTGCAACATATCTAAAATGACAACTTATACAGGAATTACAAAGGGACAAGTAAACTTATTTAGGTTTTAAAAAATATTGAGTAAACTAACTTAGGTATAACAAGCGAAGTTGTCAACTAAATCCAGTACAGTACATAGCCACTGCGTGTTTGTCAGTTTCCATACGCGGAAACTCTGGTTTCTACATGCGGAAACTACAGTTTCCTATAGGAGAAACTACAGTTTCCTGCCTGGAAACCGAAGTCCCAACGTAAGGACTGTCATATATCGGACTAAATGAACTGTCCTGCTTCCCCATATTTGTTGTTTACACAGCCAGTGTGGCAGATAAAGGGTATCTGCCACCATCTGCCACAGGAACTGCAACGCTGTAACCGGCTATCTATTAATATATTAAAGCCATTTTGTTGCAGTTGCAGATACTTACACGCTTTTTCAACTTTATAGTAGAGAGAAAATCGCATTATTTTGCTCATTTCCGTACCGGAATGAATTAATTTTTAGGAATTTGTTCTCACTTCTTGCGAATCGGAGCAAGTAAAAATGGGAAGAAAAGCAGTATATGATAAGATCAACTCTGGTTTATTATCAGGAGAGATTGAGGATGAGTCACATTATGTCATCGAAAATGGAAACGTTTATTGGGAGGTAGAATATCATCATTGGTCTAGCTGCCCAGGTACCCAAATTGCTTTTATGCATTTTATGTCTAATGGAAATTATGCTGTTGATATCACTAAGCAAGAGTTTGAAAAGCAGACAGGCAAAAAGGCAAAGAAAGGAAAGTGAGTCTCCTTTTATTTAGTTATTATATCAATTTCGCCTGTCTTATTTGTTTTTACTTGTAGTTTACTTTCTTATCCTTTGTGAGTAGATTCTTATAAACTGAATAATTAACCTCGAAATAATAGTAGTCTATAAGCTCTGGTAAGGCTTTAGGATATAAAATGAATCGTACAACATCCTGACCGTCAGAATCTGTGATACGTTTCAAAATTATGAAATTAATAGGTGGATATTCTTTTTTCCATTCTTTGTTAGCATATTCTTCTCCGTATGCTCTTTTATAGGATTCACATAGTGTTTCTGTGGAAGAGAGGAGCGTTTCTCCTAAACTTAAAAAGAATGGAAATGAGTATTCTGCATGTCCTTTATACATACTATGGTAGAAGCGTGGTATAATTGAGAGTGTCTGATTGGTAGCAAGCGATGATAAATGGCTATAATCATCATCGGAAAGTAATGCTGCCATTATTGTTCGTGAATACATCCATTCTTTTTTCAATGCAGGATAGCGCCAAAAATATCTATAGAAGTCCAAAAAAAGATAACGCTTATTATTATATTCTCCTATGAATATGCTGTTGAAATTTTCGATAGCTACTCCTTCGCCAAGATATACTCGTTTTGTGTTTTTACGACTTTCCCAACGTCCCGTTTTACTGCTTTGTTGCCAATATAGGGCAGAATTTATTTCTTTAGATTTATAAGATAGCATTGCAGGAGCACTATTAGTTCTGCTTTGGGCATTGCCAGCTAAAGAGACTATAGTAGCCATAAATAAGAGAAAAAATACTTTTTTCATGGAATTATTTATTTTCAGAGTTATGGTGATGAGACATAAACATAATTATTCTTTTGTTTTTATTAATACTTTATTTAGAATGAATTATTTCTTATTTTTTCAGTTTCTTCTTTTTGTTTTTGTTCTTCTCTTTTTTCTTTCTCTGTCATAACATGCTTCTTCTTGGGGAACTTGTTATTGTCTATATATACATGGTAGTAGAATTTGACTTCACTGTCTAATTCTCCTAATGCTATTGTTATCGTCTTATCTCCTATTTGAAATTTAGCGTATTCAAACTCCTCACCGGAATTAAATTCGGAGATATTAACTTTACTTTTTTTATATGAAGGCTCTCCATATTTTTCTGTGAAGTTTTTGATAAATATATCACAATCACTCACTAGGTCATCAATTCGATCTGCTGTCAGATAATTTGAACGGATGTATATTCTATATAATTCATTTTCTTTGAATTCCGCTTCAAAACTTGCAAGTTTATTTAATCCAAAAGCTCTTTTGAGATTTCGTTCGCGTTCGAATTCCATTGTAATACTGTCATCGTACTTATTTCCTCCTTTGAATATTTCAGTAGCTAATACTTCTCTCATGCTCATCCCAAATTTAACATCTCCCCATGCAATTAGGGCAAGCGAGTCGTTTTTTACTTTCTTTAAAGAGTCTTGTATTTCTTGATTCCTTATTTCTGCTGCTGTGAGCTGTGGATTTGATTCTTGAGATACTACTTGTTCTTTTGGTTTTTGGTTACAACCGATTGTTAGTAATATTGTTAAAAGCAATAATGATACTTTTTTCATGGAATTATTTATTTTATAGTTATAATAATGGAGTATAATCATGATTGTTCTTTTGTTTTTCTAATACTTTATTTAGAATGAATTATTTCTTATTTTTTCAGTTTCTTCCATACGTTTTTGTTCTTCCCTTTTTTCTTTCTCTGTTTGAATGTGTTTCTTTTTGGGGAATTTATCATTTTCTATATATATGATGTAATAATATTTATGCCCAGAACTTCTTTCTCCTAGTTTAATAGTAATACTTTTGCTCCCTATTCGGAATCTTGCATATGTAAATACTGTGCCAGCTTCGAAATTTAAAATATTGACTCTGCTGCATTGATAAGAAGGATTCCCGTATTTATTAGTGAAATTTTTAATGAAAATATCACAATCTGCTACTAACTCCTTAATTTTATCAGCTGTTAATTTGTATGATTCAATTTCTATTTTAGTCAATTCGTCTTCTTGAAAATAAGCCTCTAATTGGCCTACTGATAGATTTAAATTGAAGATTTCTTTTAGCTTCCATATTTTATCAAAATCCATAGAAATTGAATTAAAGTCTTTGGAGGAATATTTGTATCCGTTTTTGAAAGATTCTGTTGCTAAAACTTCTTTCATGCTCATTCCGAATTTAGCGTCTCCCCATGCTATTAACGACAAGGAGTCAGTTCTGATTTGGTTCAGCGAGTCTTGTATTTCTTGATTTCTTTTTTCCACTCTTATAATAGAATCTGAATCTTGAGGATTTATTAGTCCTTTATTTTTATGATTGCAGCTAATTATAAGCAATATAAGTATAAGTACTGTTGCTATTTTTTTCATATAGTTGTTTTATTTATGAATTTGTTGCAAATGTACGGAATATATTTTGAAATGGATGATTGGGAGGTCGTGAAATAAGAGAATTATCTGTAAAAAGATAAATACTGTGACTATTAGAGATTAGTCATGAATAGATGATGATTTCATTTAATAATATTCAGACTTTACCATAATTTTGTTTAGTAATAATTTGAAAAATAATAAATATGGAAAATTTAAGTTTTAATATTGAAGGAAATAGTTTTGTTTTTATTCAAAAGGCGGAACAAATGCGTAATTCTATTGATGCTATAACAACGGAGACAAAAAAGGCGAGTGACGTAAGTAATGGATGGACAAATACTATGAAAAAAGCTTTTGATGTTATAGGTGGAATGGAAACATTAAAAGGTTTTGCTGACGATGTAATTCGTGTACGCTCTGAAATTCAGCAACTTGAAATTTCTTTTGCAAGTTTACTGCAAAGTAAAGAAAAGGCAGATATTTTGGTATCTCAAATGATAGCTGTTGCAGCGCAATCTCCATTTGAATTAAAAACATTGTCTGTTGGAGCAAAGCAGTTAATTGAAAGTGGTGTTGCGACTGAGCGGGTTAATGAAACTTTGCTCCGATTAGGTGATATTGCATTGGGGGTAGGAATTCCATTGGAGCGCTTGGCTGGACTTTATGGGATGGTTGTGGAACAAGGGCATTTATATAGTGACGATCTTAATCAATTTGCAGGGGCGGGTATCCCGATGCTTGAAAGTTTGGCAAGCATATTAGGAGTTACGATAGAGCAACTAGACGAAATGGTTTCTATTGGAAAAATAGGTTTTCCAGAAGTACAAAAAGTTATAGAAAGTTTAACGAATGGAGGAGGGCAATTTTATGGATTAGTGGATGAACAATCAAAAACGATTGCGGGAAAACTAAACAGTGTGAGTAGTGCATGGGATGCGATGCTCAATACGGTAGGAGAATCACAAGAAGATGTTATTAATAATTCTTTGGATGGAGTTAAATATGTATTAGAGAATTATGAGCAATTGGGGCGAACAGTCTTAGAGTTAGCAGGAGTATATGGTACTTATAAAGCGGTACTTATATCTCTAACTGCATTGGAAAAGTTACATAAAACTGTGGTAGAGCAAGCTAGGTTAGAGATGGTGCTAGCAGCAAGATCAGGAGAGATTCTGACTAAGTCACAGGCGATGTCTGCAGCAGGAACTAAATTGTTCACAGGGGCTATAAAGTCTAATACAGCGGCACTTTTAAAGAATCCTTATGTATTTGTAGCTGCTGCTATTGTTGGATTGAGTTACTCAATTTACAAAGTAACAACTGCTGAAACGGAATTGGAAAAAGCACATAAAAGATTAGGAAATGCTAATACAAATGTAGAAAAAGGTCTTTCTTCAGAAATGTCAAAATTGTCATCTTTGGAGAAGAAATTAGTAGAAGTGAAAAAAGGCTCTGAGGCATATAATAATATAAAAAAAACTATAGTAGATAATTATGGACAATATTATAAGGGCCTTGATGAAGAAATAGAGCGTGTAGGTAATCTTTCAACTGTATATTCTCAATTGGTGGAAAATATGCGTTTATCTATTGGACAGCGAAAGTTTGAATCCTTTTTTAAAGCAGAACAAGATTCATTAGATATAATTGTCAGCGGAAAGTTAGAGAAAGCATATGAAACGTTGGTTGAAAAGTATGGTAAAACTAAAGGAGTTAATCTTTATGATCAATTCTTTGATAGTACTATGCATGGAACTGCTTTGTCATCGGATGTATCAGAGGAGTTAAGAAAGGCAACTTTTTGGGAGATAAAATGGGGAAATAATGCTGAAGATGGAATTGTTGATTTCAAAAACAATGTGTTTAATTTACGTTCAGAGATAAAAAAGGAAACAAAGGCTACAGAGGTAATTCTTGATGAATATAAGGATAAGTTTAAAATAACAGATGAAGAAGTAACTCGAATATTATTCGATAAATCAAATAAAAAAGAAGTAGAAAAAAATAAATCACTTGATGAACTAATAAGGAATATACGAACGACTGAAAAAAGTATTATGGAGCTCCGAAAAAATGCTCAAAAGGGAGTTGGTGATGATAATAGTTTGAAAGAGAGAATAACAGAATTAGGTGAACTAAAAGAATCTTATAGGATTAAAACAGGTTTTGATTATGAACAGAAATATAATCAGAATTTTCAATCGGATGATAATGAAGGTAAAATAAAGCGAATACGAGAACAGCAAACTTTGGATGAAGTTAATTTCATGGAGGATATGAAGAATAGGAATGCCCAAGCCGAAATTGATGCTATGGATGAAGGGGAAGAAAAGAAACTGGCTCAGCTAAAATTTAATCATCAAAAAGAAATAGATGAACTAGAAAAATTTAAAGCAGACTATCTTCAAAAGAAAATAGATACGGAAAAGGCTATATTTGAGGCTAATCCGGGGAAGAATAAAGGTAAGTCTTTTGATTCGTCGAAAATATCCTTGAATCAAGAAGAAGAAAGGATGTTTAATAATTTAGAGAACCAAACTATAAAAAAACAAGGAAATGAAACTTCTTTGTATTATAAAGATTTGTTGTCAACCTATCAAGGTTATGCGGAGAAACGTCTGACTATAGAAGATAAATTCAAGAAAGAAAGAGATTCGCTGGTTAAAGCTGGAGCTTCAAAAGAAACTTTGGGAGAACATGATTATCAGAAAGAAGAGGCTTTAAAAGCTGTTGATAGTGAATTTGCAATGCGCGAAGATTCTTTTAAGGCTTGGACTGATAATATTGCAAATCTCAGTTTGGAGGAACTGAAAAAATCATTGTTTCAAGCCGAGCAAGAACTTCAACGATCTCAATTTTTACATCCTAATGATCCCAATTTAGCTGTTCAACGGTCAAAGATAACTTCGTTAAAAAATGAAGTTAATGAGAGAGAAAGGGAGACGAAACCCTCTCCAGGAAAACGAAGTATAGAAGAATGGCAAAATCTATATCAAACACTAAGTAAGGTAGAGAGAGAATTTGATGAAATAGGTGCTGCTGTTGGTGGCACGGCTGGGGAGATTATATCTGCTGCAGGTGGTATTACATCAGCTACTCTCCAAATGATAGACGGAATTATGACTTTGGCAACAGGATCTGCGTCTGCTATGAGTAGTACTTCACAAGCTGCATCGAAATCTATACAAACAGTAGAGAAGGCTTCTGTAATTTTAGCTATAATCGGAGCTGCGTTGCAGATAGCTACGAAGATTGCAAATATGTTTGGTGCCGATTACTCTGATTACAATGCAGCAAAAGAAAATTATGAGAATTATGTCAAAGTCCTTGATGTTGTTATTGGTAAACAAAAGGAATTACTAGAAACATTGACAGGGAAAGCTGCTGTTGAGGCCTCGCAAAGTGCATTAGGATTAATAGAGAAACAGGCAAATGCCGCGCGGACACTTGGTAAGGAACGTCTGAATGCAGGTGCAAGTGCCGGTTCACATTCTATTGGGGTTCGCATAAAAGATGGTATGTCCAAAGAGGGATGGAATGAAGCGGAGAAAGCTATTGGTACGAGTGCATATAATCAGATAAGGGACGGACGTATGACCGGATTGTTTGATCTCTCTGTTGAACAATTGGAGAAGCTTCAGATGGAAGCTCCAACATTCTGGGCTAAGTTAGATGGGGATGTGAGTGATTACTTGGAACAAATAATTGCTTGTAATGATAAGACCGAAGAAATGCATGATCTGTTGAATCAATCGTTGACACAAACGTCCTTTGATGATGTTTACAGCAGTTTTCTTGATGCTCTTTCTGATATGGGAACCTCTTCTGAAGAATTTGCGGATAATTTTGAGAAATATATGCAGAAAGCCATTTTGAATTCGATGCTTGTCGATAAGTATAAGTCTAGAATTAATACGTGGTATGAAGCATTTGCTAAAGCTAATGATGATGAAGCGGGGATAACTACTGCGGAATATGAAAATTTGCAACGTGATTGGAATGATATTGTTTCAGGTGCTATTGCTGAACGTAATGCTTTAATGGAGCAATTTGATTGGTCTTCTGAAAGTTCATCTTCGCAATCTTCCAACCAAACGGGGTTTGCTGCTATGTCACAGGATACAGGGGAAGAATTGAACGGACGCTTTACTGCTTTACAAATTTCAAATGAAGAGATTAAAAATTCAATGTTGTTTGTTTTGGGTAGTTTATCTTCTTTGTGCACGACTGCTTCTGATGGAAATATTCTTTTAATGGAAATGAGAAATTTGGCAGTCATGTCTAATGGGCATTTGGAGGATATTGCAAAATATACTAAAGTGATGTTAGGGTTTGGAGAGAAATTGGATAATATAGATAGAAATACACAAAAAATATAAAGATATGAAAGATGAATTATACCTGAATGGTAAAGATGCCTACACTACTTGGGGAATTAGTATGAATGACACTTCGTTATCAGAGTTAATGACACCAACCTCTAATAAAGAGTTTATTGAGAATGAAAGTAGAATAGAACATGGAAAACGAGTTCTTGTGACAAAATCGAAACTGGATGCAAGAAACTTGACTCTTACAATAAATTTGATTGCTTCCAATCAAGAACAGTTTTTTGAAAGGTACAATGGCTTTTGTGAAGAATTGGCTACGGGGGTACTTGAAGTTAGAACGAAGTATCAACCGAATGTTGTATACAGGACAATATATCAATCGTGTAGCCAATTTAGTCAGTTTATGCGTGGTATTGGCAAGTTCACTCTTAAACTTTATGAACCAAATCCTAATGATAGAGCAATATGATAGTAGATATTAAAGATGTAACCGGAAATATACGCTTTTCTACTCCAATAAACAAGGGATCAAAGCGTAAATTTACGTTGATGCAAGAAGACTATATAACTTTGAAGTTTTCTTTGGATCATCCTATTTATTTCAATTTAGGAGATGGAGTAGATAATGAATTGGGGATATTTGAACTTATAGATCTTTACAAGCCTGTTTATAATGCAGAAACAGGAGGGTATGATTACGAACTTCGTTTGGATGCTTATTATTGGAAATGGAAGAATAAAAAGTTTTTCTATACTCCAAAGAATACAGGAAGAGAAGCTGGATGGAACATGACAGCTACTCTTGAAACCCATTTAAAAGTATTTATTGACAACTTGAATGCTCTTGGCTATAAATTCAGGGATCAGGAGTTTATTTCTAAAATAGATGATACAGTAGAGCAATCTTCCAAACTCGTATCTTATGATAATACGAATCTGATTGACGCACTTACCCAAATGGCGGAGACATGGGAGTGTGAATGGTGGATAGAAAATCATGAGATTCGTTTCGGGCGTTGTGAATATAGTTCTCCTGTTGATTTCAAAGCTGGCAACCTGACGGATACCGAGAATGTGAATGTCAACAGCATGACACGCAGTGACAGCCAGACAACTTATGCGACTCGTATTTACGCTTTTGGTTCTACACGTAATATACCTGCCAGTTATCGGAAAAACTTGATATTTGACGTAAAAGAGGTCAACGGGAGAAATATATCCGACACGGAAAGACCTCTTAATATAAATCTTTTTCCTGATAGGGTAGTGTACAATGAAGAATATCATCTTAGGGAAGACTTTTTAGGTTCGTATCTTTTTGATGTCCCAGAACGTCTATCTGAAACTTTAATAGCGGGTAAAGTTGATGGAGGAACATACAAGGTTGTTAGTAATGGTATAAAACAAGAGATTCATTGCTGGCATTTTAAGTCTCCAGATGGAGTCGGATTGCCAATTCAGGAAAAGATACCTTTATTACCAGGAAATTATGTATTTAAGGCTTTTTTTAAATATCGCATAAATGGTGTTGAGAAAGAAATCTCTATCGGTAATCAAACTGTTTATCTAGAAACAAATCAACAATCGGAGTACTCTGTTATATTTAGTCTACCTAGTATCTTAGAAGTGGAAAAAGATGCACAAGATTTCAAAATAATGACTTATATAAGTGCACCTTCTTATGACATTTTTTATGGATATCTTTATTCTCACACTCAATACGACATTGATCTGATAAATGGTTCATCTGCTAATACTTCGGTGATGTTTCTTTCGGGTACGAACATAGGGAAATCTTTTGATGCCGTTTATAATCCTGATTTGTTGATCGGAGATGCTGCTAATGTAATCCGCTTACCAGAAGGAGTGACTATCTCTTTAGGTGATAGATATACTATCGGAAACATTATCAAAGGTAAAGTTCCTGTAAGTTATTTCACTAAAGATGATGACGAACTCACTCTGAATGGCGTTGTTCAGAAGCGTCTTATGCTTCCTGCGAATATCCCTTATGTGGATGCATACCGTTACAGTTCAACAGGTGAACGTGTAGATATTGGTGATGAACATTATGACGATTCGGATAACGTTGAAATGCCAAAAGAAGAAGTAATTGAAGAAATTGTGACTTTTGAGGATGAATATCCTAAATACATTGGCAATACCGTGAACGTTCCTGAACCTGAATGGGTAGAAGAAGGTACAGAAGTTGCGAAACCAAGTGGCAACAAGTACCCTATTTATACTTTTAAGGATACTGGTATAAAGAATTTCAACAAAGAAGATTTTGTAATAGACGAGCTTCGTTTGATTTTTCAAACAGGAAAGTTGTCAGGAATGGACTTTGCCTTGGATGTGAAAAAAAGTGATGATACTGGAACCACTTTTCAAATTATCCGTAATGACAATTATGGACGTAATCTTCCAGATGATAAACTTTTCCCTCAAGCTGATCATATTGAAAATGGGGAAGATGTCCCGGCTGATACCTATGTTCTTTATGGATTTGATACAGCGTTTATTTCTGAACAGATGTTACCTGCTTCAGAACAAAAGTTGTTTGAAACAGCAAAAAGGTATGTAAAAAAGTCGATGATTGATCCGTCTACCTATAATTGTGAAATGGTTCCGGAATTTATCTACAACAACGGTAATCTCCGCACATTTGAGGTTGGAGACAAAGTGAACCTTATCAATAAGGCATATTTTAAGAATGGCCGTCAATCCCGTGTTATCGGATTTGAATGGCCTTTGGATATTCCTTACGATCACCCAATTTATACAGTTGGTGAGACTGCTGCCTATTCTCGTTTGGGAGCAATTGAAAGTAAAGTGGATTCTTTGACTTATAAAGGACAGACATATAGTGGAATTAGTGTAAATGGAGGAGGTGGAACTAGTGTCTACGTGATTGGAGTCAACGATAAAACTTTGCCATCAGATAGAAATACATTTTCTTCAAAAAGAATTATTAATGAGATTAGGGAGCGTGCTTTAAGTAAAATTAATGATGATGAAGCTACTGGGTTAATTAGTTTTTCTAAGGGATTAATTTCTGAAGAACTGATAGAAGCTAACAACGGTCTTGTTGTTCGTAGACAAGAAATCATGGAAATTTCTCCAATGGCTTTGGTGGAGGAAGATGATGCTTTGGTAGAAGAATTATCAGTAAGGAGTGATATTACGACTCTTGGAGAAATAACTAATGTGAGTAAAGAAGCAGATGAAATATCGGAAACAAATGATTTGATAGTACGTCTTTCTGGAGCTTCAGAGTGGACTGTTGATACAACATTATTTTCTAATGTTTCGAAATTGATGGATGAGGTTTTTCCATTTACGATGTCTTTCAGTGGGGGAGCCACGTATGAGAAAGGTAGTACTCAAACGATAAATCTTTCTTGGAGCTATGATCGGGATATAATATCTCAATCAATTAATCGAGAAACAATGGCGGTTGATGTGCGTACAAAGCAATATGAAGGTATTGTTACTGATACAACTTATACTTTGTCGGCTATATTTGACGGACAAACTTATACGAAATCGACTTCTGTAGAATTTAGATTGAAAAAGTATTATGGGGTCTCTGTTCATGAATCACTAACTAATGAAGATATATTGCTTTTACCTAGTTTATGGGCGGAACGTACACAAACTCCTACTGTATTTGATTGTTCAGGCGGCAAGTTTCCTTATTACATTTTGCCTACATCCATGGTATCTGATATTCAGTTTTGGATTGGAGGATTACGCAATTCTGATTGGATAGAAGAGGTTCGGGAGATAACTAATGCTTATGGATATACGGAGAGTTATACAATATTTAGGTTAAACAGCATCCAAACAGGGGTGTTAAATATAGAAGTAAAATAATGGCAATATTAAGTAACGGTAAGTTTTATGGCTTCCTTTGTTCTGTTAAAGAAACCGGGCAGAAATTAGCAAATGGAGTGAAAGAATATGTGGAAGATTTTGTGTCAGGATTTGCCGGGCATGGGTGGAAGATATGGGAATATGTTAAAGGCAAATGGATGCTGGAAATAGACTCAATTCGTGTTCGTGGACAGTTTACTGTTTTTGAAATGCTGATCAGTAAAGTGAGGGCTATTATTGGTGCACAAGCTATAACGCAAGGTTGTGGGAAGATAAAGACTGCTGAATTATCAGAAGATGGAACTGCTTATCTTATCACGCTGGAAGATGCTGATATGAGTTTTATGGAACATGATTTTATCCGTTGCCAAGAGTTTACCGGAAGTCAGAAGGTTTATCATGTAGAGATAGAATCAGTAGCAGATGGAATAATTCGAGTTCCTTTATCTGAGTTTGATTTGGATGAAGAGGGGATAGTACTGAATCCACCGGCTCCGGGAGATGATATTGTACAATTCGGTAACTCGCAGAATAAAGCTCGTCAATCTGCTATCTACCTTCATGCGGATGAGACAGGACAACCAGCTATTGATGTAATGTTTGATATCAATGGCAAGAACTGGGACGGTAAAGTGAAAATCCGTGTCGGCGGTGATATCCCTGACAGTGGAGGTTTGAAAGGTTTCTACTGTGAAAACGGCATGATTAAAGGTACTGACTCAAACGGGCACACAGTATATTGCATCTATCCTGACGGTACAGCTGAATTTGGTGACAACTCCGCAAAGTTCTGTACTGACAAGTCTGGATATATTGCTGGTGGCGCAATCTCTTGGGTATGGAATGCGGAGAAGAAAAAGTGTGTATGTACCATGAAGGATGTTGTTCTAACTTGGGATAATTTGTCAGATGAAGCGAAAGAGAATTTGAAAGGTGAACCAGGTAAAGATGGGACGGATGGAAAAGATGGCGATCCTGGTAAGGATGGACAAGATGCTAATCTTTTACCGTGGATTGAGGAATGGAACGGATATGCTACTGAACTAGGCAAAGAGTATATTGTAACTCCTAAGATGTTTTCAGGAATCAAGGATGAAGAAACTGGTAAATTAACCGGAATTGCACAGGGAAAGGATTGTATAGAGATTGATGGGGTGAAACGTACTGGCATATTCGCACTTGTAGAGGATAAGATAGTCTTTGAACTTGATCCGATAAATAGAACATATAAGTTTACCGGGGAAATAGAAGCCAATATTGGAAGAATTGGGAATCTGAGAATAGATGGCAATACACTTAAAGCTCTCGGTTTCAATTTAGGGATTGAAATAGATAGTGGAGACGGTCGATCTCTATCTTTAGGTGGATTATATTCCTCACTTATTAGCATGAGAATAGATAGTTCTACTGACGGACGCGGTAATACAGGCATTAATATTGATAGTTATGGAAGTAATAATATATGTCTGGATGTTTTAGCTAATGCCGGGAGTAAATTTGCAATTAAGTCTATCGGTCCTCATCAATTTTATCAGCGTGCAGGAGAAGTTTGGGACTCTCCGGGTGTTTTGTGGGCTGGAAGATGCGAGGCTGGTGGAGGAGTGTCTAGTAGTTGGGGGCAGGGAGCAGGTAATGTCAGCTGTACTAATACCTCCCAGGGTTATTACAGAATAGACCACCAGATAGGACATAGCCAATATTTTGTATCAATTACGGGCACTCCGTATGGACAGGATGATTCGGCACATATTTTTGGTATACTCTGCGATAGGTATGACACATATTTTGTTGTCAGGATAGTGGATGCAACACGTGGTTCGAGAAACTTTACCTTTGAAGTCGCCATATTCGGACGGAATAGATATAATACATACTAAATTTATGGAACTAAACGATTGGCTAACTATACTCGGAGCTTTAGGAGGCTTGGAAGCAATCAAGTGGATAGTTAACTTCTACGTTAATCGGAAGACTGACGCAAGGAAAGAGGATGCGGCGGCAGATGCAGCAGAGAATGAGAATGAACGTAATCAAGTTGCTTGGTTGGAGGAACGTATTGCTCAACGGGATGCAAAGATTGATGCTATTTATGTTGAGTTACGAGAGGAGCAATCTGCTCATTTGGAAGATATACATAAAAGATATGTGGCAGAATTGCAACTTAAAGAAGCTGAATTGAGTAGATGCGATTTATGGGAATGTCTGAAAAGGATTCCACCCAAATTTAAAAATAAAATCAAGGAGGAACAACTATGAGAATATTGATTGATAACGGACATGGTGAGAATACTCCCGGCAAGCGTTCGCCAGATGGAAAATTGAGAGAATGGGAATATACAAGAAGGATTGCTGATATGGTAATAATTGGATTACGAAATAAAGGGATAGATGCGGAAAGGATCGTTAAAGAAATGGTAGATATACCTTTATCTGTCCGATGTAGGCGTGCAAATACGATTTATAGAGAAACCGGAGGTAATGCTATATTAGTTTCTATTCATTGTAATGCCGCAGGGATGGGTTCGGATTGGTTGTCTGCACATGGATGGAGTGTATTTGTATCCAACAATGCTTCGATAAATAGTAAGAATCTGGCTGTATGCTTGGCTGAAACGGCCATAAAGAAAGGTCTTTTTGTTCGTCAACCAGTTTTTGGGCAACTATTCTGGATGCAAAATCTGGCTATATGTCGGGATACACTTTGCCCGGCCATATTGACGGAGAATTTCTTTCAGGATAACAAGGAGGATGTTGAATTTCTATTATCAGATGAAGGTAAACAAAAGGTAGCGCAAATTCATGTAGAAGGAATTCTGGATTACTTGAAAAAAGGTAGAGGATGAAGCGGCTTCCATGTATATTGATCATCCTTATCACGTTGGGAGGATGGTTAAGCTCTTGTAGAACCCAATATATCCCCGTCGAGACGATAAAAATGGAATATCGGACTCGTGACAGTATCCTGCATGACAGCATTTATCATCGTGACAGTGTATATGTGGCTGTGAAAGGAGATACGGTATATGAGTATAAATATAAGTATCTATATAAGTATCAGTATATCAACAAAACAGATACTTTAATAAAGACTGACTCCATACCTATTCCTTATCAGGTAGAGAAGCAGCTATCTAAATGGCAGAAGTTTAAACTGGACTTTGGAGGCGTTGCCATGCTGATAGCGATTATGATTGTAATAATAATATTGAAAAACTTAAAAATGTAATAAATCATGAGTGAAGAATTGAAGGGAACAAATATATATGCTCCTATTGTTCCGGGCACTGACGAGGATAAATATCCAACCCATTACAGTAAGTATGGGAAAGGTGGATTCAAATGCGTGCGTACTATTGTGGAAAGAGATGCCATTCCGGTAAACAGGTTGGAAGTTCCGACTTTATGCTATGTATTTGACGAAGATCTCTTTTTTGTTTGGGATGGAACGAACTGGAATGATAAAGAAATGGGAGGCGTTGATGTAGGTTTACAGCGTAATGTACGTGTTGTGAATAATCTTGATAGTAAAAATGTTACAGCAAGTAAAGGGGAACCATGTCTCTTGAAATTTACATTTGTTAGTCAGGAACGTTATAGTTCGAAAGAACCTTATGAAAATACTGGTGAGCAGGGACTTTGTCAGATCTCTGTACGTAAATCTAATAGCTCGGAATATGAAGTGGTAAAGATGATTTATGTAAAATCTGATACTCCTCTTAGTGTGGATGTTTCTGAGTTCTTGACTTCCGGTACTAATAATGTGATGATAAAAGTGACAGGGGAAATAACGGAAGTGACGACGCCTGCATTTGTCTATACAGTGCAGCTGACTGCTTTATCTATCAGTGCTGATAACTTTAAATGGTGGACTGCTTACAATGGAGATATTACTTTGCCGTTAATTATCGGTGGTAATATTTCTAAAACGCTATATGTTACCGTTACCGGTGAAGGTTACAATGAATCTTATCAGGTCCCTCTTGGCACATTCGTGTATACGGAGACTGCGTACAATTACTCCGTTCTCCATCCTGGGAAAACAGGAGTGTATAATATATCTGCCTATATTTCCAATTCTGATGGAACTATCAAAACAAAGACTGTTTCATTTAATGTCATTTGTGCAATAGCCGGAGAACAAGTAAAACTTATTGCGATGAATAATGTACTTCAAAAAGCAGCTAACTGGACAGAAAATACTCTGTTTGATTATTCTATGTACGATGGGGATAATGTCAATACTTCTGCTCGTTTTATCATCAAACAAAATGAAGATAGTGTATTTACTTCTGATGAGGACAGTATTGCATGTTCCACAAAACACACATTCTCATTCCCAATGGAAATTGAGACTATGGATAATGCTGATTTTGAAATCATCACTCATATCCTTGATAATGACGATGTAGAACTAACTACGCCAATCACATTCCCTGTAAATAATTCGCTTGGGTACTCCGCGACTGCCGGGGCTGTGTTCTACATGAACCCTAAAACCCGTTCTAACCGCCAAGGAAATAGACAGGAGATTATTAACGAAATTGACGGTACTGTCATAAATGGAAGCTGGAAGGGTATGAACTGGGGTAATGATGGTTGGCAATCTGATGGAGATGGTAATAAAGCGCTTCGATTGATGGCAGGATCATTGTTAGAAATGAGTTATATTCCCTTTGCCAATGAATGTGCGCGTACTGGAAAAACAATTGAAATAGATTATAAAATCGATAATGTAACGGACTATTCAGACCCCATTATCACTATTTCCAGCCCATCCGGTGATTCATTCGTTGGATTGAATATTTATGCGGATGACATTATTATGCATAGCCAGTCATTAAAGAATGATGAAGTTCAAAGTTTGCACACATTCGAAGGAAAGCGTACTAAACTTACGTTGACTATTTTACCGGATGCTTACGGGAATCCGGATTTTAACCTTTGTATCTTGTATATTAATGGCAGAAAGAATAGGGAATTTACTTATGAAAATAATGATTACTTCGCCCATAATGGAAATATCATCATAGGTTCGGATTACGCTGATGTGGATATTTATGGAATACGAGAGTATAATTTAGGATTGACCTCTCAAGGGGTTTTAAGAAATCACATAAACTGGTTAGTAACGACTGATTCAAAAAAGAAAGAGACAGAAGACAACGATATTCTTGACTCACACGGTTCTGAAATTGATTTCGAAAACACCAAGGATCAGTTTAATGTGATAACGTTTGACAATACAATTCCCTATATGGCGGACCAGTCTACTCGAATAGGGAATCTGGAAGTCTTTTTCTACGATCACCCAGAATGGAATGTTTCGATAAGCAATGTAACAGCCAAAGGGCAGGGGACATCTTCAATGAAATATTGGATTTGGAATACCCGTTACCAATTAGATAAGAAACTTTCCGTAATTTTCTATGCGGATAACACAGCCTCTAAAGCTGGAGCTAAGTGGTCTATGACGCCTAATCTTCCTGCGGGACGTAAGTTTACAGCAAAAAAGAACTATGCTTCCAGTATGCAGTCTCATAAGATTGGTGCTGTTAACTCTTATACGGATCTTATACGCGAAGTCGGAATATTGAATGAAGCAATGCAAGCCGATAGCAAAGTACGCGTATCGGTGTGGGAAGCTCCTTTCGTATGCTTTGAAAAACAAATGAACGACGAAGGAGAAATAATTTATATTTTCTGCGGATTATATACTTTCGGTCCTGATAAAGGGGATGCCGACACCTTTGGATACAATACAGATACATATCCTAATATGCTAAGTATCGAAGGCTCCGACAATTCACCGCTTTGTACACTGTTCCGTGTGCCTTGGAATCCGAATAAGAGTTATATTGTTTATAACGAAGACAAAGAAGCATGGCAATATAATGGCGCAAACTCATGGAATTTCGGTGAAGGCGCAATAGAAAATATTCCTCTATTCATTCCGGCATACAACATTGTATATCAGTGCTCTCCAAGATTGCGTCCCTTTAATGGAACATTGGAAGAATTAAACGCTCAACTTGCCGACTATAAGAATGAACCTTGTGAGTTCTGGATTGCAAAATCGGATGATATTAATCAATACAATGTTTATTATTTTGAGTCCGCAGAAGGTAAATTCATGCCTTCTGATATTGGCAATGGGCAAATTAATCTGGTTACTCAACTTGTAGACAACGGGTATGGTCTTACAGCCGCTAATCTTGCTGGGAAAAGTCATGAAGAGTTGAATACGCTCTTTATTAATGCACGTGTTGCTAAATTCCGTTTAGAAGCTCCATTGCATTGGGATATAGAAGACTGCCTGTTTTTCATGAACAATGTGGAATTTAATGCAGGTACTGACGAACGTGCGAAAAACACATACCCTTATAGCTTTGGAACTGAAAATTCAAGATGGCGTTGGCGTGTTGATGATGCGGATACTCGTTTTGATACAACTAACAGGGGGCTTCCGGACAAGGAATACTCTGTTGAGACTCACGATTTGGACGAGACTGGTGCGGCTATATGGAATGGAGAAACAAACAACTTCTTTAACTTGATGGAACTTGCTTTTCCAGATGAAAAAATAACAAGTATGCGCAAGTCTATGACTAGTATGCAAACTTTAGGAAGCTTGAAGAGTGGTAATGACCTTGAAAAGATTTACGCGTTTTATCAAAAATACTTTTTCGACCAAGCGCAGGAATATTTCCCGGCAAATGCCTTCAACGCTGATGCAAAATACTGTTATGAATATGGAAAACTAGCGTACAACCAAGGAAGATACTCAAACGATACAGACCCTATCACTCAGTCTTTGGGCGACCATTATCTTGCTGAGCAACGCTGGGTGACAAAGCGTATCTTATATATGATGTCGAAATACTCGTTCGGACTATTTTCTGCGAATGGAACGGATACAATTACTGTTCGTGCTGCTGGAAACACTATCAAATATCAGCTTACTCCTGCAATGGATATGTATCCGGCAATTGCGAATGGCACGAGTATTATTCGCGGTGAAAGGACAAAAGCTGGTGATATGTGTGAGATGGAAATAGAACTGTCTGGTTCTGGAGACCAACAGAATGCAATTCAAGGAGCATCATATTTGCAGGATATTGGTGACTGGTATGACAAGAATGTAACAGGTTCCATGATCGTACAAGGAAGAATGCTACGTGATATTCGTTTAGGTAGTAAAACCGAACCTATTGTTATCAGCATTTCATCTCTGACCATTTCAAATTGTGTGTCTCTCCAGAAGTTGATATTGTCTAATATCTCAACTCTGGCCGGAACGTTAAATTTGTCAGCTTGTACACATTTAAAGGAAATTTATGCTGATGGGACTTCTCTTTCTCAAATAAAATTACCTATGGGCGGTGGTCTTGAATTGATTGAGTTCAGTGCATATAATCAATATTTATTATTGTCTAACTATCCTCTTCTTAGAAATCAAGGGGTTGGAATAGGATTGTGCAAACCTGTTCTTAGCGACTTTTTTATTGTTGATTGTTTGCAGATGCAACCAATGAAAATGCTTGTTGAAATTATGGATGCGCAAGAAAGCCAAGGTCTTAATCATGTCCTTAAACGGATTAGAGTTGTAGGCTTTGATGAATCTTACGATAATTCAGCAATACTTGAAAAGCTAGTCAACTTGAAAGATGGCACTTATAACGGTTTGAACAGCGAAGGACTTTCTGGAGAGGATGAACTTCCGGTATTGGATGGTGTGCTTAATATTAACACAAGTGCATATGAAGATACTGTTGAATCTTTACGAGGAACATTTAAAAAACTAACATTGAACATAAATGGAGAATTTTATATTCGCTTTATAGACAATCTAGTGCAAGTATTGTGTGCAGAATATTTTGGCGATGGGATTGGCACAAGTAAAAGACTAATGGGGGAAATTACTGAACTAGGAGATATTTTTGCTGGGACAGATATTAAGTCTTTCAATGAACTGGTATTGTCTAAAATTACATCTCTCACTAACGAGTTTGCGGGATGTTCCAAGCTTGTTGCAATAACCCTTCCTGACTCATTAAGAACATTGAGTACATCTGCATTTGCGGGGAGCAGGGTTACTTTAGATTTATCCAGTTGTACATATATTACTGATCTGATCATTGATTCTGATGATATTATTGAAGTAATGCCTGACGCTAATGGTGATCTCGAAAGTGTAACTTATAATAGCGGCTCCAGCAAAATACGAATGGTTGGATATTCTAAGGCTATTTTGGAAATCAACAACGAAGAGGAAATAACAGATTTTTGGGTAGAGAATTGTATTATGAATAAAACTTTGCTTTCAACATTATCTTCAATTTATACAAAAAGTGGTCATGCGCTTCGATATATTAGAGCAATAGGCTTTGACGACTCTTTTTATAGCAACTCAATATTAAATACTCTTCTTGCATTTGCCGAAAGTGATTATCATGGAATTAATGAAGATGGCAATAGAGATGACAGCATAATTCCGGTGTTATCTGGAAAATTACACTGTTCTGCTAATTATTCACCCGACAAGCTTTATAATCTGCAATCTTATTTCCCTCATATTTTATTTAATATGACTGGCGTGGAAATTATAGATTTCAAAGACCTGAATGTAAGAAATATTTGTGTGAACGCATGGGGGAGTGATGGAGAATTAACCATTGAACAGGCTGCCGCAGTGACTAATTTAGCTACTAAGTTCAAGCAGAACTCGGTTATTACTTCTTTTGATGAACTCAAATACTTTACAAACACACAATCTAACTATAGCGACCGTGCTATTGGTTTATATTATGGGGCTTTTGCTGGATGCGTTAACTTAGAAAGTGTAACGTTAATGCCTAATATAACACAACTTGAAGGTTCTGCATTTTCTGGGTGCACGTCCTTAAAATCAATAGCCTTACCTGATACTATAAAAGTAATTGGGCCTGCATTGTTTTTCAATTGTACATCTTTATTAACTGCTAATATACCATCAGGATTAACTATCACAGAATTTCCTGGAAATGTATTTTTTAATTGTGTATCCCTAACATCATTGATAGTAATTCCAGAAAAGATCACATCAATTGGTATAAAAGCGTTCACAAATTGCCATTCATTGGAGGGTGTAAAAATGTTAGGAAGTGTTCCTCCTACGCTTGATTATGCTGTATTTGAAGGCGCAACTTATCCGATATATGTTCCCCTAGATGCAGTTAGTACATATAAGTCTGCATCCGGGTGGACCTCTCTGGCTTCTAGGATTGTAGGGTACTAATTTTCTACCAATTATATAATATGAAAACATCAAATGATCAATATTCGATAATTCTGGAAGCTAAAGAAGTCCAGCCAGATGCAGACTTATACGCACTGGCTGCCCCTTTTGGGACGTATATTGGGAATGTTGTATCATTAAATACGCCATATCCGAGTGTAGGAGGGGTGGTTCCCTTCATTTTTACTCCCTCCAATGAACTGCATCCCATAAAAGCAGCCATTCCAATTGATGTTACAGTGTCTGGTATTTCTATTAATGATGTCAGTGAGGAGCAGTTTCTGAATATAGCACTAGGAAACTCTGTAGGCATATACTCTAATGGAAGATTTACGTTCATTAAAGATGTACAATCCATAAATATATCAGACCCAATATACTGTATTGTATTTGGTATATCAATGTGTTTTAAAGAGGTGCATCCATTAAATATATTATTGTCAAGTCGTTTAATGTTTGGCATTAATGTTACACTTTCTAGGTTAACACATCCCAAAAACGCTCCATAGGACAAACCAACATCAGGATTAGTGGGAGCTACTAGATTGTTTGTAAAGTATTTGAGTTCATCAAAAGAAGTAATAACCGAGTTCTGCTTGAACTTAGTAATAAAATGTAAATAAAAAATAAAATGAAACAGAGAAATATTATCATAGGAGACAATACTCCTAGTTTTCGTTTGATTGCATCAGAAGGGAAAGTCTTGCAGCGAGTATCTGATGGCAATATCTTCGGTCCTGAAATATATTTGGGATATACTTATTATATCAATGGGGAAAAACTTTCAGAAGCAATGTTAGAATTACCAGAACATTTTATTGAAATAGATGCTCCTAAAGAATATGTATATGAAATAGATAAATAAAATTATGGCAATATTAAGTAATGGTAAGTTGTATGGATTTCTTGGCTCTGTTAAAGAAACTGGTCAGAGGTTAGAAAGTGAAGTAAAAAAAGAGGTGGAAGATTCCATGTTCAGGTTCACTGGACATGGATGGAAACTTTGGGAGTACATGACTGGTAAATGGAAACTAGAGATTGACACAATCGTTGTTCGTGAGACTATGTTATTGGGAAATTAGTGAATCTTTTTTTATGATTATTTTATGGAGATTCTTGTTGTTAAGTCTGTAGTACCTCCAAGGCATATGGTAGTGATTTGGGGTATGACTTTAGTAATGCATGTAAGATATATGTGCCTGATACATCAGTGAATACTTATAAAAATAACAGCTGGTGGTCTCAATATGCAAGTAGAATATATCCTTTGTCAACGTTGCCCAAAGAATAGAAATGTAGATACAAGAAAATCGCCCTGCTTTTATTAAGTGGGGCGATTATTCATTGGGCGTCGATGCACGCATTTTGATTTCCGCATCCAACACGATTGAATGATTGGGAGATGCCGGATCTTTGATTTTCTCTAAAATAAGTTCGGCAGCTTTTTTCCCCATCTGGTACAAAGGCGGTTCTACTGTAGTCAATTTGGGATAGACTATGTTGGAAAGTTCTGTTCCTGAAAAACTGGCTACGGCGATTTCTTCGGGTATTTTTTTTCCAAGTTCTCTCAATCTGTTCATAGCTCCAATGGCCAATGTTTCCGTAAAAGCGAAAATAGCATTAAAAGGAATATTTCTTTCCACTAATATATCCGCAGCTTTTTTCCCTTCTTCAAAAGTCATACCGGTTTTTATCAGCATATTATTCTTATCAAAAGGAATTCCGAATTTAGCCAAAGCGTCTTTGTATCCTCTGACACGTTCTATGGAGTTGTAAATATCGTCCGGTCCCTGTATATGAACAATCTGTTTGCGTCCGCTTCGGATCAGACTTTCTACGAGAAAGAATGACTTCATATAATCGTCCACTATTACCTGCGGGACTTCAAGTCCATAGGGAATGCGATCATAGAACACCATAGGCATTCCCGCTTGCTGCAAACGAGTATATTCTTCCTTATTCCTTTTATAACTGCAAAGGCAGATGATGATGCCATCCACCATGAATCCTTCCATCAGTTGCAGGTTCTCTTTTTCCTTTTCCGGGTCTCCTCCGGATTCTGCAATAATCACCTTTATATTTTTGGTGTGAAGCACTTCTTGTATTCCGTTGATTACTCGTGAAGCAAACGGAGTAACCATTTCAGGAACGATCACCCCCACGGTATTAGTATGCCCGTATTTAAGGTTGATTGCTACAGGGTTGGGCCTATATCCCAATCTTTTAGCCGCTTCTATCACTTTTTCTTTCGTTTCTTTACGGATATTCTTGTCATCTCCCAATGCACGAGATACAGTGGAGACGGATATTGACAAATGTCGAGCGATGTCTTTTATGGTTATATACTTCATGCTGAATGATGGTTTAAATCAAAGCAAAGATATTGATTTCAAACAATAAATCCTAATATTGGAGTAAAATACGAATCCCATTTGCTTTTGTGTAATGCTTTTGTAACGTTTGCAGATTTTGGGAACGTTCCCGCAATCGTTTGCAGGCAAAAGAGTTAGGAAAAAACTTTTTTTCAAGCTCTTGTTCTTTATCTTTGTTACATCAACATGATGTCGAACTAAAGAAAAAGAACTATGAAAACACACCTCTTTTCTTATAAGTGCGGTCGAAAGCACATCAAAGTTTACCATCTATTTGAATTGGTAATAATTAAAGGATAAAAAACGGTCATGGACAAGAAAGTACGAAGTATAGAAATTTCGAAACGGGTTCCAATTGTGGGCAACTATGATGTAGTTGTCTGCGGTGGCGGACCAGCTGGTTTCATTGCGGCCATTGCGGCTGCTCGCAGTGGTGCGAAAACTGCTGTTGTGGAACAATATGGTTTTTTAGGTGGAATGGCTACAATGGGGCTTGTTACTCCTTTGAGTGTTTTCACCTATAATAATGAAAAGGTGATAGGCGGTATTCCATGGGAATTTATCGAACGGCTGGAGAAGATGGGGGGCTGTATCATTGAGAAACCTCTTGGCAATGTAGCTTTTGATCCGGAGCTTTACAAGCTTTTATGCCAGCAAATGATGCTGGAAGCCGGTGTGGATATGTATATGCACTCTTACTTAAGCGGTTGCCAGGCAAAAGACGGCAAAATATCCTGTATCCTCTTTGAGAATAAGAATGGGACAGAAGCCATCAGTGCCGATATGTATATCGACTGCACTGGGGATGGTGACCTTGCCGCTATGGCGGGTGTTCCGATGCAGGCTGATGAGTGTAAACCGCTGCAACCTCTTTCCACCTATTTTATATTAGGAGGTGTGGATACAGATTCGCCCATGATAATCGATGCCATGCACCATAATAAACAAGGGCAGAATTGTCATTGCATTGCAGTTCGTGAGAAACTTCTAGCAATGAAAGAGGCACTTGGCATCCCCGAATTCGGAGGTCCCTGGTTTTGCACCACTCTTCGTCCGGGCGAAGTAACGGTTAATATGACCCGTACTGCAGGAAATGCCATTGATAATAGAAATTTTACCGCAGCGGAATGTCGCTTACGGGAAGATGTATTTAAAATAGCACGAATCTTTAAAGAGAACTTTGAAGAGTTTAAAAACAGTTATGTGACGACCGTCGCCGTACATGCCGGTATTCGTGAGACACGTCGTATCAAAGGTGTACATACCATTACAGCAGAAGAATATGTGAATGCTTATAAATATCCTGATAGCATATCACGCGGCGCACACCCTATAGATATCCATGTGGCAGCAGGTGCGGAACAGAACGTGACTTTCCTTAAAAAAGCGGCGTATGTACCTTATCGCGCTCTTATAGCTGAAGATTTTCCGAATCTGCTCGTAGCGGGACGCTGTATTAGTGCTGATAAGACTTCCTTTGCGTCACTTCGCGTTCAGGCAAGTTGTATGGGGGTAGGACAAGCCGCAGGAGTGGCAGCCGCACAATGTATAAAGGCAGGTGTGACCGTACAAAAGGCTGATATTCACAATCTCATGGAGGAATTGAAGAAACTAGGCGCAATTATATAAAGAAGAACCAGAATATGGAACAGTTAGATTATATCATTATTTTACTCTACTTTCTCGGACTGATTGCCGTGAGTGTTGTGATGTCCCGGAAAATTAAAAACTCCGAAGATATGTTTATTGCCGGGCGAAATTCTTCGTGGTGGCTGTCGGGAGTCTCTTCCTACATGACTATCTTCTCGGCAAGTACCTTTGTCGTTTGGGGAGGCGTTGCTTATAAATCGGGACTTGTTGCGGTAGTCGTTGCACTTTGTCTTGGCGTAGCATCGTTTATTGTCGGTAAATGGATCTCGGGCAAATGGCGGGAGCTACGTATCAAATCTCCGGGAGAGTTCCTCACCATCCGGTTTGGACACCGCACGGTGAGTTTTTACACAATTTCAGGAATTATAGCCCGTGCGGTACATACGGCAGTGTCTCTGTATGCGGTAGCGGTTGTGATGTGTGCATTAATCAAAGTCGATGGTGGCAGTATTTTTGCAAGTACAGGTATGATGGGCGATTCACCGATGGGTTACCTTAGTATTTGGTGGGCGCTTCTTATTCTTGGTGCCATCGCTCTTGGATACACCATTGCCGGAGGATTTCTTGCGGTACTAATGACTGATGTAATTCAGTTCGGAGTACTTCTGGCCGTGGTTGTATTTATGATACCTCTTTCATTTAACGCGGTAGGAGGCGTAAGTGCATTTATCGATAAGGCCAGTGAGATACCGGGATTCTTCTCGGGCACATCTCCGACCTATACATGGGGGTGGCTTTTACTGTGGATATTTCTCAATGTGTCCATGATTGGCGGTGACTGGCCGTTTGTACAGCGATACATAAGCGTGCCTACTACAAGAGACGCAAAAAAGAGTACTTATTTAATCGGAATTCTTTATCTCGTCACTCCTCTTATCTGGTATCTTCCTACCATGATTTATCGTGTGATGGAACCCGGACTTGCGCTTGATTTGGATGCAACCACAATGACTTTCAACGGCGAACACGCTTATGTGAATATGAGCAAACTCGTGCTTATGAAAGGAATGGTCGGTATGATGTTGGCAGCGATGCTATCGGCTACATTGAGTAATGTTTCGGGCATTTTGAATGTATATGCCAATGTATATACTTATGATATTTGGGGACACAAAGAGAAAAACCGTCAGGCAGATGAGAAAAAGCGTATCAAGGTAGGACGTCTCTTCACATTTGTCTTTGGACTTGTGATTATCGCTTTGTCAATGCTCATCCCGTTTGCCGGAGGTGCCGAAAAGGTGGTAGTAACCCTTCTTACTATGGTGATGTGTCCTTTATATATTCCGTCGATATGGGGACTGTTCTCGAAGCGGCTGACAGGCAACCAACTTATTTCTGCAATGATTCTTACCTGGCTCGTTGGTATTATGGCTCGCGTCATAATTCCCGCCTCCGTTATTAGTCCAAGCCTTATAGAGTCAGTTGCCGGTTGTGTACTTCCTGTACTTATCCTTGCAATCATGGAAGTTTGGTCGGCACGTAAAAAGTATGAAGACAATGGTTATCAAGCCATTTGTGAATATACTGATCCTGAAGCCGATCGCGAACCGACATTAAAGGAGAAGAAAGCGGTATTAATCTATTCGCATTTGGCTGTTAACTGCTTCTGTATTACCATTGGTGTCGTTGCGCTCTTACTGATTGGTCTGCTTATTGCCGGCGATCCGAAGACCCTTGCGGTCAAAGGAATTGTGATAGGAAGTATCATACTGATGATTGCCATGATACTTGCTTATGTGATATACAGAATTATATATGCAAGACGTCTGAAAATGTCTAGCTAGTCAATTATTAATAACCCTAAATACTAATCAAATGAATCTAAAGATGTTATTGTTTGCAAGTGTGTCGCTTGTGCTTTTTGCATCTTGTCATAACTCGGATGATCCGTATATGACACTCGCGACAAAGACACTTGATGTAGAAGCAGAAGGTGGACTTTTCACTGTTGACCTTTCATCTAATGTCTATTACAGAGTCAATAACGATTGTCAGACCGATGGAAGCGATAGCCATTGGGCAGTTGTTGATTCGCATGAGACACAAGGTGAGATTACTAAGTTTACAATCAAAGTCTCTGAAAATTCATCGACTAGTTCACGTGTCGGTGCCATTCGTTTCATTGGCGATGATGTAACTCCTCTAAAGCTGGTTATTACCCAAAAGATGATTGTTCCGAAAGGTATCAGTCCTATCACCGAATCGATTGACGCAACTACAACAGAATCTTCGTTCAAAGTCTTTGGCGATAAGGAGTGGAAGGCTGTGTGTACAGATGCGGATGTGACCGTTTCTCCTGCAAATGGGGTAGGCGAATGTGATATTAAACTTACTTTCCCGGAGAACAAGACATTTGCCAAAAGGACAATTAAAGTAACGGTAACCATCCAGGATGATACAGACTATACCTATACTCTTGTACAAGATGCTTTCTCGGGCATTTTGGCTGATTGGGACTTGAAGAGTTTAACTGCCAACACAAGTGGAACATTTGCTGATGATGAGGGACAGTCTGTATTCCCGGGAACCAATGGCAAGTATCTTGCTCCGAGTGCCGGAAGTGGTAAGATTGAGTATTGGGCATGTGACCGGACGGGTTATGTAGCGCAGACTGCCGTATGCAGCCGTGCCGTAGGTGGTAATGGTGACCCGTATGTATCAGGAGCTATTCCGGGTGATTATTGGTATGTCTATGGGGATATGAAAGGTACGACCATTCCTGCCGGTACCAAGATACACTTCTATTTTGTGACCAAATTAGGAACGATGTGTTCCAACTACTGGATGATCGAGTTCAAGGATGGAGAAGAATGGAAACCGGCTCTTCCGACTTCGACTCTTCAGGAAAGTGCGACAGAGACACTGTCGGGTGCACCTATCAATTATTCGGCAACTATTACCTATAATTTTGCGGGAATGTTGCTCGATAACAAAAATAATGGCGCATATATCCCTGCCGAAGGAATATTTACCACGACTAAGGATATGGATGAGATTGTGTTACGGTTTGGACAGGCTGGTCGTTTATGTCTTAG
>CDZN01015481.1_pt1 | contig 28524 bp, 24 predicted proteins | sample 557701 | NCBI WGS metagenome assembly CDZN01 (sample SAMEA3182089, study PRJEB8094) | gut metagenome | biome: human; feature: gut; material: Stool; isolation source: human stools | place: Canada | collected 2013-02-04 | reverse complement strand
AAAACAGGTGTAGGTGGTGGTGTGATGGGTGTACTGCCCGGACAGTTCGGTATTGCTGCCTTTGCTCCTCCTTTGGATGGATCGGGCAACTCCGTGAAAGCGCAGTTAGCTATTCAATACATTATGAACAAGCTGGAATTAAATGTGTTTAGCAACAACCATATCACCGTTGTTGACTAAAACTCTCTCTCGATCTCTTTTATAAGTAGGTAAAGGTTACTATCTCCCGATAGTAACCTTTTTCTATTCCTCCTTATCCCATTGATTTCCCGCTTGATCTCCCACCAGTATTTTCAATACAAACGGTATTAATTATCAAATACAACAAATTAAATTTACCCCTATGCAACTCCAGTTATTAAAATGAGTATATCAGTGTCACTATTATTCACCCGGATAAGGTGGAACTTCTTCATTTAGAGACAGCAACTAACAGCTGTTTGCCTCTGTCTCTTTTCTACAAAGATAGAAAGTTATTCCACTTTTCCTCCCCTTTTCCTTCCATGTTTATAAAGAAAAGTGACAATGCTATTAAGAAAAGTAATTTCCTACTGGTTTCCAATACATTACGTCCAACGTTGCTCCATCAGTTTTTTATCCATCCGCAAACATATTATGTATTAACCTTCTGTACGACAGCTTTTTCTGCCGCTTCCTTTTGGGCGGAAGCCTTTTTCTGTTGTTCCTCCTCTTCGTAATATTGCTTTCTACGCTTGTTGGATTGTTGAATCAGATTTGTAATATAAACCGTAAAGATAGGGAACATCATCATACCCAAGGCGGCCAGCAAAACGGAAAGCACGCGCCCGGTCACGGTCTGCGCTATAATATTCGACCCCACGGTAGTAACATCCATAAAAGCCCACCACAAGGCATCTCCATAATCATTCACCAATGGATTCACCCGATGCTCGAGCACAAAAAATGCCAGACTGGAGAAATAAACTGTTGCCAGCAACATCGTCAGATAAGAGACAAACAGGCTCGAAGCCCGGTTGTAAGTCAGCCAGCCGACCACAATAGCAAGCGCATATCCTCCCCTCAACAAAGGAATGAAACGAAGCAGGTAGGTGATCTCATCCGAAAACGTCCATCCATAGTATGCGATGATATTCTGATAAGGGATAGCCACCAATAAAAAGATAAAATGTGTCCGCAGATAGCGTCCTTTATGTTTTGCCAAAAAGAACTCCAACACAAAATCGAAAAGAAACCAAAGGCAGATACATAGCTGTACCTTCATGTAAGAAGACTGTGTATAGAACGGAATTCCCTTAAAAGTATCCACCGAGATACTGATAACCAGAAAAAGAGACATTATTAATATAATAATGTGAAGAATACCATAAATCCCCTTTTTCCCGGAAATAAAATCTGAAAACGCTGATTTCATAACTACTTAGTTTATAATAAAATGGTTCACATATAATTTAGATTGTTTAGAAACAATCGAGAAAAGTAATTGTTCCGAAACAGGTAAATCGGGGGTTGCAATATCCCGTTCCGGCGATGTTAATTAACGAACTTTGAAAGAGATTGCGGAAACATCTCGCGCAAAATGTTGTTATAACACTGACTTTAAAATATTTTTCACTTAAAACCTTAACTTATGGCAAATATTAAAAATGCAGTGAAGCTGGGTGTGTTTACCCTTGCTATCATGAATGTTACGGCAGTAGTATCCTTGCGTGGACTACCAGCCGAGGCCGTATACGGAATGAGTTCGGCCTTCTATTATCTTTTTGCAGCTATTGTCTTTCTAATCCCTACATCGCTCGTTGCAGCCGAGTTGGCAGCAATGTTTCAGGATAAGCAGGGTGGTGTGTTCCGGTGGGTAGGCGAGGCCTACGGCAAGAAGCTGGGATTCCTCGCCATCTGGGTGCAATGGATCGAAAGTACGATCTGGTATCCGACAGTATTAACGTTTGGTGCCGTATCTATCGCTTTCATCGGAATGAATGACGTACATGACATGTCACTGGCAAACAATAAGTATTATACGCTCGTCGTCGTACTTATCATCTATTGGCTGGCCACTTTCATCTCCCTGAAAGGTATGAGCTGGGTAGGTAAAGTAGCCAAAATCGGTGGTATGGTCGGTACCATTATCCCGGCCGGATTGTTGATAATCTTAGGAATCATTTATCTGGCAACGGGCGGACATTCCAATATGGATTTCAACAGCAGTTTCTTCCCCGACTTTACCAACTTTGATAATGTCGTTCTTGCTGCCAGTATCTTCTTGTTTTATGCCGGTATGGAAATGGGCGGTATCCACGTAAAAGACGTAGATAACCCTTCTAAAAACTATCCGAAAGCCGTATTTATCGGTGCGCTTATCACAGTGTTGATCTTCGTTTTGGGTACTTTCGCATTAGGTGTGATTATCCCTGCTAAAGACATCAACCTGACTCAAAGCCTGCTCGTCGGTTTCGACAACTATTTCAAATATATTCATGCTTCCTGGTTGTCACCAATCATTGCGGTCGCTCTTGCTTTTGGTGTATTGGCTGGTGTATTGACATGGGTTGCCGGTCCGTCCAAAGGTATATTTGCCGTAGGTAAAGCTGGTTATATGCCTCCGTTCTTCCAGAAAACAAACAAACTGGGTGTACAGAAGAATATCTTGTTCGTACAGGGTATCGCTGTAACCGTATTAAGTTTGTTGTTTGTTGTTATGCCTTCCGTACAGAGTTTCTATCAGATTCTGTCACAGCTGACAGTTATTCTTTATCTGATTATGTACCTGCTAATGTTCTCCGGAGCTATCGCATTGCGTTATAAGATGAAGAAACTCAACCGTCCGTTCCGTATCGGTAAATCCGGCAACGGCCTGATGTGGTTTGTTGGCGGTCTTGGCTTCTGCGGATCATTGCTTGCCTTTATTCTTAGCTTCATCCCGCCCAGCCAGATTTCTACCGGTAGCAACACCGTTTGGTTCTCCGTACTAATTATCGGTGCAATTATCGTTGTCGTTGCTCCGTTTATTATCTACGCTTCCAAGAAACCGTCTTGGGTAGATCCTAATTCCAATTTCGAACCGTTCCATTGGGAAGTTCAGGCTCAACCTGCCACTGCAAATGTTAGTGCAAGTAGCGTTAATGCTCCGCGTCCTGCTAATGCAACTTCTGCACACACAGGAGGAACAACTGGGACAAGCACAGCTACCCCCGGGGCAACCGCTTCTAATGCAGCAACTTCAGGCACAGCATCCTCCGGTTCAGCTTCCTTCGGAAGTTCCTCTGCCAGCAAAGCATCTCCGGGAACCGGAGACAAAGATAAGGATGTACCTAAGTCGTAAAGACTAAACATTCATCCTGTTCATCAAGAAGTTCAAGACAATTCGAAAAGCCTTGAATTTATAAAATCACCCTCACTACAGTCAAGTGAAGCATCTCCAAAAGTCAGATTTAACACTTTTGAGATACACTTTACAACTGTAGTAAGGGCGATTTACTTTATGGCTGTGGCTTAATCAATTCCGACTTAATCACCCTCGGCAACACAAAGCTGAAAGTAGATCCCCGGTTGACCTTCGAATCGAGTTCGAGGTTTCCACCCAGGTTTTGGATAATCGTTTGCGAAAGAGTCAGCCCAAGTCCCGTTCCCTGCATTTCACGATCAAGTTTTATGAAACGTGAGAATATCTTTTTCTGTTCTTCTTCCGGTATACCAATGCCTGTGTCGGACACAAAAAAGTAAACTTCTTCCATTCCTTCCAGGCGGCACCCAAAACGGATTTCACCCGACACAGTAAATTTCATCGCATTATGTAAGAGGTTAGATAATACCTGAATGATGCGTTCCCGTTCCGAATACATTATAATAGGTTGTACATGCGCCTCACAAATCAATTCTACCGACGAGTTATTCAATTTCGTCTTAAATATTCCGTCCAACTCTCTCAACAAATCATTGACATCAAACTCCGTATAAATGAAATCTATCGTCCCCGACTCTATTTGAGAAAGATCGAAAATATCATTCACCAGGTGCAACAAGCGTTCATTATTCTCTGCGATAATATCAGCATACATTTTTCTTTCCTCTTCGCCGGAAGCCGACACCATCAAACCGGAAAATCCGACAATAGCATTGAGCGGTGTACGAACTTCGTGACTCATATTAGCAATGAAGGCAGATTTCAATTTCTCGGCAGAGATGGAATGTTCTTTTTCAATGGTCAGTAATCTTTGCACATTTTTCAGTTCTGTCACATCATAAACAGTCAACACCATATAATCTTTGCCATGAATATTCAAATAAGTACCCGATACTGATACATCGCATGGAGTCACTGTCGCCTCATCCTCACTCAACAACTTCATCGAGGCTTCCAGATTCTTAAAACTTGCTTTCTTATAAAAAGCCTTACCGATAGACGCACGAATACAACATAGTTTACACTGTTCGTGCTGACCACATTCACCGGCTGCTATCGCGTTTCTACAATGCAACAAATCCCCCACTCTTTTTGTAATCCCACCTACCTGAACAGGCAGACGGTTCAAAGAATAATAATTGGTGTCACAGACTACAAAATCCTTGTCAATCAATAAGAAGTAGGCATTGATGTTCTGCAAAACCAAAGCCAACTTCTTAAGTTCATTCTCTTTATTTTCTTTCGAATGTACCTCTTTTTGAAGTGACTGGCACTTTGCCCACACATAAATGAGGGTAGCTGATAGAACTACTATAATAATAATTGCCAGTGATGACATAGGATTAGAGTGTTTATAATGTTTTGATAGTTTCAGTGCGTAAATTTATAAAATATGTTGCATAAATAATGAGTTATCTACATATTTATTCTAACAAAAATTCATTAATATTTTCATCGGTCAGAATTTGGCGAAATTTTCCTGCGAAGTTATTGCGGTATTAAAAAATATACTTATCTTTGCACCCGCAAACGAGAAAGGTGCCATAGCTCAGTTGGTAGAGCAAAGGACTGAAAATCCTTGTGTCCCCGGTTCGATTCCTGGTGGCACCACAAAAGTTTACATTAAGCCTTGTAAGTCTACGATTTACAAGGCTTTTTTCTTTTTTAGAACCTCAAAGAGATGCCCACTCCGATCCCCCCTCTAGTTCTAAATCATGTTAGAATGTACCGTTTAGACCAAATATTATAAGAAAAACACACTGTTTCATTTCGAATCGCGGACGCAGCGAATCGGCCCTGCCACCGACTTTACAAAATAAAAATAGAATTGATATTCAAATATATGGAACAGACCGGCAGTCTTATGGATATGCAAAATGTTCACTCGGTTGTCCGTGTCCGTGGTTGCATTATGGTAGTTCCCGCAACTGTTTGTACGAAAACCTCCTCCATCGCCCACACGTGTTCCCTGTGTCGGAAAATAAGACGTCGGCCCTTCTTTCCAGTTCTGCATATACATGTTCATTCCATATCCGTCCGGAAATTTATCGTCATAATTGATACCATTCATAGTTTCCGGATTGAGCCCCGTATTTGTAAATTCGAACCACAATTCACCCGAAGCAACCCTCCAGCCTGTGGGACAAGGGTCGAAAATGGATTTTTCCGTTCCGTAGTTATCGTATATATGTACATTATTATTAGGGCTAATCGTGTAAGCTTTCATTCCATCGGAAGCCGGCTCCAGTCCACCCCAAAGTTTGTTGTCGCTTTCTCCTATCGGACACCAGTCGCCATTATTGAAATAGTTACTCTTTAGTTGTACGTAACTTTCACTCTTATTAACTTCGTTCGTTCCACAGATAAAAACCGTGGGATTGGCGATGGCATGTCTGACAGCTCCGGTCAGAGTGCTTCCAATTACTGAATGGAACAGTTTGCTTTCATCGGTAGTGGATGTTTTATGCACTTCAATCTGGTTGGAGTTGTCATAATGCAGATCTGTATGTTCGTCGTTATAATCCTGATGCTCATTTATAACATTGCGTAAAGGAGGGAACGGGTCTTTTCGTCCCCATTGATATAACATGCCAAAAGCCTGCGTTATTTCATCCGGATACCGGTGAAGACCATTTCCTATACCTTTCTGATTATCCGCCAATGCACCGAGATTGCATGACATGACAGCATAGCCCTGTATACGCGGCTTTTCGGGATATATACCGTTATTGTCCCAGTCGTATGTATAATAAGTAACAGCTTTGCCGAGATTGTCCGGCTCATGGTCTGTCACCCAGATGTGCCAAGACCACAGAATGTCTCCCTTGCTATTGTAAGCACCGATCAAGGCATTACCTTTCTTTTGCGTTCTAACATAGATTTTCTGATGGATGTCGCCTGTGTTCTCACCGAGTTGCACCAACGTTCCATCCGTATTATCACCGATGCAGTCTTTGGTTTGCCAGATAATGCCGACACGGGCTATTTTCAGATTCTCGTCATGAGGACTTAAATAGTCAGCAAAATTATACCCGCCTCCTGTCTCTACACGATAATAAGGCTCAAAAGATAGGAAACCGTTTGGCTTTACAACAAAACAGTTGGATGATGGATTGTTTTGCCCTTTCTCTCCTGTGATAGTCAACGTCATACGATAAACTTGGTTTCGTTGTATATTAAAATTATCAAATGAGTTTCCTCCGGGATAAGCTGCATAGAGATATCTTTCACCACCAATTTCAGTGGTTACATCCACCACAAGCGCATTGGAAGGAGCGGCATCAGACTTACTACCACCCTGAGCATCTATTTCCCCTTGCAGGTTTTCAGGAACATAGAAAACAGCCCATTCTTTATCTTCATTCTTTTCCAAATCCGAAGCGGCAAAGGCTATGGAACTGAATGTCGTTCCATCAGGAAATGGAACCGCATCCATCGGTTCTCCATTTCCATCACCGGCTAATGTTTCTATCCGGCAAATATTCGGAATTTGCCTTACATTGACATTATTCAGTTCCATCTCCGCTTTCAGCATCTCTACCTTTACTTTGAGCTTGGCATACATACGTGTAACCGGTACCGTGACCGTAATACCTGTTGTTACCTCTACCTCCTCACTTGCTCCGTCCATTGGTATCGACACCTTATCTATCGACCGCAACGGAAAAGCGGTAGGTAAAGTCTGCTTCTTCAGTTGTTCCAGAGTCCTAAACTTTTGCCATGAAGCATCCGTTCCATCGTTGGCCCAATTGTCATAGCCCGTATTGGTTACGACATATACGAGAGACGGAACCCCGGCTTTCAGGTATACGGGCAGGTCTTGTAACGTTGCCTGGTCGGTGACAGTATAGTAACGCGGCTTTATCAACAGTTCTTTCGTTGCCGCATCGTACTGGAACACCCAGATATTGTGTATCTCTTTTTCTTCCGGAGTCTCATTCTCAGGGATACTGCTTGGTATAGACGCCCTTGTCTCTGCCTGTGCTTCAACGGAAAATGTATTGACGAATAAATTCAATTCGGCTTCCGTCAATTCACCCTCATCAAGGACTCCTCCGTTTGTTCCACTCGCCTCCGGTTGCAGTTCTTCCGTGCAACTACTCATTGCGATAGCTGCCAATAGAAGTATGAATAATAAAAAGTAATGTTTCATATCAATCAAAAGTATATTCGTTGTCATAAGCATATTTCCATTCTTGCACGTTCACCGTGAGCCTGTTGTCGCGAACGGTGATGGTGAAACGATAGAGGTTGTTGCGGGAGATGTCGAAACGCTTGGCATTGTCGGCATTATCTGTCTTTCCGTTCTCGTCGTAACTTGCGAAATAGACTTTATACGGTTCGTCCTCACCGGTCTGGACATCAAGCCTAACCTCAATGCACGAATATTTGTCGCCCGCGTCAATGTTCTGGTATTCGAGCAGATAAGCAATCCATTTCTCGTATTTATTTCCATCAGTACCTGTCCACTGGCTTGCGAAACGAAAATTTTGTATTTTATCTTCCGCATCGTTGCTATTTTCGATGAGGTGCAATCCGCTGACGTAATCGCTATTCCACTCACCGCTGTGATCGTAATCGTCCTGTGAAAAAACGTCTTTCGGGGCACAATATCCCTTTTTATTATAACGACGAATTTTCACTTCACTGAACGACAAGTCGAAATGGTCGTCCGTCTTGAGCATTACCTCCACCTTTGCCACGGCACGGAGCAGAGTGACAGGCTCGGACAGCAATGTGACCTCTCCGGACTTGAACTCTATATTATTATATTCGTGGACACCATAGAAAGGAATCAGTCGTTCCGGTCCCAACTCAAAAGAAGAAAACCAATCGAACTGCCCCCATCCGGCATCACAGATATCCGCAAGCAGCGTTTCTCCAGTCTTCATCGTATCGTCACCGTATTGTGGCCAGTTGGCAAGCACAACCATCTTGAAGTTTTGGTGATTGACCAAAGCGGCGGGTGCCTTGCCAAGTACACTGTAATCCCTGTAATCGCTTCCTTCAGCCGCCACAAAACCATCCGGTTCAAAACGGGCGATGAACTTATTGTCGGAGGTAAAGAAATAAATCCTGTAGTTGTTATTCTCTACGTCTATATAGTTTTCATAGGTTTCGCCAACCTCATAACCTTCACCACTCTTCAGGCTTCTTGTAGGCAATCTGAAACCGATGCTGAGAGCTGTTTCTTTATCAGATATGCCAAAAGCCTCCGTGTCATGACTACACGAGGTACCCCACAACACAAGGAGCATCAGAGTCCCTGTAACGATATGTCGTACCACATTCTTCATTTACATTCCTCCTATTATAATTCGCTGTTTTGCAGCATTACTTTCCAAGAATTGATATAAATATAGGCATTGAGCCAACGGTCACCTTCATCAAGGAAGAACACCATGTCATATACGTCCTGCCTGTCAAGGTACTCTTGGTCGTTCATATCTCGGTTATAAAAACCTTTCACAAGCAAAGCATAGTCGATAAGGGGGATGGAGAAAACCGGCTTTCCTGTTTCTTTATTGGTCACAGTGAGTCGTGTCTCCTGCCCTTTCACAAGGCGCGGCACGGTCAGTTCGGCTATGGCCGCGCTGAAAGTGGCGCGAGATACGGCCTGCGTTTCTTCGGGCTGGGTATCCATACCCGCTTCCCCGGCATCGGTATGCCATGCGTAGAAAGTCACCGGCTCATCGGACAGCAGTGTATTGTTCCAGTCCATACTTCCATTAGTGTCGGTGATGGTGAAAACAAACTTGTCTTTATCCACAGCCTCTCCTGAAAGATGCTGCAACACTACTCGCACGTTATTGGTGTTCTTCACCAACGGTACAGTATAAGTGTATGTTCCTTCGGTTTCTCCAAAGGTCTGTTCCGGCAGCCACCCGTGGAACAAACGGTCGAGGTCTTCGGCAACGAATGCTTTGTTTCCGGTATCGTGTTGCCTGCCAAGCGTGCAGGTCAGTTCTTTACCGACAATCGTTTCGGGTATGAAAAAAGAACCTTTGTCGGTAGTGCCACACCAGACAAGTAGGTCGTATTCGCCCGGTTTCACATCTACAGTCATGGCATAGCCATCAGATGCAAGCGCTTCCCCCCGTTCAGTACCTTGCCAAACCACCCTGCCATCTGCATCAAGCAAGTAAAGTGTTACTACGTTCACCTCATGGGCAAAGGCATCGGCAAACTTCATGTTGTAATCGTAACGAAACCTCACCCGATAATTTACCGAGCAGTCGCCCTCACCATCATAGATTAAGCCGTCGCAGGCATATAGCATCGAAGCGCAAGCGATGGTCGCCAGCAACTTGCAGCTCGTTTTTCTTATGTAAAACCGTATATCCATCTGACTTATATTGTTATATTCTATATATGTATACTGCGGAAAAGCCGCAGGAAATTTTCATTTTTGGTGGGAAATGACAGATACGCCCTTTCCGATTCCGTCCTCTCTTTGCGCCGGAGCGGAAGCGCTTTTCTAAAACCATTCCATGTGGGAGATACTCCCCCATGAAATGGTTGTCTATAAGATAAAAACTATTTCAAGAAAAATTAAAGTTCCACATTCTGGCTGACAATCTTCCAGGAAAGGATATTGATTTTCGCGCCAACATAATAAGTATCATCGTCCGGATCGTCGCCGGGAACAATTCTTTCACCTTCATCAAAGATTCCCTTGCCTATATTTTCCAATTTGTCAATGGTTACTACATAATGATGATTGCGCACCACACCGTATTTAGCTTCCGGAATAGTTCCATTTTCCACGACTTCATCATTGTTAAGGTGTTCAATAGGAATGTTGTAGTACATCAGTCCGCCATTGTAAGCGATGGCGTCTGCGGAAGCAGCGGCCAAATTTTCGTTAAGAGTGACGATAATTTCATCCGAATAATTAGAACCGTTCCCTGTATATAATGAGGCTCCATGCTCATTCGTAAATACCACTTTCACTTTTCCGTCGCCCACATTCTCCAACTTCACATACTCTTTGCCAATCTGGGTATATTTTGTATTACCCAGACCATCTTGACCGTCTTCATACCACACGTCCAATTGGTTTTTCGCCTTCAGTACGCTGAGCACATATTCGAGGAAGGAGTCTTGTTTAAAAAGTATACCACTGTAACGCACGAGGTCAAGTGCATTGCCATTTACATCGCAAATCTTGGCTTTCAACAGGATGCTCGTAACAGCAGAAGGGAAATTAGCAGTAACAATAGTGTTGGTATTGGTATTTTCGGCGCAATATGCAGGGGTTTCCAACGCGGTTAAGTCGGTTTCCAAATCAACATAGTTCAAATATTGGGAATTGGCAGGAACCCCTGCTGCATTTTCAGGATAACCAGAAAAGCCATAGTTGAACGACTTGCCCCAGTGGCTGCGGTAATTACCCGCTCTGTTCCATGTAAAGCCCAAGCCATTATCTGTCCAAGTCGGATCTATGTTCTTGACCATGTATGAATTCTTTGCCGTAGCATTTAATTTCCATCCGAGCATTTCCACATAAAGGTCTTCCGAAGCGATATTACCGCCTCCGGCTGAGTTATCTTCGCCTGCTACAGTGACTTTTATCGGATAACGCCCATTTTCATCCTTTTCGAGTTCATCAGACACATTCAAAGTTACTTTGGCAGCCAGACGCTCCACATATACAGTCACCGCATTAGTAATGGCATTCGCATCCGTCATCGGTTCAAGAGAAAAATGTTCCTCTTTAATCTCCGCCACGAAATACTTTTCCCGATTGGTGTCGGTGTAGCTCGTAGTGCTCATGGTAAAGTAATTGGTGGTGACACTATTGGTTGTTTCCGGATAATAAATGCCTTCCGCATTATTATCCGCAAGCACTGTCTGCATTTCATCGAGCGTATTTCCATACACGAAACCGTTCGGTTTGTTAAGTACCGCTACCATATACTTAGGATAGTTCTTCTTGTCCAGCCCTTTCAGCACAACAACGTTGTTGCCCGCAAATTCAATGTTTCCGGCAGGAGTTGTTGTCGAGGGTGTGCCACTCGTCCAAACATCCCCTTGTGCCACGAATACACCGTCTGCATCATAAAAATAGAAGTAGGCGTTTTTTACGGACTGTTCGTTTATTCCGTACTCAAAGTCACCTTCCGTGGCCCTTGTAAGGGAGCCTGCATCAGCAAGGCGAACATTGATGTAAGCCTCATCTCCTGTGAAAACATTCGGTGTATCATTTGGAATGATTCCCAATTCATCGTTCGAGCACGCCCCCAATATAACGCCTACGAACAAACCTAAAAATAATTTATTCATCTTCATAAATGTTTGTAATTCAATTTTGTTAATAATATATTCTCTCATTCATTCTTAATATTTCTCTTTAAGCTGTTCAAGCGTAATACCAGCCTGCTCTAATCCGAGCGATTTCGCCTCGTTCAGATAACGTCGGGCACTGTCGTAATCCTTTTGCCGGATGGCCAATGCACCTCGGGCATAAACAGCTTCGGACGAATCGCCCGCTTTGGCAAGATAACGTTTCGCACCTGTGAGGTCGCCACGGCGCATAGCGGCATTAGCAGCATTCAAATTGGCAATGGTGTCATCCGGGAACATACGTACCGCTGTCTCGAATACCTCAGTGAACTCATCCGTACCGGGTGCATACTCCTGTGCGGCAAGGTAGAACTCGTTCAGGCTTAGTTTTTGCGGTCTTTCACGCATGATTCGTTTTATTTCCTCCACATCACTGTAACTGCGGATGGTGTAGGCTATGCGGTAATCGGTATGGCGCAACGCCGGATAACAGTTTTGTAACAGGAAACGGTACTCTACCGGATAGGTACTTTTTATTTTCCACTCTTTGGCATCCGGTTCCAAATTGCCGTCTATCAAAGCGATGATTTCCGTACGGTGTTCAAGGTTTGACCGCTCCACGTAACGGCGTAATCCTACCCAATCCTCCGGTTCGTAGTCGGTCGTTATTACATCGCCTTCAAATCGGTAGAGTTGCTGTATGTGATTCTTCAATGCAACGGTACGTCCGATAGCCAACTCTTTGTTATGTGCATAAGGACTTTCGGGCGAAGCATAACCTTTCAGCCATACTGAAGTGATGGTTATGTCCATGTCGCTTCGCACGGAGTCAATCGATGACTGTATTTTCCCAAGCTCTACGGTGTTGTGCCGATAGTCCGGATAAATCACCGTTTCGTCCACCGGAAAGGCGATGAATGCCGTGCCTTCGAGTGAATCTCTTTTTTCGATTTGCCCTTGCGGACGTACATATACCAGTTCAGGGAAAAACGCCTCGGTGTGTCGTCCGAGCATACCATCCTGCTCTACCAGCAAAGTGTTGCAGCATCCATAGTCGCTGCGATGAAGCGAAAGCGCGGAACCGTTCATCCATTCGGCGTATGGTAACAGATTGTGGTATTCGATAGTATCAGGTTTTTCCGAGACCTTATAGCTCTTTTCATCTTTCCCCGACAACATACTCTCGCCGTTGCGTACATAGAAGTAATAACGTCTCCTGCCGTAAACCCCTACAGATTGTAGGTCTAGCGAGTCGTTGCCATTGACCAACCTTGGTGTAAGAAGTACGGCACGATTATCGTCCACATCAAGTCCTGACAAATCCCAAAGCATATTTATGGCGATGTACCCGCCGTTACGTTCCATTCTAAGGTTCTCTACGGAAACACCGTCCACGATGTCCTGCTTCCGCATGTCGGTTGCGATCTGCGCTTCCGCTACCGCAACTATTCCCCAAAGGGCTGTTAGAATATATAAAATCTTTTTCATCTTGCACACGATTAAAATATATAAACAAGGTTGATTGCCGCTTTCGTCGGCCCTACATAATGGTGTGGCTTATCCGTTTCTATCTTCTTGCCGCACCCGGCACACTGGAAGCGGTCATAGCGTGTATAAGAATAGCCAAAGCCAATTTCCGCCTCCAGGTTCCAATGCCGCCCCAATATCCATGTATAACCATAAGCGATACCTGCGCCGACAAACCAGCCCTGATAACGGTTATCTTTCAGCTTGCGGGCATCCGTGCCGAGAAAATTGATTTTTCCGTCAAAACCTCCGATGTTATACTGTCCGCCATGAATGTGAGCACCCACAAAGTGTCCCGAGAAGCGGTCGCAGAACCAGTATCTGACTTCAGGTTGAACAGCCCAGTGTTTCCAGTGCCGGTCGTTAGAGAGTATCCACGCGTTGAACTGTCCCGTAACCTCCAGAGTCCATTTAGGTGCTAGTCCGACCTCTATTCCCAGATTTGGATTCAGAAGAGCATCCGCCAGCACATTACTCTTGACAGCCACGTTCTGAGCCATAATATCCTGCGTCATACCGGTGGTGGCAACTACCAGCAGGACAAACATCCGTTTTATAATTCCATTGTTCATACTTTATGCCTATAATTAGTTTTTGCGTTGCAAATTTTACAGTCCGTCCTTGATAGACAGCCTCAAGAGGTCAGTTGCGATGATCCTGCTTGTTTTGTTTTTGCCCGGCACAAAGAAACAACGTATTTGTTATCACATGATGCCAAAACGTATAAATCATATTGGTAAAATCGTAATATCCAATCTGTACAAATTGCAATTTTGTAATATATATGCCAAATCATCAAAGTCTGGCTCATTTTTAAAGCATACGAAATCATTATTAACAGTTGTAATGCAAATAAATGTAGTAAGTTTGGCTATCTTTGTATACCACAATACCAGTGAGTCTATGAGTGTTTGCCCCGGAAATTTTAACGTATCGGGAAAAGCTGTCATATATACACACTCGGGAAGAATATTTTGAATCCGATTGATATGGGAGAATTTGTCATATATAGCGACCTGATGACCTATATTTTACCGATATTTTGTTCGGCTGTATGTTCGGTCTTTACCCTATTATTGATATGGAATTATCGCAATCTTGCTGAAAGGAAATTAAGGCGGCTCGTGAGTATTTACTGTATTTTGATAGCCGTATGGTGGTCCTCTACCTTATGGCACGTACTTTTTGACGATCCAATATTTCTACCAGCCGATATTCCTTTGGCTCTGTCGTATATTTATATTCCCATATTGTTCTATAACATTGTTTATTACTTAACTTATTTAGGGAGTAAAAGAAACTTTTCCATACTGAATTACTTTTGGCCAGTACCTACATTGGCAATTATCCTGATGACAGTAGCTTGGATATCGCCTTCCGAGGGAGGAACTTTTACCGGATTATCGTTGTTCGAGCAGTATACGGAGCTTTTCTTATCCAACTTTTCACTACGGTTTGTCATAGCGGCAATCTATATAATTCCGACCGGCCTATTGTTGTCGCGGTATTACAAGCATGCAGTGCTCATAAAGGCCGGCAAGGATCGAAAATATCTCAGTATAAAATCATCGAGTTGGCTCATCGTATTTTTCATACTTTCCATCGCTATATGGCTAATTGCTTTTTTGCCCTCGTTATTCAGCACAAGCCAATGGCTTATCCGGCTGAATGCGCTATGCATTATGACTCAAGAGATTTTGCTTACATACCAGACTATCCGCAGACAATATCTTGCTTTTCAAACCACCGATATGTTTCTTACCAACGAAGAGAAACCTGGGAACAACGGTTTGAATGTCAAACAGTCCCCCACGCCGACCAATATGCACGGACAGTTAGACAGGGGAACGTTCGAAAACTATATGTCTCAACAAAAACCATACCTCAATCCTGATTTCAAACTGACTGACATGGCTGAGGCGATGGGAGTGAACCGTACTGTCATGTCTAATTTTATCAATCAAACTTACGGCATGAATTTCAAGCGTTACCTGAATTTGCGTCGGATCAAGGAATACCAAACCTTGATAGTGGATCCATCGAACGAACGTAAAAGTCCATACCAAATAATGGCTATGGCAGGATTCAAAGACTCCAGACATTTCCAGCGTGCGATCCAATCAGAAAATACAGATAAAGAGCAGTCTCACGAGGAACCATAAATAAATTAAAAAGGATGAATCAAGATATCGGACGTGCAATAGTTTTCTCAATACCCGTAGTAAGCGCTATGGTCAGCTTGGTAATGATCTCGCTTGACATAACCCGATCTTCCAATACGGTCAACCGGAAGATACATTACGGTATAATCACTGTATATTTTCTGATGATGTTGTATTGGAGCGGAATGGTTATGCATTCCGTTGCCCGCGACACTTTTATAACATACCTGCCTGTTTTCTTTTCTTCGTTCAGTTTTATTCCCGTGTTCTTGTACCTGAACACCTCTATTATTACGGAAACAGGCGAACGGAAAAGTTTCCCAATATATCATTTCATCTTTCCGTCTTGTTTAACTATAATTATCTGTATGATTGCCTTTATAGTACCGTTTCAGCAACGGTGGCTAGCTATTTATGATAACGAGGCAAGTCTGACAACCACGATCATCGACCTCACGTTTATTGTCTGCATTTTGCTGAACATTTTATACTCCGTGCTGAGCCTGCTCCGAATAAAGTCATATAAACGTCAGGTAACCGACTATTCCGCTGATATTTACCGGACATCGCTGGATTGGCTGTCATTCATCATCCTTTTCAGAATCGTGCTGCAAATTTTGCCGATAGCTGGATTGATATTGGATATCAGGTTGTTCGATAAACTGGGAAATATTTGGGGATTTACAACATTGCCGGCAGTCTTTAACCATATCGTGCTGTGCCTGAGTATCCTTTCGGAGAATTATGTAATAATCGAACCTGTTACTGCCAAAGAGAAGGAAATGAACGTATTGGGAAATCATGCGCAGCTGGGTAGGGAACGGGTCGAGAAGTATTTAGAGGATAAGAAACCTTTTCTAAATCCGGAATTCAAAATAACAGATATGGCTAGGGATCTTCTTTCCAACCGGAGTTATGTATCGGCTTTCATCAACCGAGAATATGGCGTGAATTTTAACCGTTTCATCAATAATTATCGGTTAAAGGAAGTAGAAAGGTTACAGTCGGAGGCCATACAAAGAAAACAAAAAATATCTTCGATGGAGATCGTTATTCATGCTGGATTCAGTAATTATCACAGTTATTTCCGAGCTAAAAAAGCAGTAAAGAACGATCCTGTTTCCACAAATAAAAAAATAGAGAATGTATTTTGAAGGATTGGAACACAAAGAATGGCTGAAATCTACAGAATTGAAAAGGAGATATTATTCAAATCATTTTCACAGTTAACAAATTACACATTCAAATTCATCTTGCAACGAGATAAGTCCATTATATTTGAATGGTGTACACCAATAATATATTGGGGAGTAAACTGAATTTTTACATGTACATCGCTGAAAGTCTAAAAAAATAATAGTTCACAAGTATTGCGTATTTAAAATAATAATAATACCTTTGCACCGTTGAATCAAAAAGAGCTCCTATAACAGCGTGTAGAATGATACATTTAGAGTTATTAGGTTTAAAAATCTTACTGATTATCAACTAATTAAGATACTAAACAAGTGGTTTCTCATTATTCCACTTCTTAATCTTAAGCAATCGGAATGTAGCGCAGTTGGTAGCGCACTACGTTCGGGACGTAGGGGTCGGGCGTTCGAGTCGCCTCATTCCGACCAAATAAAGGGTAGCTTTCTGGATTACAGTAAGTTACCCTTTAATTTTATTTAGTCACCGGGACGAAATCGGGACGGCAATGCAAGAAAACACCAACCTATTATATCATGAAAAACAAGATTTATCTCTTTACAGTAGCAGTAGTTTCTTTTATGTGCATCAGTTGCACAAAGCCTCAAACCAGTCTTTCGGAAAATGAAAAGGCAGTCAATCCTCCTATCATGGGATGGAGTTCATGGAATGCGTTTCGTGTAGACATCAGTGAAGACATTATCAAACACCAAGCTGACCTGATGGTGGAAAAAGGCCTGAAAGATGTCGGATATCATTATGTCAATGTTGATGATGGCTATTTCGGAAAACGTGACGACAATGGAATAATGCTTGCAAATGAAAAACGCTTCCCGAACGGCATGAAACCGGTGGCGGATCATATTCACAGCCTGAGAATGAAAGCCGGCCTTTATACCGATGCGGGTAATAGTACGTGCGGTTCCATGTGGGACAATGACACTGCAGGTATAGGAGCAGGTATCTACGGGCATGAACCACAAGACGCCCAATTATACTTTGGCGACTGGGGTTTCGACTTTATCAAAATTGACTATTGCGGAGGAGATGCGCTGGGACTTAATGAAAAAGAACGCTACACTTCAATCCGGAACAGTATAGATAAAGTGAACAAAGATGTTTCCATCAATATCTGCCGATGGGCCTTCCCAGGCACTTGGGTTAAAGACGCAGCAACCTCCTGGCGTATCAGCGGTGATATTAATGCACATTGGGGCTCATTAAAATATGTAGTCGGCAAGAATCTTTACCTGTCTGCCTATGCCGGCAACGGACATTACAATGACATGGATATGATGGTTATCGGATTCCGTAACGACAGCAAAGTGGGCGGCCAAGGTCTTACCCCGACAGAAGAAGAAGCTCATTTCGGTTTATGGTGTATCATGAGCTCTCCTTTGCTTATCGGATGTAACCTGGAAAACATACCGGAGTCTTCTCTCGAGCTGCTGAAAAACAAAGAATTGATTGCCCTCAACCAAGACCCGCTAGGTTTGCAGGCATACGTAGCGCAACATGAAAATGAAGGTTATGTACTTGTGAAAGATATTGAGCAGAAACGTGGAAACGTACGTGCTGTGGCTCTCTACAATCCTTCCGATACCGTATGCCGTTTCTCCGTCCCGTTCTCTTCATTGGAATTTGGAGGAAATGTAAAAGTACGTGATCTCGTAAAACATAACGATTTAGGCAGCTTCTCCGGCACATTCGAACAAACGCTTCCGGCACACAGTGCCATGTTCCTCCGTATGGAAGGCGAAACCCGTCTGGAACCGACTCTGTACGAAGCAGAATGGGCTTACTTGCCTCTTTTCAACGACCTAGGTAAAAATCCTAAAGGTATTCTTTATGCCAATGACAAAGAAGCTTCCGGCAAAATGAAAGTAGGTTTCCTGGGTGGACAACCGGAGAATTATGCCGAATGGAAGGAAGTGTATAGCGAAGATGGCGGACGCTACAACATGACTATCCATTACTCATACGGTAAAGGACGCCAAATAGAACTGGATGTCAACGGCATTATTACCAAAATAGATTCTTTGGGAGAGGATAATAACCATAACGAAATCACAGTTCCCGTTGAACTAAAAGCAGGATATAACACCATTCGCATGGGTAATAGTTACAACTGGGCACCGGATATCGATTGCTTCACTCTGACAAAAACATTGTAATTTGACGATATAACCCTCAATATTAAAAGGAGCAACAACGGAATAAAGATGTCCCTAAAAGTTTTTCATCTTACTTTTAGGAGACACTTTAAAAGCCATTATTGCTCCTTTTCCAGTTTAGATACTGTCTAGTAATTCGTGCAATATTTTATATCTTCATACCTATTTCGCTTCATTCATTCCGGTGTTATTGTAATCTCCGCCTTTTCTTCTATATTCATCTGCAAGCATGCATCTTCTGTCAGAGGAGTCCAGACAACCCGTTTGCATTCTCCTTTTTGCAAATCGTTAGAATGATGACTGCTACCAGTCAAATATTCCGTTCCCACTTCCGTATTCGCAAATGTCCATCTCCACACACCATCTAAATTCAGATAGAAGTTTTCTATTTTACTGTCTTTTGCATGAAATTCCCTCACATTCCCCTGAATATCAAGCGAACGAAGTTGGCAAGAATCAAGTGATACACTATAGCGCCCACGGACAACCAATGAATCCGTTTCAATACCCTTCAAGTTTAATTTCAAACCTTCCGTATCAGTAATTGCGCTAGCCAGCGAGTCCACAGCCAATTTTACGTCAAAACCAGTTGAGTAAATATAATCTTGGTGTTGAAATTTATCAGGAATATTATTCGCACTAAAATCCAGCTTCATGAACAAAGTGTCATCCTTTTGGATTACATTCAAATATTTCCCCTTAGGATACGAAATTTGTTCTTTACCTGACAAAGCGGAAGGAGATTCTATTTGCATTTCTCCGCTCACAAACACACGCCTCTCTTTAAACACTCCATCCTGGCTGACAAATACTTTCACAACATGCACGCCATTCAAGTCCATTGTCACTTGTTCATCACCCAAAAAGGCTCCATTTTCCCAATACGGCTTCCCCGACGTAGATACGAAAATAATAGTTGCCACAACTACAATCAATCCCGAAACGAGGAGGCCTATAAATATATAAGTAGTACGTTTCATAATATTCGTCTTTATTCTATTTCTGCTTTTTTATAAACTCATGATACATTGTCTCTATCTCTTTTATCGGTATATCAAGCGTATACAACTGACGAAAGAAATAGTCCAGTTCTTCCTTTAGAAAGGTATCCTTACGGAGAGAATGAATCAGCTCTTTCGCTCCCGTAGTTACAAAATACCCAATGCCACGTTTATTATAAATAATATTCTGCATCTGAAGATAATCAAAGGAACGCATCACCGTATTAGCATTCACCTCCACAATAGCAGCATACTCTCTGACAGAAGGGATTCGCTCCTCTTCCGGATATTGCCCCAGCAATATCTCATCACAGATTCTATCTGCAATCTGTAAATAAATAGCTTTACTTTCTTTAAAATTCATAGGTTAAGGTATTACATTCGATTAATAATTTCGGACTCTTTAAAGCGGAAATAAGCCAGCGTCCAATTCACCAACGCAAAAAAGATGCCGGCAACAATTATGATCCACCAAATAGTATCTTTAGACTCGAATATGCCTCCCGGATAATATTGACCGTTTTCCAACAGAATCTTGCTCATCAAAATGCCGACTAAAAAATACACCATAACTATCACTGTTCCTGCTGCAAATGTTTTCAGGAAAGAGTTCTTTGGCCAAATAGAACTACCCAGTACAAATAAAGATTGAACAAAGAAATAGCCTGACATCAGTGCTCCAAATTGCAACCCGGTGTTGCACAAAGTATAATATTTTTTATCTCCAGCCAAATGCGACAGGGCAACAGGGGCAATGAAGTCTTTTTCCGGATAGGCCAAAGAATAGATAATCAACCGTGTATAATCCGCCAACTTATAAGAAATCAGGAAAACAACCAAATACACTACTGTGAACACAAACCATCGAGAGAAGAATTTCTCGAAAGGAGTTGCCGGAACCATCAACATGGAAGTACGACTCGTTTTCGATTTCATCTTTTCCATTGTAAACGAAGCACTCAAACAGCCGAAGCCCCACAGTCCCCAAATAAAAGCAATCAGAAGAAATATCCACATCGGATCTCTTTCATGACTATAAGTACCTCTATACTCAAAATATCCGTTCCAAACCATTACCACCGCCATCACTCCATACATCAACACCATACGAAGCACATTCGATCTCCAATTCTCTACCATCTCCTTACGGCAAAGATTCATAAAACGAGGCAAACTGAAAAAAGTATCTTTCATCATCGTCTTTTATTTTTGAGTGTGAAACAATCGGGCTATCTCTTCAGGAGCAGCCAGAGTAGCATTAAAAAGAAGTTCCAGATTTAATTCCGATTCTTCCTTCTCCTCGTTAGGAAGTATCAGGTAATTCCCCTGGATAGTAGGGATTGCGAAAAGCGCACTTTGGGCCAATTCCCGATCGTCACTCTCCACAAAGAAAAGTTTGTTGCAAATATTACTTGTAGATTCATCCAGCAACACACGACTGTCATCCATAATCAATACATGATCGAGCACCTTATCAATGTCACGAACCTGATGCGTAGAAATTACAATCGTCTTATCATCCGACATGCCCGATGCTATAAACTTACGGAACTGACTTTTACCGGGAATATCCAGTCCGTTGGTCGGCTCGTCCATCAACAAAAGAGAAGTGTTTGTAGCAAGCGCAAAGCTCATGAATACTTTCTTTTTCTGTCCCATAGAAAGTGATCCGAGATCAATATCTATGTCCATTTCAAAATAATGGAGATATTTAATCATCTCCTCCTTGCTGAAACGGGGATAAAAAGGACTGTTCAACTCCACATAGCTGACCAGAGAGACTGAAGGTAATTCAAACTCTTCGGGAACTAAAAACATATCCTGCAAAGTAACCGGTAACCGACGGCGCACATCTGTATCGTGAAACACCACTTTGCCGTTTTTAGGAGTCAATAACCCGGACATCAGATAGAGAAGAGTAGACTTTCCCGCGCCATTCTTTCCCAACAGTCCATATACCCTGCCGGACTCGAACGAAAGCGAAAAATCATGTAATACCGCACGCTTCGATTTACGATAAGTAAATGAAAGATTTTCTACTGTAATCATAGCATTTCTGTTTAATGAATAACGTCTCTTAGTGTATTAGTATAATAGTACACCACAAAAGTAAACAATCTTTTGGATATTCCAATAGAAAAGGAGAAAAAAGTGTAAAAAAAGGAGGAGCTAAGATCACTCTCCACTCCTCCTGTCACGACAAACAACTAAAATTATTCACTATTTGATGCCGTCCAATGCCCTTTTAGCAGTAGCATTAGCGGGGTCTATAGCCAGAATTTTATTCCAGTATTCTATGGATTTATCTTTATTAGCCTTTGCTTCGGCCTTCAATGCCGGATTCTCGATCGCTAACAAATAGTAATATCCAAGATAACTGTAACATTCAACCAAAGCTGAATTGTAATGAGGATCATTTTTGCTTTCCAATAAAGCAGCCACTTCCTCATAGAAAGGTTTCGCAAGCCCTTGAGTGGTTTCAGGGTCCAGTGCAGAATTGGCACGAGCTCTCCAGAAGTTACCCAAGTAGCTGTCCGGTGCCGCTTCCGCAATTGCATGGAAAACAGAATCGGCGGAAATCAACGCCTGCTTGCGTTCTTCAACAGTGATTGTCAATGAATCAGGTTGCGTACCAGCACCGTAATAAAGTCTACCAATCTGAAACTGTAAGTCCGGAGTCTGTTTTTCTTTATCAAGGGATGCATAATATTTCTGGTAAGCACTGATTGCTTTTTTATAATCATTCTTCTGTTCGTAAGCAGAAGAGATATTTTTATATAAATCCGTCTTAGTCGGATCCATCTTTACCGCTTTCTCATATTGTATTACTGCATCATCATATTTTTTCAGACTTTCCAGCAAGTGTCCATAATACATATAATCCAAATAAGAATAATCGGCTTTTTCACATTCATTGAAGAAGATGTCCGCTGCCTTTATCGCTTCATCAAAACGCTTCAAGTCAGTATAGTTATACATTGCCAAACGGTTGAACGCAGCATGATGGGCATTCTTTTGCAATCCCATATTAGCCACTTCGAGCGATTTCTCAAAATCATGGTTCAAAAATAAAGCAAACGCATACTTCACCAAATCTTCTTCCGTAGCAGTAGGCCCCATTGCAAAATTCGCATAAGCTTCTGCCGCTTTACTAAAATCATTTTTTAAATAATAAATCTCGGCTAGTTTTTTGTCTACGGCTGTGTTGGACGGTTCCAAGGCTTTCAATTGGTTCAGCTTTTCAATAGCAAGACTTGCATTGGCTGATTTATAAATATCTGCGTATTTCAGATAAGCTTCCGTACATTTCGGATCGAAATAAATCGCTTCTTCATATTTTTGGGAAGCGAGACCCGCATTTTTCTGTTTCATGGCGATATTTCCCTCCAATACAGAAGCAAGGGCTGATTTACCATTCGCTTTTCTGGCAAGAGTTGCATATTCTTGAGCTTCGGGAAGTTTGTCAGCATCCAGATACGCATTTCCGATAGCTACCAAAAGTTCCACATTCTTTTTATTCTTTCCTTTAATCAGATGCTCGGCTTCTTCAGCAGCCTGTGCCGGATTCGTCTGAATAGTTCCTTTCAATTTTGCAACTTCCGCCTGCCATTCGGCATCGGTTGATTGCGCATAGAGCGACCCAACAGCTATAAACGCTCCAGCTAAAAACATTTGTACTCGTTTCATGATAGTCTCTAATTTTAGTTATTATTCGTCTTTCACATGGACAATACGCACCGGCTGTGTAGCCGGAACAAGTCCGGATTTTAATATAATCCGCTGCCCCTTGTCGGATGTCATAAAAGAAGCAAATCCCCAGGGCAGCCCACTGCGAGGATCGTTCAGTAATGCATAGATGGATCGTGCCAGCGGATAATTACCATAGAACAGGTAAGCCTGATAAGGTTTATAACTGTTAGCAGGAGTTGCTATATCCTCTGCACTCACTGACATCACTCTGATTTCTTCACGAAAAGAAAGATTGGTCGTATCACTGCGGTTCCCCAGCCAGTTAACTCCAATAACTCCCATAGCATCGGGATTCTTCGCTACATAATCTATCACTTGCTGGTTGGTTTTCAAGGCACTGACGTTACCTTCTGCCAACGGTTTTCCACCACAGATTGAGTCCATTGCAAAACGTACGGTACTGGAATTCTTATTATCGAACACCACCTGAATCCCTTTCAAACGGGAATCCGGATTTACATTTTTCCAATTTTTCACCTCACCAGTGAGGATGCGACGGAAATCACGTACACTCAACAAAGAATCCGGATTAGCACGATTCACGATCAATGCCAGACCATCCGTAGCCAATTTTATCTCGCGAGGGAAAAATTTACGGCTGTGGAATGAATTCATTTCTTCCTTAGTCAGTGTCCGGGTTGTAATAGCCAACCGGACACTGTCTTTCAGAAGTAAATTTATCGCTTCCACTTCAGTTGTGTAGCGAGGAACAATCCCGGCCAAAGGATAAAGGTTTTCAAACACCTCTATCTCTTCTTGTATGATAGGTTCGAAACTCTCATCCGCTGCAATAGACACCACACCGGAAGAATAAGTATCCGTCGGCCCTTTCGATTTTGAGTTACAAGCACTCAACACCACCAACGCTACGAGTCCTATCAGCCTAAATTGTCTCTTCATCATCTTTTATTGTAATCTAAACATTACCGGAACGGTGAACTTCACACGTACCGCTTTTCCATTCTGTTTACCAGGGAGCCATTTCGGCATGCTTTTTACCACACGCACAGCTTCCTTATCCAGATAAGGGTCTACGCCACGAGCCACATGTACATCAGAAATAGAACCGTCACGTTCCACAACGAACTGTATAATAACGCGACCTTGTGTTCCATTCTCCTGTGCAATAGTCGGATATTTGATGTTCTTACCCAAGTAAGCCATCAATTCCTGTTGACCACCGGGGAAAGTCGGCATCTGTTCTACCATATCGAAAACCTTTTCCGGTTCCGGTGCAGCCTGTGTCACCACCTGCTTAAGGTCAGCAATATCTTTACCATTCGCCTCGTCATTACCTTTTACGTCGGCAATAGAGATGGATACTTTAGTAGCATTCAAATCTTCCTGGCTCTTGATCTCATCATCTTCATGCACCTCTTCATCTTTCTTGATGACAGGAGCAGTAAACTTGATAGAACTCTTCAGTGCAGGGGGAGGAGGCGCCACCGGTTCAACCCGTTTCATCTCTTCCTGTTTGATTTCCGGTTCTGCCAATTTCGACAAGGTAGTCACCTCTGTCATCACTTCTTTCTGCTCCGGAGTTGCCAACTTAAGCAGTGTAGGGATGCTAAATCCGACTGCCGCTATGATTACCACAATCAACATGGCGACATTGTGTCGTTTTGTTGAATTGGCACGCATTCTATATGCTCCGTATGCCTGGTTCTTGCCTTCAAAAATCAGTTGACACCATTCCGAAGAAGCTAAATCTAATTTTGCCATTTTACTTTTCTTTTTTGGGTGTTACATCAATTATCGGCTAAGTTCTGTGACAACCCACCTTTCGCATCGAAATTCTTGATTAAGAATTCATCAGCTTCCGCAATGTCTGTTATCACATATTTACCAATATTACATATCTGCATTTCGTCCAGCGCGTCAATCAGATTCATATAAGAAGCGTCATCCGTAGCTTTAATAATTACGGTCGGGGTATCCTTTCCGCTCTTTATCTCGGAAACCTGCTTCTTAAATTCGTCATCCGTTATCTTAAGATCCAATTTCTGTTGTTTCAATTCTCTTACTTTATTGACAGCAACAGCATTTTTCTGAAGAAGTACGGCACGCAGTCCATTTGCACCGTAGCTAGTTTCTTTCAACGAGGTATAGTCCTTATAATTAGGTTCTCCCTCATAATAATAGAGTTTATTATCAGGCCCCAGCAATAGTGTAATTGCCTGTGAAGCCTTCACCATACTCTTCTGGTTTTCAGTAATATCTTTGTCATTACTCGGCATGCTTATTTCCATCGTCTGAGGTTTGCTCAGTGTGGTACAAAGCATAAAGAAAGTAATCAGCAACATGTTCATGTCCACCATCGGTGTAAAGTCCACCCGGACAGTGATCTTCTTTTGCTTGCTCTTTCCTCTTTTTCCGCCGCTCTCTTGTACTTCAGCACTCATTGTATTTCCTCCTTTTTAATTTTCAGATTCTGCTTTGAGAGAAGTAATCAGATTGTACCGATTTTCCCGCAAATCCTGAAGTGAGTTCATAACGTTCTTTATCACTGAGTATGGAGTCGTAGCGTCTGCCTTGATGGCAATACGTAGATCAGCGTTAGCAGTACGTGCATTACGTACCCACGATTTAAACTGATTATCAACACTATCGCATGGAATACCTTCATTCTTAAGGATCTTATCCCGTTGATCTTCGGGGAGATCAAGATATTTCTGCATACTTCTGATAGGCACTCCAAAAGTAGAAGACAACATAAATCTCTTCTCTTGTTCCGGAGTAAACTTAATGCCATACTCTTCACCCATGCTCTCCAAGACAGCCTGCATATCCTGCTGCTTGTCGAGGCTCATAAATATTTTTCCTTCCGGATCAACCAGAATCTGGAGTACATTAGTCTCCGGAATCTTGATTTCCGATACGGAAGCCGGAGTGGTAACTTGCACTGGTTCCTTCTTCACAAATGTTGATGTCAACATAAAGAAAGTCAGAAGCAATACAGTAACGTCACTCATAGCGGTCATATCTATGAACGTACTTTTCTTTTTAATTTGCGCTCTACCCATGATTAATAATAGATTTTATAAGGGTTCGCAGAATTAGTGAGTAGCTGCAAAAGTTTGCACGATAGAGAATCCGACTTCGTCGAGTCCGTAAGTCAATTTATCAATTTTGTTAGTGTAATAGTTGTAAGAGATAACAGCCAATGCACCAGTCAAGATACCGAAAGCAGTGTTAATCAAAGCTTCAGAGATACCTTGTGACAAAGCCATAGAGTCAGCACCACCACCAGCAGACAAAGCAGCAAATGAACGGATCATACCGATTACAGTACCGAGCAATCCCATCAATGTACCCAGAGTGGTGATGGTAGCGATGATCGGAAGATTTTGTTGCATCATCGGCATTTCCAAAGCAGTAGCTTCTTCAAGTTCTTTCTGGATAGCCAACAGCTTCTGTTCTTTAGGAAGAGATGTGTTCTTTTCCATTTCTTCATACTTACGCAAAGTAGAAGTTACTACGTTAGCAACAGATCCACGTTGTTTGTCACAGATTTCCTGTGCTTTCTTCATGTCACCGGCAGCTAAAGCGTCTTTGATGTTAGCTACAAACTTAGACAATGAACCTTTACCGAAAGCAGAACGAAGAGCGAAATAACGTTCGATGCTCAAAGCAAGTACGGTTAACAACAATGTCTGGATAATAGGCACGATGATACCACCTTTGTAAATAGTACCCAACATGTTCAACGGGTGATTGTTCGGGTCATTGTTCATAAAGTTGGACGGGTTACCTAATAGGAATTGGAAGATACATACAGCTATTACTAAACAGCAGATGATTACGATACCGGCATTTTTTATACCTACAACTTGAGTTTTTTTAGTAGTTTCCATAATAAGTTTTTTTGTTAAGAAATTAATTTTAGTTATTTAGGAAGTAAAAATTTCGATTAGGCACACTGCGCTACAGACCCTGCAACTTTTAAAAGGAAAAAGTCACACAGTTCATACAGAGTACGAAAAAAAACGGATAATAGGGGGAAATAAACTAAATAAGGATATGTCTTAGAGCGAACACATAGTAATCGCTACACGTAATGGAGTAATGTGGATCCTTATCCGAATAAAAAGATTTACTTTGATCTAATACTAAAGAATTCTCTCTTAACACGAGAAACTTATGCATAACGTCTTTCAAGGAGTCATTGATTTCAATGATTCTACGCAGGCGATAATTATTAGAGTTTGATTCAGTTACTAATTTAAATCCTAATTCTACATCAGAAATAGTTAATGACTGCGAGTTATCATAACTAACCGACTGATTATCTACGGAAGAATTACGATTAACATCAGAAGACGATTCTGATAATTGACAAGAGGCTTCATAGTTTGAAGCATAAACCGAAAAATTCATAGCATTTCCACCCATGCTAAAAGATAGCATCAGCAGAACAAAAGCTAATATGAATTTCGGCGAAAGTTTCATTGTATTTTTAGTTGTTTAAATCGTTCGTTATAGATTCGGCGACAAATGTAGCAATAAAATGTACACGAGTATCATTGTTCACATCATTTAAGCATAAAAATTTGTCTCTACTATAAAAACAAGTTGCAATGTGTTTTGTTCTAGGGAACATCATTTTTATTTGTTAAAAAAAGCATCTCTATTGAACAAACTATTATGCGATTTGTACCTGCTAAAAAAGGGCGGTATAAATACCAAAGTACCATTGATAAATCAAAAAACAGAAATTTTGCAAAGTACCAAACAACAGAAAGCCCCTTGATTCGTTGTTGAATCAAGGGGCTTCTTTAAAACGGCGGCTACCTACTCTCCCACTGTTACGCAGTACCATCGGCGTGACGAGGCTTAACTTCTCTGTTCGGAATGGGAAGAGGTGGAACCCTCGTGCTATAACCACCTGAATAAGGTTATGACATGATGAAAAGTAAAATCTCAAGTTATTACTACTATGTTTCTGTTCTCTGTTTCCAGTTTCTGTATCAGTAATCCGCTAAACGTATATACCCAACCGGTACATATTTGAAAGAAAGTGAACGGGCAATTAGTAATGCTCGGCTTTGATG
>CDZN01006433.1_pt1 | contig 28903 bp, 30 predicted proteins | sample 557701 | NCBI WGS metagenome assembly CDZN01 (sample SAMEA3182089, study PRJEB8094) | gut metagenome | biome: human; feature: gut; material: Stool; isolation source: human stools | place: Canada | collected 2013-02-04 | reverse complement strand
AGAAAAAGGGTACTTGACTTTTTGTAACTTGCTGGAATATGGAGTATATTTGTTACCTGTTTTCACGATTTAAAAGTAAACAACCATGAAAAGAATAATAACCTTCGTTATCGGGGTTTTGTTCATCATACTTAAAATTAAGAGCGTATGAATAAAGTATGTGTAGTAACAGGTGGAGCTGCCGGTATCGGTCGTTGCATTGTCGAGATGTTTGCGGAATCGGGATATACGGTGTATTTCATTGATAAGACACCCGAGGCGGTGGAACTGGCGGAAGGAAAGATGTCGGAAAGAGGGCTTTCGGTAACAGGCTTTGTCGGAGATATTGCCGAGGAACAGACGCTGCGGGATTTTGTAGACTTTGTCTTATCCATAGAAGATCAGATTGACTGTCTGATAAATAATGCTTGCCTGACAAATGGAGGAATATTGGGCAACTGTTCGTATGAAGACTTCCTGTATGTGCAACGTGTGGGAGTAGTGGCTCCTTATTTCCTGGCTCTGTCTTTTAAAGACTACTTCAGTAGTGCAGGTGCTATTGTGAATATTTCTTCTACCCGTGCTTTTCAGTCGCAGGCCAATACGGAAAGTTATACGGCAGCCAAAGGTGGAATAACGGCTCTGACTCATGCGCTTGCGGTCAGTCTTTCGGGAATTGCCCGTGTGAATTCTATTGCTCCCGGTTGGATTGATACGGGAAGCTATCATGAAGAGGATTATGTGCCGACATATACGGAAGGAGACATCATGCAGCATCCCTCGCAAAGGGTAGGAGAACCGGCTGATATAGCCCGTGCAGTTCTTTTCCTTTGTGACGAACGGAACTCCTTTATCAACGGGGAGAACATTACGATTGACGGAGGCATGAGTAAACTAATGATTTATCATAATGATTATGGTTGGGATTATCAACCGTAGAAACTATTAAATATAAAAAGAGAATAATGGAAAAAGTAATTATTAACTCCTACGAGGAATTTGAAAAGCTGGTAGGCCAGCAGATTGGCGTTTCTGATTATGTAGAACTTTCGCAAGAGCGCATCAATATGTTTGCAGATGCTACGTTGGACCATCAATGGATACATGTAGACACGGAACGTGCAAAAACAGAAAGTCACTTCAAGACTACCATTGCGCACGGTTATCTCACTTTGTCTATGCTTCCGCATTTGTGGAACCAGATTATTGAGGTAAACAACCTGAAGATGATGGTTAATTACGGTATGGAGCAGATGAAGTTCGGGCAGGCGGTGTTGTCGGGACAAAGCGTGCGTCTGGTGGCGAAGTTACATTCGCTGGCAAATCTGCGTGGTGTGGCGAAAGCAGAGATTAAGTTTACAATTGAAATAAAGGATCAGCCTAAGAAAGCGCTTGAGGGGATTGCAGTGTTCTTGTATTATTTCAATTGAGGTGTCCTTTTCTCCATTGGGATTAACTTATATCTGTACGATTATGAATCAGTTGTGATAAGGTGGTAGGGTGATAAAGTGATGACGGGATAACGCTCTGTGATATATAGCGCAGCTACTTTATCCCCCTATCACCTTACCGCCTTATCACTCTTTTCCTTCTTTTCTTTTCCGTTATGAGGTAAATGATAATTCATTGTATATTTCATCGATTAGTAATTATGCTTACAAAAAGCGAGTAGATTTCTTCCTTTCCCGCAGTTCTTCCTCCCACTCGTTGAGTGAACCTGATTCAGTCAGTGACTGAATGCCTTTCACTCAGTGACTGAATGCCTTTCAGTCCCTGACTCATTGTACCCCCATTCAGAGGGTGTCTGGGAGGGGGTAGGGAAGGTGACAAGACAGGAAAGAAAAAAAGATGAAAATTGTACACAAAAAACGTATCTTGATTCATTTTTGTAGGGATATGAATTGATACTCCTTCTTATTTCTTCCTAATATATTCCTGCCACAAATGTCGGATAGCCGCCACCGGATGATAGAGCAACATTCTCGGTCCTGCCCATCTCATCACTACTCTCATCCGTTCCCTCATTTCCGGCTTATAGCAATGCACGGTACAAATCCGACAAGTTGATTTCCCGTCTCCGAACGGACAACGTGAAAGCCGTGTCTGCGCATACTCCAACAATTCCCTGCATTGCGGGCACAGTGTTCCGTTCCCCTCTTTCTTCCGGCAGTAGAGGCGAATCATCTGTTCTACGGTTTGCTTTTCCTTTTCGATGCGGGACATACTATCTTTTACGGGCTAATTGAACGATGCTTGTGATAAACTCCGTTTTACTTTCTGTATAAGCATCCCTGTCATGTTCATATCTCTTTTTCAACTCCACCTTTAATTCTCCGTATTTGCGAGCAACTTCCGGATGAAGTTGAAGATAATGGCAGAATATGGGTTCATCCCAATCGCCGGCATATCGCACATGCAGGTGGTAAGCCTGACCTTTGAAGCCCTGAGGGGTATATCCTTTCATAAACATCATGTGCGGTGCCGGCTTACCGGGCTGATATGTATAGATATATCCTATGCTTTCAATCTTTCTGATAAAGGCTTCGGTGTCGGTATCTTCTTTTATCTCTAATAATATGTCTATGGTAGGTTTGGCTATCAATCCTTTTACGGCTGTGCTCCCTATGTGTCGGATGCGAAATATGCTTTCCCCGACAAAGGTTCGGAGTTGTTCTTCTTCCTGTATATACAAGTCTTTCCAATTCTCCTGATGTTCCGTCAGGAGAATTGGAAAGAGAGTCCATAATTCTTCATCAGACATATCATTCAGTTCTTTCATAACAGATATGGTTGATTAAGAAGGATATTCCTGTTGGCAATTAATTCTGCCAGCGTTTTAGCTTCGGAAACTCTTGCTTCATCATGGCAATTGCCTCTTCTTTAGTCACTTTCTGTTCCGAGTCTTTGTTGAATTCCTCAACAAACTGAGCACAGTGTTCTATCATTTCGTCCATGGTGCAGTCCTGAGTGAACTTTCCATTCTGATAACAGTAAGTACAGTAGTCTGCGCTGAGGCTACCGTCAGCATTTGTTCCGCAAACTTCATTGGATGTCAGCGGCATTCCGCAACTCTGGCAAAATTTCATTTCCATAATTGTTCTTGATTTTAGAGTTTTATAAATATGTATTCTTATTTCAATTGCAGCAATTTCTTTAGCAATCCTTCATTCAGCAGATGCACAGTCTCGAACTTCCCGTTATAGAATACCGCCCAATTATTGAAGATGCAAGGCAGTTGCTTGGCTTTCTCCAGCGTGTCGACTTCTATCAACCGCAAAGGCAACTGATTATTCTCACAATAATTATAGATTTGCTCGATGCAGTTGGGAATGTAAGGACATTGCACGCCGTAATATATAGTCAGCTCTTTATTCTCAATAGTCTGTTTCCTTGCATCCGCCGTAAATTGCGGTTGGCTGCCGTCAAGGGAAAGAGCTAATAATTCGTATTCGTCATTAATGCTATCCACTACCTTGAAGCCATATTTCAGCATAAATTTCTTGTCGGACAAGAAAGGCTTCTTCTTTTTGGAAGACAGCACACAGATACCCGATTTCCCTTGTGCCTTGGCATCGTCAATGCACGATTGCAACAGGGCTTCTCCATACCCTTTCCCCTTGTAGCTGCCTGCCACCCACAGGCAGTAGATATACAGATAGTTATCCCCCGTCACAGGCACCCACGCCTTTTCCAGCGGGGCATACTCGATAAATACCTTGCCTTGTGCATCCAGTTTGCGGAAGACGTGCCCTTCTTTTACGCGTTCGGACAACCAGTTCCGCTTATCATTTACACCTGTTTGGTGCTTCTTATCAGAAATGGCGCAACATAAATGTTCGCTCATGACATTATCCGGATTCAATGTGATAAATTCCATATTATTTCTTTTGTATTGGTATATAGATTTTTGTTATCTGTTTTGCCGGATTGTCCGACCACGTTACATATTCTTCAAAAGAGAGTGCATTGCGCAATCTTCCTTTTTCTCTGGAATAAATATAAGTATAGGCACGAAGCAAACCTGAATAGCTTCCCTTGTAAGTATAGACTGCATATTTTCCACTCTCTATCGTCAATGTTCCGATGGCACCCGATGGTTTTATTCTTTGCGCAACGGAGGCGCAGGCATAGAAACGGCATTGCTTTTTCTTTGTAATAGTCGGATCATCGAAGCTGATGCCAAACCAGCGGGTGGCTTTGGATTGTAGCTTGTTTTCCTTCAGAAATCCGCAAAGTTTTCCCCAACCGAGTTCGTAACTCTCTTTTTCTCCATACGGACCGATAATACGGATATAGGCTATGTACATTGGGGAAATGAGTAGGACTTCCGGTTCGTCCAATCCGATAAAAGCAATATCCTCTATCGGAGTTGTTTCAGGAGTGTTAAAGGTCAATGTATTGCCGAAAGCCACCGGAGAAACGCCAAAATATCGTTTGAATGCTTTTGAGAAAGATTGTGCCGTGTCATATCCCATCTTTTCGGAGAGTTCCTGCAAGGATAAATCTCGCGTTTGCAGATACATCACAGCCCTTTCCATTCTTTGGCGGGTGATGTATGCCGAAAGTGTTTCTTGCAGATGGGATTTGAAAAGCCGATGGAAGTGATATACGGACATGTGCATTTCCGCCGCCAGCATTTCTAAAGTCAATGCTTTGTGCAGATGGGTATGAATATAATCAATGACTTGATTTATTAATTCCTGATGTCCGTATGTGGTTTCTTCCTTCATTTGCTATGTTTTGATGCAAAGGTAGGGGAAACCTTTGGAAGAAGAATTATCCATTCTTGCTAATTTTTAAATAAACCATGTCCCGCAATTGTTTTCCGTCCTCATACATGGGATGGTCGTAGTTCTTGATGAAGAAATCGGGTATCCGGTGGGAGTAGGTGAAGCCGCACCGTTCATAAAACGGTATGGTATAAGTACTGTCTCCTGTGCCCACTAACATCGTCTGATAGCGGTCTTTGTAGTGCTCCAGCAGAAACTTTATCAACTGTGTTCCATATCCTTTGCGCTGATAGTGCGGATAGGTTGCAATGTTCTTTATTTCGTATGTTCCGTTTCCTTCATCGGTGATTACGCAGGCGGCTTTTAAGTCTCCGTCGTAAAGGGCAAACATTTCTCCGCGTTCCAGATAAAGGTCAATCATAGATTCCTGCTCGTCTGCGAGAAGCAGGAGTTCGAGGAATTCTTTCTTGTTCTTTAAGATAGGTACGATATTAATCATATAGTATTGACTGAATTGTTTTCAAATTTCCCAAAGATAGGTATTTGAAACGGGACGGACAATTTTTTGGTGTTAATTGGCTGCCAATCGATAAAATTCTGTAGTTTTGTAACTTCTGAATTCAAAATTTATACTAACACACAACAAATATGAAATATAGAACTTGCCTGACAACACTTCTATACAGCTTCCTTTTAGGACTCATCCTGCCCGCTTCGGCACAAAATTCTCTTCAACACCAGAAAGACTCTTTACGTCATGCCCTCGAACATGCGGAAGGCATTGATAAGTTGCAGACTTACAACAAACTGTACTACATCTATATGGCAGAAGCCGGCGATGACCAGAAAATGGATACGCTGATGACGCTGTTTGAGCAGGCGGAAGCCGAAGCCATCAGGCAAGGCGACACACAAATGCAGGGAATGGTGTACGGCAATAGGATTATCTCCTATATAAACAGGAGCGAGCACGACAAAGTCATAGAAAAGGCGCCCGCCTATCTCGACTTTTATATCCGGCACGACTTGTGGAAATTCTATTATCAGATACACATGCAGCTTATCACCGCCTACAACCTGAAAGGAGACTATGAACTGGCCGCCGCCGAAGCCGGGAAAATGTATACCCGTGCCCGGGAGCGCAAGGACAAGGCAGGAATGGCAACCGCGCTCTATGCCACCGGCATCATCTATAACCTGCAGAGGAGGCCGAAAGAGGAAGAAGACTGCTTCCGGGAGAGCATCAGCCTGTTGTGGGAAGTTTCCGGTTACGATAATATCCTGACGCAATCCTATGCCTTCCTGTGCGTGTCGCTTCGTGCACAGGCACGCTATGACGAGCTGCTGCAACTGGTGCCCGAATATGAAAAAGCCATCGCCCGCTTCGAGAAAGCCACCGGCAGGGTGCAGCCCGAAGCTCGGGGAAATCTTTATGTGGCACTGATGAACACCTATATAGATATTAAAGAATATGACAAGGCGGGCATATACCTCTCCAAACTTGAAGGTAGCGTCAGCAACAACATGTTGAAATTCGAACTGCTGCGGGCAAAGGCGCTGATATTGCAGTCGCGGGGAGATTACCGCACGGCACTTGCCGTTATCGACAGTGCCGTAATACAGGTTCAGGAATCGGCTTTCAACCTCAATGCCGTGCGTAAGATAAAGATGGAGATACTGGCACGGGCGGGGCGCAATGATGAAGCGTTCAGTCTGCTGGACGAAATCATTGCGGCGAACGACAGTATAAATAATGTGGAAGTCAACGCCCGTTTTGACGAACTGCGCACCCAGTATGAGGTGGAAAAGCACATTGCCGAGAAAGAGCGTAATTTCCATTATTTCCTGTTTGCCCTTGGCATTTGCCTGGTTCTGGTGTTGCTCCTGGCAGGCGTCTTCTACTATAACCGGATTATTTCTACCAAGAACCGCAAGCTGTACGAGCGAATCAAGGAACAGGACAGGTTGGCGGAAGAACTCTCCAGAATGGCACAAGCCTGCGAAAGTACCGCATCGTCGGAAGTTCTGCCGCAGACATCCGATACTGCCGCCACCGTTGAGCAGCACCGGCTGGTTGCCCGTTTGCGCGAGTATCTGCTTTCCGGTGATAACCTTTCTAATGCCGAGATGAACCGTGACGAGATTATCTCCGCGCTCGGCACCAATAAAAACCTGCTGACCGATGCCGTTAGAGCCGTGACGGGGAACTCTCCCATGGAGTATATGCGCATGCTGAAACTGGACGAGGCACGCAAGATGCTCGACCATCATCCCGAACTTACGATTGAGGCGATAGCTTTCAGTTGCGGCTTCAATATCCCGAGCACCTTCTACCGTCTGTTCCGAAAACAGTATGGCATCAGTCCGGCGGAATACAGGAAACAGGCAAATAAATTATAAACATCTACTTATCAATCCCCCAAAAATCAAAAGCACGGTCCATCCGTGCTTTTTTTGTGCTCACATGCCCCAGAAGTGTCTGAGGAGGGTGTGTTGCAATATATTTGGGACAAAATGCAATAAAGTCGGGACAAAATGCAATAGTGTTTCATCCGTAAATCGCTTCTTTTGCAGCATGATTTCTAAAGAACAAGAGCGATGAACGAATACATGTATCTTCTTATTGTGGCATTCATTTTTTGTATGGTAATAGCCATTTTTTGCCTCTTCCTGTATTGCCGGAAGATTGAGCGGAAGTGCAACCATTGCATTGCGAAAAGCCTTCGCGAACTGGACCGTATGTTTAAAGAACTGGAACGCATGCAGGTGGAAAGGGAAACTATCGAAAAGATACTTAAAATAAGGATAAACCTATGAAACACTTACAAAGACATCTACTGGTTCTGCTCCTGGCGCTGCTGCCGGGAGTGGCAAGTTTCGCCGGAGAAGCGGCGGACAGTCTCTACATCTTTCGCTTTGTGCAAGGAAAAGATGCGTTCTACGCCCCCTGGCGGGACAACAGTGCGCAGCTCGAAGCACTCCTGACCCTGCTACGTGCACACCGGGAGGCCATTCTTTCGGGCAGCATTCCGGTGCGCGTGGATGGATATTGCACCGGACAGGCTCCGGACGAAGAGAACCGGCGCATGGCTGCCGTGCGCAGCAACCGGGTGAAGTCGGAACTTATCGGACGGGCAGGAGTGACGGAAGCCTGCTTCGTGACCGCCAACCATGCCGTGGAGTACGCAAAAGGAGTGCGGAATGTAGTGACCGTGACGCTGTGCATCCCCGCCGATATCAACGAAGCAAAAGAAGATTTACCCGATGCGACTGACACGGATTTAAAGATTGTTCAGCAGGAGCAGAAAGCTGTTCAGCAGGAGCAGAAGGCTGTTCAACAGGAGCAGAAGGCTGTTCAGCAGGAGCAGAAAGCTGTTCAACAAGAACAGAAAGCTATTCAGCAAGCCCAGAAGCCTGCCCGGCAAGCGAAGAGCGAAGCGGCAACCCCGGAACAGCCAACACCCACCCGTCGGAAAGAACAATCCCTTTCCCTCCGCACCAACCTCTTGTATGACGCCTTCCTGCTGCCTACCCTTGGCGTGGAATGGCGCATCAGCCACAGCATCGGTCTCAAGCTCGACGGCAGCTTCTCCTGGTGGGGCGGCAATCACGGCAAAGTGCAGAAAGTGTGGCTCGTCAATCCCGAAGTGCGGTGGTATCTGCTGCGCGACAGACGCTTCTACGCAGGCGTCTCCGGCAGCTACGGCGAGTACAACATATATAAGTATCTGCCCGGCAAACTGCTGAAAGGCGACACCGGCTATCAGGGCAAACTATGGAATGCGGGCGTGACGCTGGGTTACCAATTATCCCTCTCCCGCAGTTTCTCCCTCGACTTCAACCTCGGCCTGGGCTATACCCGTTCCGCCTACGACAGCTTCGGCATGACCGACGGCGTGCGCATCCATAAGCAGCAAGGCGGAACAAAGAACTTCTGGGGCCCCACACAAGCAGGCATCAGCCTCGTGTGGACTATCGGAAACAACAAGTAAAACCATCTAAAACCAACGCATATGAAAAGGAACATCAGACAATGTCTTATCGTAGCAGCCACAGCGCTATCCCTTGCCGCCTGCGACGTGAAAGACCCCATCTACAACACCCCGCACCCGGAGCAAGGGGCAATTACCCTCGTTACCGACTGGAGCGGCATCGGCGAGGGACTGACCGCACCCGCAAGCTATACGGTAGAAGTCGGCGGCTACTCCGCCATCCTCACCGGCACCACCAACCTGCTCGAACCTCTTTTTGAACCGGGCAGCTACCACCTGCATATCTACAACACGCCGCAGCACATCACCGTTTCCGGCATCACCGCCACCGTCGCCGGGGCTTCGGGCAATGTGGACGGTGCGGGCCCCTTCGTGCAGGAGATGCCCGGCTGGCTGTTTACGGATGCGGTGGATGCCGTGATAGAGCCCGACACGGAGCAGACATTCACCGCCGTGATGCAGCAGCAGGTGCGGCAACTGACGCTCGTCATCGAGCCTACGGGCAGCACCACGGACAGGATAGAGCACATCGAGGGCTACCTGTCGGGCGTAGCAGGTACGCTGGATTTCTCTGCCGGCATCTACGCCACACCCACAAACGTGGAATTGCAGTTCGCAAAGATAACCTCCGGCGCCAATGCCGGGAAGTACGCGGCAACCGTGCGCCTGCTTGGCATAGCGGGTGAGCAGCAGAAGCTGAACGCCATCATTCGCTTCACGGGCGGCAGCCCCGAAGCCCTGAACCTCACGAGCGACCTCACCACGGAGCTTGCCGCCTTCAACGCCGACAAGCGGAAGCCCCTTACCTTGGGCGGGAAAGTAGTGGAGACGCCTACCGGAGCCGACTTCTCCGCCACCATTACCGACTGGACACCGGGCAACGGCGAGGGCGGTGAAGGCGGCTCGGCGGGAATGGAAACGAACAATTAAATGAATTAAGTACTCTCCATTCTCCTCCTCCTGGGAGGAGGAGTACCCGTAGGGGGAGGTGGTAGGTAAAACAATAAAATACCTATTAATCATAAGAATAAGGAATTCTTTTTTCACCTACCACCCCGCCCTTTGGGCACCCCTCCTCCGACTGGAGGAGGGGAATGAGGTTACTCCACATATCACGCCGCTAAATTATCATTTAGTTACCTATTATTATATAAACTAATTATGAACATTTACTTATCACTATCAATAACACTAAAAAAAGTAAGATTATGAAACTTAGAAACTTATCAATCATTGCCGCAGCAGCCCTTGCGCTTGCCGCCTGCAACAACGACAACGAAGTAATCACCGACAACTGGAACGGCGAAATCCGCCTCACCAGCGGCATCACCTCCCAGACCCGTTCCTACGGCCTCGACACACAGCTTGGCGCAGGCCTGGAAGTATCTGCCTGGGTGGACGACAGCAAAGGCGCCTCCCTCTACCAGAACAACGTGCTCACCGCCGACGGCACCGGCGGCTTCACTTACGCCACCGACATGTACTACATCTCGCCCGACCCCGTGAACATCTATGCCATCCATGCCAACCCTGCCCCGGTGGGAGACAGCTTCCCCGCATCGGTGTCTCACGAAGTGAAGGCCGACCAGACCACGCAAGATGCCTACGCCGCCTCCGACCTGCTCTATTCCACCAAGCGGAACGTGGCCCCCACCGCCTCTAAGGTGGCTCTCACTTTCTACCATTTGCTATCTAAAGTAGAAGTAGTGCTGAAGCGCGGCAACGGCGCCCCCGACCTCACCGGTGCCACCGTGACCCTGGAGAACACCGCCCTGAAAGCCACCTTCACCCCCGAGAAAGGCGTCGATATGAGTAGCCAGCCCGCACGCCAGGCGATGGTAGCCCTCGCTGCCGACCCCAACCCCGCCGCTCCGATTACCATCCCCACGTTGGTGACGACAGACTTTAACGCCACCAATCTCCAGTACGCCGAAGCCATCGTGGTGCCCCAGGAACTAACCGCAGGCACCGTCTTCATCCGCGTGAAGCTGGCAGACAACACGAATTTCGTCTACAAAATCCCCGCCGGAGATGCCTTGAAGCTGGAAAGCGGCAAGCGGTACATCTATAAGATAACCGTGGACTATAAGGAACTGAGGCTGGAAACCGAAATCGAGGACTGGGAAACCATAGGCGCACCCGTAGAAGGCTCTGCATTTCAGGAGTAACCCATAAACAATAAATATAAAGAAAAAAATGAAGAAGACGAACATACCAATATATATAATGTACCTGTGGGCAGCCTTGGTTTTGGCTGCCTGCACAGGCGATGACGACGCGGCATGGCCCGAAGGCGGCGTGCCGCTGGAACTCTACGCCGCCGTAGAGGGATATTCCTCCGCCAACGCCCAGACACGGGCTACCACTGAAAATAGGTGGGAAGGGGGAGAAGTGGTGAGGCTGTGGATTAAAAGTAGCATCTCCAGCGTGCCGAATCAGGAGATATACCTCTTCGTCGATTCCGATGGAAAGCTGATTACAAATGATGTCGCCTGCACCTGGAGAAGCCCGGATGAGGAAAAGACGATTAATGGGAAATATAATTCGCTGGATTCTACTTCTTTCTCTGTACAGGCCGACCAGAGAGATAAAGGATATCAGGATAGCGACTGCATGGCTGCTCCCTACTTCTACATCACCGTAACGTCCCCCGATAAGACCCTCGTCTTCCGCCACGTCACGGCTAAAGTGGTGGTACACCTCAAAGCGGGCAACGGCGTGACCGACGATGAACTGAAGCGCGCCACTGTAACCTTTGAAAACCTTGCGTGCACGGGAGGGAATATCAATCTCAACAATGGAACCGCAGAGCAAGTGCTCCCCGGCACCGACCACATCACCCCCAACGAAGTGACCCCTGCCGCCGACGAATACGTACGCACCGTGCGCGCCCTGCTTCCTCCCCAAGATATGTCGGGACGGAAGTTCGTGAAAATAGTCATCGGAGGAAAGACCTTCTACTACACCCCCGCCGCAGGCGAAGCGGACTTCTTCAGTGGCAAGATGTACGAGTACCGCCTCACCGTGACCTCGGAAGGTATCGAAAATATCGACATGGAAGAAGAAGGAGGTACGTGGCAGCCGGTCGAGTAGAACAGTAGCAACTAAATTCATCAATAAAAAAGAAACCGTATGAAACAACATCATTCCATATTTCCCCCGGCAGCATCCCTGGCCTGCGCCCTCATCCTGATGCTGGCGGCATGCACGTCCGACGCACTGGACGAACTGCCCCCTGCCGGCACCGACCCCGATGCCCGCCCCCTCACCATCACCGTGAGCGACGGCGGCATGTACGCCACCGGACAAACCCGCGCCCAGGAACGCGGTTACAGCACCGTCTTCACCGAAGGCGACTGCATCGGCCTCTACGTGGTGAAGGACGGAACCCTGGAGGTGAAAAACCTCTGCCTTACCCTACAGGGAGGCAAGTGGACGCTGCCTGCCGGCACTTCTCAGCTTTTCTACTCACCCGATAAGAGTTATCATGCCTATTATCCCTACCAGAACGATAGCGATATGAACGGCAAGGTATCGCCCGGCGACGAAGACTTCTTTAAGCTTTTAGTCGAGGCTTGGTCTGTTAAAGACAACCAGAGTACCTACGCCCAATACACCGCCTCCGACCTGATGACGGCCCGTGGCATGTATAACAACCACACGCTCAGCTTCGCGATGGAACACCGCATGTCCCTGCTCATCCTTCAGGTGCCTGCTACGAAATATACCTATACCGAAAAGATAGACAGCCGAGAGATTTCTAAGAGTTATTACCGCTACACGGCGGTGATCAGTGAAAATTTATATTGGCAGGAGAACCCCTGTACGGCCCGCCTGCTGGTGAACACTACAGACCCCATACTCTTCGTTCGGGGACCGTATAAGTATTACTACAACGGAACTAAGGAGACTTTCAATTTTGACTATTCCCAATTAAATCTTCAGCCCGGAAAATACACCGTTCACACGCTTGGCGACAGTAAGGTGACAGAAAAGTTCCGGCCGTTAAAGGCAGGTGACTACTATATGCAGGACGGCAGCATCCTGCCCGGGGATGAAGATGTCAAGCCGTTCCGTGATGAACTACGGAAGAGTTGTCTCGGCGTAGTCTTCTGGGTGGGCGAAATCGAGGGGCAACACTGGACGCAGACCGGCTCCAAAGAAGGCGACCGCCTGCTGATGCGCGACCATCCGGAGTGTGTGCACGGTATGGTCGTTGCGATGAATGATACCTCCTCTCAGGAGGTGAAGTGGGCCACCGGAAAGGGGGCGACTGAGAATATTTATGAATGGGCCAAAAAATCATTCAACGAATTCACATCCGGAGAGCAGGCCGATTGGGAAGAAATACAGGAATCCGATATAGCTTTCGGTTATTACAGATCCCGTTTAATGGCACTTTACGGCTCTCGGAACAGCGACACCACCTTTCCTGTCTACGATGCGATAGCCACTTATGCTACCACGTACCCTGCGCCCGCAGGTAGCAGCGGGTGGTTCTTACCGGGCAGTTATGAGCTTGCCACACTGTGTTTCGGTGTGCCCACTAATTTTGCTGGCGATTACACGCAACTGAATATGCTCAAAAAAACAATCAATCCCCAGATTGATAAGGCGGTCGGTGATAAGCTTATCGGGGAGTATTGGAGCGGCAACGAACAGGGTAGTCTAGATAAGGTCTGGCATGTAGATGTCACCACCCCCAGCTATGGCGCAAAGTTCAAAACCAATACCTATAAAGTCCGTGCCGTGCTTGCCTTCTGAGCGGCCTGCGTGCGGAAGCTGCGAGATAAAACGATTTATTAACCCCCGTCCCGCCAAAGAAAGGAGGACACACAGCTACAGGACGGTGTGATAAACCTGGTTATAAGTAGATTAATCAATAAAATCAGTACCTGCCATCATCAGAAAGGAGGTTAATGCAGGTGCTAAAGAATAAAATATAAACCATTAAAAAAAGAATATTATGAGTTACGGATGTTACTTAGAATTGATAAACAGAGCTTTCAATAAGATTGAAATCACTGTTGAACCTACGGACAAGAAAGAATGGGGAAAGCCGGCTATGAATAAAACAACTTACAATCTTTCTGATAATGACTATTACAGACTCGATGAATATGAAATGACCCCCAAAGGTATTCATGTGTTGACGGCTCACGGACATTTTCGTGTCACTATCTCGATTGACGGGGAAAAGGAACAGTTACAACAAGACTTCGACCTTGAAGACGGACGGCATTCCGGTGCTGTTTATAGGTCTTTCATTTACCCGTCATCATCTTCCGGCATGGATTATGCCGTGCTTGTATCACGCGGGAAATATCTGCAATTGTCGAAGAATGCCAAGAAAGAGAGTGGCTTCGTCAATGATAAAGGATGTTACAAATTTGAATTCTTCCGCCTCTCCGCCCGTCGGTTTGGCGTGATGAACGATTATCATTTCGGTGATACTAATTGTGGGAGTCAAGCGTCTGTTGTAGATAAGCTGATCAATTTACAGAAACGTCCTGAATTTATCGTCATGCCGGGCGATTTGTTGGATTGCCCTACTGCGCCTGCCGGGGACGTTAATCCGCTACATTTTCCTGCCGTGCGTGATATATGGGGAAATCTGATTGACGGACTGGAAGAACAGTCTATACCCGTTGCCGACGGACTGGGCAACCACGACTTATGGACAGGGTTTGGCGGTGAGAATGTGAAAGGCGATATTCAACAAAGAAACAAAAAGCGGATAGCGGAAGGCAGCTTGTTTCATCCATACGGCATTAGTACTGCGGATAATGCAGCTAATTATGGGAACAAAGGTTATCACTACACATGGTTTTTTCCTCTGAAAAAGAACGGAAAGAAAGTGCTGGTTGCATTTTTTATGCTAAACAATTTGCCGGGCAATGCAAACCGCACTGATCCGGGAGATACGGGACACGGTCATGATGAGGGAACCTATGCATTCGGCGCCTTGGACTATCTCAAAGCAAGCATGCAGACGATGGCATGCATGCCAGATTATGATTACAAGGTGGGCATCCCCATGTTCCATATCAACTATGGATGTGATGTGAACGGTGATACGCATGGTAATCCGGAGAGATGGTGGACATACGCCGACAAAAAGGCTTTAAAAGAAGTTTTAGATAAAGCTCCAATAAAAATCGTGACGGCTTTCTTCGGCCATGAGCACGTTCGTTCTATAGAGAAGCAGACACTTTATATCGGAGATCGTAAGGACCCGGCCAACAAAACAGAATATTCCGGTTATCGCTGTGCCTGTTCTATTGATAAGCCACGTCTCAATATTATTGATTTGGAATTGGTGGAAGAAAACGGGCACTGTAAAATTAAGATTACACCTCGATTTATAGAAGTTGCCAAATTGACTTCTACGGATGATTGCTTGCCGACGATAAAAGAAGAACTGCAAAGCTGTATCGAACTATAGTGAGGAAGTCCGCGCCACTCCGGATGTTTTTCATCCGGTGGTCATTGCGTATAAGGATTTTTAAATCCTGTTTTCTTCTTCTATTTCTATCCGGTACCCCGGTTTTCCCGTGTCTCCGACAAGGCATTCTCGAGTCAGCGACATGACCGCCCCGAGTCGGCGACAAGAGCGCGTCGAGTCAGCGACACGGGAAAACGGGTTCCGGCTCATTTTTTTTATTCATTTATTAACACTTAAAACAATCAGAATTATGCCATTTTGGAAAAAGATGCTTAATCAGAAACAAGCGGTTTACTACCCCCGCGCGATAGTGCAGGGCAAACCCGTGGAAACGGAGACCATTGCCAAGGACCTGGCAAAAATCTCCACAGTGAGTAACTCCGACGTTCAAGCCGTGCTGGGCGACATTGCAGGCGTGATGCACACCCGCATGAGTCAGGGCAAGAGCGTCCACATCAAAGGACTGGGTTACTTCCGCTACGTGCTCGACACCACCGGCGTGAAGGACCTCAAGGACTTCGACTTCGAAAAGCAGGTGAAAGCCGTCCGCGTGGAGTTCGTCCCCGAACGCACCCGCCTCAGCAGCGGCGCCTACACCCGCGCCCTGGTGGACAGCGAACAACTGGAATGGATTGAACTTTCAGCCACCACCGAAGATCAGGACCCGTCGCATGGCGGCGATGGCGGGATTGAAGAAAATCCGTTGGGATGAGAAAAAGTCCGGAGCGGTCACCGGACTTATTTTATGTACACAGGTTTAAGAATAATGGGAATCGGGGGTTGGCATTCAGGGGGCATTTGTAAAAAAACTACGCTGGAAAACAGAACGTCCCGCCTGCTTCTCAAAAAACGAAAATCGGGCGAGACGAAAATGAATAATATCTTGCTATTTATAATTCTTCTATGTCTTTGATGGCTAAACCCGTTACCTGGTGGATGACTTCGGAGGAGATATTCAAGGCTTTCATCGTACGGGCATTCTCTATGTTTTTCTCCTGCTTTCCTTGCTCAAGCCCTTCTGCAAGCCCTTCTGCAAGTCCTTCCTGTCTGCCTTCTTGTCTTCCTTCCTCTCTACCTTCTTGTCTACCTTCTTGTCTACCTTCCTCCGCCGCCGTGCTCAGCACATCATTCTGAATCATTACGGCATTGATATGTTCGTCATACGCCAGTTGTTCCGCCCTGTCCATATTGTAATAAATCAGTTTGCGGCGTGCTTCTTCCAGCCCGGGAGCTTTCGTATCGGGGCGGATGATGCCGGTCTTCAGATATTCTATCCACTCCTCAAGCGGGGTGACGGCCACCTTGTTGAACTCATTCACTCGAATCAGGAAATATTCGGGGAAGATTTCGGCAGGCAGCTTGCGCACGATGGCGTCTTTTTCTTTGGTGGTGACCTCCAGAAAATCGCCCGTATGCACGCCCACAAAGGAGTTCTGACCGTGGTACAAGTAATCGTTTCCCTTGCCAATGTCGAAATAGAGAATGCTGATGGAGTACACTTTCTTCACTTCCGAGTAAAGTTCTCCCAGCTCAATATGCTCCGTGATGGCCTTGGCAACGCCGAAGAGGATGCGCTCCAAGTAGTATATCTCGCGCGTGTTCTGCACTTCAACGATGATGATTTCGTCCTTGCTGTTGCGCGCCTTGATGTCCACACGGTTGAATTTGTCGTTTTCACGTTGCTGGTTGCCCTCGCTTTCCAGTATCTCGACGATGCGGATAGGCTCGCCCAGCAACACGGTGAGGAAACCTTCGAGCACGCCGAAGTTGGCCTTGTTGCGTAGCAAACGCTTCACCGCCCAGTCAAATCGTATATACCTGTCTTTCTGTACCATAACTTCTGTTTTTTTCTGCTTACGTACAAAGGTAAGCATAATTTCTGTTTCCAACGTGTCGGGAAGCGATTATTTGTTTGATTCATTTTTACGCAGTTATGATGCACCACAGATTACACAGATTTACACAGATAAGGAAAGATATCTCTGATTATTAATAAATTAAATCTGTGCTAATCTGTGTAATCTGTGGTGAAATAATTCATTTCTGCACGAATATGAACCAATCGTTATTTGTTGTCTTGCTGAAATAGTGAATCGGATTAAATATCATCGGCAAATGAAGGCTTTTAATAATCGCCCTGCGTATTTTAGAATCATAATTTCTTTTGAGATAAGGAACTATATTTTCAAATATATCGTTTTTCATCTCCCTTCTAAGTGCGAAAGGACTCATTGTTCTTGTTATCATTTTTTTAGTGATTGATATTGCGGCCGCAAAGGTAGCCAAAACAAACCGCAATTAACCAGGTTAATATGAATTTCAACTACTGATTGGCATGAATAACTATTTTATATCGGGTTTGTTGTATATTGGGGATAAACCTGTATCTTTGTTACATTAAAAAACAGAGCGTTATGGACAATACATTAAAGCTGACCGAAACCTATTGGGAAATGCTAAAGTCACTGAATGATGATATAAAATTGCGATTAGCCACCCGGTTGACCGCTTCTGTTATTGCCGGTAAAGATGCCCGCAAAAACAGGACTGATGAGATGATAGAAAAGCATCTCGGTAAATGGAAGGATGAAAGAAACTATTGATTGTATTATGGTCACGGAAAATGTGAAGCATCTTAATAGGATAGAGAATATTCAAATAGAAAATTGGATTACTTTTTAAAATAGCAGGAGGACAGAAAATGGACCCAATGAAATACATAGTACCCGGCAGAAAACGTCTCCCTTACGGCATGATGAACTTCGCGGATATTCGCCTCGACAATTATTATTATGTGGATAAAACCCGCTTCATCCCCATGATAGAGGAGGCGGACCGCTTCTTCTTCTTCATCCGCCCCCGCCGCTTCGGCAAGAGCTTGACGCTGAACCTACTGCAACACTACTACGACGTGCGCACCCGCGACCAGTTTGAGGCACTCTTTGGTGACCTCTACATCGGGAAGCATCCCACACCGGACCGCAACAGCTATCTGGTGCTATACCTCAACTTCTCCGGCATCACCGGCGAGTTGAACAATTACCGCAAAGGACTGGATGCGCATTGCCAAATCTGTTTCGACTTCTTCTGTGAGGTGTATGCCGACCTTCTGCCGCAAGGCATCAAAGAAAAGTTGGACGCAATAGAAGGAGCTGTCAACCAGTTCGACTTCCTTTATCATGAGTGCGAGCGTGCCGGGCGGGATATTTATCTCTTCATCGACGAGTACGACCACTTCACCAACGCCATCCTCGCCGACCCCGAAAGCCTGCACCGCTATACCAACGAAACGCATGGCGAAGGTTACTTGCGTGCTTTCTTCAACAAAGTGAAAGCGGGAACTTACTCCAGCATCAAGCGTTGCTTCATCACCGGTGTAAGCCCCGTGACGATGGACGACCTTACCAGTGGATTCAACATCGGAACCAACTATTCCCTCACGCCGGAGTTCAACCAGATGATGGGATTCACGGAAGAGGAAGTGCGGGAAATGCTGACCTACTATTCAACCACCAGCCCCTTCAATCACACCGTTGACGAGTTGATAGAAATCATGAAGCCGTGGTATGACAACTATTGCTTCGCACAGAAAAGCTACGGTGAAACCACGATGTACAACTCCAACATGGTGCTTTATTTCGTAAAGAACTACATCATGGGCGGTTATGTCCCGGAAGATATGATAGAAGACAACATCCGCATCGACTATGAGAAGTTGCGTATGCTCATCCGCAAGGACAAAGAGTTTGCCCATGATGCTTCCGTCATCCAAACTCTCGTGAGTCAAGGCTTCATCACCGGCGAACTGAAGAAAGGATTTCCTGCCGCCAGCATCACCAACCCCGACAACTTCGTGAGCTTGCTCTACTATTTCGGCATGCTCACCATCAGCGGAATGCATAGAGGAAAAACCAAACTGACCATCCCCAACCTGGTGGTTCAGGAGCAACTCTATACTTATCTACTGAATACTTACAACGATGCAGACCTGAGTTTCAGCAGCTATGAAAAGAGTGAACTGGCAAGCCAACTCGCTTATGATGGCGACTGGCAAGCCTACTTCGGCTACATTGCCGACTGCCTGAAGACGTATGCCTCGCAACGCGACAAGCAGAAGGGCGAGTTCTTTGTTCACGGCTTCACCCTTGCCATGACCGCGCAGAACCGCTTCTACCGCCCCATCTCCGAACAGGACACGCAAGCGGGCTATGTAGACATCTTCCTCTGCCCGATGCTGGACATCTACTCTGACATGACGCACAGCTACATCGTGGAACTGAAATATGCCAAGTACAAAGACCCCGAAACCCTTGTGGAAAAACTCCGTCAGGAAGCCATCGCCCAAGCCAACCGCTACGCTGATACCGATACGGTGAAGCGTGCCATCGGCAACACCCAGTTGCACAAGATTGTGGTTGTATATAAAGGTATGGAAATGCGGGTGTGCGAAGAAGTTATTTAATCAGCCGTTATGGATCAGGTATCATTCCGAAATGAAGTGTATAGCGTAGTCGCCTCCATCCCTTCGGGGCGCGTATTGACGTACGGGCAAATCGCCTACCTTGTAGGCCGTCCCCAGTGCTCCCGCATGGTGGGACAGGCTATGCACAATGCTTCCGAAGAGCGGAATCTCCCTTGCCACCGGGTGGTAAACAGCCAGGGAAGACTGGCGCCTTGCTGGACGGAACAGCGCGAACTATTGGAAAAGGAAGGTGTCGCTTTCAGAAAAAACGGATGCGTCGACCTCAAGGCATGTGGCTGGGAAATCTTGAAAGAATCTATTTCTTAGCAAAGATATTGATAGCCAACGAGCAGCTCGTCAACAAAATACCTGTCCCTATCACTCCCGTCCAGCCGAAATATTGCCACGAAGTTCCGGCAAGGAAAGTCCCCGTGGAACCTCCGATGAAGTAAGTAGTCATAAAAATCGTATTGATGCGGTTGGAGGCTTGCGGACAAAGGGCGAATGCACTTGTCTGGTTGCTAAGCTGAATGCATTGCATCCCTATATCTATCAATAATATACCGGCTATGATGCCTACATAGCTGTATTGCCCCACATACAGGGTGATCCATGCACTGATAATCAGCGTACAACCTATGTAAGTAAGCCGTTTCACTCCGAGAATATGTATATATCTGCCGATGGACGATGCCGTCAGTGCTCCGGCTATGCCGCAAAGGCCTAACATACCTATGATATTGTTTCCCGCAAAGAAAGGTGCCTGCTCCATTTTGAAGGCCAGACAACTCCACATGGCAAGGAAGGAACCGAATGAAAAACCTGCACGTAGCGAAACGATGCGTAGTTGGGGGTATTTCCTGACTAAGGAGAACAGGGATTTCATCAAGCCGAAGTATGTCCCCTGGAAGTTGGAAGGGAGGTCCGGAAGTATCCTAATGATGACGATGAGGCAGACAATCATCAGTCCGGCGGCAACGAAGTAGATGAAACGCCAGCCCATGTATTCGCCTACGATGCCACTCACTACGCGCGAAGCCAGAATACCGGTCAGCAATCCCGAAAGGATGATGCCCACATTCTTCCCTTTGGTTTCGGGAGTGGAGTATTGCGCCGCAAGAGGCATGAACACTTGCGGAATGACGGAACATGCACCTGTCAGCAGGGAGGCAAAAAGTATCAGGTGGATGTTGGGAGCCAGGGCAATGGTGAGCAGGGAGACCACCAGCACGGAGATATTTACGAGGATGATGTTTCTCCGGCGGTATAAGTCGCCCAATGGAATGATGAAAAGCAATCCGAGCGCATAGCCTATCTGCGAGAACATGGCTATCAGATTGGCGGTGAACTCGCTGATGTTCAGATCACGGCTGATACGGTTCAGTAAGGGTTGATTGTAGTATATGTTGGCCACCGTTACTCCTGATATGATGGCGAGTGTCCAAAGTAAGGACGACGGTATTCCCTGATTTTCCTTTAGTTCCTGTTTCATGCCGCAAAGGTAACTATTTCATGAAAAACGAACGCATATATTATCAATGATTCATATAGAAAGGCATCAGGCGGTGATAGGCTTTCAGGTATTTCTTCAATCTGCTGATTTCTTTTTCCCCTATGCAGGGCATACGACGGACGTCCATATTATCCGTCAGGTCGTGAATTTTAACGGCAATCGCGAGGGGATTGGTAGCGCATCTTCCGATGTATTCCTCGTAGTCTTCTTCATCGGATAGCTTCGTAACGCACCGCACGGCTTCGATGATTTCATCCGGGAAACCCTCTTTCTTCAGGTCTTCGCACGTCCATTCCGTGTCTTCCACCACATCGTGGAGGATGCCGACAATCTTTTCTTTCAGGTTACGTCCCATATTCATGACGCGGATGGGGTGGTGCAGGTACTCCTGTCCGTATTTATCTTTTTGTCCTTTATGAGCCTCGGTGGCGAGGGCGATGGCGTGAGAGAGAAGATGATTGTCCATAAGATTTTTTTTAGAAGTGTTCGATACAAAGTTACTGAAATCTGTTATTTAATATAGAGAGTCTTGTTATTTATTTATTCACCCAATAAAGGAAACAGATTATGAATATAGAACATTATCCCGAGAAAAAAGTTTTTCAGACAACGGTGGATGGGGAAACTGCCCGTCTGATGTATCATGTCACTGATGGTGCGCTGGATGTGCGCCATACGATTGTTCCCGATGAAATCAGCGGGAGAGGCATTGCCTCTGCTTTGGTAAAAGCGGCCTATGACTATGCTTTAGCCAATGGATTGGTGCCGATGGCAACCTGCTCTTATGCCGTGGTTTGGCTGGAAAGACATCCTGAATATAATGGAAAGACAGGAAAGGATTATGCCGGAGAAGGGACGTGTGCACTCTAAATTGATTTTGCCATCTTCGGATTTTTCTCTATCTTGCTTCCGTTTTTAATCATCATATAAAGAACAGATATGAAAAAATATATTGGAGCGCACGTGAGTGCAAGTGGTGGAGTGGAAATAGCTCCCGTTAATGCCCATGAGATAGGTGCGAATGCATTCGCCTTGTTCACAAAGAATCAACGGCAATGGGTAGCCAAACCGTTGACGGAGGAAAGCATCCGCGAGTTCAAGGGCAATTGTGAGAAATTCTCTTTTGATGCCCGCTATATCCTGCCCCATGATAGCTATCTGATTAATCTGGGGCATCCGGAAGAAGAAGGATTGGAGAAAAGCCGTGCCGCATTTCTGGATGAGATGCAACGTTGTGAGCAATTAGGTTTGCAACTCCTGAACTTCCATCCGGGAAGCCATCTTAATAAGATTTCGGTGGAGGAATGTCTGGATAAGGTTGCCGAGTCCATCAACATTACATTGAGCAAAACGAAAGGGGTAACGGCCGTTATTGAAAATACGGCAGGGCAGGGTAGCAATGTAGGTAATGAGTTTTGGCAATTGAAGCATATCATCGACCGGGTAGAAGATAAATCACGTGTAGGGGTATGCCTGGATACTTGCCACACCTATTCGGCAGGTTATGATATAGTAGGGGAATATGATAAAGTATTCCGTGAGTTCGACGAGGTAGTTGGCTTCAATTATTTGCGGGGCATTCACTTGAATGATACGAAGAAAGAGTTGGGTAGCCATGTAGACCGCCATGATAGCATCGGGAAAGGCTTGTTAGGGATTGATTTCTTCAAGCGTTTTATGAAAGACGAACGTTTCGACAACATGCCTGTCATTCTGGAAACACCGGATGAAACGCTCTGGGCGGAAGAAATAAAGTTGTTGCGTAGCTTTGAATAGTTATTTGTATGCTATATAAAAACAATAATTCCTGCAAAATTCGATTCTCTCGGAAACTTTGCAGGAATTATTGTCTATAGCTATTTCTTAATTTTATTGATTCACCTTCACATTATCCCATTCAAACGATGAGATCACTGACTTATCGCAATCTCCATTCTTCGCCTTGATATTCAGATTCTCGAACTTGAAATTCGACAATTTGTATTGTTCGGATGCACTTACGTTGAAGAATACATCACAATCGAAGTCAATATTACGCATCGTCACGTGGTCTGAGTAGGACATCGGAACATCCTTCCGGTCCTTGAGGTCAAAGAATTGTGTCCATGGCTTGACGTAGAGGAAGCTCTTGGCATTTCCTTTGATGTCTTCAACAAGGATATACTCGTAATTCTGAGGAGTGTCGGCACGCATTTTCAACCATAGCAAGCGGCTTGCCTGATTGATTGTGCAACGGCGGAGGATAATATTACGGTTATGAATAGATTCGCTGCCACAAGTCAGTGCACTATGGCAGAAACCATACGTACAATCTTCTATAATAATGTTAGTGTTACTTCCGTTGTTGGAATCCTTATCAGCCCACGGGCCTTTTCCACCTTTCAAAGCAATGGCATCATCGTTAACCGAGAGATAGCAATTCTTAACCAATACATTGCTACATACATCAATATCAATAGCGTCCGTGCTGGGAGCCTTGACCGGAGCTGCCGGAGAGAAGATGTATAAATTCAGCAATTTCACATTATTACATTTATAAATATGCGTTGTCCAGAACGGAGAATTGATGAGACGTACTCCTGAAATCTGTACATCATTGCTATTGGAAATGTGTACTAGGCGCGGACGCAACTCATCCATATTGGTACATTTAGGAATGACGGAACGGCGCAACCAGAAAGATTTCCAATAGCGCAGACCGTTACCGTTGATTGTGCCTTTGCCGGAGATGGTGAAACCATTGACTCCGTCAGCATTCACCAGTGCGGCGAAATACTTCAGTGATTGCCCCTCTATGCGGGTATTGATTATGGGGAAATTGCTGATATCATCGCTACCTTTCAGTACGGCTCCTTCTTCCAGATAAAGATGGGTTTTCGGTTTGAAGAAAAGCGCACCGCTCAGGTAAGTACCTTTCGGAATGATGACCACGCCACCTCCTTTGGATGAAGCCTGATCGATGACGGCCTGAATCTTTTCTGTTTGAATCAGGGTGCTATCATTTACAACGCTATAATCTGTAATCTTGTACTTGTCACCCAGTGTTTCAATATTTACGATTTCGTTTTGTCTGAACCAGTCGGGAATAGGAGTTCCGTCCGGAAAATTCTCTTGTGCGAAAGAGGACAGGCAGAAAAGTAAACTACATGCTAAAGTTACGAATTTCATGGTTTTAATCATTAGTTGGTTAATAGTGCTTGATCGGATAGATTTATCCGTTTGCAAAAATAGGGAATAAAATCCGGATATGATGGGAATGAAAAGGCTCAATTCCTAAGCTATTTGTCAGTTTATATAGGCTTTTTGACTCTCTCTTGTGAAGGAGAAAAAGAGAAGAAGCAATCATCAGAAGTCAGCCTTTTCCGTGATACGGATGATCCGTCCGTCGGCGGGATGGGTAAATTCGATGGACTCGGCATGCAGATAGAGGCGTTTATCCTTTCTCCCGTAAAGCTCGTCACCTATGATAGGACAATGCAGACCTGACGGATGTGCGGCATGTACACGGAGCTGATGAGTGCGCCCTGTATGCGGATGAAAAGCTATGCGTGTGCATTTGTCCCTCCGCTCAAGAACCTGATAATGAGTGATGGCGGGTTTGCCATACTCCATGTCTACCACCTGCCGGGGACGATCCAGCGGATCCGGGCAAATGGGAAGCTCGATGGTTCCCTCGTCTTGGGGAATGATGCCGTCGAGCAGGGCTATATACATCTTTCGGATGGTGTGATTCTTGAACTGGGCTTGCAGGTGTTGATGCACCTTTTTATTCTTGGCAACGATTAAAAGTCCCGATGTAGCCATGTCCAGCCGGTGCACAATCATCGGCCCGTCGGCTTCCGGATAGAGTTGCCTTGCCAGACTATATACGGACTCCTTTTCACCCTTACCGGGCACGGAGAGCATTCCGGAAGGCTTGTTGACTACCAATAACCATTTGTCCTCATAGACTATTTTTAATTTCCCGTAGCCCTGTTCCGGAAGTTGTAGCATAGGATTTTCTTCTACTTCCAACCCTTGAAGCATGTGTTGCAAGATAGGCTCGCACTTACCTTTACAAGCGGGATAATAATAACCATGATGGCGGATTTCGGCTTTGGGAGAGTTGCCCCACCAGAACTCTGCCATAGCAATGGGTTTCCAGCCATGCAGATAGGCTTGTTGCAACAATTTGGGGGCGGCACATTCTCCGGCACCGGCGGGAGGAGTTTTGTGCACGGTTTGGCTGAATATATCACACAAGGTTTTCACCTCCTTCCGGTAGTTCAACATTCTGAATTGCCCGAATAATTGTTGTTGCAGGGCGGCGGAACGGCTTTTGCGTTCCACCTTCAACTCTTGAATTTGTTCTTCCCGGTTATTGATTTCCACTTGCAAAGCGGCTATCTTTTCTTTCCAGGAACGTTCCAGCCGTTTGTATTCCGCTTTTTGAAATTGGCTTTCGCGTATCAGACCAGCTTCTTCTTCGGTAGTGAGTCCGGCTTCCTTTCTACGCAATTCTCTTTTCTCTTTCGCTTCTTTTAATTGTTGTTTGGCTATGTCCAGTGCTTCCCGGGCTTGTTGGTGGGTCCGGGTGAGCTCGGACAACAAAGAAGTGTATTCCTTGTCCTCTTCCAAATGCTTGATACGCCGGTTGATGGCGGAGATGTTTTCCTCTTCGACTTTGAAGAAACCTTGCGGTTGCAACAAGTCATATACGGGCGGAACGAAGTAGGAGTGTTGGTTCTTCCCCGCCAATATGCCCGAAAACGCGGCCAGGTAACCAATCTCCCCATTTCCGGTCTGCACCACCAGCACTCCGAACATCTTCCCCCGACTTAGCTCTTCTTTCCATTCATGTTGCCGGTTGAGATAGTGTTGCACCTCTTCCGCCGCCATCACGCATAATGGATGGGGAGTGTAGCAGAAAGGATAAGTAAACCTTTCCGGAAGTGGAATATTTGCTATGGAAGTCTTGAAACGGTGCAACATAATGGCGCAAAGATACTCATTTTTGATGTTTCGGATTTGTCAGGTAATAGCATTGATGGTCATATACATGTCCGTCATAAGTCACTTCGGCCTGATGAAGCGTACCCTCATGCACAAAGCCCTGGCGTTTCAATACTTGTTGAGAGCGCTCGTTATGGGGGTAACAGTTAGCGGTGATAAGACTTAGTTTTAGCGTGCCGAAACCGTAGTTTAGTACCGCTTTTACCGCCTCCGTCATATAGCCTTTTCCCCATTGAGCCTCGTCAAGCCAATATCCCAGCATACGTACTTGCGGGTTTTCGCGTTTGGGGTCGGCGATGATGCCGATGGAGCCAATCAATTGCCCGTTGTCTTTCAGGGTAATGGCCCATACCCCTTTCTGGGATAAGAATACGGAACGAAGTACTTCCCGTGATTCCTCCAGGCTTGCGTGAGGTTGCCAACCCGCATTGTTCCCTATGTTGGGGTTTCGGCAACAGGCAAAGAGAGCCTCTGCATCGCTCTCCACGAAGGGCCGTAGTAGCAACCGTTCTGTTTCAATTGGGGCGTCGGGTTCTTCCGAAGTTTCTTCTTTCCGATAGACACATTCTACGCGGTTACCGTCAGGATCAAGAATGACGCTTTCGAAATAACCATCGCCTGAAGTGCGCGGTTCTCCGGCTATGGTATAACCGTCTGCCCGGAGTTGTTCAGTAGTCTTGAGTACATCTTCTTTGCTTTGAAAGGCAAGGGCGAAGTGGGTGAGACCTAACCTGTTTTCTTCTATCAGAGTGTTTTGCACGTCCGTTCGGCTCATTAATTCTAATGACGGACCTTCATCAAAGTAGATGAAGTATGATTCGAAACCCTTCTTGGGATTGATGTATTTTTCGTTGCTTTTTCCGCTAAAATACCGGATATAGAAGTTCCTTAATTCCTCCAGGCGGAAGGTCCAGATGGCGATGTGATGTACTCTCATGATTCCTTTTTCATGCAAATATAGTGATAATTCCCTGTAAAATCGTACCTTTGTGCCGTAATAAAAAGAAATGATGACATTTAAACAGATGAATATTTCGGAGCCGGTGTGCCGTGCGCTCCTCGAAAAAAACTATTCTACCCCTACACTTATCCAAGAACAAGCTATACCCGAAGCCCTGACCGGCCGTGATTTGTTGGGACTGGCGCAAACCGGAACCGGCAAAACCGCCGCTTTCGCCGTACCCATCATCGAGCAATTGCTTGCCGCCCCTATGCCCCAACGCAAAGGTGCTCCGCGTAGCATCCGTGCGCTTATCCTGACCCCAACCCGGGAGTTGGCGATTCAGATTGATGAATCGTTGGCGGACTATACACGCTATACGACCTTGCGCCACACGGTTATCTTCGGCGGAGTGAAACAAAAGTCGCAAACCGATGAACTTCGTGCCGGGACGGACATCCTGACGGCTACTCCCGGACGCCTGCTCGACCTGATGTCGCAAGGCTTTATCCGCCTCGACGATGTTCGCCACTTCGTTCTTGATGAGGCCGACCGTATGCTCGACATGGGATTTATCCATGACGTCAAACGCCTCTTGCCCAAGCTCCCGCCCAAGAAGCAAACCCTTTTCTTCTCGGCCACCATGCCCGATAGTATCGACCGTCTTGCCAAGAGTTTGTTGCACAATCCGGCGCGTGTGGAAGTAACTCCGGCATCCAGTGTTGTGGAGATTATCAGCCAGTCCGTCTACCGGGTAGAGAAACCTCAGAAGAAAGAATTATTGGCGCAATTGTTGCTCGGAGAGGCAGGCCATCAGGTGCTGGTTTTCTCCCGTACCAAGCATGGGGCAGATAACATTGCCCGCTACCTGTCTCGTCGTGGCATTGCTTGCGAAAGCATACATGGAGACAAGTCACAAAATGCCCGCCAACGTGCGTTGAGCAACTTTAAGGAAGGGCGCTCCAATGTGATTATTGCTACGGATATTGCTGCCCGGGGCATCGATATAAAAGGTCTGGACCTGGTTCTCAATTTTGATTTACCTGATGTTCCGGAGACCTACGTGCACCGTATCGGACGTACTGGACGTGCGGGTTGCGAAGGACGTGCCATTGCTTTTTGCTCAAGCGAAGAAGCCCCCATGTTACGTGAGATAGAGAAACTTACGGGTATAAAGCTGGTGCAACAAAAGCACAATTTGCCTTCTTTGGGAGAGCCTGCCGCTTCTCCTACTACTTCTTCTGCCCAAAACATTGCACTCAAATCGCAAAGCCGCACTCAGGGAGGAAGACCTCAGAACAATAGAAGGCGGGAGGACAGAAAGAGACCGGTCGAACCAACCGGAAGCACTCAAAAGGCGGTGGTATCTGCCGAAAAGCCCAAGCGGGATAATAACCGTCCCGAAAGACCTCGACCTGTCCAGCAATCCGGGCAAAAGAAGTCGGGTTCAGGGAAGCCGGAGCCGTCACCTAAAAGTCCGGCAAAGTTGCGTTCGCGCTACGAAAACTATGATTGAAAGTTGTATATGCTTTTGAAGTACTTGTAAAATAAAATAGGCTTCCCTTTATCTTGCTTTGTGTGAAAAGGAAAATATTTAATATTTAAAAACTTGGTAAAAAATGCTCTATTGTCTTTAAAAGTTTGTATATTAGCGGCTTGAATGCTTGGAGGAAAAAACGAGAATTCGTTCCGAGTAGTCTAAACTTAAGGAACTAAAGATTATATGACCCTAAAATCCGCAAGCAATCTCAATGGCAATCTCAATTGCAGTAAAGAGCTTGAACACTATGCATCATGATAGTATGAGCGTGAATTTTGTCCGATTTGTGCATACCTTCCCCTTACCCCAC
>CDZN01008033.1_pt1 | contig 30312 bp, 31 predicted proteins | sample 557701 | NCBI WGS metagenome assembly CDZN01 (sample SAMEA3182089, study PRJEB8094) | gut metagenome | biome: human; feature: gut; material: Stool; isolation source: human stools | place: Canada | collected 2013-02-04 | reverse complement strand
GTATTAGACGGAGCAGTATTATTAGTTTCTGCAAAGGATGGCATACAGGCACAGACCCGTATACTGTTTCATGCACTACAGACAATGAAGATTCCGACAATTTTTTTCATCAATAAAATTGACCAAGAGGGGATTGATTTGCCAATGGTATATCAAGAAATGAAAGCAAAGCTTTCTTCGGAAATTATAGTGAAGCAAAAGGTTGGGCAGCATCCCCATATAAATGTAACGGACAATGACGATATGGAACAGTGGGATGCGGTAATTATGGGAAACGATGAACTATTAGAGAAATATATGTCAGGGAAACCGTTTAAAATGTCAGAACTGGAACAGGAAGAAAACAGGAGATTCCAAAACGGAACGTTATTTCCCGTTTATCACGGAAGTGCTAAAAACAATCTGGGGATTCGGCAGCTTATAGAAGTGATTGCCAGTAAGTTTTATTCATCAACGCCTGAAGGTCAATCTGAACTATGCGGGCAGGTTTTTAAGATTGAATATTCAGAGAAAAGGCGGCGTTTTGTTTATGTGCGTATATATAGCGGAACATTGCATTTGAGGGATGTTATTAAAATATCTGAAAAAGAGAAAATAAAAATCACAGAGATGTGTGTTCCGACAAACGGTGAATTATATTCATCCGATACAGCCTGCTCTGGTGATATTGTAATTTTACCAAATGATGTTTTGCAGCTAAACAGTATTTTGGGGAACGAAATGCTGTTGCCGCAGAGAAAATTTATTGAAAATCCTCTCCCTATGCTCCAAACAACGATTGCAGTAAAGAAATCTGAACAGCGGGAAATATTGCTTGGGGCACTTACAGAAATTTCAGATGGCGACCCTCTTTTAAAATATTATGTGGATACTACAACGCATGAGATTATACTTTCTTTTTTGGGGAATGTGCAGATGGAAGTCATTTGTGCCATCCTTGAGGAAAAATACCATGTGGAGGCAGAAATAAAAGAGCCTACTGTTATATATATGGAAAGACCGCTTAGAAAAGCAGAATATACCATCCACATAGAAGTCCCGCCAAATCCTTTCTGGGCTTCTGTCGGGTTGTCCATAGAGCCGCTCCCTATTGGAAGCGGAGTGCAGTATGAAAGCAGAGTTTCACTTGGATATTTAAATCAATCGTTCCAAAATGCGGTTATGGAGGGGGTTCTTTATGGCTGCGAGCAGGGGCTGTATGGATGGAAAGTGACAGACTGTAAAATCTGTTTTGAATATGGATTGTATTATAGTCCTGTAAGTACCCCCGCAGACTTTCGGCTGCTTTCCCCTATCGTATTGGAGCAGGCTTTAAAAAAAGCAGGGACAGAACTATTAGAGCCATATCTCCACTTTGAAATTTATGCACCGCAGGAATATCTCTCACGGGCGTATCATGATGCCCCAAGGTATTGTGCAGATATTGTAAGTACTCAGGTAAAGAATGACGAGGTCATTCTGAAAGGAGAAATCCCTGCCAGATGTATTCAAGAATACAGGAACGATTTAACTTATTTCACAAATGGGCAGGGAGTCTGCTTGACAGAGTTAAAAGGATACCAGCCAGCTATTGGTAAATTTATTTGCCAACCCCGCCGCCCGAATAGCCGTATAGATAAGGTTCGGCATATGTTCCACAAGTTAGCTTAACAGCTTGCAAAAGTCATATAAAATGAGATTTGAAAGGATTAGAGACTAATTATGATGAAATGCGAATGGATATTGTGTCCTGTTTGTGGGAGCAAAACCCGTAATAAAATTAGGAAGGACACTGTTTTGGAGAATTATCCCCTTTATTGTCCAAAATGCAGACAAGAAAGCTTGATTAAAGTTGACAACTTGAAGATAACTGTCATCAAAGAGCCAGACGCTTAAGACGCAGAGCCGATGAAATTGTGGAACAATTCACGAATCATCGGCTCTTTTTGTTTCGTATTTGAAAGAACAAACTCACCAAATAAAAAAAACGATATTCGGGTGGGTTATTTTGTTATACCCTAAATTACCCTCTGAATTTGTTTTTAAATTTGGAGGGATTTTTTTATGTTCTTTTTTCGGGCGGTTATACATTCAATTCATTTAAAATCAATAGATAACAGGAATATTTTATTTACTTGACTTTCATCTTGTAATACCATATAATACGAAGTATTACAAAGATATGGAGAATAATCATGAATACAATTTCTTTCAGAACGGAAGAAAGCACCAAGCAAAAATTAGACATGCTCGCTGCTCAACAAAATCGTGACCGAAGTTTTATCATCAATCAGGCAATCGATCAGTTTCTATCGTTACATGAATGGCAAATGGCTCATATTGAAGAAGGCGTTAATCAGTCAAATAATAATGAATTTGCTGATGAAATGGAAGTTAAAGCAATCTTCAATAAATGGAAAAGATAATGCTTACCGTAAAATATACTAAACTAGCCATACAAGATTTAAATGACAGCTATGATTACATTTACAAAGACAATCCTTATGCGGCACGGTCGATAATTGAGAAAATTGAATTAACCATTTCTAAGATTGCAGAATATCCTACAATCGGACACAAAGGACGTGTTGCAGAAACATTTGAGTTTGTTGTTCTTGACACGCCTTTTATTATTGTCTATATGTTTGATAGAGAAAATTTGAAAATTGTATCAATCCTCCATTCATCAAGACGGTATCCCTAATTGAAAATTTAGCTCGGAAACCGTGAGTTAAGCATCACCAATACAAAAAAACCTCCCTTGTGGAGGTTTTTTTGTATTGGTAAAGAGCCTAAGAGAGATTTGAACGAGTAGAGTTCGGAGCGGGTAGTTGGGGAGCGCGATTAAAAGAAGCGCGAGCCGTACGTCGCGAAAGGGGCCCGCGGCGGGAGCCGTGGGAATTTACAATCTCGTTGGGATCACCACTTCAAACGGCAGGTATAAAAACTGCCGTTTTTCTTTTTATAAATCAAGCACTTAACCGAGTTCGAATGTTCGTTTTTTGAACAGAGCGTTTTGGGAGAATTTTACGAACTCGTTTGATGATAATCCTTTATTTTTTTTCAATGGCTTGAGTAAGTTTGAATCTCGTTAGGTCTCGGGATTGTCTTTTTTGTTATGAGTCAGATTTGAAAATTTAAAACAATTATCCTTTATAAATAATATGTAGTAAAGAATAAAATGTCAGCAAAATTAAAAATGTAACCAGAATTATTTTTAATCTTGTCCAAAATTTTATTTTTAGAAAAACTTTTTCTTTTTGATAGGGAAAAAACGAGATAATAAGTCCACCTAAGGCTGAGAAAACAAATATAGAAACAGATGCCGAGGTACACCATAAAACAAAGCTCTTAAGAAAAAAATCTTTTGCTACAGCTGCAATCAAAGCTAAAAAAGAAAAAGGAAAAACTAAAAAAAATAAAGAAAAAAACAAGTTACTCTGAACTATGTTTAACACATATTCTTTTCCCTCCCTCCTATATAAAAGAAAAAGAATTAAGAACACTATGCATGCCGAAATAAGAGAAAAAAGATTAATTTTTACTTCCATACAATATAGCCAGATAAAATTTATTATTGTAAGAAAAAATAAATAAATTCTTGTCCCATATACGGAAGTTGTCATTTTCTGTTTGGTTTCTTTATTCATTGAATTGTATTTGCAATTTTTTTACGCATTAATAGTATTTTATAAGATTATTTGTTAATATTATGTAAAGTTTAACTTGTAAACAGTGAGTTAAGCATCACCAGTTAATAAAAAAACACCCTTGAGAAAAGGGTGTTTTTCGCATTTCATCGATGACCGTATAATTATTGAAACTACGGAATAGCCCCAATTTTATTACTAATAATATCATCACCACATAACAATAAACCTTTGTTCTTTAAGCTAGGACTTACATATGATTTTCAATTTGATTGACTCTTTACAACTAAATACCTACCTTAGATAAAAGAACTACCTATTTTAAAATGAACGAAAGAAGCTAATGATTAATCAAGAGGCAAAAGTAGAAAAATCAGCAGGATTGAATGAAAGTGAAAAAAGGTTAGTAAAACTGGGTAAAAAAGTTTTTCTTGAATTGTGGAGTTATCCGAATGTTTACTATAAACCTGGAAAAGAGCTGACTGACCTTCTAGTTGTTTGCGATAATCACGTATTGATATTCTCAGATAAGAAAATAAAATTTAATATGAATATTGATGTATCTGTTGCTTGGAAACGTTGGCATAATAAGGCTGTAATAGAATCAATACAACAATTAAGAAAAGCAGAACAAAAAATTAAAATGTTTCCAGAGAAAATTTTTCTGGATCCACAATGTAAACAGAAATTACATGTTCCTTTACCACAAGCTAAAGATATGAAAATTCACTTAATTTGCGTTGCAAATGGGGCTAAAGAGGCATGTAAAAAGCGATTTGGAGTAAATTGCACAGGCAGTCTAATGTTTACAACAGACTTAGAGAAAATGAAAAAAAGCAAAGAGTATTATAAAAAGTTGCATGAGGAAACGGAAAATAAAGTTGTTACGACAGAAAATCAATTAGCTAATGGAGAGTTTTATATTACTGATTACGATAATACAAAAACCTTTATTCATGTTTTTGATGACTTCTCATTTCCTTTTGTTTTAAATGAGTTAGATACTCTTAGAGATTTTGTTAATTATTTGGAAGAGAAAGAAATATTTATTAGAAAAGCAAAAGGAGTAAGCTATACTGGTGAAGAAGATTTGCTATACCACTATATTAGAAATTATGACGAGAGAAGACGACGTCATACTTTTGTTAATGCACCGGATAGAAAAATAAAAGAAACATTCTGCACTTTTTTCGAAGAAGATTGGAATAATTTATGGAGCAATCCCCAGTATCTTTCTAAAAAAAATGCAGATAGAATTAGTTATGTTTGGGACAGCTTAATACAAAGAACAGGTTTCGGTATACTTAGTGGAGAGACTAAATCTGAACATCCCAAAGGAAATCCACATGAGGGTGCTTTGCGATACATGGCACTTGAAGATCGAACAAGTAGAAGATTGTTATGTGAAAGATTAAAGCAAGCTTACGATAGCTATCCTATAGATATTGTCCCTAAAGATGTAGATTTACCTTATGTTAGCTTATATTATGACTATACAAATAGAGAACAGGTATATTTCTTTTTACAGCTAAAACAATTATCTACAGACTCTTATGCGACTTATAGAAAAAAACGAAGAGATTTGATTGAAGCCTACGGAATGTGTTTAAAAGCTAAGTTTGTAGATGAACTACCCCAACATCCTTTAAAAAGAATTATAGCAATCGGAATAGAACCAGTAAAATATTCAAAGACAACCTCCGAAGACATTGCTTTTATTGATTGTTCGCAATGGACAGATGAACAACAACAACGATTTAGAGAGCTACGTAATATAATGAAAATATGGAGGACGCCCTTAGATAAAGCAACTAAATTTCAGGCAAAAGAATATCCAGATGTGGTTTCTAAAAAAGTTGGAAGAAATGACCCTTGCCCCTGCCAAAGCGGTAAGAAATATAAAAAATGTTGTGGAAGGTAAAAAGGAATTAAAACGTGTGAATCATTATTTATATTCCTACAAACTCTTCTATATGAATTTTCAATATCTTGAATAAGTAAAACTTTAAAATTAATATTCTTGATTATTTTGTAAAAAAGCTTTGGCTAATCGGTAAGTTTCCATCAAGGTTTGATAATATTCTTTGGTTAGCCAAAGCTTGCAATTCGTCGCGGAACTGTTACCAATAAAAACTCCTCCCCTGAGGAAGGAGTTTTTGTACTGGCAATTTAGCTGGATTTGAACCTATAAAAATGGGTTTGACAAGTCTGAGAAGCGGTCGGAAGAACGCCGGCGAACGATAGCGCAGTAGAACAAAGCATTGCGAAGCAATGTAGCGGACAGTCTCGCTGGGATTTCAATAAAAAAAACCTCTCTCCGTTAAAGTAAGGAGAGAGGTTTAATTCATCTAAAATTATCGTTGTTTTTCCGGTAACGATAACTTTCTTTCAATGTATTTAGCAGAGCACATGCGACCGCAAAATACAATATACCCGTAAACAAGTATCGGAGACCGGAGTTTTTAAAGCCAATATAAAACTCATAAACGCTGTCTGTTTTAAATGCCAAAATGATTGCTAAGGCAATTACGGGCAAAGCCATAAGCCCCTTGCGCAAAGAGCGTAATCCGTTTTTAATGCTTCCGTTTTCCCATTCGTCACATATTTGAGAACGATAACCAGCATCAAATATTGATGAGCAATAACAAATTAATGCCAGTATAATGAAAAAGCATTCCCAACAGATGAAAATCGACAGAAGAACAAACAAATATGCCGCGATATCGATCCTTCGAAAAAGTTCTTCTCGTTTTTTAACCGCTTTAAAATAAGGAGTGAGGTCTTTTCTTGTTTCCATACCTAAACATAACGGCTACCTTTTTAGCCGGGTCTTAATTAATAATATTATTTTGCAAAGAGAGATAGCAGCTTGTAAATAAAAGTCAAATATTTTTTTCCTAAACTGTTTTTATGCCCTTTCCGGCTGATAGACTTTTTTGCCGGCGGTAACATAGCCGCGCAAAACTTCTTCGCCGGCCTCGCTTTCAATATTTCCGTAAACGGCAATTCCGCGTTTTTTGAATTCGTCGAACCAGTTCGGCTTAAATCCTTCGTCAAATCCGGTAATTTCTTCAACCCTTTGGGATGGCACCCCAAAATAAACGGCTTTTATGCCGGACCACATGATGCCTCCCAAGCACATCATGCAGGGTTCGGCGGTAACATATAAACTCAGATTGGCAGAAGAAAGGTCAAAAGTGTTCAGGGCTTTTTCGGCGGCCCTGATGGCGTTCATTTCCGCATGGTTGTTGCTGCAGCCTTCGGTAACAACGCTGTTTGCCGTTTTGGCAATCAGTTTTCCCTCTGCGTTATAAACGGCGGCCAAAAACGGACCGGCTCCTTCGGCAATAAGGCTTTTCAGTTCGTTTTGCAGCTCCAGGATGATTTTTTTTGCCCGTTCAAGCTTGACCGGGTTGATTTTTTCGTTGGATACGATGTTTTTGTCCGTATTGTCTTTTGTCATTAAAGCTCCCGAATAACAATATCTGTAAATTATGCGTTTTGTTTACAATAAGACGCTCTGATTTATTTTGCAATATTTTTAAGCGGTTGAAAAAATTTCTGAAAAAATGACAAAATTGTTGAAGTGAAAAATTAATGTATTATAATTAAAAACAATTTTACTTTTCCAGAGCAGAAAATATGCAGAAACTAAGCAGAATCAAAAGCCCGGTGCTGAAACGGGCCATCATCGGTTTGGGACTGATAACGGCTTTCGGCGCCGGTTATCAGCTGAATGAGGCAAAATGGCGGCAGCTGGCCAAAGAACCGGAGAAAAAGGTCGGAGAACTTCCTCCGGTTGGTTTCCGAATGGATGAATATACGCCGGAAGGCGTTAAAATTGCCGATCTGGCTACAATAGACGCTCTGCCCTTTCGCAACCCGGATTCAACAAAATTTGCCGTGTTCCGGCTGGACAGTCTGACCGCCGATTCGTTGCAAAACGTTACCGGCCTTAAAGACGAAAAAGGCAGGCCTTTGGCCGATGCGCTGAGTTTCGGCGCAATTGAAAAGCGCAAAAGCCGGCTGGTAGAGGAATTGGATACGATTTACAGCGAAGATTTTCTGAAGACAGGAAGAGAATATTATAAGCTGGTTTGCCTGGAAGTCTACAAATGCTGTCGTTACGGCGAAAATCGGGATTTGTGGGCAAAAAGCGATGATGAACTGCGCCGGGAAGTAAATTTCGGGCAAAGCCTGATGAAAGTTAAAATGGGCGTGCTGAAAAAAATGCAGCGGCGTTCGGCCTATCCGTTGAAAGAGTTTGAGCGCGATTTTCGCCGTACGCGAATGGCACAGTCGTTGCTGCAGGAGCGGCGGATGCGGCGCGAAAACAATAATGCCGTTGCCTGTTTGGCCGCGGCGTCGGAAAGGGAACAGCGTGCCGCTTTCGAAACGCGCAAGGATTCTCTGCGCCGGTCGTTGTATGAAAAGGCTGCGGCAGAACGCCGTGCCGGTTTCGACAGCCTGCTGCGTCCGTTTAAATATATGCCGCAGACGCTTTGGAACGGTGCCGCCCGGTAAACAGTCTCTGTTTTTAAATCGGATAATATGTAAAATAAAGACTGAAGCCCATGAGCAAGCCAAGTGGCAGCACAACTTTTTCAAACGGAAAATGAGCGTGACCGCCGTTTCTCGCTTTTATCTGCCGATAAAATTTCTGCGAGAGAATATAGACAATCATACCAAGCAGCGCGCTGAACAGCATCGGATCCAGGTAGAAAATATGCCAAATGACTTTGGGCGAATAAACGATTTCGTGAAGATAAACAAAACCGAACATACTGACAGAAATGAAAATCAGCCAAAAGTTACGCCCTGCAAAATGCCAGTTCTTTTTATCAAAGAAAACAATTGTCCAATAACCGAGCAGCGTAAGCAGAGCGCCGGCCCATAAGCCGACAATTGCGTCTTCCACACCTAAATTGCGGGCAATTTCCAACGATGCGCCAATGGCAATCGTACACACGGCACAAGCGGGATTGGCCGAAGCTTGTCCGGGAACCGTAGATAAAACAGCCGCCAAAGCAAAAAACTTTATCATTATAACCTCTATATATATTAAAAACTATATATAGTATAATTGATATATATAAATATTGTCAATAGTTTTGTTTTGTTGAAAAGCTAGTCCAGTTCAATCCGCGAATTCTGGTGCCAGTTTATAAACTGCATCAGCTTCTTCTTGCTGAAAGTCAGAAACTTTGCCGACAGCTGATATCCGGTCAGATATGCTCGGGCAAAGGCAAATTTTTCCTGCCGGGTATGCGCGGCCAAATGTTTGACGTCGGGCAGGGGAATAGTTTCGTTTCGGTTTTGCGCGAGGGAGTTCAAAACGGCGTTTTTCAGAATATTGTTGGCAAAATGCTGCATTTTGAGAGCGCCGCGGCTCATGTTGCTTTTGGGCGCAAAGCCCAGAAAAGAATGTTCGTCGGCCGTGTCGTTTTCTTCCGGTTCCCGGCTGTCGTCCGTCTTGTTCTTATGCGACAGTTTATCCCAGAATTCCTCAACGGGAACCAGGCTGTATACTTTTGGCGGATTTCCTTCAATGCCGCTTTTGTCAATCTTGGCGCACATAAAAACGTTTCCTTCTCTTGAAGGCAGCCGGCAAAGCCCAAAGTCGGGTTTGGTCATCTGCAAAAATTCCTTAAAGGCGGTTTGCAGCTGATTATGATCGTCGGCTGCCGATTCAATCGAAACAAAACTGGATGCCGATGCCGTATAGGGACAGTCCGGCGCATAATTCAGAACCATCAGCCGGCTCAAAACAAGTTTTTGTTCCGCAGTGCTGTATCCGAGGCTTTTCATTTTTTCGGAAGTCATTTTTTCCAGTTCGCGTGCTACATACGCGCCGTGACAGTGTGTAACGAAATTGGCTTTGCGGACATAACGGGCGGCCGTTTCCGCCGGCAGTCGTTTTTTGCCGTTTTCGGTCGAAATTCGCGGCAGCAGGGTTTGTTCGAAAATATCCCGGATATAGGCCGGATTCAGAGTCTCCTCTTTTTCCTGCGCCGACAGTCCGGCAACAACTTCGTCGGGAGACTGCTCCAGCGCGCTGTAATACAGACAGCGGCGGGCAAGCCTGTCATGATGAAAATCGCCGAAATTGCAAACGGCCACACAGACGCGAACCGGTTTTCCTTTCAGTTCCGGAACGTTTTTAACAAACGTGTCGGTTTGTTTGAGATAACCGTTATACGCGCGGATATGGTCGCCTTTGCCGCCCGAGCCGCCGATGACGCAAACCAGCGTTTCGTCAGGTCGAACCGTCTCCGCCGGCTTAATCCGATACGGGGAATCCGCCGATGTTTCCGTCCGTTCGGCCAAAAATGCAAAACTGATGCCGCGGCGCTCGGCTTTAAAAGCGGCCGTAATTTCTTTGATATTCATCTTAAAAACCTTAACTTAAACAATATGGACAAAATAACCTGTTTTGTTTAATTTGTCAATATTATGTGCCGGTTGCAATTTTCTGTGTGGTAATAATATTGATTCCTGCGGCGGCCTGTGGTATATTTGTCAGGTAAAATTATAAAAAAGATATAGATATGAAAAATTTGGTAGAAATCGTCGATCCGCATTTTGTCGTGGATTTGATGTATGCCGGAACGGTGCATAACATGACCGGCTGTCCGGTTTATGAAGAAATCGGCATGGGCAATCACGCTTATGTTCATCGGGATTTGTGGGCTGCTTTGCAAAAGCTGATACCTTATCTGGAAGAAACCGGCCGCAGGCTTAAAATTTATGAAGCCTTCCGCCCGGTTAAAGCCCATAAATGTTTGTTTGCCGTCATTCCGCAGGACGGTTTCTTCATTCCCGAAGCCGAACGCTCGCCGCATTGCCGCGCGACGGCCGTCGATGTGGCGTTGCTTGAAGCCGACGGAAGCGAACTGGTTTATCCGACGCAGGTTGATGCCTATAATCCGTACTATGCCGCCGAAGTTCAGGCCGGCAGGTTGGACGGCTTTTTCGAATATTTGAAAAAAGCTGCGCTGACCTATGAGGACGAAACCATCCCGGAAGCCATCCGCAACCGCGATGAACTGCGTGCCCTGATGGAAGACATCGGTCTGGTGCCGGTGCCCCGGTTGCACGAATGGTGGCATTATGAGCTTCCCGATGGTCGGACGGACAAATATCCGGTTATTGACCTCTGAAAAACAGAAAAGGCGTTTTCCTTAAGGAAAGCGCCTTTTCGTATTTTATCCGCTCCCGAAATTCTCACCGTGGTTCATCGTCATTTTTTTGATTATACATGGTTTTGGCCGCTTCGTGAATACGTTGCTTAAGACGTATAGCCAGATTCCGGTTGTTTATGCGGTAATAGTCTTTTGCCAACTCAAGCGTTTCCGTCCGGGTCATCGGGTCTTCTGCTGCTGCGAACGAATTCGGAATGATGAAAAAGGGGAAGTCCCAAAAAAACACCGCGCTTCAGATTGAAGCGGCGGTGGCCGGGCTATGTAACAGAAGTTATACCAACGAATAACCGCCCGCAGACATAAAAGCCTGCGGACTTGCACCGGCCCCCGCCATAAGAACTTATATAGCAGATAAAACCGATTAAACCGCTTTTCAATTATCAAAAGCGGTGTCAGTATCATAATTTGGCGGTACTGACACCGCCCGTTGGTATTAGGAATTCTGTTACAATTCCCGAACCACATGGGTTCTTAATCCAAAATAATATGCAAGGCCAAACTGCAGAGACTCTTACCTCTCCGCCTTGCAAACTTATATTAGCAGTGATTATTTAAAATGCAATTAAAATTAAAGCTCCCGTCATCCCCACGCTGCGGTGCAGTCCTGTCGATGAGCGGTCGAGCGACAGCGAAAACCGCAAGACTTACCGGACAAACTCGGGAAGCATAACTTGACTATCCCCTCCTTGTCATTGCTTTCCCCTCTTTCTGTCATTGCGGAACTCCTTTTCCTCTCCGTCATTGTCTCTCCCTCTTTCTGTCATTGCCTCTCCCTCTTTTTGTCATTGCCGGGCTTGACCCGGCAATCCAAGAAATCCCCAGGTCGCGCTACGCTTGCCGGGGAATGACAAAGAAGGAAAACGCGGGAATGACAGGAAAAAACCGACAATGACAAAAGAAGAACAAGCAAGTATGGCAACGGCCTGAAAATTAAAACAAGCCTGAAATGACTCCGTTTTCGTCAACGTCAATCCGTTCCGCGGCCGGATGTTGAGGCAGTCCGGGCATGGTCAGGATATTGCCGGCCAGAGCGACCACAAATCCGGCGCCGGCCGAGAGCCTGACGTCATTGACCGTAAAATTGTAGCCCTGCGGCGCGCCTTTACGTTTCGGGTCGTCGGAAATCGAGTTCTGCGTTTTGGCAATGCAGACCGGAAGTTTTCCGTAACCCTGGCTTTCAAACTCGGCCAGTTTGCTTACGGCTTTGTCCGAGAAGGTAACCCCGCCGGCTCGGTAAATTTCTTTGGCAATCAGGCTGATTTTTTCCTTCAGCGGCAGATTATCGTCATAAAGCGGACCAAAACCGTTCGGTTCCTCAACCGCGCGGCAGACTTCAAAAGCCAGTGCCAAAGCGCCTTTACCGCCGTTTTCCCAGCAGGTTGCCGTTACGGCCGTTACGCCGGCTTCCGCGCACAGTTCCTGCAACAGGGTTATTTCCGCGGTGCTGTCGGTAGCAAAACGGTTGATTGCCGCCACGGCCGGCACGCCGAATTTGGCAAGGTTTTCCAAATGAATTTTCAGATTGGCAAATCCTTTGCGGAGCGCTTCGGCATTTTCTTCGCCGAGTTTGTCCTTGTCAACGCCGCCGTGCATTTTCAAAGCTCTCACCGTAGCGACGAGAACGACGGCAGCCGGTTCCAGCCCGCCTGCGCGGCATTTGATGTCAAAGAATTTTTCCGCGCCCAAATCGGCGCCGAACCCTGCTTCGGTTACGACATAATCGGCCAGCCGCAGCGCTGTTTTGGTCGCAATCAGACTGTTGCAGCCGTGGGCGATGTTGGCAAAGGGGCCGCCGTGTACCAGCGCCGGCGTTTTGGCAAGCGTCTGCACCAGATTGGGACGAATGGCATCCTTGAGCAGTGCGGCCATGGCCCCGACCGCCTTTATTTCGCCCGCCGTGACATATTTGCCGTCGTAGGTTTTGCCGATAATAATGGCGGACAGCCGTTTTTTCAGGTCGTTTATGTCTTCGGCCAGACACAAAATCGCCATAATTTCGCTGGCAACGCTGATATCAAAGCCGTCGCGGCGGGGCAGGCCGTCGGTGCTGCCGCCCATGGCGATTTCAATGTTGCGGAGCGCCCGGTCGTTCAGGTCCAGACAACGGCGCCAGCAAATGCTCTGCGGGTTGATGTGTAATTCGTTGCCCTGTTTGATATGATTGTCTATCATGGCTGCCAGCAGGTTGTTGGCGGCGGTAATGGCGTGAATGTCGCCGGTAAAGTGCAGGTTAATGTCTTCCATCGGCACAATCTGCGAATAGCCGCCGCCGGTCGCGCCGCCTTTCAGTCCGAAGCAGGGGCCGAGAGAAGGCTCGCGCAGCGCCAGCATGACTTTTTTGCGGCTGAGCTGCAAAGCGTCGGCCAGACCGATGGATATTGTCGATTTTCCCTCGCCGGCCGGGGTCGGAGTAATCGCCGTGACCAGAATGAGTTTTCCTTTCAGCGGTTCGGCGGCCAGTTCGCGCAGCTTTCCAAAGCCGATTTTGGCCTTGTACCGGCCGTAAAGTTCCAGGTCTTCTTCGCAAAGTCCGGCCTTTTCGGCAATGTGTCCAATCGGTTCCGGCTGGTTTTGCTGAGAAATTTCAATGTCTGACAACATACACACCTCCTGCGCTGATTGTTAAAAAAATCACTCTGCCATTATTTCTGATTTCCCGCAAAAAGCAACTCCCGCCCGGAAAATATCCCCCAGGGTTTTTTCTTGATGTTTGCAAAAATAGTGCTAGTCTGAACAAAAATCGAAGGAAATGAAATGCACGATATTTGGAACCCCTGGCACGGTTGCATCAAAAAAAGCGAAGGCTGCCGCAACTGCTATATGTATTTTCTCGACCGGCAGCGTGGCGGCGACGGCGGCCGGATTTACAAAGTCAGAAACAATTTTGACTATCCGCTGCAAAAGGACAGGGACGGGCGTTACAAAGTGAAAAGCGGCGAACAGTTACGCGTCTGCATGACGTCGGACTTTTTTTTGGCCGAAGCCGACGGCTGGCGCCCGGAAGCCTGGCGGATAATCAAACAGCGTCCGGACGTCGTCTTTTTTCTGCTGACCAAACGTCCGGAGCGGGTAAGGTCATGTCTGCCGCCGGATTGGAATGACGGCTGGGAAAATGTTTTTTTCAACGTTACCTGTGAAAATCAGGAAATGGCGGACGAACGTATCCCTCTGTTGCTGGAACTTCCGTTTAAGCATAAGGGAATTATGGCCGCTCCGTTCATCGGCGAAGTAAGCATTGCCGGATATCTGGCTTCCGAGCAGATTGAGCAGGTTATTGCCGGCGGCGAAAATTATGACGGTTCGCGCCCCTGCCTGTTTGACTGGGTAAAAAAACTGCATGCCGAATGTGTAGCCGCCGACGTGACTTTTTGCTTTATTGAAACCGGAACGCGCTTTGTCAAGGACGGCAAGACCTATCACCTGCCGGACAAGCGTCTGCAAAGCGAAATGGCTTTCAGGTCGGGCATGTTTCATCGGGGAAAGCCGCAGGATTTCAGGCTTGTCGTGCCGCAGCCGTCATTTTTTGAAGGCGAAACCGGTTACAAAAAATTCTTTCGCGAACGTTGTCAAACCTGTGGCAGCCGCATGATTTGCAATGGCTGTTCAAACTGCGGCCAATGCGCAAAAGAAAACCCCTCTGCATTCTGAATGCAAAGGGGCTTCTTTAAGGAAGAGCTTTATTTTAGCTCCAGAGCCTCTCTCGGCGTGGCGAAACTGCCGTTTTCCAGAATTTGCCCGATTTCTTCGTTCCAGACAAATCCGCCGTTTTTGTCGTACATTTTCTGTACCGGAACGGCTTTGTACGAAAACATCGGCATGTCAATCAGTTCGTCAATGTCGATTTTTTCGGTCCATAAGGCGCGCAGCATAAAGAAATATTGCTTCGGCTCGTCTTTGGTTTTCCTTATTTCACCGTCGGCTTTTTGCAGAAGCAGCCAGTTTGTGGCTTCCGCGAAGTTTCCTTCATTGACCCTCTTGAGGAAGGTTGAACGGACAAAACCATACTTGCCCATGCGCATTGCCGTCAGGGTAATGACCGCCATCTGCTGTTCGCTGAGCTCCAACGCCGGGTTCAGGTTTTCGACAACAAGCGGCTTCCAGTCTTCGGCCACGATTTTTACGGATTCGTCGTAAGTCAAACCCTTGAAATCATATTCGCTGACCGGTTTGTCGTTGATGAACTTGAAACCGACCAACGCGCGCGGACAGCCTGAAAGGACTTCTTTCTGAACACCGTCCAGATATGCTCTGGCGATGATGACTTTGTCAAAAGACTTGTCATAAACCGCGGCCTGTACGTTTTCAACGGCAGCTGATTTCTTGTCGTCGCCGCTGCAGCTTTTCCAGCAGAGGACAATGCCGAGCACCAGCGCCAAAAGGAGCAGCCACGGCCACAGGTTTCTTTTGCCTTCATGCTGCGGACGGTTCATCTTCGGTCTGCGTTTGAACAGATTGCGGAACAATCCGTACATCCAAGCCCAGACCAGTCCGACGATACCCAGCAGACTGAGCAGCAGCCACCACCAGTTGTCGCCAATCCAGACAAAAGCCGGCGTCAGCTGAACAAAGCACCAGATAAGCCCTTTGACGATCCAATAGAGGATTGCAAGAGCCACGGCAGCCAGCGCAGCCAGAATAAGAACCCGGAGAACGTTCAGGAGGTTATAACGTATAACCAGTTGACCCTGATACCACTTGCCATTGAGGCTTTTTAATTCAAAAGTTTTCATTTTTTTTGTATTTATTGTTAAACTTAAGTGATTTCCATAGGAAAGTTTATTATTCGAACAGATTTCACCGGCAGATTTAACGCGGAAATGAAAGCTTTTTTTTCAAATAATAAACAACGACCTAATATTACAATATTAAACGTATCATATTTTTGACAAAAAGACAACCGGTTATTGTCATTAAAATTGATTTTTGTCCAAACTGGCCGGCGGTATGAAAAAAATCCCGGATTTTTCCGGGATTTTGCGGTCGCTTGGTTTCTTTATCTGACGATTTCCTGACACATTGGATAGTTGCGCCCTTTAATGGTCAGATAGGTACCGTTGCCGTTCTGCATAAAAGTCATGCCGGTTGCAGTGTTTTCATATCTCCGTCCGTCGGCAGCGGCCACCCGCACCAAAACATAGTTGATGCCGTCGACGCGGGCAATCATTGAGTCGTCGTCCAGAAAATCGGCCGAAATAATCTGTTCGCCGCATTTGTATTCTATTTTTTTCTCTATCTCCACTTCCGGCGCACCGGCGCAGGCGGCCAGCAGCGGCAACAGGAGAAGCAGATATTTTTTCATCATTTTTCCTTTCGCTGATTGGTTGGGGTTTTTTTTAGATGTAATCTCCGAAAAAGCAAAATCAATTTGCCGGCGCAAAATATCTGAAAATTTTTTTGCCCGGCTCTTGATTTGCAAAATTCCGCACCCTAACTGGAAATTAGGACGTGATAGTTTTTTAAGGAGGAAAAAATGTCTGATTCACTGATTACACGCAAAGAACACAGCCATAATACGCCTCTGCATTATGGTTATCGCAAAGATTTTAACGATTTGCTCAACAGCTTTTTCAACGGTTGGCTCGAGCTTCCGACCGAAAGCGCCGCGTTCAAGAATATGGAACCCAAAATTGAGGTTGCGGAAAACGAAAATGACGTAACCGTCTGTGCCGAGCTTCCGGGAATTTCGGAAAAAGATGTTGACCTGGAAATCTCTTCCGATGGTTATTTGACTTTGTCAGGTGAAAAACGCCAAGAGAAAAAAGAACATTCCAAAGGCAGCTATTTTTCAGAGATATCTTACGGATCATTCAAAAGAACCATCCCTCTGCCCTGGGATTTGAAGTTTGATGATGCTAAAGCCGACTTTGAAAATGGTGTTTTGAAAGTCTTTATTCCGAAATCTCAGGAAGAAAAAGGCCGCAAGAAAAAAATTGCCATTAACCGTAAATAATTTGAAAACGTAAAAAGACAGCGCTCCTTTCGGGGCGCTGTCTTGTTTTGGGAAAAAATTTTTTTATTTTCCGGCATGCCGGGCCGCAGCCTCGACAAAACGTTGGAAAATTTTCTTGCATCTGGCATTTCCCTTATTTGCCAGATTTTCCGGATGAAATTGCACGCCGAGTACAAATTCGCACCAGGGGTCAATCATCTCGATTGCCTCAACCACGCCGTCTTCCGACATTGCGGTAATTATCAGCTCGTCGCCCAGAATGTTCGGGTTTACCGCTTCGTTGTGACGCGAATTGACAACCAGTTCTTTAGGGCCGACAATATCCGCCAGCAGAGAACCTGCCTGAATGCGGATGGAATGAGCCTCGTCAATGCCGCAGCAGCTGTGTCCGTCAACTTTTTGTATCAGCAGCGAACTGAAGCTGACAGCCAGAAGCTGAATTCCGGCACATATCCCGAGCAGAGGCAGCCTGAATTCCTGGGCATAGCGTATCATTTCCTGATATGCCTTTGTCCGGTCGTTGACGCTGTCGTCGCCCTCAAACTTGCCGTACCAGCAGTCAGGGGTTCTAAATGCGCCGCCGGGAAGCAGAACCGCATCCGGTTTCAACACTGACAGCTTGTCATATACCTTGTCAAAGCCGAACTGCACAGGCAAACCGCCGGCTTCTTCAATGGCCTGACAATAGCTGTCGTTGGTTTCATACATTCCGTTTTCTGTGCCTAACAAAAGAGCCACAACGGGTTTTTCGTCTCTCGTAATCAGGGTGTTCTCCCAAAAAATGAGTGCCATAATCTTAGGGTTTTAAATTAATAATAAAGTTATTTTTCACCTGTAACTATACCCTATTATCAGGCTTATGGCAAGACTGATTTACTGTTTAAGTCAACTTTTGTCTAAAATTGCTGAGCCGGCATTGACAAAGGAGCTTTCCTCTTCGGAAAGCTCCCGGAGTTGTTTATTTGCCGTTAAAAGCCGTTTTGTAAACTTTCCAAACCAGCTCTTTGGAGCAGGGACGGGGGTTGCCGCCGGTACAGACGTCGGCCATCGCCGCTTCGGACAGGGCTTCCAAATCTTCTTCTTTGACGCCGATTTCCCTTAAAGTCTGCGGAATGCCGACGTCTTTGGAAAGCTGTCTGACCGCGTCAATTGCGGCTTGACGATATTCCTCCTGCGACATGGCGTCAACGTTTCCTATTCCCATGGCGCGGGCGATTTCGCGGAATTTTTCTCCGGTATAAGGCGCATTAAATGCCATGACGTATGGCAGCAGCACCGCATTGGCAACACCGTGCGGCGTATCGTAAAAGGCCGAAAGCGGATGCGCCATGCCGTGAACGACTCCCAAGCCGACATTGGAAAAGGCCATGCCGGTCACATATTGCCCCAGAGCCATGCCTTCGCGGCCGTCAGGGTCGTTTTCAACCGCTTTGCGCAGGTTTTTGGCAATCAGCTCAATCGCTTTCAGGTTCAGGGTATCGGCCAGTTCCCAGGCTGCCTGTGTTGTATAGCCCTCAATCGCGTGCGTCAGGGCGTCCATTCCGGTTGCCGCGGTCAGTCCTTTCGGCATGCTGGACATCATGTCTGGGTCAACGATGGCTACGACCGGAATGTCATGCGGATCGACGCAGACGAATTTGCGGCGTTTCTTCTCGTCGGTAATAACGTAGTTGATGGTGGTTTCGGCCGCGGTTCCGGCAGTCGTCGCAACCGCAATGACCGGTACGCTCTTGTTTTTTGTCGGTGCCACGCCTTCCAGCGAAACAACGTCGGCAAATTCGGGGTTGTTGATGATAATGCCTATGCCTTTGGCCGTATCCTGCGGCGAACCGCCGCCGATGGCGATCATGTAGTCGGCGCCGGCTTTTCTGAAGGCTTCCACGCCGGCCTGAACCACTTCGACGCTCGGATTGGCCTTGACTTTGTCAAAAATCTCGTAAGCCATCTTGTTAGTGTCCAGAATGTCGGTCACTTTTTTAACCACCTGAAATTTTACCAGATCGGCGTCGGTAACAATCAGTGCTTTTTTGAAACCTCTGCTTTTGACTTCCGGCACAATCTCGTTGACGGCGCCGTGCCCGTGGTAGCTGGTTTCGTTTAAGATAAAACGCTTGGCCATAAAAACCTCCCTCAAACAATGGTTATGATTCGCCCTTGAATATAGCCGCAAAAGTTTAAAATTTTATAACACAAATATATTTGACAGATAGACAAAAATGCTTTAACCTGATTATCGAAAAAAATTGTATAATTAAATCCCTAAGTTTATGAAAACAAAATTGATTCCGGGAATTTTTATTCCTTACATTTTGGTTGACCTTTCGTCTTCCGAGTTTGATGCGATAGAAAATCATGTCGAGAATCTTCTTGCCAATAACAAACTGCGCCTGCAAAAGTTTTTGGAAAACTGCGGCGGCTATGTTCTGCAAGATGCCTGTATGGTTTGCGACGAAGTCGTTTATCTGGGTCTGTTCTTCAAACCGGAGCAGCCGCACCAGATGACCTACGGGCAGGTTTGGAATATCGTCAAAACCAATGCCGGCATTGATGCCCTGCGCGAAAAAGGCTACACCGTTCCGCTGAACAGTGTGGCATCGGCAGGTACGGGGCTTGTTACCAAGTCGCTTGTTGCCTGCGGCGGAAAATTTACCGTCAATCAGGCGGCCGAAATTATCCGGCGCTTCCATTCGCAATGCGGACTGCCGGCGGATTTGGTTCTCACTTGGAACGGCGACGGCTATGAACTGCATGGAACCTCGCCTCTGCAGGACGAAGGAAATCCGGCACTTGCCTGGCAGAACTACATGAGTCGCGCTTTCAGAGCCGTTTTGCCGCAAGCAACGCCGATGTTCTATCAAACTTGGTCAACCAACGATGAACTGACCAAACGCCTTACCGGCAGGGGACGAACCGTTTCTGCCGAACGCGAGGCTGAATACGCCCGCTATTCCAAACGTAAGGACTAAAAAATTTGCAACGCCTCGCGCTTTAGTGCGCCGGGCGTTTGCTTTTTTTAATAAACCGGACTATATTAAGCCAAAGTGTGTGGGAGAGGGGTAGATTATGGAACTTGAACTCAAATTTATGGTCGAAAAAAGCTTTGAACCGCGGCTGCGGGCGCTGGGATACAAGGCCGGGCAATTCTGTCGCCAGCTGGATACCTACTATATTGTCGATGAAACGATTGGCGGTTTCCGTACCTGGCTGCGCATTCGCGAAGACACGGTCAACAAAAGCGCTTCGATAGGTCTCCGCCGCCTGGTTTCCGACAACGCGGCAGAAGAAACCGAAACCGTCTTTGCGCCGGAAGACGCCGGAAAAATGAAACAGGTTATGGCGGCTTGCGGCAAAAAGGAGAAATGCGTCGTGGACAAACAGCGCAAAGTCTTCACTCGCGGCGGTGTTACCGTTACGCTTGACGATGTCAGAAACCTCGGCCGTTTTGTCGAAATCGGCATAGAGGGCGAAGAAAACGAAGCGGACATTGCCCGCCTCAATGCCGTCGTTGCCGAAGCCGGGCTGGAACTGTCGCTGCGTATCGGCGCAGACTATCCCGAGCTGCTGATGAAACGCAAAAAAAGATAAAGAGCCTTGCCATAACCGTTTTATTGCAATATGATTTTGTGCAAAGGCAATCATGTTTAAGGAGAAGGAAATGAAAGCGATTTTTTATATCATTGTTTTGGCGGCACTCGGTTACGGCGGCTTGTACGTTTATGAAAACTATCTGGCCGAGTCCGTAAATCATACCATTGCCAATACGGCTGATTTTGCTACCGACGCCAAAGTAAAGAACTTTGATGCCAACAAAATGCAGTAATTGAAAAACCCCTCCGTCCGGAGGGGTTTTGTTTAGCTTTCAAAGCGGTCAAAAAGCTCTTTCAGTTCGTTGAGCTTTTGCTCTTTGTCTTCCTCCGAAGCAAACGATTGCGCCACGCAGGATTGCAGATGGGTTTTCAGAATGTTGCTTTCCACGGCGCGGATGGCCGAGCGGGCTGCGCGCAGCTGGATAAGAATATCCGGGCAGTAGCGCAGTTCTTCAATCATCTTCTTCACGCCCTCCAGTTGTCCGATGACTCTGTTCAGGCGCGGAATCTCCTGTTTGTGGCAGGGGTGCCGGTGTTTTTCGTTTTCCATCTCGGCCTCGCTGGTCTGGCTAGTCACACTTGTGGCAGCCGCAGTCTTTTTCGTTTTCCTTGCAGCCGCAGTCTTTGCCTTCGCCGCACTGGTGGGTTTCGTCACAGGTGCAGTTGTCGCCGCAGGTGCAGTTCGGGTTTTTGCATTTGGGGTTGTTACAGGCCATTTCAAATCTCCTTGTTAAAATTACATACCCTTATAGGGTATAAGAGGAATATATACCGGCAGGGGGTATAATGTCAACAGATATTTATATCTAAACAAAAAGATTGCATTAAATCTTTAATCGGGTATTTTAGCCGATAGGAGGTGCCATGCGGACTGACCGAAGTATCATCTATCATATTTATCCGCTGGGTTTCTGCGCTGTTGAGCCGCGCAACGGCTTTGCGTCCGAACCCGTAAACCGAATTTCCAAAATCAGCGGCTGGCTGCCGCATATTCAAAGCCTGGGTTGCGATACGCTTCTGCTGGGGCCGGTTTGGGAGTCTTCCGCACACGGATATGACACGGCCGATTTTTTGCGGCTGGATCGCCGACTTGGCTCAAATGACGATTTTCGCGCGGTTGCCGAGGCGGTTCATGCTGCCGGCATGAATTTGGTGCTGGACGGAGTGTTCAACCATGTCGGACGTGATTTCTGGGCGTTTCGCGACGTTGTCGAAAAACGTGAAAACTCGCCGTATAAAGACTGGTTTACCGTTAATTTCAGCTTAAACAACGGTTTCAATGACGGTCTGTGCTATCATGCCTGGGAAGGCTGTGAAGACCTGGTCACGCTCAATCTTGCCAATCCCGAAGTCCGCCGCTGTCTTCTGGATGCGGTCCGTTTCTGGATAGAAGCTTTCGGCATTGACGGCCTGCGCCTGGACGTTGCCTATTGCCTGAATATGGACTTCATGCGCGAGCTGCGCGATCTTACCGCCGGGCTGAAACCGGGGTTCTGGCTGCTGGGCGAGGTCATAAAGGCGAATTATCGCCGCTGGCTGCGCCCCGGCTTGGTCGATTCGGTTACCAATTACGAATGTTGGAAGGGCCTTTGGTCAAGCTGCAACACGCATAATATGTTCGAAATCGCCCACTCCTTCGATCGCCAGTTCGGCGAAGACGGCCCGGGCATTTACCGCGGCTGGCCGTTATACAACTTTGCCGACAATCACGATGTCAGCCGGTTGGCTTCCAAGCTCAAAGACAGCCGTCACTTGCCGATTGTATATACTCTGTTATATACAATGCCCGGCATTCCGTCTCTTTACTACGGCAGCGAATGGGGCGTTCCCGGTCACAAAAGCGGCGGCGACGGAGAACTGCGCTGCTGTCTGGAACTTCAGCCCGATAATGCCCTGACCGATATTCTGCGCCGTCTGGCTGAACTCCGCAGCCGGTATCCGGCGCTGGTTGACGCGCCTTACCGCCGTGCCGAACTCGGTAATGAGTTTTTAAGCTTTTTCCGCGATAATCTGTTTGTCGCCGTCAATATCGGCGATACGCCGGTCGAACTGGCCGCGCCGTTCGGACATTTTGCCGCTGCGCCGTTTTCTGCCTCTGTCTGTGAGCCGGACGGCCGCTGCGTTTTTTCGGTAGAGAATTTTTTGCTTTGAGGATATTGTCATGACCCGCCGTCTTCGTTTTGTCTTGCTGCTGGCAATTTTTATCGGCGGCTACGCTTCTCTGTCGCTGGAGCTTATCGTTTTGCGCCAGCTGAGCGGCTTCGTCGGGTCGACGGCAATTACCGCTTCGGTGGTTATCGGCATCTTTTTGGCCTTCATGTCCTGGGGCTACTGGCGCGGCGCCGAACTTCCTCTGAGCCGCGATTCCGTTCGCGCCGCCGTTTCGCATGACTTTGCCACCGTGGCGCTGATGGTGGTTCTGGCTTCAAGCTATGTTCTGCTGGACATGTATTTTGGTTTCATGAGTGCTGCCGGTCTTAAGTCAAACGTTCTCAAAACCTTTGTCTACTCGCTGATATTCCTTTCTTCCGCGCCGTATCTGTTCGGCAAAATTACTGCGCTGCTCAGCCGTTATCTGCACCGGTACAACCGCAACTGCACCGGCAAGATTATGGCGGTCGATACGATTGGCTCGGTGCTGGGATCAATTTTGACCACACTGATCATTATGCCGTTTATCGGTGTCAATCACACGATTATCGTCGTTGTCGTCGCCGCGGCCGCCGCCTCGGTGCTTTTGGCTAAAAAGGCCGCCTGGTACTGGCTCGGGCTGATAATCGTTTTTGCGGTTATGCTGAACCGCAGCAGTCTGCTGCGCGAGGTTTACGACATCGTGGAAAACAATGCCGTCTCAACGATTTCGATTCTTGACACTGATGACGGGCAGGCGCGGGCGATGGTCATTAACGGCGGCAATTCTTCCAAAATTTCGTCCGACCGGAAATATTGGTTTGGCTATGTCCGCTATGTTCAGGAAAACTTTATTGAAACTTTGCCCGGGGACCGGAAAAAAGACGTGCTTATTCTGGGGGCGGGCGGTTTTACCATGGGTGAGGGCGACGCCTTTCATAATTATACTTTTCTGGATATAGACCGTTCTCTTCTGAAAATTTCCGAAGAGAAGTTTCTAAAGCATAAGCTGACGCCGAACAAGCGCTTTGTTGTCGAAGATGCCAACCAGTTTCTGAAAGACAGCATGCAGAAATATGATCTGATCGTGCTGGATACCTATTCCGGTATGGGCATAATTCCGATGGACTTGATCACGAAGGAATATTTTACCCGCGTCAAAAATAATCTGAAAAAAGGCGGTATCGTGGTAATGAATATTTTAACCAGTCCGAACTTCAGCAACGCCTTTGCCGTAAATTTGGATAATACCATACGTTCCGTTTTTACGCATAGCTTATCGAGACAAGTTATTGGCAATTTCAACGCCTGGGGACGGCAGCGTGCCAATGTCGTTTATGTTTACTACGATGTAGCGGACGAAGGCGGCATATATACGGCTGACAAAAACGCCGTCTTTTATGATATGTGATAAAAGGGCCAGAATGCGAGAAAACTCTTTTGCGTTTGACAACGCAAAAGAGTTTTTTTTTAGAAACATACGTTAATAGACAGCAATAATACCAGATGTATAAATAACATTTTCTCTGGTAAAACGAACCGGATAATTGTTGTTTCTCAAATATTGAGAAACAATACCCTGTGCGACGTCCAGCATTTGTTGATCTGGCACTTTGATGAATACGGGATTTTTTGTTTCAGAGAGCGTTTTTTCGATAAACGCAATTTGTTGTTTTACGCTGTCAGTCTGTTCCATGTCTTGAAGAATTTTCAAGTCTTTTTCCAGAAGCGGAACAAATTCATCTTTGTTTTCGGCTTTAAAGACGATAACAAAGACCTCATTATTTTCAGCTTTGAGGCTGCCAGCCCAGAAAAAATTAAGACTGGTTTCAATATTTTTAACAGGCACAAGTAACGTACCCTGAAAACGAAATTTTGATGTTTCCATTTTTTCAAAGTTTTAATGTTAATAATAGAGTTATTTGTTCATTCACTATAACATTGAATAATTTTACTGTAAAGACGAAATTAGACAAAAATGTTACTCCCTGAAAGTTGTTGATGGTTTTCATCTTGTCTTGAAAATTGCACTTGTTTTTGTTATAGAATAACCATCACTTACTATAAGTGTATCTAAAATCCGAATATTTTAATCTTCGGATTTTTTTTGTTTAAACAAACCGATGAAAGGATATAAATATGCCTAAAAAAACGAATAAGACAAAATATACTGGAGACTGTTCCCCTAAGGGTATTATCAAACGAGCTACTGAAGTATACAAAATGTCTAACGCCGAAAATCCAGCTAAGACGGGAAATAAAACGGTAGATTTTGCTATAGGAAAAATTCCGATTATAAAAAAATGGAATACGGGTTTTAATCTTGGTAAAATAGGTTTTGTTGCGAAGCAGACATATAATGACACTTGCAAACGTAAAAAAATAAATGATTTAATAAAAACAATTTAACAGGAGATATATTTATGAAAACTTTTGCTTGGCATGTTTTAATTTTAGGTGGATTTTACTTTATCGTCTCCTTGTTGTCTTCCTTTCCCCAAGGTGCTGGGGCAGATGTTGCAAGCATTACGATATTAAGCATCTTTTTTATAATGTTTATTGTTTTGTGTTTTAAGAAAAAATATGATTTTATCAGTCGTTTCCAAAACAAATTTGCCAAAACGAGCAATTATTTGGCGGCATTGGGTTTCTGCGAATATTTCAGCATTATATTTATGCTAATCCCCGGAATGATTTATGGGCATAAAGCAGCAAAAGCCCAATATAATGGTGCAGAAATTCCGCCGGCCCCGATAGCGTATTTAACTTACGTTTATTATATCTACATTGTCTTTTTATGTTTGTCTGTCATTTGGGCGACATATAAAAGTTTTAGAAAAAAAATAGTTTCCAAACAAGAAATATAATAACTTTTGCCGGCGGAAAAGGTTAGCCCGCCGGCGGAGTCTGCAAACTCCTTACAAGAAAATTTATGACCTCCACTTGTGGAGGATGACGCGAAATAAGCCGCTTTTAGCGGACGAATAAGCGTGCTATCGTGTTACAGTTTACAACTCCTCTGCTCTCAGTTGAGAGCGGTTTTTGTTTTATTCAAAAACAAAGAGGAGTTGAACATAATGACAAAAATCACCAAATCTCACGTCAAAACCGAGTTTTTCAAAGACCTGGGCTTTGCGCTGTGGTTGGAGTTGCGCAATAGGTGGCAAAAGCTCATCAAAACCGCCCAAACACCAAACTTCCATAAGGCCTGATAGAACGGATAGAAAGAGGAAGTTGCGGCGACCTTTATAAATTTTTTCGCCTTTGCGCTTATTATCAAAAAAAGATAAAATTCACCTTGGTTGATGAGGTTTAAAAATAAAGCCCTCTGAAAAGAGGGCTTTTGAAAAATTTAGTTTCCGTAATAAGGAACAACGCGGGCGCGTTTGCCATAAAGCACCATACATTTCTGCCCCGGATTGAGCAGAACGTCATTGCCCTGCGAGACGGTAACCATGCTGCCGTTGTCCAGTTGAATCACATATTCGTAGCCGCTCTGAGACGAAAGTCCTTCCTGCGCCGCGTTGCCGGCAATGCCGCCGACGACCGCGCCGCCGATGGCACCCAGAATGTGCGCGGTGTCCGAACCGCCGATCATTGAGCCGGCCACGCCGCCGGCAGCACCGCCGATGAGCGTTCCGGCGCCGTTGTTGCTGGCAATGGAAATCTGCCGTACCGAAACCACCGTTCCCTTAACCGCACGGTTAACTTCGCCGACGGCACTGGTGTCATATTGGTCGGCGCCGATTCTCGAGGTGCAGGCCCCCGCTGTCAGCAGCATGGGCAAAATCATCAGTAAGGCAGTTTTTTTCATGGGTTTTCTCCGCAAAAAATTAATGTTGAAGTTATAATTATACATAGATTAACATTTGTCAATGCTGGACAATTAAAGATAAGTGTTATATATTGGGCACGCTCTGTAAAGGCAATAATAAAATAATGAATATTTGAGGAAATTTAAGATGTTAAAAAGAACTAAAGTTGTAAGCCTGTTAGCGGCTGACAAACCGGAACAAGAAGTTCTGGTAAAAGGCTGGGTCAGAACCCGCCGCGATGCAAAAGATTTTTCGTTTATCGAGCTTAATGACGGCTCCTGTCTCAAAAATATTCAGATTATTGCCAATAATAATTTAGCCAATTATGACGAAGTCAAAAAACTCACGACCGGTTCCTCTCTGGCCGTGACCGGAGCGTTGGTCGAGTCAAAGGGCGGCAGCCAGAAATATGAAATCGTTGCGGACAAGGTTGAAGTCTATGACGTCGCCGACGAAGATTTTCCGCTGCAGAAGAAAAAGCACTCGGACGAATATCTGCGCAGCATTGCACACCTGCGTCCGCGTACCAACAAATACGGCGCCGCTTTCCGCGTTCGTTCCGAACTGTCTTTCGCCATTCACAAGTTTTTCCATGACCGCGGTTTTCGCTACGTCCATACGCCGCTGATTACCGGTTCCGACTGTGAGGGTGCCGGCGAAATGTTTCAGGTCACTACGCTTGACCTGAATAATGTTCCCCGTACCAAGGACGGCCGGGTTGACTATTCGCAGGACTTTTTCGGCAAGGAAGCGCACCTGACTGTTTCCGGACAGCTCAACGGCGAAATGTATGCCATGGGCCTGGGAGATATCTATACTTTCGGCCCCACGTTTCGTGCCGAAAACTCCAATACCACGCGCCATGCCGCCGAGTTTTGGATGATTGAGCCGGAGATGGCCTTTGCCGACATTTATGACGACATGGATTTGGCCGAGGATATGGTTCGCAGCTGTGTCAGACATGTTATGGAGCATTGCGCCGAAGATTTGGAACTGTTTGACAAATTCGTCGAACCCGGCCTGCTGGACAAACTGAACAATATCGTTGAAAACGGTTTTGCACGCATTACTTATGCCGAGGCTATTGAGATTATGAAAAACTCCGGTCACAAGTTCGAATATACGCCGGAGTTCGGTATTGACATGCAGACCGAGCATGAGCGTTATCTGGCTGAGGTTCACTTCAAACGCCCGGTAATCGTTCGCGATTATCCGAAGGAAATCAAGGCTTTCTATATGCGTTTGAACGATGATGGCCGCACCGTCGCCGCCATGGACGTTCTGGTTCCGGGTATCGGCGAGCTTATCGGCGGTTCGCAGCGTGAAGAACGCTATGACGTTCTGGTGCGGAAAATTCATGAAATGGGCATGCATGAAGACGACTACGGCTGGTATCTCGATTCCCGCAAATACGGATCGGTGCCGCATGCCGGTTTCGGCTTGGGGTTTGAACGGATGATGATGCTGGTTACCGGCATCGGCAATATCCGCGATGTGATCCCGTTCCCGAGAACCCCGAATTCCATCAACTTCTGACCGTAAAGGAATAAAACCGTGCGCAATCTGGGATTCTTTTTAAGCTTATGTCTGCTGTCGGCGGTGCCTGCCTTGGCGGCGGAAACGAACCGGCCGGCGGCTGCCGCTCCGGACGAGGCGTCTCAGATTGCCGCTGCGGAGGAGCAGCCGGTTGAAATTGCGGCGCCCGAATTCAATGTTTTGCCGGAGCTTGAAGTCGGGGCAACGCCGCGCCCGGAATGTTCCGATCCGCGCCTGACGCAGAAAATTGTCGAAAAAATCGAAGCTTATCAGTCCGAACACCCGGCAACCATGCTCATTGACCGCCGCCGCGACATTCTGCTGCGCCGCAATCTTTCCCGTTTCGGCGAAGTAAAGGTTGAGGGCTTTACCGCCAAACAGGATTTCAACGTTGCCAATGCCATTATCATGACCAAAATCAACCGCGGGCTGAACGATGCCGACTTGCGTCTCTGCCGCGGTCTCGGACAGGGCAAAGCCGCCGATGTTTACGTTTTGGTTTATCCGGTCGGCGAGGGGAATGTTGCCGACATCATCAACTTCCTGCCCGAAGGTACGGGCGACGGTATCCTGTCGTTTATCTACGATTAGCCGATTTTTCAAAAAAGCAAAATATTATGTTGATTCTCTAAAACAAAAGTCGTAATATTTTTGTTCGGAGATATTGAAAGGCTTTTGTTCGATACCTAAATTATATTTCAGTATCAGTTGAAAGAAGGTTGGAAATATATGAGTCAAAATTCGGAAGTTATGGTAATCAGAAATACGGGCAATCTGCCTCAGGTTATTGAAGAGAACAGCCTGTTCTCGTACTTCGAAAAAATCAGGAAATTTCCCGTTCTCAGCGAAAACGAAGAAACGCGGCTGATTCGCGATTTCAAGGAAAACGGCGATTTGACCGCTGCGCAGAAGCTGATTACCTCGCATCTGCGTCTGGCCGCCAAAATTGCGTTGACCTACCGCCGCTACGGACTGCCGATGGCCGACATTGTGTCCGAGGCCAATATCGGGCTGATGCAGGCCGTCAAAAAGTTTGACCTCGACAAAAAGGTTCGGCTGGCTACCTATGCCATTTGGTGGATTAAGGCTGCGATTAACGATTATATTCTGCGTTCCTGGTCGCTGGTTAAAATCGGCACGGTCGCCGCGCAGAAAAAACTTTTTTATAATCTCAACCGTATTAAGGCGCGCTTGGGTATTTATGAAAACCGCGAGCTTGAGCCGACGGTTGTCAAAAGCATCGCGAGAGAGCTGGTCGTCGACGAAAAGGACGTTGTCGAAATGAACCGCCGCATGGGTGGCGACAAGTCCCTCAATGTGGCCGCCTGCGATGACAGCGACGAAGAAAAAGTCGATTTTGTCGTCGACAGTCGCCAGAATATTGAGGAAAACCTCGGCCGCCGTCAGGAAAACGCCCTTAAAGCCAGAGTTCTGCGCGAATGCCTGAACGAAATGGGTGAGCGCGAACAGTATATAATCAAAAGCCGTATGCTGACCGACAAGCCGGTTACGTTGGAGGAAATCGGTGTCAAATTCGGCATCAGCCGCGAGCGTGTCCGTCAGATTGAGAAAAAGGCTTTTGAGAAACTTTCGGCGCTGGTAAAGCTTGAATTGGCGCAAAAAATGTGTTAAAATAACCGGACAAAAAATGGAGAAGGACAATGGCGGCAGCCGAACAGGAAAAAGGTTTTGTTTTCAAAGGCAGATTTTCAAAGAGCATTGATTTGAACCTGCTTAAGGAAAATATGGAACGCCGTTTGGCTTTTGTCCGCAGCCTGAAACCGGATAACGAGAGCATTCTGAACGCTTGGAATATTGCCCGGCAGAACATTGTCCAGCATCAGAACTGACAGAGTTTGATTTTCAAAAAAAGCCCGCAGCCGCGGGCTTTTTCAGTATTTATGGGCAAAAAAAATAATATCCTCATAAGGTGTTGACAATTGGCGCTTCCTGTATTATCTTAGAATCAAGGTGTGGTTTGTGATGTGTTTCTCATTTCCGGGAGCGTCTGCTCTTTCGGAAATTCTTCTCGCATATCTGTCACCTTATAAAACGGGCTTTAGTTTTAATTACTTGCGAGGTGATATTATGTCAAAATGTAAAATTTTCCTAACATTAGTGGTCGGCCTGCTTTTCAGCCTGCCGGCAATGGCGTATTCGCCTCCGGGTAATACCAACACACAGCACACTACAAAAATAGAACTGAAGCCCGCCTCTGTTATAGACATGTCGCGCGCCTATAAGACGGCGGCGGTGTGTTTTCTGGGAGTTGGCGACTGCGACAACGAAATCTCCTACGGCAAAGGCGGCGACGGCGAAGACTATACCATTGACACCGCTGCGCAATGCAAAAACGAGGGGTTCATCTTAAACAACTGCAATTCCGTGCAGGTGCCGGAAGGTTATTGCCCTTATAACAAATCTTATATTACGCGCTGCAAATGCGCCTCGAACCTCGTAACC
>CDZN01022108.1_pt1 | contig 30589 bp, 26 predicted proteins | sample 557701 | NCBI WGS metagenome assembly CDZN01 (sample SAMEA3182089, study PRJEB8094) | gut metagenome | biome: human; feature: gut; material: Stool; isolation source: human stools | place: Canada | collected 2013-02-04 | reverse complement strand
GGGAAATAGTTTCTCGGTGAACAATTTATTGGTAATCAATCGCGTGCGTTCTGGTTTGAAACAGATTGCAGGTATTGTTACGCATAAAATCCATAGGGGATATTATAATCAAGTAGTTAACAGTAATAACAAAAAATAATTTCCTGAGAAATTAACTCTGCATTCTAAAACGGCCAGTTTTCTGAAATTACCAGAAGACCGAATACATTCATGCCTGAAGAATGGATTAGAAGAAACGAGACGGAAATAGATCTATTTATCCCTGCGGAAATAATTTCTGCTGAAATTTTTTTGCGGCTATTAAAAAGGTCAAACCGTCTGAGTAAATTTTATCCAGTCACAAATAAGCATTACCTCCAGTGTATTGGTAGCTGTTAAGCCAAGGGCGGTAGCGTACCTGAAGAGATTAGGATCACATCATCAAATGGCAAGAAGTGGATTTGAAGTCCAGAAAGTCACCGTAGAGGCATTATTTCTACGAGAAATACGAACACGCTTTGGTAAGTTCCGTCTGGGATATTTGTGGGCGATTCTCGAACCCTCTGCGCATTTGCTGATACTGTTGGGCATTTTTGGTTACATTATGCACCGCACGATGCCAGACATCTCATTCCCGGTGTTTTTACTTAATGGCCTGATTCCCTTTTTTATCTTTAGCAGTATCAGCAATCGTTCTGTAGGTGCTATTGAAGCGAATCAGGGGCTGTTTAATTATCGACCAGTAAAACCCATCGATACGATCATTGCGCGTGCATTGCTTGAGACACTGATTTATGTTGCTGTTTATATATTGCTTATGCTTATTGTCTGGATGGCAGGCGAATATTTCGAAATAACAAACTTTTTACAACTTGTGCTTACCTGGAGTTTGTTAATCATTCTTTCATGTGGCGTTGGCTTAATATTCATGGTCGTTGGTAAAACCTTCCCTGAAATGCAAAAGGTTCTGCCGATACTGCTTAAGCCGCTGTATTTCATCTCCTGCATCATGTTCCCTCTACACTCGATTCCGAAGCAATACTGGTCATATCTACTCTGGAATCCATTAGTGCATGTCGTAGAGTTAAGCCGCGAGGCAGTTATGCCTGGCTATATCAGCGAAGGCGTGAGTCTGAACTACCTTGCAATGTTCACTCTGGTCACCCTGTTCATCGGTCTGGCGTTATACCGAACGCGTGAAGAGGCAATGCTGACATCATGATTAAGATTGAAAATTTGACGAAGTCATATCGCACGTCAACTGGTCGACACTATGTGTTTAAGGATTTAAATATTGAAATCCCTTCAGGAAAAAGTGTTGCCTTTATTGGTCGCAACGGAGCGGGTAAATCAACGTTACTGAGAATGATTGGCGGCATTGACCGCCCCGACAGTGGAAAGATCATCACTAATAAAACAATATCATGGCCAGTCGGCCTCGCAGGTGGATTTCAGGGAAGTTTAACCGGACGCGAAAACGTAAAATTTGTTGCGCGGTTATACGCGAAGCAAGAAGAGCTGAAAGAGAAAATTGAGTTTGTTGAAGAATTTGCCGAACTCGGTAAGTACTTCGATATGCCGATTAAAACTTACTCATCTGGTATGCGATCGCGTTTAGGCTTTGGTTTAAGCATGGCATTTAAGTTTGATTATTATATCGTCGATGAAGTAACCGCAGTCGGTGATGCCAGGTTTAAAGAAAAATGCGCTCAATTGTTTAAAGAAAGGCATAAAGAGTCTAGTTTTTTGATGGTTTCACATAGTTTGAATTCATTGAAAGAGTTTTGTGATGTGGCCATTGTATTTAAGGATGATAATGTGGTTAGTTTTCATGAGGATGTTCAGGAAGGGATAGAAGAGTATAAAAAATTAAAATATTATATATTGGGCGATTCTGAATCCTATGACTAAACATATATAGTTATGCAAATAAACCTCAACAACATAAACAACAATTTTATTTTTATGATGCATCATAGTGAAAATAAAAACAAATTCTATTGATGGTATATTTATGGTGCTATATAAAAATGATTATAAAGACGCTATTATCCAGGAAGTGTTAATTATATCGTAATATATTCAATGCTATGTAATTTAAATATTTATACGTATATCATCTATAGTTAACAAAAAGGTAATTTGATGAACAGAATAGTTGTTGTTGGCCACCCAAATTCAAAATTTGAGGAAGTTGAGGATATTCTTAGACAAAGAGGAATGGCTTATCCAAAATCCTCAAGGCGGGAAAATCTAACGCCAAGTGATATTACTACAACTATTTGTAATGCTTATCAAGTTCATCCATTAGAAGATATTGAAAACGAGAGTGAACTTCATCCATTACAGATTTCTCCTGTATGGAATAGCCTTGTTTTGGATTTAATGCTTAACAATATAGATCAATTATTTTGGGGGTGGTCAGATCCAAATTTAATATTTTTACTAAATTATTGGTTGGATCTTGATGATAAGTTAATGTTTGTATTGGTTTATGATAAGCCTCAGTCAGTATTAATAGACAGAAAAAACGAAACATATGTAGACGAAAGAAATATTGAAAGAAAGATAAATAATTGGAACGCATATAATAGTGCATTATTAAGATTCTTTCTGCGAAATAAAAAAAGATGCATATTGGTTAGTTCTGAACAAATAAAAAGGAATGCTGAGGATTGCATACAACAAATTCAAGATCTTCTTGAGTTGCCATCTTTATCTTCAACATTAATAGAAAAGAATACAGATATTATAAATTCCTCTCAAACTAATGAATTATCATGTCAGCTTCCAGTAATACATCAAGATATAATTAATATTTCTGGTATTGACTCAAGAGTTGTCAGGACTGCATTTTCAAATGAAATCACAGAGAATTACTTGCTAAAACATTTACTAGAATACTACCCTGCAAGTCAACAGCTTTATGCTGAATTACAATCTGTAGCTAATCTCCCGTCTCAATCATTTATACAAGAGATTCATCCAACTAAGGCTTTTGAAAATTTTATGCAACAACAGGATGTGAGTTATAAACTAATAACCGCACTCCATAAAGCATACAAAAATATTAATAATGATACTCAACTTATACTGTCTGAAAAAAATAAAGAACAATCGTTAGTATTGTCACAATTATACGAAGCCCAGGAAGATTTAGAGAGCTTTTATTTAAACAAGAAAAATTTAGAAAAAGAGCTTAAAATTAAGGAATGCCATCTTGAAGATAAGGAAAGATTAGTTAAAGAAAAAGAAAAAGAACGTAATTGTTTAGAAATTAAACTAGGTGAGCTTGAAAAAGAATTCAAAGCCACATTAAAAACATTGCAGGAACGTGAATCTCAAATAAAATTATCACAACGATCAATACATGAGCTTCAAAGCAAGTTATCATCACTGAATGCGACTGAACAAAAAGCTAAAGAGCTGCGTTCTGGCATTTCACGATTAGAAGAAGAGAATAAATCATTAATATCCCAACTACATCGCGCCCAAGATGAACTGGAGAAATATTATTACGATAACCAAAAGCTCAAGCAACAATTACCAGTACCACTGTATGGAGCAGCTCAGCGAATAAAAAATGAACTAGGGTATAAGTTAGGTGCAGTTATGATAAAACATTCGCACTCACTATTTGGTTGGCTAGGAATGCCTTGGGCTCTTTGCTCTGAAGCTAAAAAATATCGAAATCAAAAGAAAGATATTGTGCATAATAATGAACCACCTATTTATGCATATAATGACGCCTTTGAAGCAGAACGAGTAAAAAAACATCTTTCTTATAGATTAGGACAGACATTACTTAAAAATATTAAGTCTCCATTAGGTTGGATTAAACTCCCATTTGCACTAGCACAAAATGTACGAGAGTTTCGATTAGAACGAGGTGAGTAATATACGATGAAATCAATATCTATGATTTCCCAACCGGAGGAAACATGGCTGGATTGTTTAAGTTCGATATATCCACCGACAGGCGTCATGGTCATTGGTGCTGGAAATGGAAGCAGTATTTGGGTCCAATGGCTTTACAAAAAATGTGTGAATCCTGTCATTTTGGTTGAAGGGAATCAGAAGCAGTTTCAGTTGTTAAAACATAATATTCCTTTAAATAAAGAATGGGTTTTCTTGAATAAGATTGTAATATTCGGGAGTGAGCCACATATTTTTCATTATGTAGATAACTCACGAGAAAACGGGTTGTTATCTCCAGAGCAATTACATTCACTATGGCCAAATATAAAGTGTATAGGTGAAGAGGCAATACATAATGGTATCACACTTAATAGCCTACAAAAAAGTGAAAACTTACCCTTGAATTGGCTATTTATTGATTGCCTACCCGCACCAGAAATTCTTGAGCATGCGGGGGATATGTTACATCGAATAGAGGTTGTAGTAAGTAGGGTAGTCATACAAGATGAACCATTTTCTGCTAGCCTAAAAAATTTAGACAAAGTCTTGAATGAAGTAGGCATGCGGCGGGTCCATTTATTTCAAGAACGTCATCCTTCTATAGGCTATGCTATTTATACTAGAAATGTAGCATTAAAAATAACTGAGGCAGAAAGTCTAAAAGAAGAAATTAAACAACAGCAGCGGAAGATAAGTATATTACAGTCTAGCTTGGAACAGCAATCTGTTGAGTATAAGTTAAAAATTCATGATATTGAAAAAAAACACAAGTTAGAATTTGAAAAAATCCTGGATAAAAAAAATCATATTAAGAATGAATTATTAAAACTAAAAAATAAATTGGAGCTATCTGTTATTAATCTGAATGAGTTCCATGCTGTTAATGAAAACATTTTATCTAAATATGAAATTCATACAGATAATGTATGCACGATGATGAAAAAGATAGAGGAACAGCAAAAGGAAATATATACTCAAATTAATAAAAATTTACCCGTTTTAATAAAAAAAGAATTAGATGCAAAACTTAACAAATCTGTTCGTCATGTAGAGGCCTTCATATCCATTCAACAATACTTGACTCATGGTGACTGTATAACAGGATTTCATGGTTGGCCAATAAGCCCGGATATGGGGGTATTTCTCTTAGAAAAAATACGTGAGCGAAATTATGATGCTATCATTGAGTTTGGAAGTGGAGTTTCAACTTTATTGATAGCTAAAGGTCTTATGGCATTTAATCTTTTCAAAGATAATGAAGATAAATGCTTCATTAGTTTCGATCATGATGAGTATTATTTTACTAATACACAAAGTCTGCTTGCTTATCATGGTGTCGAATCAATGGTGGATCTATATTTAACTCCGCTAAAAGAATGGTCCGATGGTACAGGATGCTATAAATATTACTCTTGTGAAGATGTATTAATTGAGTTAGCAAAGCGTATACAAGATGGTTCTAAGAGATTATTAGTCCTTGTAGATGGACCGCCTGGTAATACATGCGCTAATGCACGTTATCCTGCACTTCCATTTATGTCTCACTTTATATCTAATCACGAAATTGATTGGGTCTTGGATGATGCTTATCGAGATGAAGAAAAGTTAACGGCTGAGTTATGGAAAAAATATTGGTCAGCGGAGAATATACAGTTCACTCATGATTTTATAAAAAATGAAAAAGGAATGTTTTTTGCGACTACTTATGGAAGAAAATCTACTTCGTAATATTATTGAGTATCATTCAAATTATAAAGGAGAATATAAGAAGTGAGTTTAAAATTAGGAAATGCTTACTTTAGAGATGGACAATACAAACTTGCCATACAAGAGTATAAAAAAATATCAAAAGATAGCCCTTTGTACCCATACGCTATATTAAATATTGAAAGAATTGAAAGTTTAGGATTCGATTGCAAAGAACAAGAATCTGAAGTTAATGATGCCCCTCTGTTATCAATTATAATGCCAGTATTTAATGTTGGGCCTTATCTTGACGCTAGTATACTATCAGTTCTATCCCAAACCTTAGTTGATTTTGAGTTAATTATTATCAATGATGCTTCAACAGATGATGGAAAACGTATCATTGAAATGTATGAAAATATTGATTCAAGAATAAAATTTATTGATCTACGTTTCAACACTCTTGGTGGCGCAGGTATACCTAGTAACATTGGCATCAATGCAGCTAAAGGTAAATATATCGGTTTTGTTGATAGCGATGACTGGGTGTCGAAAGATGCTTTCGAAAAATTAGTTACTACGGCAGAAAAATTTAATGCTGAATTGGTCATTGGAGACTTTAATACTTTTGATCAGGAAACCAGACTTGTTAGCCCAGCTTATGATAAGGAAAGGTGGAAAGGCATACCTGTCGAAACTATAATATCTGGAGTAACCACACCACAACTATTTAGGTTATCCCCAGTCCCCTGGCGAAAATTATATCTTACGAAATTTATTAAGAGTAATGGTATAGAGTACCCTGAAGGAGATTATTTTTATGAGGATAATCCTTTGCATTGGTTTGTGTTATCTAGTGCAGAACGTGTTGTAATGGTTGATCATATCATTAGTTACCATCGTATGGCCCGCGAAGGGCAAACAATGAGTTCAGCTCTATATAAATTAGCGGCCCTTGCATCACATCTTAATACAATTTCTAATTTTCTCTTAAAAAAAACAGTAAAGCATCAAGTTTTATTCGATGAATTTTATGACTTCTGTTATAGAACTGATTGGATTACTACTCGTCAACCAGATTTAATAACAAAAAATATAATTAGATCTCGCTTATCTGATATCTATAAAAAAACGAAAAAAATAATTAAGCCGGACAATGTTAGGGATAACTTTAATAATAGATTTGCTGAATATGCTAATTCTTATCCTGATTTAGACCTGACAGTTGTCATACCTGCATATAACTGTGAAGACCTAATTGCTGAAAGCATTGAATCAGTTCTAAAAATATCAGATATAAAATTCAATATTATAATTATTGATGATGGTTCAAATGATAACACACAAACAATTTGCCAGTATTATGCGGGGAAATATACTAATGTAGTTTATTATCATCAAGCCAATAAAGGCGCTGGGCGGGCAAGAAACTCAGTAATTCCGCTATGTACAGGGAAGTATACTTATTTTCTTGATGCGGATGATGTTATTAATGCTAAATCATTAGAGCATGCGGTCAAGAAAGCAATTTTAGAAGATGCCGATTTATTACTTATGAAGTATAAAATTGAATATTATGATGAGAAAAAAACAAGAGGTATGTTTAATGCAGATGACAGATTATGGCAGTCATTTGAAAAAGAAAAACATAAAATAAGGAATTATGCTTCTGCTCTGATTAACTATCCATGGAATCGTATTATAAAAACAGATTTACTACATGATGAAAATATTTTCTTTGGTCCTACTGTTGTGCATAATGATATCCCATATCATTGGCATAGCATAGTTGCTGCACAGAAAATATCTTACATCAACGATGATGTTTGTATACATCGTAAGTTTGCAACAAGAAGCCAAATCACAAATATATCTGACAGTCGAAGACTTATGGTATTTGAAGCACTTCGTTATACCCAAGAACGAATTATGCACTATCCGGCGTTCTCAGAAATAAAACAGCAATGGATTAAATTCAGTGTGGAGCTTATTGATTGGGCAAAAGAGCGAATTCCTTCAGATATGCATGAGCAATTTAATGAATATAAAGAAGAGTTTATAAATTCTTTACCAAATTAAATATTCAAAATGAATATATTTTAATAACCATCAACTGGAGATGAAATGTACGATTATCTTATTGTTGGGGCCGGATTATTTGGATGTACGTTTGCTCGCCTGGCAACGGACGCAGGGAAAAAATGTCTTATTATTGAAAAACGAGAACATATAGCAGGGAATTGCTATACGGAAAAAAAACATGGCATTCACCAACATATATATGGTCCCCATATCTTTCATTGCAATGATGATGATATATGGAATTTTGTGAATCGCTTTGCAAAATTTAATAGCTTTATAAATCGACCTATTGCTATAAATAATGGTAAAGCTTATTCCCTTCCATTTAGCATGTACACATTTAATGCTATGTGGGGAGTTCTGACGCCTGAGGAGGCGATTGCAAAAATTGAATCACAAAAGCTTAAGTTAGAACGTGAACCATTGAATTTGGAAGAGCAGGCTCTTTCGCTAGTTGGCACGGATATATACAATACATTAATTCGCGATTACACAAAAAAACAGTGGCAAAAAGATCCTAAAGAATTACCCGCATCAATTATTACCCGCCTACCCGTGAGAATGACTTGGGATAATAACTATTTCTTTGATAAGTTCCAGGGCATACCCATTGGAGGATATACTCTAATGTTCGATAATATGTTAAATGGAATAGAGGTTAGAGTAAACACTGATTATTTTGCTAATAAAGAATATTTTGATGGGCTAGCGAAAAAAATTGTTTTTACTGGCAAAATTGATGAGTTTTATGACTACAGATTTGGGGAGTTAGAGTATAGGGCATTGAAATTTGAAAATGAACTATTGCCAATGAAAAATTACCAAGGTAATGCAGTTATTAACTACACATCAGCAGATATTCCATGGACCAGAATTATTGAACATAAATACTTTGATGAGGCGAGTGCTGAGGAGAATGTAACAATTATAACAAAAGAAATACCTGATACGTGGGCTAGAGAAAAAATACCGTATTACCCTGTTGGTGATGAAGGTAACAGGCATATTTTCGAAAAATATAACAATCTTGCAAAAAATGATGAAAGAATTGTTTTTGGTGGTAGACTTGCTGAATATAGATACTATGATATGCATCAAGTGATTAGGTCGGCATTTACAAAGTTCGGAATTGAATTTAAAAATAATATTTGAAATGTATCTGGTGTATTTTTGTGAATTTATTTTGATAGGTGTTAAATGATTTTTTCAAAAGCGAAATTAATCATGATATGTATATATTGATATCATGTTGGAATGTATTTTAGTATTTTGTAATGAGTCTTTTTTAGTAATTGTTATTTAATAAATTTTGCAGTGAAAATAATTTCACATACACAAATAAAATTGAATTGTTATTTTAGGATTGAATGTTTATTCTCAAAGTAGAGATATGTAATATGACAATTGAAAATGATAAGTTTGTTTACAAATTAATTTTAGCTAATGGCAGTGAAATTATAAACCCTACTATTGATGGACTTTCTGTAGAATTTAAAGGTAGCTATGGAGGTATAGTTGAAATCCATGAAGGGGCTATATTTTATAACACAAAAATAATATGTGGTAGTATGGCTCATATCTGTATAAAAAAAACACATGACAAGGGGATTAAAAACACAAAAATAGAAACTGCATGCTCTTGCAGACACAAAAAATTATTTATCGATGAAGGGTGTTCTATAGAAAGTGCTCGTTTTGCAATCGTAAACGATGATAACTTATCGGTATACATAGGTAAGGATTGTATGTTAAGTTCTGAAATAGTATTTAGATCTTGTGATGGACATACTATATATAGCATAGACAATAATAAAGTATTGAATGCTTCAAAACCGATAATCTTAGGAGATCATGTATGGGTTGGCGCAAAAGCAACCTTTCTCAAAGGAACTGTTATTCCTAACAATAGTATAATTGGTACTGGTTCCATAGTTTCAAAAGAATTTACTGAACAGTTTACAGCTATAGCCGGTATACCTGCAGAAGTAGTAAAAACTGGGGTAAATTGGGATCGAGACACTATTCCTGCCTTCTTGAGGAAAAGAACATAGTTGTAATAGTATTTTATTATTAACACCTATGCTCAGATATTTATGGGTATTCGCTATTCTAAATGATTAGAGTATAACTTAAATATTGTTTTTTTCTCGGTTAGATTATATGAAAATTACCATTTCCGGAGCCGGCTATGTCGGTTTATCCAATGCTATCCTACTTTCACAAAATCATGATGTTACTTTAATTGATATTAACAAACAAAAAGTAAACTTCATTAATGATAAAATGTCACCAATTTTTGATGAGGATATACAATATTATCTGGTTAATAAAAAGTTAAAATTATATGCAACTCAGGATAAGCATTCTGCATATAAAGATGCTGAATATGTAATAGTGGCAACTCCTACTGATTATGATCCAGTCTCGAATTATTTTAATACAAGCTCAGTAGAGGAAGTTATCCATGATGTTATAGAAGTAAATTCTCAAGCAACTATCATAATCAAATCTACAGTCCCCGTCGGCTTTACTGAACGACTCAAACGCGATCTAAACACGAATAATATTATCTTTTCCCCGGAATTTTTACGTGAAGGTAAAGCTCTTTATGACAACCTATATCCATCTCGTATAGTTGTCGGAGAGCGTAGCGAACGAGCAAGAAAGTTCGCTGAGCTTCTCTGTGAAGGTGCTATAAAAAAAGATATTCCAATATTGTTAACGGATAGCACTGAAGCTGAAGCCATTAAACTTTTTGCAAATACTTACCTTGCAATGCGGATTGCTTATTTCAATGAATTGGATACTTATGCCTCCGTTCATGGTTTAGATACAAAGCAAATTATAGAGGGTGTTGGTTTAGATCCTAGAATTGGTCAACACTATAATAATCCTTCTTTTGGTTATGGAGGTTATTGCTTACCTAAGGATACCAAGCAATTACTCGCAAATTATCGTGATGTTCCGCAGAACTTAATCCAGGCTATTGTCGATGCCAATACTACCCGAAAAGACTTTGTTGCGGAGGATATATTAAGTCGTAAACCAAAAGTTGTAGGAATCTATCGCCTCATAATGAAAGCAGGTAGTGATAACTTTAGAGCAAGTAGTATTCAAGGTGTAATGAAACGACTCAAAGCCAAAGGAATTGAGATAGTTGTATATGAACCTGTACTAAAAGAGCCTCATTTCTTTGGTTCTTATGTTGAGCGTGATATTAATTCTTTTAAAGAACGTGTTGATGTTATAGTAGCCAATCGCCGCACCTCAGAATTAGAAGATGTAAGTGAAAAAGTTTATACGCGAGATTTATTTGGTGTCGACTCTTAATTATGTTCAATAATTTAAAATTTTTATGGCTATTAAAGAAAGGTCGATATGTACATGCTTTAGCTGCAATACAAGATGACTGCCGATTTTGGCAGTCAAAACGTATATTGGCAATGTACAGGCTTAATATGTATTGGTCATTACATAATCTTACTGATACACCGCCAGATTGGCGGTGTAAATTAGCAATTAAAATAGCTAAAATTGCCTGTGGTGACATAAGCTTAACTCCGGAATTACTCATGGAGTTTAAAGACGAGTACACAGAAACACATCAAAAAGTTGAGTTAGCAAAAACCTTAGCATCATACTCTCCTGAGTTTTCATTATCATTATTAGATAATGCCGATAATTGTCCCTTAGACTTGTATACAGCTCTTCAATTAAGAATCGGGTTAACTCAAAAAGCTATATCAACACTCGCTCAGATTGATGTCAGTGATATTGTATACTCCCCTGATATATTACTCTTGCAAAATAATGCTTTCAGAGAAACGGCAGAAATCTCTTTAAATAGACTTAACGAATACTATAAGTACTTTGGTTTATCTCCAGTCGCACTTGCAGATAACTCATCTCCGTTGTCACCTTGTAATATTATTACATTGGTTCCTTATTCTGTCCAAACGGGCCCCCTGGTTTCTATTTTAATGACAACATACAATACCGGCAGGCGGGTAGAAAATGCAGTAATATCATTGCTTAATCAAACATATCGTTCATTTGAGCTAATTATTGTGGATGATGCCAGCACCGATGATACGCTATTTCGTCTTCAGAGATTAGCACTCAAAGATACTCGAATAAAAATTATTAGCCTGCCACAAAATGTTGGAACATATGCTGCAAAACGAATAGGTTTAATACAAGCAAAGGGAGAGTTTGTGACATGCCATGACTCAGATGACTGGTCCCATCCTGAAAAATTATTTAGACAGATATCACCTTTATTGTTAAACCATAAACTAATTTGTTCGATCTCTGATTGGGTAAGGTTGCAAGATAATGGGATTTTCTATGCGCGTGCGGTCTATCCACTAAAAAGACTGAATCCTTCTTCTCTGCTGTTTAGAAGAGCGGATGTATTGCAAAAAGCGGGCGTTTGGGACTGTGTTAAAACGGGTGCTGATAGTGAATTCATTGCTCGACTTAAGCTAATTTTTGGTGCTTCCTCTATACATCGTATTAAATTGCCTTTGACACTAGGAAGCCATCGTACCGACTCGTTAATGAATTCACCTACAACAGGATATACATCTCAGGGAATTTCACCGGATCGCCAAAAATATTGGGATTCCTGGTCGCGATGGCACATTCAGGCGTTAAGAAATAAAGGAAGTCTTTACATAGGAAATTCTGATTTCACTAATAAAAATCGACCATTTTCTGCGCCAGACTCAATATTAGTAGATACTAATGCCATCAAAACTGCATTACAAAGTGCTCATGTTAACTTTACCAGTATATAACTTATCACTAAATGTATAATCTATAATATTTATTTTAATAATTTCTTGTGTTTTCTAATTATAGTATGTTAATCATTTATTTAATGAATGGGAGTTTATGAATGGTTATGTTAATGCCATTCATTGTGATGTTTTTTTTGATAGCATAATACAATCTTTTTTATCTTTTTTTATCTTGTTAAAAATCATCTCCCCATAATAAACCCCATTAACCTGCGTCTTCACCAATAAATACCCACGAAACTTCTTAAACAGTTTCATATCCGGTTTACAATCGGCCTGCCAGAACTGGTGCAAATGCCCTTGATACGTCAAGCCTTTGATGTCGTACAGGGCATTGCCCATCACTTTGAGTGGTTTGTTATGAATCAGTGCAGAGATCCCCGCCGTACTGTTAATCGTCACCACCGCTTTTGCGTGGCGTAATAATTCCGGCATCGGGAGATCGTGCACATAAATGACTCGCTCACCTAAGCCATATTCCTTACTTAGCCGCTTAATTAATGGTCGATAGAGTCTGTGACCGCGATCCATCGGATGATGTTTGATCACCAAATAACTTTCTTTCGGCGCTTTACGCGAAAATGAGTACATGACTTCATTAATATAGTCACGCACATCGTTATAATTGCTGTGGTTACGAATCTGGCTATCGTTATATACCTGCAAAACGGCAAGATAATAACGCTGGTCCAACTCGTTCATTAACCTCGGTAATACCTTACGCTGTGTTACCTTGTAAAGTTGCTTGCGCCAGTATGCACGAACCCAGCAACGTGCTTCATACCAGGGGGAAAACGATTTATGGTGGCGGTAGCGAGGGAACTCATGGCGGTAATGCCAGCCCATCAGGTAATACCACATCGCATGACCTATACGTTTCATCGTTGAAGGTTTTAAGTTCTCAACGTGCGGCGTAGGCATATCTGGTAACTTACGATAAAAATCCGGATCGCGCGGTAGCGATGAATATGCGTTTACTCCGCCTTCTTCAACGGTAATAAATTGCGGGCGTAAATATCCTTCCTCAAATGCCAGAAAGCGGATCCCTTTCGACTTTGCCCAGCGTTTTGCTTCTTTGTGCAATGGGCGGCAGTCACCAAAGCAGAGGATGGTATCAAAGTCATATTGCCGGTGGAGATCCCGTAACCATCCGGGGAACTCTTTCGGCGTTTGGTAGTAAGCCAGGTATTGTCGATGGCGGCAGTAAAAACGATCCCCACCGTTGAATACAACGTTCACAGCGTTACGGCCTAATGACTCTAACCATTCGGCGACGTTATTGAAAAAAGGTCCCATCGGCCCCTGCAATAGCAGATATTTTTTACCGGATAATAAAACGGTTAGTGCATTACCTTGCATAAATAATTTGCGTAATAGTCAACTATGAAATTGTTTAGCCAAATCTGACCTTGCAGAACATAATTAATTTGCGGTAATAGCGTATTACCCGCCCCGCTTTTTTTCGGGTAATAAACATCGGCTTGCGCGGCGTCTTGATTAAATATTCCGCAGCTTCTTCTACCGTAATAGGTTGTAGCCGTGTTGGGTGGATATAGGTTGGATAAACAATCAACGCCTGATAGATCAAATCTGCTAACGTTAATTTTTGCTCGCGGCGCGGGCAGTGATGTTCATCGACGGTTAAACCCCAACCGGCATAGAAGGGCAGGCCGTAACAATGTACGCGCTTGCCATGTAATAATGCTTCAAACCCCGACAGCGACGTCATGGTATGCACTTCATCTGCGCGCTGAATGCATTGAATAATATCTGCGTCTAGTGCCTGATAATCAGCAAGTTCAGCAATCTGTTCTGCCGGAATATCGCCCTTGCGATTCCCCACTAATACATCCGGGTGCGGTTTATAAATAATGTAGGCGTGCGGATTGCGCTCGCGTACTGTGCGTAATAACTCAAGGTTGCTCTTAATCGAGACAGTGCCTGTTTTAATAGAGGCATCGTCCTCTACCTGACCTGGCACCAGGATAACTTTTTTATCTTTGGCTTCGGCTGGTAGAGAGAAATCGGCTCCCAGGTTGTACTTACTCAGTTTGCTTTCAACCAGTCGCTGGCGTAATTTTTCAGCTCGCATCTTCTGCGCCAGCGTTAGCTGGCTATGATTCAGCAGCACTTCCAGATCGCTGGGGCGCGTGGCGTCATAGTAAATACCGCGTTTATCCAGCACCAGCGATAGCGGCGGCAGCAGGTCAGAGCCAAGTCCGGATGAACGCAGAAAACCATCTTCCATTCGCCATAACGGCAGTGATTTTCGCTGCGCTTCGGCTCGCCATTGCTGTTCTCCCTTTACACCCCATACCACGCAGGCGCTCGCCGCAGTACAACGACGTGAAAAACTCAGCCGGTTTGTCGCTGTTCGCAAGAAAGGTTTCAGGATTGCCGACTTCCACAGCGTTAAGCCTGGCGCCCATAAATAGCCATTACGCTGTTGCAGATGTCGGCGTTGTAATTGCAGCCATTGCAGTACGGTAAACAGATCGCTTGCGGCCCCCGTGAGCGGGTCGATATAGCGACAGTAACGCAGGTATGCAGCGGAAAAAAGTTCTTCCAGCGTGGCAGAACCGCGTCGGGCAGATAACAAAGCGGACTGCGGATGGCGATCGTCGGTTAAGCCCCAGCCTGCATACCAGGGCTGGCCGAAACATGTTACTGGTTTTCCTGCCAGCAAGGCTTCAAAGCCGTATTGGGATGTCACGACGTAAACCCGGGAAACGTGTCGCAACAGCGACTGCGGGCTGACATTCTCGGCAATCAAACGTACTCGTTGCGTGGCGCGCAGATCAGCGAAATAACCTGTTTTCTTTCCTTCCAGGACATCCGGATGCACCTTCACCCAAATTTCGGCTTGAGGATTTTCCGCCATCGCGGCTTCCAGCATGGCAGCAAACTCATGCGGGCCAGCATTGCCATACGTCACTGACATATCATTAAATGTCTGATCGACAACCAGAACGATGTCTGAACGTTCTGACTCATCAGCCACAAACGCAGGTGCCAGGTTATATTTCGACAAATCCCCGGTCACGATGGTGTGCATCGCTTCTCTGGCTTGGCTTATCAGAGCTGTATTTCCGGCTTTATCCTGTACCAGTTTCTCCAGTGCTGAAGGCTTGCTGGCATCGTAGTAAATGCCACAATCATCCACCACCAGAGAAAGCGGCGGCTCGCCATTGACGCCAAGATCCAGCGAACGCACAAATCCATCTTCCAGACGAATGACGGGTTTTCCCGCTGCTTTGGCGATGGCGAGCGGTTTCGCCGCGCTGGGGCGATGCCCCCACACGGCGATAGCATCAACTTCTTGTGGAACAGGGCGCAGCAGAGAAAGTTTCTGGCACGGTTGCGCCAGAAATTTCTCCAGATGCGGAATACGCCAGATGCCAGGCGAGTAAATGCCAATCATGCGTTTTCAGCCAGTTCCTGTGCCATCAGGGCGCGCACTTTTTCCAGGCATGCTGGGGTGTCGACGCCCGGACCGGTTGCGGCAACCTCAAATGTACGGATGTTGATCCCCGCGCTCATCAACCGCAGCTGCTCCAGTGATTCTGCCTGCTCCTGCATGGACTCCGGTAACTGGCTGTAGTTTTGCAGCACATCGCGACGATAAGCGTAAATACCAACGTGTTTCAGGTAGCGCGCTTTTTCAGCATTACGCGGATACGGAATAGGCGAACGGCTGAAATAAAGCGCATCCTGGCGGGTATTTACCACCACTTTTACCGTGCTTGGCTCAGCCGCTTCTTCGGCAGAAATCGCGTGGCATAGCGTTGCCACTGGCAACGCGGGGTCATCACGCATTCCTTGTAACAGCGTTTCTACATCCCGCGGGCGAATCATTGGTTCGTCGCCCTGCAGGTTAATGTAGATATCTGCCTCGACTTTATGCATCACCTCGACCAGCCGATCGGTGCCGGATTCATGATCGTTGCGCGTCATGATGGCTTTCCCGCCAAACGCCTGTACGGCCTGTTCAACACGCGGATCGTCTGTTGCCACCCAAACTTCCGCAACGCCCGCCACCTGTAACGCACGCTCGTAAACATGCTGGATCATCGGTTTACCAACAATATCGAGCAGTGGCTTACCCGGCAGGCGCGAGGAGCCATAGCGAGCCGGAATGACAATAACTGCTTTGCTCATTTCAACCCCTTACAAAGACAGAATCACTTTTGCACCCACCGCCAGCTGATAGAGGATGGTGGAAATACCACGGGTAACTTCAATGTTTTTCGATTCATATTTCGGCAGAACCATAATCTCATCGCCCGGTTTGAGTGAATCCACATCTTCTGCGTTGACGGCTGCACCGTTCTGACGAATGACGATAATTCTGGCGTTACCCGATTTCTGCGTCAGGCCACCACATTTCTCGATGTAATCCTCGGTGGTCATACCCTTCTGCCAGCTCACCGCGTTCGGGAACAGCACTTCGCCATGAACCATAACCAGCGATGTTTTCTCCGGAATATTGATGACGTCGCCATCTTCAAGCAGAACAGAATCAATATTGGATTCGTTGAGGATCACTTCACCTTTCGGAACCACGGTGCGTGCTTTCGCCACAAAGCGGCTGATCAGTTGTGCTTCCTGCATTCGCAGGCTGGCTTCTTCTTTGGTGGATGACTGGGCAGAAAGTGATGCTTCCTCCAGCTTTTGCAGCGAGAGATTCAGCATCTCTTTCTGACGCTGAGCCACTGATGGGCGATAAAGCTGAACTGCGTTCATCTGCGACATGCTGTTCGGGCGGACTTTTTCCAGAACCGCACGCATAGTGGAACCATAAGGCAGTACCATGGCATGTTCACCGGAGTGTGCGCCTTCAACCCGCACCTGAATGGTGCCGGCATAGCGGTCAGTGCTCACGATTAAGGTATCGCCATTTTGCAACATTCGGCCTGGCGCAGAACTGATCGGATAGTATTCGCTGCGTTTTTGCAGCCCCTGTTTACGCATAATCGTAATGTGAGTCGCGCCAGGCTTAGGGCGCGCCCAGCTCAACGCTTCCGTTACGGGAATGCTGCTTTCGCGGAACTCAAAGTCGTAGCTGTTAAAGACATCGCCCTGAACGCTGAAAGTATGCTGACGCGGCCCGACGATGATGGTGTCACCATCGGCGAACTGCGAAAGCCCCAGTTTACCGTTCAGCAGGAAGTCGTACAGGTTGACGTTGGAGCGCACGCGGTTACCGCGCTTGACCACAATATCAACGTAACTTCCGCGCTCTGGATCAACGCCGCCAGCCTTGATCAGATAATTGAGTAACGAATCAGACGTCACACCGCCATACAGACCAGGATTACGCACAAATCCGGTCACGTACACTTTTACTGGCTGCGCCTGTAATAAGGAGGCGTAGACGTTGACGTTGGACTGGTATACTTCCTTCACTTTGGATGTGACCAGAGCATTTAGCTGACTATTACTGACGCCAGCAACTTTCACCGGACCAACGTTCGGCAGGAAAATATTACCTTTGGGATCAACCTGTAACGCACCATCAAAGGTGAACGCACCCCACAAGCGAACCTGAATGCTATCACCCGGATTCAGAATATAGTCAGGGTTGAATCCTACCGTCGCACCGCTATCCGCGCTGGTGCCGTTGAAAAGTTGAGCACCAAACATACGGCTCATTACCACCGGCGGTGCGGGCGGCGGGGTATTGTCGAAGCCGCTCATGTTTTGCGTATCCGACTTCTGTCCGTTCAGAATACCGGTAAGCGGCGCGGCTCCTGTAAGGTTTGGGTCAGCGTTAATATCAATGGCCGCGCTGGCCTGCGCCGCGTGACAGGCGGCAATCAGTAAAATTGATTTAAATAATTTCATCACAAACTCATTCAGCGACAGCGTTAGTCTCGGTGATCTTCAATAACAGCCAGCAACAGTTTCAGGGTGCCGAACAGCAGGCAGCACACCAGTAACCAGCAGGCGATCAAATAAGGGATATTTGGAAAAGACGATTCCTGCGGCAACTGTGGCGAACTGATCACTGACAGCACCTTGAGCTTACGAGCCGCTTCTACACGGGTCTTTTCAATGGAGGTCAGGGTCAGTTTGTACAGCTCGGTGTTGAACTCTACTTTTGATTTGATTTCTTCAAAATCCACCGCCATACGGTTTAGCTTGTCACCCTGCGGCGCTGTGATTTTGCTTTTTTCTTCGTCAATTTGTGCCTGCAATGACTGAATCGCATTACGCGCACTCACAACTTGCGGGGCGTCCTCACGCAGATACGTCAGCAAGTTCCGCAGGTCCGCTTCCATCTGGATCTTCTGGCCCATCAGCGTATTCACTAACGTGCTCGCCGCCTGTGCCTGTGCCTGTGGATCCAGAACGTTGTTGTTGTCTTGATAAGAGAGCAATTCCGCTTTGCTGGCGTCCAGACGCTGGCGTGCCTTTTCCATCTCCGTTTCTGCAAAGGCAAGCTGGTCACGCGCGATGCGATGTGACATCTCATTGATAAAGCGCTCTGACTCTTTCAGCACGGTTTGGTTAAACTTAAGCGCAAATTCCGGGCTAAAGCCCTGCGTCTGAATATTCAGTAATCCGGTTTTATCGTCATACGAGACGTTGATACGGTCCTTGTAGTACTTCAGGAAGCCTTCTGCAGTTTCATCCTTGCTAAGATGATTAAGAAAATCGAGCCCGCTGTGGCTAAACGCTTCACGAAAATTTAGTTGCTTATCCAGCGCCGCCAGCATATCCGGCGAGTTGATGTACTCTTTCAGATACAACGCATCTTCTGCGGAACTGGGGTTAGAGGCACCCAGAAGCAGACCAAAATTCAGGCTGCCGCTGTTTAAATCATCCGAGCGTTTAATGGCGACTTTCGACTCGCTCATATAGCGAGGCTGGCTGAAGATAGCCAGATAGATCAGCAGCACCGCCATCGGTGTCAGAATGATGATTTTCGCCAGGTGTTTTTGGATATCTGCCAGTGAGATGGCAGACAGACGAGCACGCATCCAGGATACGGCAGACTTCACTTTTATCAACATGTAACGATTATCAAAGTTTCAGTGGGGCGCAAACTCAATGAGAGACTAACCTCTCGAACCCCGTTGCTTAATTAGTCGAAAATGCGCACAAGACCAGTGACTTTATTTGCCTTGTTGGTCACCAATAACGTTGAGACGCGGTGCTTTTGCATTTTTTCTTCCGCTTCAATGATCATGGTGTCTTCCGGTAGCGTCAGCGGTTCACGTGTCATCATCTGCGCAGCCGTGGCGGATGTCAGAGAATCCTCTTTTTCCATAAAGCGACGCAGGTCACCGTCGGTGATAATGCCCGCTAGCCCACCTTCTGCGTCTTCTACCATCACCATTCCCTGGCATCCGCTGGTGATACGTTGAATCACGGTTTTAAATGACGCATCCAGCTGTACCGCAGGAACATCATGCTGCATGACATCAGCAACGCGGGTCAGCAGGCGACGACCTAATGAACCGCCCGGGTGATAGCGCGCAAAATCATTCGGCATAAATTTGCGTTGGTGGATCATGGCAATCGCCAGCGCATCGCCGATCGCCATCGTCAGCGTGGTAGACGTTGTTGGTGCAAGATTATTCGGGCAGGTTTCATTCGCCATGTGGAGTTCCAGCACGGCATCAGCATTTTTCGCCAGCGTGGAATTTCCATTATTGGTAATGGCGATAATTCGGTTGCCGAAATTTTTCAGTGAAGGAACTAGCTTGAGGATTTCATCCGTTTCACCGCTGGCAGAAATAAGGATCAGAAGATCGTAAGGCGTAATCATGCCCAGATCGCCATGGAAAGCTTCTGCAGGATGAATAAAGAAACTAGGCGTACCCGTAGAGGCCAGCGTCGCTGACATTTTACGACCGACATGCCCTGATTTACCCATTCCCGAAAGAATAACGTGCCCTTTACAGTTCATTATCAAATTAAGGACACGCTGGTACTGCCCGGAATCCAGTTGTTTAGACAAGTTTTGTAATGCTGCGCCTTGTTCTGCCAGAGTCTGGCGAACAGAGGTAATTAGATATGGATCGATAGTACTGCTCTGGTCATCAGGTAAATGTCTTTCAGACATATCAGCTCCTTTGCACGGAAATAATGCCACAGTCACAACAAACCCGAACCCACTATAATTTATTTATGCTAAATCAATGGGTTGTAACAAAATTTTTAATGAGTATAAAACCATGGTCAGTCCATGCTTATATGCAGGACTTATCACCTTCTTATTAAGTCGCAATGTCTCATGGAGGTGCGAAGATGCTGCAATATTACAGGCGAGAAGGGGAACCAAATTTTGCCCACCTATTTAACACACCCCTACATTATGAACAAGGAATTTAGGATTTTTATCATTTATTAAAATGTTTCCTGCTTGACTATTGAGACCAAAAACAATTTATTAATTGATTATTTCCTTGTAAAAAAAGAACGTATGACTATGTTATTAATAAATAAAACGCGCAAATAATGGTGATGTTGTTTTGTGATTAACTATTTAAGTGCGGCATAATAAACAGGTTGACAATTTCTATGTAAAGAAGAGGAAAATAATAAAATTTTAGCGGTGACTATTGAATGATATGATAGTTGTGGTGTTGATTATTTCTGGTAATGAATGCGGAATTAAATCTGGCCGGATTGTATTTTTGCTATATCTATTTTTCAGGAGATTATTATTAAATAGAAAAATAACAATGGTGATTATCTCCGATTGAGCTGGAGTCACGTATGCCAGCGAGTGCTTTCTTCCGGGCCTTCCTTCACTTCAGAGAAAGAGCCTATGGAAAAGAGGCAATCATCAGGCTCTTTTTGAGTCATATGCGCCGATAATCAACTGTCTTGAACGTAAAAATTATGGAGCAACATGATGCTACGATTCATTTCACTCTTCGTTCTTTCTGAGCATTGCGTTCAGGATGGTCAGCAATTTACGCATACAGTCAACCAGCGCCACTTTTTTGGTTTTTCCGGCTGCTGGCAGATGCATGTAAAACGCCTTTATCACCGGATTAAACCAGGTTACCACAAGCGCTGCCATGTGCAGGGCTGCTCTTGCCTCCGTACGCGCACTGGCGTCGTTCGGCCAGCAGATATGTGTGGGATAACAGGGATGTTATGTGAACTGAACTGTGTTTTGTTAGCGGGGGATGTTTATTGATGATTCGGGAGTGTTTAAGACCTGATGGCGTTATGCTCCCAAGTTTATTTTATATAAAGATCCAAAAGCAAAAACCCGCCTTGTGGGCGGGTTCTTAAGAATTAGTGGTGCCGGACTCGGAATCGAAAATTTCTTTTATCATATTGATATTAATATAATTTGTTTGGTTTGATTAAAAATGTACCCTCAATTATACCCGCAGTCCCTTTTGATATCGAAAGGGAATCACACTCGGGATCAGGCTGAGAGCACAGAAGGAAAGTACCTGGCTATTATATCGTTAATTCTGTCAATCAGTTCCAGCCTTTTGAAAGTGATGTGTGCAGATCCCTTCTTAAAGTATTTAATGATGAACATCTCGTCTTCATAGCGCTCTTTACCCTGAACGGACTGGATGTGACCATCCAGACGAATAGTGATGTTTTCCCGGTTGTCGGGGATCGGTTTGCCGCTGAACAGATGTAGCATTCTTTCCAGGTCGACGAGTCGGTCAGTCTGTTGCCCGGTGATAAGATGAAACCCCCACCGGTCCCACCTCACCAGGTTGTTGACGATAATTTTACTGCCAAATTTGCAGGGGCAATTGGTTTTGTAATTCCAGCTCAGTCCCCTGAAGACGTTGATCACCCCTCGCTCAAACACCTCATCCTTATTCTGGTGTAGTTGTTCAAATGTGATCAGAATGTTCGCTTCACTGATTTCCGGAAAATTATCGTACTCCAGTGACCGGTACCATGTATCACGGGCCTGTGCATCCATTAAGGAAAGCATCCCTGAACGTTGCATCAGGTCACGCCAGATTTCGCGATCGAGATTGCGTGTGATGGCTTTCATTGCGGTTTCCGGTTTCTCCATCAGCCAGCAGCCGCAGCGAAAATCCTGTTTCATGGCCCAGCCCGGGGCGGCTTTACCGCCAATACTTTCTGTCATTGCTGATATTTCAGCCAGTTGCCGGATAAGTGTGTCGATTTGCAGCAGTGTACTCTTTCGTACAGCCAGAATGTGGCGGATACTGGTTGAGCAGATAACGTCCGTATGCCCGGTGACCACTTCCGGACGGGAGATTGTGATGTCTGACATTATCGGTTTCCCTTTTGGTTTATAAACGAAAACGCCAGCCCTGTTCAGGCTGACGTCAGTGGAATGAAGTATGGTGAGTGATATTTACCGGTTCTGGTGCAGAAGCTGCAGGTGACGAAGAGTACGGACATCCTCCCGGGCCTGTTCGATACAGGGCAACAGTGCTGCCGAATCCGTTTTATCCTCATCGTTGTCAAAGATAATTCCCGATTCGCAGTCGATATTGTCCTGCAGCCACGCAATGAGGATATCCAGCGCTGTTTCAGTGGTTAATGGCATCACGCTCTGTATCACTGTATTGTCTTCCGGCAACTGATGAGGGCTGGCAGAAGTCGCCGGTGTTTCGGTAGCGTCACGTTCATCCACCACGCGGAGTGAATAACCGTTTTCAGCGACCTTGTTAATCAGTTCAATGAGATTAACACCATCGACGTCAACGACAATTCGCCCCATGTTCAGCGCCTGCACGTTAACGCTGTCGGCTTCCAGCGTCAGGGCCAGTTTCATTGTTTCGCCTCCGGATGCTTACCCAGAGTAATGTTATTTACTGTTCGGTAATTGTCGCGGGTCATCAGGCCGGTCGCCCTGCGAGCCCGGAGGATATCGATGCTGTTTATTAACTGAGAGCGGGTACAGGCGCTGAATCCCGGCTGGTCGGTACGCACCAGCGCGTATTTTTCCACGAGAAAGTTCACCGCATCACACAGTGAAATGCCTGCCTCAATATGCTGCTCAATCACACGTTCATCAGCGAACGGTGTGTCATTCAGTGTGAGGCCGTAATGCTGGTCCAGCAGTCGGGTGAGCAGTGTATGCCAGATGGTGACGGGAGACGGGCAGCACGATGCCTCCCGTACGTGTGTGTCAGGTAATGTTTTCATCTTAAGTTCTCTGTAACTGGTAGTGCTAAAGGTGAGATATTCGGGGTTATGAGGTGGTTGCGGGTGCCAGTGTCGGATAAACAGCCATATAAACGTAACCACAGGAGCCGAGGGTGTCGGCTTCACAGGCCAGCCCCTTCGCATACAGTGTCACGGTATGCTGATGGCGGGGATTCAGTTCACCGCTGGTGAGCATGAGCTCCAGTTGTTTCATCAGCAGCGGAAAGGCCTGGTCCAGGTGGTACGCATCTGCATCGCTGAACAGGCCTCTGATACCGGCGCGGTCGGCAAGGTAATGCAACCGGTTACCCTCCTGCACCAGACGTGCCCCGAAACAGGGCGTCACGGTGCAGGGCAGCCCCCACCAGGGGCGGTCGTGATTGTCGTCGGGAAGTGTTGTCCCGGGGAGTGTGTCTGACACGATAAAATCCTCACAGAAAATCGGTTAAGAATGGTCCGGTAGTGGCGATAATTCTGCTCATCTGAATGCCCTTCCAGACTCAGTTCAGGGTGACGCTCATCAGCCGGACATACGGGCCAAAACTGTCCTTACGGCGTTCAGCAAACACAGCCAGCACACCGGGAATATCCTGCACTTCACGACCGGTATACGTCTCAGCACTGCCGTGCCAGCGGTACTTACCGGTGCAGAACGGAAAAAGACGGGATGCAGGATGCTGTTGGTGAATACGCATGGCTTCACCACGGGTGATAATTTTCATAATGGGATACCTCTGAAGACAGAAGATAAAAGTGAAAACAGGTGTGATGTGGTTGTGGCGGTGACGGGTTAAAGCAGGCCGTGTTCGGCAAAGGAGAAAACCTGGCTGCCACCGACTATCAGATGGTCCGGTACCCGGATATCCACCAGGGCCAGTGCCTGTACCAGACGTTCCGTAATAATCCGGTCTGCCTTGCTGGGTGTGACTTCACCGGACGGGTGATTGTGTGCCAGCACCACGGCAGCGGCATTGTGGTACAGGGCGCGTTTAATCACTTCCCGGGGATGAACTTCCGTGCGGTTGATGGTGCCGGTGAAGAGGGTTTCACCGGCAATCAGCTGATTCTGGTTATTCAGATACAGCACCCGGAATTCTTCACGCTCCAGTCCCGCCATGTTCAGAATCAGCCATTCCCGTGCCGCACGGGTGGAGGTGAAGGCCACGCCGGGTTCATGAAGATGGCGGTCCAGGGTTTTCAGGGCCCGCTGAATGAGGCTGCGCTCGCCGGGCGTCATCTCTCCGGGCAGAAAGGAAAGCTGCTGCATTGTCCCTGCCTCCATTCAGTCGATGATGCGCATAATGGCGCTGCATTCCGGATGCTGCAGGGCGTAATCCCGCAACCGGTAATAATGGACCGTCATGGCATAACACTCCGTACGACAGGCATGATGACTGTACGTCATCAGACAGGCGGCAATGCCGGCGGCTTCCGGGCTCATTTCAGCGCGGTTACCGTTCATGGCATTGAACAGTACCCAGTTTTCGTCATCATCGTCATCCGGTTCGGGCGCCATAAATGCGCCACCGTTGTTCAGTGTGTACAGATTCCAGATACCACCGCAGTAGTCTTCGCAAAGACGGTCCATCCAGCCGAAGACTCGGGGCTCCAGGGTCACCCACTGTGGAATGAGGCCAAAATGCTGCGGCCAGAAGCTGATGCGCTGTTCATCAGGGACGAGGCTGGCAACCAGCTGAGGCGGATTATTCTCTGGTGTTGTAGCTGAATAAATTGTGGGGATATTCTGAGAAACGGTTTTCATGAGATAACTCCTTAGATAACAAATAAATGTGTGTTTTTCAGGAGGGAAAGCTGAATGATTCCCTCACTCAGGGAAACGGCATCAGCGCAGGCTCTCCAGCATCGTTTCTGCCATCACCCACAATGCGCGATTGAGCTTAATGTCGGTATCAATGCTGTGAATGGCCCGGGTATGGATACGTTTTCCTTTTGCACTGCGACCGGAAATCCCGCCTTTCAGCATATTCTCCTGGATGGTCTGATAAGCACTCCACAGGTCCTTACCGTAATCCTCCCTGCGTCGTGGTGTCAGAATGTCAGCGGTGGTGACGGGCTGATGTTCGTCACCATAACGGTAAGTCAGTGCCGCCTGTGCCAACGCCTGGCGTGCCGGTGGCGGCAGGACCAGCGACTGCATGGCATCACGCTTCTCCTCTATCCGGTCAAACACGCCCACCACCTCGTAAGCCCCTTCGATAACTTTCTCCACTACATTTCCCCGGTGTGGAACACGCACTTCCCCCAGAGACTGGCCACAGACGCACCCGTTCTGGCAGACGAACCTGAAGTAACCCGGCAGCATCTGGTAGCTGGAGGTACCGTCATGGGAGTTCAGCAGGATGATTTCAGGGACATGTTGTCCGTTTATCTCCCCGTCACGGCGCAGACGCAGCATGTGTTTGGTGTATCCCCGGCGGCCCGGGTCGCGCACACGGGGCTGGCAGGCGAAGAATGGCTGAAAGCCTTCCCGCTGCAGGCTTTCCAGTACGGTGATGGTGGGAATGTACGCATACCGTTCACTGCGGGAGGTATGCCGGTCTTCCCCAAAAATACTGGGTACATAGTGCATCAGTTCTTCGTGTGTCAGCGGACGGTCACGGCGTATCTGGTTTACATGACCAAAACGACTTGCTAATCGCATGATTTGCTCCTTATGAATGAGTTAGCGGTATAAATGAAAAAGCTGCGTCTCCCGGAGAAGACGCGGCCTGACAGATGAAATGAATGACGTTTATTGTCTGAGAAGCCCTTCACTGGCGAGCTGCGTATTTTTATGGAAGGAGATCACCCAATAACCCCATCGGGATCGGGTAATAACCGGCCAGACTGTGATCGATTCAGATGCCATTTGGCAGCAAAAGGGCCTTCGGGCAATAAACGTGATGTACAACCCGGCATATCTGTTACTCCCTGAAAGTAAAAGGCCCCGGTCATAATGACCGGGGCCTGAAGGGGAGTGACCTGATTATCAGAAAATCACGTTCAGTGTGGCCTGACCGTTATAACCTTCAGCGCTGCTGCCGCTGACGCTGTGGGCATAACCGGCCTGAACGCCCAGGGTGATATTTTCCCGGACACGGGCTTCCAGTCCGGCCTGCAGGTCCAGTGACGTGCCATTCTGTGAGGGTGAGAACGTCATGTTACTCCTGGCTGCGGCTGTCCCCATGCTCATGTCACCCCGTGAGCTGAAGGTGCGGATAACAGAAGGCTGTACCCACCAGTTCACCGGCAGTTCACGCACACTGTGTTTTGCACTGTCGCGCAGGGTGTCACGGGATGAGGTGCCTTCACCAAAGCTCATATCGTTGTGGCTGCCCAGACGGAAACCGGCACGTACATGTTGTGCACTGCCATGCCCGAACTTCACATAACCGGCGTTATCCTGGCCGTCATCCAGGGAAAGTCCCTGCCAGGTATACTGCAGTTGTGGCTCCAGCATCAGGTTGTCAGTGATACTGAAGGGCAGACCAGTTTCCAGTGAGCCCAGCCAGCCCCAGCCCCGGGCGCGGAAGTCGTTATTGTCCGATGACGCTTTCATGCTGTGGCGTGTTCCCTGTGCCACAATGTCAGCCCACAGGCCGGAGGACGTGTGTACCAGATTCAGGTATCCGCCCAGACTGCCGGCATCATCCCGGACCGTGCCGGCACGGGAGCCGTCATCATCCTTAACATCAACGGAAGAATGGCCTGCAGCACCATATATCCCTGCGGTCACAGACATACCGGCAACCTCTGTTCTCATCAGGTCACCCTCCAGGCGGACGAAGCCATAGCTGCCGCTGCTTTCCGGCGTGGCCCCACGGGCAATACCGCCGTTGTTAACGTGCCCGAGATGACCGCCCTGAATGCTGAGACGGAAGCTGTTGTTTTCACCATTTACACCGGTCTGATGGCTGCGGGAGCCTGCCAGAATCCGGTCATAGTCCATTGCCTGTGTCAGCATGGAGGCATACAGGGGGACTTCTGCACGATAAGCATTTTCACTGCGCAGGTACCAGTCTTCATCGCTGTCACGGTTCAGGGTGTAGTTAAAGGCGCCGGCCTGAAGCGGGCGACTCAGGGCAAACGCACCTTCTTCTGTGGTGGCACCATTCTGTGCATCCACAACCCGGATACCCTGTCCGGAGGTTGCCACCCCGAGGTTACTGTTTCCGACATTTGTGAACGCAAGCCAGGTTTTGCCGGTTGCCTGACCACCATTAATCACCAGCTGGTCAGAGGTATTGCTGCCATCAAGGCGAACACGCATATTGATGGTGCCACCCTGACCGGTGAGGTTACTGGTTGTCAGTTTATGGAACGTTACCGGGGCGTTGCCTTTTGCAACAGCACGGCTCAGTACGGCGTCCGGTGTTGTCTGATTATCAAAGTAAATCTCCCCTGCGTTAACAATATCGCCGGTACTGACCACATCACCATTCAGTACCATGCTGGCGCCTTTACTGAGCTGTGTTCTGCCACTCAGACTTCCCCCGGCAGCCAGCATCAGTGTTCCACGATGTCCGACAGTGGTGTTGCTGGCCAGTCCTCCGGCATTAACCGTAAAGCTGCCGCCATTTTCCAGCAGCAGGCCGCTGGCCTGACCGGATATGCCATCAATACTGAACTTACCGCTGGCATTGGTCCCCTCAACAGTGGCACCACTGTCTGCAATCAGGGCACCACCGGATGTCATGGTGACACCTGTTGCCTTACCACCGGCAGACACTGCCAGGGTACCGCCGTCATCCACCCGTGTTTTCTGCGCTGAATGGCCTTCCAGTACATCCAGGCGACCGCCGGACTCCAGAACAACGCCGTCAGCCTTACCGTTTTCCACCGTGAAATTGCCCAGACGGTTGCTGCCAAGAACCGTTGCCGCAGTACTGGTGACCAGTGCTCCACCCTGTTTCAGGGTGACATGTGTGGCGGTACCACCGGCGTTCACCTGCAGTTTGCCTTTCTGGTTAACGGTGGTGAAATCCGCCAGACCACCTTCCTTGATAATCTGCCAGCCGTCACTGTTTACAACAGTGCCAGACGCCGTACCGCCGTTGTGCACATACTGGTACCCCCCATTCAGCGTGGTATCCAGTGCGTGACCATGTACAGTCTGGTCGCCGCCGGCATAAACCACAGTGGTATTTGCCGTTCCTTCAGCAGCCACAATCTGACGACCATTTTTATTGATGGTGGTGCGTACGGCATCTCCGTAGACGGTCTGCCCGGTATCACCATTTTCTGCATCCGGTCCCCCTTCCGCGCCGGTATTCACAACCGTGTCGGTTGCCATTGCGCCGGATTTGACGGCCTGCCAGCCCTTCTCATTAATGACGGTAACCGTTGCAATCCCGCCTTCATGTACCCACTGCTCACCGCCGTTCAGAGTGGTATTCACTGCCTGCCCCTGAAGGCTCTGTCCGCCTCCGGCACTGATAACCGTGTCTGAAACGCTTCCTCCGGCATTCACTCTCTGAAGACCACCACCGGTGACAGTAGTGTTGTTGGCGGTACCGCCATTTTGTATCCATTGGCCGCCGGTATTCGCCTCGTTATCCGGCCCATACTCCAGCCCGGTACTGATGGTCATTCCGTTGGCCGTACCGAGGACAATCTGGTTGTCGTGATTTGCCAGTGTCCCGCCGTTCACGGTTTCACCCGCCTGTACAATCGTGTCAGCAGCCAGCGCCTGGACTGACGTGACAGCAGTAAGAGACAGTGCAACCGCCACACCGGCGCATTTTCCCCGTGAGCGGGCCAGTTCGGAAGCCACCACAAGGGTGCCCGTAATGTGATTCCATACCAGCCTGTAGCTGGTGTTCAGATGTCGTTTCATAAGCTTTTCCTTACAGAGGGTGAATAAAAAAGCCGGTACCCACAAATGTGGATACCGGCAGGTACAAAACAGCATGGTCAGATAAAGTGGTTTTTCCCGGACATAAATGCTTCCCCTCTCTCATCCGCCAGAGAAGTATCAGTCCGTTGTGTGCAATTCCGTTCTGCATGATGAAGAGATTCAGCTGCCTTTTCGCAGGCCATTAACCACTATAAATGATCGATAGCAACGATCGATACCTGTTTTATCGATCGTTTTATTCTATTAACGACAAGGCGGTCACGCAAGAGAAAGAGGTGGATATGAGGGGGTTGTGTCATGTTTTCAGTTGGTTAACGCAATGTAATCAGGCATTTCCCCTGGCAGACTGTTCAGAAGAAAATCCAGTTCCATACAGCGCGGGCAACAGAGACCACCGTGTCACGGACGGCACGCAGAACCGTACGGGCAACAGAGGCAACACAGACGCTCTCCGCCGTGTCAAATATCCGGTCCACCGCACCGGTAAACTGTTCACGGGCCTGAGACCGGACAGATTCCGTGCGCAGCTCGTCCTGCAGGCGGGTCATCAGGGGACTGGCGGCATGGTCGGGAAGCGCTGTCATGAGCGCACTGACCAGCGTATCCAGTTCCCAGCCGGTGCAGGCCGATACGGCAACAACCGGATGTACGGGCCGGAACAGCCGGAATACCGCATCTGTTTTCTCACGAATGTTCTGTGCCTGTGCGGGAGAAGGCTGAATGCCGGCCATATCCCATTCATGGCAGGGCTCCGTTTTGTCGGCCTGCGTCACCACAAACAGCACCTGCTGATGTCCCCGGTGCAGGATGTGTCGCCAGAAATACTCATCCACAGACAGGGCACGGTCATCGGCTTTAATCAGCCACAGTACCAGGTCAAGTTCAGGCAGAATGTCACGGTACAGGGCTTCATACTCTGCATCCCTGTCCCGGCTCTCGCCCACCCCGGGCAGGTCAGTGATAATCATGCTGTGACCGTGGCCACTCAGACGGAAGCGCCGCACTTCCCGGGTGCCGGCGTGAACATCACTGACCGGGGTGACCTCCCCCTGAAACAGTGCATTACAGAGTGAGGATTTACCGGCCCCGCTTTTACCCATAATGCCAATCACGGGTTCGTGACTGGTGAGTTTGCGCAGATGTTCCA
>CDZN01017837.1_pt1 | contig 33077 bp, 20 predicted proteins | sample 557701 | NCBI WGS metagenome assembly CDZN01 (sample SAMEA3182089, study PRJEB8094) | gut metagenome | biome: human; feature: gut; material: Stool; isolation source: human stools | place: Canada | collected 2013-02-04 | reverse complement strand
GATTTAGATTACTTTTGCAGTCGAATTCCTGCGAAAACAATTAAATAACAATAATATATTAAGAAAAATAGCAGTATGATTAATGCTCAAGACATCAAAAACGGAACTTGTATCCGTATGGACGGAAAGCTCTATTTCTGTATCGAATTCCTGCATGTAAAACCAGGTAAAGGTAATACTTTCATGCGTACTAAACTGAAAGATGTAGTCAGCGGTTACGTTCTCGAACGCCGTTTCAACATCGGTGAAAAGTTGGAAGATGTACGCGTAGAACGTCGTCCATACCAATTTTTGTATAAAGAAGGAGAAGATTATATCTTCATGAACCAGGAAACATTCGACCAACACCCTATCGCTCACGATTTGATTAACGGTGTTGACTTCCTGCTCGAAGGTGCAGTATTGGAAGTTGTTTCTGACGCTTCTACAGAAACTGTTCTTTATGCAGACATGCCAATCAAGGTTCAAATGAAAGTGACTTATACAGAACCGGGCGTGAAAGGTGATACAGCTACCAACACACTGAAACCTGCCACTGTAGAATCAGGAGCAACCGTACGTGTTCCATTGTTCATCAACGAAGGTGAAACAATTGAAATCGACACTCGCGATGGTTCTTATGTAGGACGTGTAAAAGCATAATTGACAAGAACATATATAAAAAACCGGAAGTTTTTGGACTCCCGGTTTTTTTATGTCTTTACCGATATTTATTTGTATCCGGCTGCTTTCGCAATTCTTTTAGGGATCTCCGTGTTATCAATCTTTTCTCCAAACAGTTGAGAACCTGCGCCGATAGCGAATACAGGTACATAACCGGCAGAGTGACCGCCACTTACCCAACCTACCATAGCAATCTCATCCATCACTTCCTTAGCACGTGCAGCCATCGGTTCACTCTTAGAATACATACTTTCAGCAAATACGACTTTATTCTTCACGAATGATTTTTCAAACTCATCACGTAATTTCTTTTCCTGTTCCCAAGAAATAGGGAATTGTTTCCAGAAACCCATTTCTTCGCCTAGGAATGTTTTCATATCTTCCCAAGTCACTTTATTACCTTTTGATTTTCTCAATTCGCTAATACGTTGTGAAAGTCCGTCAGCAGAATGTTTCTGATGCTGCAATGCTTTCAGGTTCAATTCATATTTTCCTGTACCCAGCACGATACCACCAGTTTCATGGTCGGCAGTAACGACAATAAGGGTTTCTTTCGGATGCTTTTTATAAAACTCATAAGCTACCTTGATAGCATTATCCATATCCTTTACTTCGTTGAACACTGTAGCAGCATCATTCGCATGACACGCCCAGTCTATTTTGCCACCTTCTACCATCAAGAAAAAACCTTTCTTATTATCTTTAGTGAGAAAATCAATTGCACTTTCTGTAATCTGCGCTAAAGTCAAATCGCCTTCTTTACGATCGATAGCATAAGGTAAACAAGATGGATTAGCACCTTCTTCCTGAATCAGGATCATCTTTTCTGCTTTTGCAGCTTTTGCCTTATAGTCATTGTAGCCACGTGCTACTGTATATCCGGCTTCTTCAAAAATAGGGAAAATACTTGGAGCTTCTTTCTTGTCAAAAGATGTATTCGGTTTAAGAAAACCACCGCCTGCATAGAAATCGAAGTTTGCTTTCGGCAAATCCAAAGCTATTTCATAATATCTATTACGATCGGGTTGATGTGCATAGAATGCGGCAGGAGTAGCATGATCTACACTAACAGAAGTAGTTACACCAACTTTCTTACCAGCTTTCTTTGCCTTTTCAGCTACAGTCTGAATAGCATTCTTATCCTCTCCCACAGAAATTGCATGATTATAAGTCTTCTTGCCTGTTGCTAATGCAGTACCTGCAGCAGCAGAGTCGGTTACTGAATTTTTAGCAGAGAAAGTAGTTGCCATAGTAGCAACTGGGAATTGAGTAAATAACAAAGGCTCGACGCCAATGCGACCATTTTGAATTTCCGCCTGATACATCTCCGTACCATTTACCTGATTGACTCCCATTCCATCCCCGATGAAATAGAATACGTACTTCGCCTGCCCGTTGGCAACAACGGAGATAAGGACAAAGAACAACGTGTAGATTAACTTTTTCATTCTCTAGTATATTTATTTTTAGATTAGTGGTCTACAAAGGTAGAAAAAAAGAAAGATATACGGTGGATTATTGGACACTAAAAGTGGATATTTGCTTTATACACAGACATTACTGCCTCGCATATTACGAAGCAATAACACATTGCTATCTTTGAATGACATTATAGGTTCATTACATTCTGCTCGAACTGCTCCTTGTCTCCGGCAGCTTTATTACGCATCCGGCTACGATAATTATAGATAGTGGCCAAAGAATATCCGAGAAAATGAGCGATCTTATTACTGTCTACTACTCCCAGACGGATCAGGGCAAAGATCCGAAGTTCTGTTGTCAGAAGTTCGTCGGATTTCGGATATATGCGTCCCTCTTCTACCAGCAGTTCATTAAAAGCGGTAATAAAATTCGGGAATAGTTTCAGGAAAGATTTATCAAATTCATTATAGAACTCATTCCGCTCGTCACGGATGAACTGTTCGGATTTGATGGCTTTGAACAGGTCCTCGATACGTGACGCCATAGCTAACTTCGCCAGTGAACGACGATACGTTTCCAGCTTATCCAGATAGTTGACACATCTGTCCAGATAGCGGGCGATATATACCTCTTTAATTTTCCCCGTCTGTTCCAGTTCCTTATTTACTGCCTGCATCTGTTTGTTCGCCAAACTTAAATCATGCCGCATGGCAGACAGTTTCTTCATCCAGCGATACAAATAGAAAACGGCAATCAGGAGAAAGAAAGAGAGCATACTGACACTGATAAGCATTGTCCGGAAGACGGCACGCTCTTTTTCTTCTTTCAATTTGTACACCTTATCTATAATAGGGAAAAACTCGGTGACCTCAATAAAGCGCAGCCGAGCATTGCAAGCCACGGCATCTTCCATCGAGCAGTTCAGGTAGTTGTAAGCGCGGTCTATGTCGCCCTGCTCGTATATCCGGTACGCCAACTTTTGCAACGAAGCGTATTCTCTGACCGAAGATTCCAAATCGGCAATTGCCGTTAGTATCAGGTAATAAATCTCTTTCTGCGTGTCGCCCTTTGCCGCATAGGCTTCGGAGAGCGTGTAATGAATATAGACCTTCTGCCGTTCGTCCGTAGCATCTTCCAATGCAGCATCGAGAATCACCAACGCCGTATCCGCTTTGCCTGCCACGATACATTTCTCCGCCATCACAATGGTACGGTTCTTTTCGGGGAGCATGACACTGATAATGGAGTCGCGGTAGGCATCGGTCTTCTCCCGGTACTTTTCTTTCTCTTCCCTGTTGGTGGTATAGTCTGCCAGCCAGCCATAGCAGGCACGGTAGGTTTGATAATAATACATCAATGTGTTTCGGTCCAGTTTCCCCGACCGAATGGCGTCCAGTTCTTTCATGGCTTCGATATACATCCCCATCACCCCGAACACGGTGGCACGGTTGATGATAATCTCGTTGGCCGCCTCCGGACTATCGAGCAGGGGAAGAACGGTCTGTCTCTTATTTATATAATGTAGAGCCGAGTCGGCCTGATAATGAAGGTAAGCATCATACAAGGAACCATACAGCCGGTATTTATCGGCAGGCGCAACCGTCCGGGCAAGTTGCGCTTTCAGCGCGTCAATCTCCTTCTCTTTCCGCTTCTGGTAGGTTTCTTTCTTTTTGATAACTTCGTCCAGCCGTTTAAGCGCTGCCGCATTGTCATCTGCCGGAGCGGCAAACAATAAAAAAGGATAAACCAAGAGAAAAGCTAACATACGGGCTATATTCTTCATAAGTCGGGTATTTAAGATGTCACAAATATAGGGAATATCGGAATGAATACGAAATATACGGCTGAGAGTTTTTTAATTTCCGTTTGTATTTCTCTTCCATACGCTAACGGCTAACCCGTTCATTCTGAATCATATAATTTTAAAAGGCGTTTATATTTCCATTCTACTTTCCTTCATGCGACCCGCTATCTTTCTACATTTGCAACATCGGTCTGACCGAGTGAACATAAAAAATACACATTACCATGAAAAAGATTTTTTTAGTAACCGTTTTATCCGTTTTGCTCTGTGGACACAGTTCGCTGCATGCCGCAAGCGTGATAAAGAAAGTAGCCCCTTCCTTTTGGTGGGCAGGTATGAACAACCCCGAACTGCAAGTGTTGCTGTATGGAGAACAGATAAGCTCTGCCGATGTCAGCATCTCTTCGGACGACATCGTCTTGCAGGAAGTGGTGAAGCAAGACAATCCCAACTACCTCCTTCTCTATCTGAACACTGCGGAAGCAGCCCCGCAAACATTCGATATCTGCCTGAAACAGGGCAAGAAGCAGACGGTCATCCCCTACGAACTCAAGCAACGGAGAGCGGATGCCGCACAAATAGAAGGATTCAACTCGAGCGACGTACTTTACCTCATCATGCCCGACCGCTTTGCCAACGGTGACGCTTCCAACGATGTCATCCCCGGAATGCTGGAAGACAGAGTGGACCGCAACGACTCCTTTGCCCGTCACGGCGGCGACTTCAAAGGAATAGAGAAACACTTGGACTACATCGCCGACTTGGGTGTCACCAGCGTTTGGCTCAACCCCATTCAGGAGAACGACATGCAAGGAGGCTCTTATCACGGGTATGCCATCACCGATTATTATCAGGCCGACCGCCGCTTCGGAAGCAATGAAGAGTTTCGCGCGTTGGTAGAACAGGCACACGCCAAAGGGCTGAAGATAGTGATGGATATGATTTTCAACCATTGCGGCTCCGAGAACTATCTGTTCAAGGATATGCCCTCCAAAGACTGGTTCAACTTCAAAGGCAACTACGTGCAGACGACCTTCAAGACCGCTACCCAGTCGGACCCGTACGCTTCCGATTATGAAAAGAAAATAGCGGTGGACGGCTGGTTCACCCAAAGCATGCCGGACTTCAACCAACGCAACCGCCACGTGGCTACCTATCTGATTCAAAGCAGTATCTGGTGGATTGAATATGCCGGTATCAACGGCATACGCCAAGACACACACCCGTATGCGGACTTCGACATGATGGCACGCTGGTGCAAGGCGGTGAACGATGAGTATCCCCGCTTCAATATCGTAGGTGAAACGTGGTTGGGCAACAACGTGCTTATCTCTTACTGGCAGAAAAACAGCCCGCTTGCCCACCCGCGCAACAGCTACCTGCCCACCGTCATGGACTTCCCGCTGATGGACCACATGAACAAAGCCTTCGACGAAGAGACCACCGACGGATATGGCGGACTGTGCCGGCTCTACGAATACCTGTCGCAAGACATCGTCTTTGCCGACCCGATGCACCTGCTCACCTTCCTCGACAATCACGACACTTCCCGCTTCTACCGTTCGGAAGCAGACACCAAGAACCTCGACCGGTACAAACAGGCATTGGCTTTCCTACTCACCACACGCGGCATTCCGCAAATATACTACGGAACGGAAATCCTGATGGCTGCCGACAAGGCGAACGGTGACGGACTGCTTCGCTGCGACTTCCCCGGCGGCTGGCAAAATGACGCTCATAATTACTTTGACGCGGCAAACCGCACCGCACAACAAAACGAAGCCTTCTCTTATTTGAAGAAGTTGCTGCAATGGCGGAAAGGAAACGAAGTGATAGCCAAAGGCAAACTGAAACACTTCTCACCCCGTCAAGGAGTTTATGCGTACGAAAGGAAACACGGTGATAAATCGGTCGTAGTCTTCCTCAACGGTACAGACCGCGAACAGACCATCGACCTCAGCGCTTATCAGGAAATACTGCCCCGCACCTCCGCACGCAACGTATTGGAAGGGAAAGAGATGGAAATAGGAAAGGAATTGACACTTCCCCGCCGTGGAGTCTGTGTGTTATCCTTTTAAGGAAGTTCACTTCGACTTATATTTATCCGTATCAACAGGATGCTTATTCACCTATCAATCAGAATAGTAGAATTTATATAGACTTGTATTTTTATTCTAACGGGCAAACGTAGCACGCAAGGTTGCTACATTTGTAACATCCGAAGCAAAAAGGGATAAACACACACAGATTAGCATTCAATTTAATACCATAAAACCAATGAAAAAGAAACTTATACTTATTGTATGTCTCTGCATCTCGTACATCGCGAACGCACAACAGAAACTCACTTCACCGGACGGTAATCTGGTAATGACCTTCCAAGTAAATAAGGAAGGTGCTCCCACCTACGACCTCACCTACAAAGGTAAAACGGTAATCAAGCCCAGCACCCTCGGACTGGAACTCAAGAAAGAGGATAACACCCGCACGGACTTCGACTGGGTAGACCGCCGGGACCTGACCAAACTCGATTCAAAAACGAATCTTTATAACGGATTCGAAGTGAAGGACGTCAAGACTTCCACATTCGACGAAACTTGGCAACCGGTATGGGGAGAAGAGAAGGAAATCCGCAATCATTATAACGAACTGGCAGCCACGCTGTATCAGCCCATGAACGAACGTTCTATCCTGATTCGTTTCCGCTTGTTTAACGACGGCTTAGGATTCCGCTACGAATTTCCGCAGCAGAAAAACCTGAACTACTTCATCGTCAAGGAAGAACATTCGCAATTTGCAATGGCAGGCGACCACATCGCCTACTGGATACCGGGCGACTATGACACGCAGGAATATGACTACACCATCTCCCGCCTGTCGGAAATCAGAGGACTGATGAAACAGGCTGTCACTCCGAACTCTTCGCAGACTCCTTTCTCACAGACCGGCGTACAGACCGCACTGATGATGAAAACGGATGACGGCTTATATATCAACTTGCACGAAGCCGCCTTGATTGATTACTCCTGCATGCACCTAAACTTAGACGACCAAAATATGACCTTTGAATCGTGGCTGACTCCGGACGCCAAAGGAGACAAGGGACATCTGCAAACTCCCTGCAACACTCCGTGGCGTACCGTTATCGTCAGCGATGATGCCCGCAACATCCTTGCATCCCGTATCACCCTGAACCTGAACGAACCTTGCAAAATCGCCGATGCCGCTTCATGGGTGAAACCGGTGAAATACATCGGCGTATGGTGGGACATGATTACCGGAAAAGGCTCTTGGGCATATACCGACGAACTGACCAGCGTCAAATTGGGTGAAACCGATTACTCCAAGACCAAACCGAACGGCAAACACTCCGCCAACACCGCCAACGTGAAACGTTACATCGACTTTGCCGCCGCCAACGGATTCGACGCCGTATTGGTGGAAGGCTGGAACGAGGGCTGGGAAGACTGGTTCGGCAACAGCAAGGACTATGTATTCGACTTCGTCACTCCGTATCCTGACTTTGATGTAAAAGAAGTACATCGTTACGCTGCAAGCAAGAGCATCAAGATGATGATGCACCACGAAACCTCCTCATCGGTACGCAACTACGAACGCCATATAGACAAAGCCTACCAATTCATGGTAGACAACGGCTATAACTCCGTGAAGAGCGGCTATGTAGGCAACATCATCCCCCGCGGCGAACACCACTACGGACAATGGATGAACAACCACTACCTGTATGCGGTGAAGAAAGCCGCCGACTACAAAATCATGGTGAATGCGCACGAAGCAACCCGCCCGACAGGTATCTGCCGCACCTTTCCTAACCTCATCGGTAACGAATCCGCACGCGGAACCGAATACGAAGCCTTCGGCGGCAACAAGGTATATCACACCACCATCCTGCCGTTCACCCGTCTGGTTGGCGGACCGATGGACTACACGCCGGGTATCTTCGAAACGCACTGCAACAAGATGAATCCTGCCAACAACTCGCAGGTACGTTCCACCATCGCCCGCCAATTGGCATTGTACGTGACTATGTACAGTCCTCTGCAAATGGCAGCCGATATCCCTGAAAACTACGAACGTTTCATGGACGCCTTCCAATTTATCAAAGACGTAGCCATCGACTGGGACGAAACGAACTACTTGGAAGCCGAACCGGGCGAATACATCACCATTGCCCGCAAAGCAAAAGGAACCGATGACTGGTATGTAGGTTGCACCGCCGGCGAAAACGGCCATACCTCCCGATTGGTATTCGACTTCCTCACACCGGGCAAGCAATACATTGCCACTGTGTATGCGGATGCCAAAGACGCCGACTGGAAAGAAAACCCGCAAGCGTATACCATCACCAAAGGTATCCTGACAAGCAAAAGCAAACTGAACCTGCGCGCGGCAAACGGAGGCGGTTATGCCATCAGCATCAAGGAGGTAAAAGATAAAGCAGAAGTAAAAGGATTGAAAAAGTTATAAGCTAACGTCATTGGGATTGGCCCCAAAGTCAGTAGTACCCGTAGGGGGAGGTGGTAGGTTAACGCATAAACTTAATATATAATTGGTTAACAGATTGATAGGAACACCTACCACCCCGGCTTTCAGCCACCCCTCCTTCTAGAAGGAGGGGAATTGAGTTACTTTGTACACTCCCAGTCTTAATTACTATTGGCTTTTGAAATCACCCTCGGTTTTAGACAGTACCGACTTTTTAGTCAATCCAACACATTACGGAGGAAGTTATATCGGACAGACGTTAAGTGATAAATAAAAAAAGGATAAGAAAAACAGTTTTCAATAGGTATTTTTTAAGAGATAATTTACTTTTTGAATTAAACCAACTTTAAATTAAAAACATGAAAAAGAGCTTAAGACTAAAAGCCCTGCTCATCACCTTGGTAGGACTCTTCCTTTCCATAGGAACATTTGCACAGCAAATCACTGTGAAGGGGCATGTGAAAGACACAACGGGCGAACCTGTCATCGGCGCCAACGTACTGGTGAAAGGCACAACTAACGGAATGATAACTGATTTTGACGGTAACTTTACGCTGAATGCTCCCAAAGAGTCCGTTCTTTCCATCTCATTCGTGGGTTACCAGACTGTGGAAGTGAAAGCAGCTCCTTCCGTCATCGTGACATTGCAGGACGACAGCCAACTACTGAATGACGTAGTTGTCATCGGTTACGGACAGGTGAAGAAAAACGACATGACCGGCTCGGTAATGGCTATCAAGCCCGACGAACTGAGTAAAGGTATCACCACCAATGCCCAGGACATGTTATCGGGTAAAATTGCCGGCGTCAGCGTAATCTCCAATGACGGTACACCGGGCGGCGGCGCACAAATCCGTATTCGCGGCGGTTCTTCATTGAATGCAAGCAACGACCCGTTGATTGTTATCGACGGTCTGGCCATCGACAACGAAGGAATCAAAGGGATGGCAAACGGATTGTCAATGGTCAATCCGGCAGATATCGAAACCCTCACCGTACTGAAAGACGCCTCTGCAACTGCCATTTACGGTTCGCGCGCATCCAACGGTGTTATCCTCATCACCACCAAGAAAGGAAAGAACGGACAAGCTCCCAGTGTAAGCTATAACGGTTCCGTATCCTTCTCTAAGACCCAAAAGCGTTATGATGTGCTGAACGGGGATGAATATCGTGCCTATGCCACTCAACTATGGGGTGAAAAATTACCGGCAAATTTAGGAACCGACAGCACAGACTGGCAGGACGAAATATTCCGCACGGCTGTCAGCACCGACCATCATGTCTCTATCAACGGAGGATTCAAGAACTTGCCTTACCGCGTGTCTCTAGGTTACACGGACTACAACGGTATCGTGAAAACATCCAACTTCCGGCGTTTTACCGCTTCCGTAAACTTGGCTCCTTCTTTCTTTAATGAACATCTGAAGTTCAACATCAACGCCAAATACATGAACGGTAAAAACCGCTATGCAGACGCCGGCGCCGCTATCGGCGGAGCATTGTCCGTCGACCCTACCCGCCCGGTTTACTCTACCGACGAGCCTTACCAGTTCACAGGCGGATACTGGCAGAACACCAATTCAACAAACAACTTCAGCGACCCTGACTGGAAATATACGGTCAACCCGAACTCCGCCCAAAATCCGGTAGCTGCCTTGCACCTGAAGAACGACCAAAGCAACAGCAACGATTTTGTAGGAAATGTGGATGTAGACTACAAGTTCCATTTTCTGCCCGACCTTCATGTACATGCAAGCATAGGCGGTGAATATGCGGAAGGCACTCAAACCACCCGTGTATCCCCTTATTCATTCTCCAACAATTATTATGGATGGAACGGGGCTGCCACTCAATATAAATACAACCTCTCTTACAACATATACGCACAGTATTTCAAATCAGTGGGTGCAAACGATTTCGACCTGATGGTCGGTGGCGAAGAGCAGCATTTCCACCGCAACGGATTTGACGAAGGACAGGGTTGGGACCCGTACACTCAGGAAGCACACGATGCAAGCCTGCGCAGCCAGACCGCTTACGCCACCCGAAATACATTGGTTTCTTATTTCGGCCGTCTGAACTATTCGTTGTTGAACCGTTACTTATTCACATTCACCATGCGTTGGGACGGTTCGTCACGTTTTTCCGAAGACAACCGTTGGGGTACATTCCCCTCATTGGCATTGGGATGGAAGATAAAGGAAGAGAAATTCCTGAGAGACGTAAATGCCCTTTCCGACTTGAAGTTGCGTTTAGGCTGGGGTATCACCGGACAACAGAACATTTGGGATGACTTCGCCTACCTGCCCTTGTATATCACCAACAACGAATATGCCCAATATCCGTTTGGCGACACCTACTATTCAACTTCACGCCCGAAAGCCTTCAACGAAGAACTGAAATGGGAAAAAACCACGACATGGAATGCCGGACTGGATGTAGGATTCCTGAACGGTAGAATCACCGGTGCTATCGATGGTTACTTCCGCCAAACGGACGACCTGCTGAATAGTGTAAAGATTCCCGTCGGAACCAACTTCAACGCCCAAATGACACAGAACATCGGTTCGTTGAAAAACTACGGTGTGGAATTCTCAGTCAACGCCAAACCGATCGTTACCAAGGACTTCACTTGGGACCTGAGTTACAACGTGACATGGAACCACAATGAAATCACCAAACTGACAGGTGGTGACGACAGCGACTATTACGTAGAAACAGGAGATAAAATTTCCAGAGGTAACAATAACAAAGTGCAAGTGCATAAAGTAGGATATGCCGCCAGTTCTTTCTATGTTTACCAGCAGGTATACGACGAAAACGGCAAGCCTATCGAGAATATGTTTGTCGACCGCAACGGTGACGGTATCATCAACAGCTCGGATAAGTATATCTATAAGAAACCGGCCGCCGACGTATTGATGGGATTGACCTCCAAAATGATGTACAAGAACTTCGATTTCAGTTTTGCTTTGCGTGCCAGCCTCAACAACTATGTGTATTATGACTTCCTGAGCAACAAAGCCAATATCAGCGCTTCGGGCTTGTATTCAAACAACGCTTACAGCAATACTACCGCCCAAGCCATTGCACTCGGGTTCACCGGACAAGGGGAATATTACATGAGCGACTACTTTATACGCAACGCTTCATTCATCCGTTGTGACAACATCACATTGGGTTATTCTTTCCAGAATATATGCAAGAGCCAAGCCTATAAAGGAATCAACGGACGTATATACGCCACAGTACAGAATCCGTTTATCATCAGCAAATACAAAGGTCTTGACCCCGAAGTGAGAAGCGGCATCGACGCCAATCCATACCCGAGAGCCATGACTTTCTTATTAGGGTTAAACCTTCAATTCTAAATTACATTAAATCAAACTATTATGAAAATAAAAACTATAAAGCAACTGTTTTCTGCTGCATTGATTGCCTCTCTCTCCTTGGGAGTAACCTCATGCATCAACGACCTGAATATTAGTCCTATCGATCCTCAGGCAGACGGTAGTTTTGACCAACAAGGAGTATTCGTAAAAGGATATGCCATGTTAGGACTGACCGGACAAAAGGGTATCGCCGGTTCCGCCGACCTTGACGGACAGGACGAGGGCGAATCCGGCTTTTACCGTACCACCTTCAACTGCAACGAACTGCCCTCGGACGAATGTCTTTGGGCATGGCAGGACAACCAAGACATTCCTCAGTTTACAAACATCAACTGGAACTCTTCCAGCCAACGTACCGAGTGGGTGTATGTCCGCTTAGGATACAACATCACACAATATAACTTCTTCTTGGACCAAACGGAAGGGAAAACGGACGAAGAGACTTTACGCCAACGCGCTGAAATACGTTTCCTGCGTGCCTTGCACTACTGGTACTTCCTCGATTTGTTTGGAAAAGCACCATTCAAAGAGCACTTCAACAACGAATTGCCCGTCGAGAAGAAAGGCACCGAACTCTACGCCTACATTCAAAACGAACTGAGTGAGATTGAAAACAATATGTATGAACCCCGCCAGGCACCTTTCGGCCGCGCGGACAAGGCAGCCAACTGGTTACTCCGCGCACGTCTGTATCTGAACGCAGGTGTATATACCGGACAAACCGATTATGCAAAGGCAGAAGAATATGCCGGCAAAGTAATCAACTCGGGATATAAACTGTGCGACAATTATGCCGAACTATTCATGGCGGACAATGACGAAAACCCCAATGCCATGCAGGAAATCATCCTGCCCATCCGTCAGGACGGCGTGAAAACACGCAACTACGGCGGCTCCGTTTATTTGGTCTGCGCCACCCGCATTGCCGGCATGCCCCGCATGGGAACCACCAACGGATGGTCTTGCATCTTCGCCCGCGCAGCGATGGTACAGAAATTCTTCCCCGACCTTACCAAAGTGCCCGTACTGCCCGATGATGTGGAAATTCCCAACGAAGGATTGGATACGGATGCACAGATTGACGCTTTCGATGCCCAATACGGTCTCCGAACGGAAGACATCATCCAAGCTGCCGGCGATGACCGCGCCATGCTGTACTCCGGTGTAGGAGGTGGCAAACGTAAACTTCAGACAGACGCCATCACGGGATTCACCAATGGCTTGTCCATCGTCAAATGGCAGAACTACCGTTCGGACGGCAAACCTGTGAGCCATACTGAATTTCCGGATACCGACATCCCTCTGTTCCGTCTGGCAGAAGCCTATCTGACACGTGCCGAAGCCCTCTTCCGCCAAGATAAAGACGCGAAAGCAGATATCAATGAACTTCGTTCGCGCGCCAACTGCACAAGAATGGTAGAGACTGTAACAGAACAGGAACTTATTGATGAATGGTCACGCGAGTTTTACATGGAAGGCCGCCGTCGCTCCGACCTGATTCGTTTCGGCATGTTCACCACGGACAAGTACGTTTGGGACTGGAAAGGGGGAACAATGAACGGGACACCTGTAGCTTCACACTACAACGTTTTCCCGATTCCGGTATCGGACTTGAATAACAACCCGAATATGTCACAAAACCCCAATTATTAATCAGTAGTCCATCATTATATAAAAGAATATCATTATGAAGAAAATATTCAATATATTATTGGCTGCCACGTTTGCATTGCCTTTGTTCACGGCATGCGAAACAGACAATGACAGCAATCCGGTCTTGAACGAACCCGATACATTTACGCTCGACACCCCCGCTAACGCAGCCGACAACGTATACGACCTGAAAAATGCCGAAAGCGTACAGCTCACCTGTTCGCAACCGGACTACGGATTCACGGCAGCCACCACTTACAAGGTGCACGTTTCCTTTGAACAGGATTTCACGGAGGGGACAGATGAAACGCAAGCCAACTATACGGAATTGGGAAGTACCTACCCCACCACAACGATAGACATAAGCACCTCCGAACTGAACAGTGAGCTTTTCGATTTGTGGACTGCCGCCAACGGAGGGCAAGCGGAACTCCCCACCGAACCGGTGGCTGTGTACATCCGCCTGAAAGCCAATATCACAGGCAGTAGCAGAGGAGCATGTTTATCCAATGTGATTGAACTTCCGAAAGTTCTGATTTCCAAGGTTGCCAGTTCATTGACACCTCCCAAGACCATGTTCCTTGTAGGCTCCATGCTGGACGCCTGGAAAGTATGGAAACCGTTGGCACCGGTTTACGGCATGGACGGTCAGTTCTATTCAATGGTCTACTTCGATGCCAACTCCGAATTCAAGTTCGGCACAAAGAAAGACGAGTATATCGGCATTAACGACACCCGCGTGACGATTGCCAACGAAGCCGGAGCCCAAATCAACGGCAGCGACAACTTTGTCGTAGAAAACGCCGGATGGTATATCTTCCACGTCAAAGCAACTGTCAAAGGCAACGATTATCAGTTCACCATCACTTTCTATCCGGCAGAAGTATATCTGTTCGGTAACGTGACCGGCGGATCGTGGTCGTTCAACGATGCATGGAAGTTTACGGTCCCGGATACCAAAGACGGCAACTTCGTATCTCCTGCCATGACCGCAAGCGGAGAAGTGCGCATGTGCTTCAAAACAGACCTCGACTGGTGGAGAACGGAATTTACACTCCACAACGGTGAAATCTTCTATCGTGATTTCAATCTCATCGACAGTTGGGCAGAGAGGGGAGACGGCTATTCCATACAAGGTTCGGCCAGCGATGTGATACATCTGAACTTCACGGCAGGTACGGGAGAAAAGAAGTAATCTTGATTGCTCCCCCGTAACCTTCTTTCAGAAGAACGGTTTATCATAAACAACCCGATACATCAAGACCACGTTTTCAAACGTTCATCACTTATGAACAGGATGAATCTGAAAACGTGGTCTTGCTTTTTTTGATGAGGAGAATCAGATTTGTGTCTCCCCCTCGATATAGTTTTCCAAAAAAAGATTCTCGCCGTCGAATACGGCATAAGAGAAGAAATTAATCCAGTCTCCCAAAATCAGTACGCGGGAAGTAGCGCTCAACATCAAGTCCAATTCAATGTGCCGATGCCCGTAGATAAAGAAATTGATATTAGGATGGCTTTTCAGATACTCCTTGGTATAGAGTACCAAATGTTCCTTATTCTCACCCATGTAATCGGGCTCTTTTCCATCCGCCCGTTTCTGCCGGCTATGCTTTGCCCATGACAAACCTAACTCTACACTCCAACGTGGATGGATAGCTGAAAACATCGTTTGCAAAGTTTTGCTATGAAACATCTGACGGAGTAATTTAAACTTCTTATCCGGATCGCCCAGCCCGTCACCATGAGCAAGATAGAATTCTTTCCCATAGATTTCGGTAGTCAACGGCTCACGATGCATAATGACCCCACACTCTTTCGTGAGGTAATCTCCACACCAAATATCATGATTGCCAATAAAGAAGTGAACTTCTACTCCCATATCTGTCAGCTCTGAAAGCTTTCCCAAAAAACGGGTATAACCTTTAGGAACCACCAGCCGGAATTCATACCAATAATCGAACATATCTCCCAACAGGTAAATGGTAGAAGCCTTATGTTTTATACTGTCGAGGAAGTTCACCAGTCGTCTTTCCTGGGTGCGTCCATGTTCTATGGCACGAGACCCAAGATGCGCATCGGAAAGGAAATAAACGTTCTTCATGAGTTTTGAGTTGTTAGTTATAAGAGATTGATTATGAGGTTATCACTCGTAACTAGAGAAAACCGAGTTCGAGTTTCGCTTCCTCACTCATCATATCTTTGTCCCATTCCGGTTCAAACACCAGATTAATGGTAGCCGCAGTCACACCCTCCACCGATTCCACTTTCTGACGAATATCTTCCATGATAAAATCAGCAGCCGGACAGTTAGGGGCTGTCAATGTCATATCAAGTACCACTTCTCCAGTATCGGAGACATCTATCTTATAAATCAGTCCAAGATCGTATACATTCACCGGAATTTCCGGATCGTACACCGTTTTTAGCATGGCTACAATCTTTTCTTCTATTTCAATCTTTTCCATACGTCTTCTCATTTTGTTATGTATCGCAAAGATAGAGATAAAAAATGAAACATAAAAAATTAGGTACGGAATGAGCATCGTGTACCTAAAGAATATTACATCTATTCTCCATCTTCACTAATATGAAAAACGTACCCAGATGGTAAATTGTTGCAAAAGGGAATAAAGATGTAGAGAAAATTAAAGCAATCCTTCATCCGCAAAGCTAAAGAACCCGTCTTCGCAAACGACGACATGATCTATCAGGTGGATATTCATTGTATCTGCCGCTTTACGAATATGTTCTGTCAGTGTTTTGTCAGGCTGACTAGGACGGATATTCCCTGAAGGATGATTATGGACCACAGCTATTTGGGTAGCTCTTTGCAGCAATGCTTCCCGAAGGATGGTGCGTACATCGGTGTATGTTCCATCTATTCCACCGGTACTAATACGCACCTTATCAATCAATTTCGTTGCCTGATTCAATAAAAGAACCCAGAATTCTTCTTGTTCGAGGTCGCACATCAAAGGTTGAAAAATATCATAAATATCTTTTGAACAGGTGATTTGAGGCCTTTCTTTTGTATTTTGCAGTTTCCGACGCTTTCCAAGTTCCAATGCTGCCATCACTGTAATACTCTTCGCCGGTCCCATACCTTTAAAACGGGAATAATCGCAGACTTCCCATTTTGCCAGAGAATTGAGATTGTTATCACAAGACAGGAGCAGGCGTCGCATCAGTTCAACAGCGCTTTCTTCCGTATTTCCGGAGCCGATTAATATAGCGAGTAGTTCGGCATCGCTCAATGCTGCTGCTCCCTTTTCCATCATTTTCTCCCGTGGGCGGTCCTCCAGTGCCCATTGGTTGATGGATAGTTTGTGTTTACTTTCCATTTCCTATGTTTTGAAGGTGTAAAGGTAGACTTATTTAATTTAATAATAGAGGCAATGGAAAAAAATTTGATTGCAGGTTTCTTCTTTTTTCTATGCAGAGACAAGTTGTACGACACCCGGGTCTCAGCATACCTGACACCCGGGTGTTGAGTAGCATAAGACCCGGGTGTCAGACGTATTGAGACTCGGGTGTCATGCAACATTCCTTTTAAGTAAAAATAGGAATGGTAGTAAACAAATTAAAAGTAGGTTACTTATAAAAATTCTTTTGGAAAGCCTCAAACTCATCTTTTCCTCTGACACAACGCTGCCACCATGCACGCCAAAAGCCTGTACCATAGCCGATAAGTTGTATAAATGCAGCGGCTATGGAATAAATGCCAATAGCCAGACTCTTATTCTGAATAGTAGAATCCATGCATACCAGCAATGCATAAAGAATGATCGGTATAAAACTGAAAAGACAGAATGGGGTTCCTAATAATAAGAGTGCCACTCCCAGCGTAAATACAGCAGGAAGTAAATGCACCAGTTTCAGAGAGTCCGGGTATTTCTTATAAAGATTAATACGGGCAATGCCGGAGTTATGCACTTGCTTGAAGAACTTCTTCAAATCAGTACGACGTTTGTGATACACCCAGGCATCCGGAAAAAGCCGGCAAGTATAGCAGTTCTTAAAGATACGGATACTAAAGTCAATATCCTCTCCAAAACGCATCTTTGAGAATCCGCCTAAAGCCTCATACACTGCCCGGCGAACTCCCATATTAAAACTGCGGGGATAGAATTTGTCCATCTTCTTTTTCCCGCCACGGATACCTCCGGTCGTAAAGAAAGAAGTCATGGAATAGTTTATCGCCTTTTGAATATCCGTGAAAGAATCGTGCGCACGATCGGGGCCACCGAAGGCGTCGGCAGGAGAAACGAGAAGTTCTTTCTCTACCGCATCGAAGTATCCTTCGGGAAGAATGACATCAGAATCTAATATAATAAGGTATTCCCCTTCGCTACGTTCTGCCCCGTAATTGCGAGTTTGTCCCGGACCGGAGTTAGGTTTAGAGAAGTATTTTATATCCAACCGGTCTGCATAACGGTCTACTACTTCTTTACAGGGAATGGAGGAACCATCTTCTACAACAACGACTTCGAAATCTTTAAAGTGTTGCATGGTAAGACTTTGCAATAATTCATCCACTTCATCGGGACGATTATAAACGGGGATTATGACGGAGTAACGCATATCAAAAATAGGATGTAACTGTTAGATATGCAAAGTAAAAGAAAAAAAAGGAAACAACTTCTTATATTGATAAAAAAAGATAGTACTTTACAATAAAATACATATTAAAAAAACACGTTGATATTCATATTTCGAGAGTCCATAATTGCTTTTAGCATACAAACAGTTTCTTTCTCTATTCAAATTCTTTCGATTTCTTTCTAAAAAGTTTTTTTATATGCTTTTTATATTTATATTTGTAGCATCAACATAGAATAAAGATAAAAATAGAAACGACAGACATCACAAAAGGAAAGAAACAATTATTTCCTTTTTCAAATGCGAAGTTCATATATGCAATATACATAGCACAGCTTTCCGCATTTAGAGACAAGAGCTTTTTTATTTTTAATTAAATTATATTTATATGATGAAAACCAAATTGCGTAAACATTTGCCAGTAGATGTAAGATGGAGGCAATGGTTACCTCTGTTAACCTTATTTTTACTACCTTCTTCCTTCTCAAGCTGCAACGACAGCGAAGAGGGAAGAAACGAGTTTATCAGTGTGAGTCAAGTAGACAGCCGAACGGGAGAAAAAACGGAAATGAAACTTGACGAAGTCCTCAACATTCCCCCAAAAGCCGGACAGCTTTCTATTTTTGTAAAAACAAACACAAATTATTCGGTCCTGGTACAGAGTAAAACTCCAGCTAACGAACAGGAAAAAGAAGAAATAATTGAGAATTGGTTAAAGGCTGAAAAAACAGGGCGAAATGAAGCGACAGGAGAAGACGAATGGCGTCTTACGTGGGACGCGCAAACCAAAGATTACAAACGTCGTACCGCTACCCTGTCATTTACCTCACCCGAAGCCGACTATGGCAAGTTTATCAACATTTGCCAAGGATTCACGACTCGTTTAAGCGAAAATTTCGAATGGTTGAAATATGGTTCGTCCACTGCTTCACCAAACGTAACGAACGATGAAAAATTGATTGGCGATTGGACAAAAGCCCAAAAAGAATACAATTGGTCGTCCACCATTGCTAATGGGGCCGACAAAGCCTATTGTTATGGTAAATTCGGTTTCATCCGCCTTGGTGATGAACAAGGACATGGTGCTGACCTCCTCACCCCTTATATGACTGACATCGCAAGAGATTCAGTTCTTCTCGTTTCGTTCGATGCAGTCGCCTATATGGACGAAAATGGAGAAAAAGACAACAACAAGTTAACCATAAACATATTGAATGGAGGAGAATTTGCCGAGACTCACACCACTACAAAGACAGTCAATCTTGACTATTACGACCCTCTTGATGCAGACGTTCTCCACACAATGTGGAATAAAGGGAGACATGATTTTTATGTAGTAAGCACCCCCGAACGCCCCATTACCGCTAACACCAAGGTTCAGATTATCGGAGGCGACTATGCCCTTCCGACAGGCAACAACCGTGTGTTTGTCGACAATTTCCATGTCTACCGACTGGATGACGTATACTATTACTTACTAGAGGAATAAGATAAAGAACTATGAAAAATATATTTTTATATACAAGCATGATGCTCCTGTCACTTTCCTATATTTCGTGTAACGACGAAGAAACACAGGAAGTAATAACTACCGGCGATGCATCCAGTATCTACATATCATCGGAAGCCGGCAGGCGTGAAATACCTTTAAAAGCAACCTGCGAATGGATAGTGGAACGCGACTCCTTGACCCGTCAGTGGATTAACATCGAACATAAAAAAGGAGAAGGAAACGGAAGTTTCAATCTGGTTTGGAGAGCAAATGAAAAATTTCCCCGTAAAGGTAAAGTGATTGTAAAGCTCGCCAACAAGGTAAAAGCAGATACTATTTATATCTACCAATATGGTATAGCACCTTCCATTTCCTTTCCGGACAAGAAGACCGACGTCCCCGCTACCGGCAAGGAGGTAGAAGTAGCACTCAATACCAATATTCCCGCCAGCGACAGCACTCGCATCGCGATGACCGTGGATTATGACAAAGGCAAAGAATGGGTTTCGCAACTTGTATTCAATAAAGAGATGAACAAGATGCAAGTAAAAGTGGCTGCCAATGAGCCCGAAGTAGGCGAACGTAATGCCGTCCTCCACATTACTTATACTGACGACTGGGGGCAGCCTTACACTACCGACTTCAATATTGGGCAAATGGAAATGGGGGGTACCAAAACTACAAGAACTATCTCATTTGCCGAAGTCCGCAAAATGGTGGAAACTACTGCCGGAACGCTGACAATTGACGATGACATAGCCATCGAAGGCATAATAGTATGTGATGCAACAGGAGCAAATAATGCTGCCAACACCCAACTAGACAAAACGAAAATCGACATGTCAACAACCTACCGTACAAGCTACATACAGAGTCTTGATGGCAAATATGGTTTTGCGTTGGTTTTCGACACCAAGGAATTGAACGACTTTGCGCCTTTCGAAAAAGTAAAAATCTGGCTGAAAGGATTAACTCTAAAGAAAGAAGACATGCCTCAACGCTACACATTAACAGATATGGGACTTAAAAGTTTTATTTCAAAGGAGAAAGGAGACGCAACAAACATTATAAAAAAAGAACGCACGATGGCAGAACTTACTGATAACGATGTTTACACTTTCGTTACCTTAAAGAACTGCGAGTTTCCCATCCGTAAAGGTTCCTTCACCCCTTTCAACGAAGGCTATTGCCCCAGCTACAATGTACAGCGTGTCGACCGATATCCTTTGCTAATGCACGACAATCAAGGAAGAAGCATGTTCCTAATGACCAATACCGACTGTACTTACCGTCGTGACGGCAGTGTGTTGCCACAAGGTTCAGGAACTGTTTCAGGCATCATTGTACACGAAGAATACCCCCGCTTCGAAAAAGATGGAAACATCGGGCGCTATCAGATGCGCCATCTCTCCCGCAAAGATATAAAAATCGACCTGTCAAAAGATAATAGTTTCTCCACTATCATTGCCGAATGGAATGCATTCAAACTTTCGGGCACCAAAGTACTTCCTTCATACGGAAGCGGCGAGTTGTGGCATACATCTACTACTCCTACAGCTGCGCCCGACTACGGTCATGTAGGTCCTTTCGTCAATGGAGAAATCGCCGGAACCACCAAAGGGGTTATTTCCGGTACGCTGAACCTGGCTTTTCAAACTAAAAACTGGTGGACTACTACAGGAGCAAACAGCTGGATGATAAAAATATCTACTTCCGGCATCACCGCCACACACATTTCATTACAGCTTGCCACATTAAACTATGCCATTGGTGCACCTCGTTACTGGAATGTAGAATGGTCTGAACACGGAAATTCAGACGGTATATGGAATAAAGCAGGCGAATACACCATCCCGGATGTAGTGCAATGGGGCAACACTCTTTATGAACAATTGAATGCATGGAAAAACACCAACATAGAGTTACCTCTTGATTTGCTTGGCAAAACCTCCGTCTACCTGCGACTGATTCCTTCCGTTAACAAAGCCGGAACAGCCACAACCTATGATACTGCCAGCATTAACAACAACAGCACCAGTGGCCTGATGTATGTTAGTATTCGCTATAACCAATAAATATAAAATGTACTATGAATAAATTTCGCAAAATATTTTATGCTGCAATGGCATTAGTGATGGTTATCTGCCACTCCAGTTGCAACAATGAAGAAGAACTGCCTACCGGGGAACTCGAGCTGGACAGCGGCTCCAGTGTAACGACAGAAACATTGAAAGTGGTAAGCTACAACATACTCGAAGGCATGAAATTGGACAAAGCCAACAACTACGATAATTTTGTAGCTTGGGTCAGTGAACAAGCACCTGACATACTGGCAATTGAAGAAACCAATGGTTTCACTAAAGAAACGCTTACAACACTGGCAAACCGTTGGGGACATAGCCACGCAGAGATATGTAAGGAGACAGGTTATCCCGTATCCCTCACGTCCAAATATCCGATTGAAGTGATAAGCCGTATCCGTAAAGGGGTGTCACATGGAGGGATACACGCCCAAATCAAAGGCATTAATATCCTCGTACTGCATCTTTACCCCCAATCCTACGCTCCGTCCGGCTCCACCGCTGCCAATGGAGACGCTTACCGCCTGGAGGAAATTCAAACCTACCTCGACAATACAGTCCGTAAATATCCCGATGAAAAATACTGGCTGATGATGGGAGACTTCAACTCGGCGTCACCACTTGACAAGAACGATCTTGCTTCGGGCAGCAATATCAATTATCAGGTGCACCAGACTATCCTCGACAGCGGCTATCGAGATCCGATACGTGAAATGAACGTCAACTTTGTGCGTAGTTGCCCTACCGTATATGGCGGTTGGACAGGTCCAACAGGGTCTTATAAAGGTTCTCGTATCGATTTCATCTATGCATCAGGAGAAGCTATGCGCAATATGCTCAACGCCCAAATCTTAATGGATGACTTTACCGACAATTATTCCGATCACTATCCGGTGACGGTAACTTGCCGCATCTATAATAAATAAACTTATTAAAAAAAGCGCTTAATCTATAAAAAGCACATGAAACAATTAGTAAACAAAAACAACGCATCGCTCTATTGGAATACGCTCCGAAAGACTTTGCTTATGCTGGTGGCATGTTGCCTGTTGCTCCCGGAAGCAGTGGCGCAGAACGCAAATCAAAAAATCAAAGTGTCCGGTACGGTATTCGATGAAGAAGGCCAGCCAATGGTTGGAGCTACTATCAAAGAAACCACCACACAAGTCGGCACCCTGACCAACCTGGACGGATGGTATGAAATACAGGTTCCTAAAAACGGAACTCTGGAAGTCAGCTTTATCGGCTATGAAAAGAAAACAATCCAAATAGCCGGACGCGAAAAGATTCATGTGAAACTCTTGCCGGACAAAAAAACAGCCTTAGACGAAGTCGTAGTTATCGGATATGGCGCTGTCAAGAAAGCCGATCTTACCGGCTCTGTTTCGAACGTTAAAATGGAAGATATTCAGGACGCTCCGGTACTCTCCATCGACCAAGCTTTACAAGGCCGTATCGCAGGAGCAGACATCATGTCAACAACCGGTGAACCGGGCGCCACGACCTCCATCCGCCTACGCGGCACACGCTCAATCTCCGCTTCTAACGAACCGTTGATTGTAGTCGATGGTGTAATGGATGCCGTTCACGACCTGAATGATTTGAACACTGCGGACATCGAATCCATTTCTGTACTGAAAGATGCTTCCTCTACAGCAATCTACGGTTCGAAAGGTAGTAATGGTGTTATCATCATCACCACCAAAAAAGGGCTGATGAATGCAGATAAACCAAGCATCAGCTTCAAAACAGATATCGGTTTCTCCCAGATTCCTCAAAAACTCGATATTATGAATGCATCCGAGTTGGCACAATATCGCAATGACTACGCTTATTTTAATACAGCCGATGGCAATGATAAAATCACCGATGGCACCCCCATGTCAGCATACCCTTACTCCGATCCTTTCTCTTTGGGTGAAGGAACCGACTGGGTAAAAACTATCGGACGCACAGCTATGTATCAAAATTATGCTTTATCCTTGTCGGGAGGTACAAAGAAAACCTCTTACTACGTTTCTTTGAGTTATAACAATACCGAAGGAGTAATCCGCCGAAGCGGACAAGAACGTATTACAGGGCGCGTTTCTCTTACTCACCAGCTTTTCAACTGGATGAAAGTGGGATATACCGGCAACTATACCTACCGGCACAACGACAAGAACCTGGCATCTATCGGTGGAACCGGATGGTATAACTCTGCCATCTATCTAAGTCCCAACATTCAACCTATGGATGACTACAACCCCTTCTACTATTCCGGTCAGAAGATTAATACTCCGTTAGCCACTATATTACTAAACACCGATTATCAGGCACACCACTCTACTAATCATACCGGTTTCATAGAAATTGAGCCTGTCAAGAATTTGAAGTTCAAGAGCCAATTCACCTACTATATGTATCAACGCCACGCCTACCGTTACTATCCAAGCACCCTGCCTGCCAAGGTGGAAGGAGAGGGCGGAGAAGCCTATCGAGCCGAATATGACGATCAAAACCTTCTGACGGAAAACACTCTTTCTTATTTGAAATCGTTTGATTCCGGACATACAATCGACGGACTTCTCGGTTTCACCGGACAGCGTATTTCTTCGAATGATATCTCACTCACCGGCAAAGGTTACATGGACGATCATGTAAAATGGAACAACATGAACGCTGTACAGGACAAAGAAACGTACTCAGCCTCATCAGGCACTAATAAACGTACCAAAATGTCTCTGTTGGCCCGTTTCAACTACAACTACAAACAGAGATACTATTTGACCGTAACAGGTCGTTATGACGGTGCATCCAACTTTGCAGCCAACAACAAATGGGGGTTCTTTCCCTCCGCAGCTTTAAAATGGAATGCCGCCAAAGAAGAATTCATGGAGGAGATAGACTGGATTAACGAAATGTCTATCCGCCTAAGTGCCGGACGTACTGGTAACGACGCAATCAGCGCCTATCGTTCGCTGGCCGCCCTTTCCAGTACGACAAACGGTTATCTTTTCGGTGGTTCGCAACCTGCAGCATACTATCCTTCACGTCTGGCAAGCCCTAACCTGACCTGGGAAAAGACCGACCTCTACAATCTTGGTATCGACTTAGCATTCCTGAACAACCGATTGTTTGTAACGGCCGAAGCCTATATCTCGAAGACCAAGGATTTATTGCTAACTCTTCAGACTCCGACACAAACCGGATATTCTTCCCGTCTCACCAATATTGGTAAGACTTCGAACAAAGGTGTCGAGCTGACTATAGAAAGCCGCAATATAGAAAAGCCAAAATTCTCATGGTCAACCACTTTTACCATTGCCCACAATGAACAAAATGTGGACGACATCGGCACCGAAGAGTTTGTAAAAGCGTATGGTGCACCGGGCAACAACTCATATATGATGTACGGCTATGTAAAAGATTACCCTCTGAATGCTTTATGGGGTTTCAAATATGGTGGCGTATGGAAGAATCAGGACGAAGTGAACCGTAACAAAGCAACTCATGCCTACGCATCCCCCTCGACCACTTCAAACGGTACGGTACGCTATTATGACATCAACCATGATGGAACACTCAACCAGGATGACTTGGTATATCTCGGTAATGCCGACCCCTGGATTTACGGAGGTTTACAGAACACATTCCGTTTCGGTAACTGGAAAGTAGGTGTCTATTTCAACTACTCGCTGGGCGGTAAGATTTACAACTATGCCGAACTTTATATGTCGGGTAGTATGTTTACTAACCAATACCGCTACATGCTTGACTCTTGGCATCCGGTTCGCAACCCGAACTCCGACCTGCCCCGCGCCGGAAGTATTGATACACATGTGCCAAGTGATTTACAGATTCATGATGCAACATTCCTGCGCTTAAAGAATATCTCTATCGGCTACACATTCAACCTCTATAAAAAAACGAAATGTATTCGTGATTTGACTTTGAGTGTAAATGGAGAGAACCTTTATCTTTGGAAAAAATACAACGGATTTGATCCTGACGTATCAACTAGCGGCGATTCTACTCTACGCCGTATGGACCTGGGGGCTTATCCGAAATCGCGCACTATCACGTTCAGTGCTCAAATCAGATATTAATTAATGTAATAAAGAAAACTATGGTCATGAAGAAAAGAATAAATTGGTTGATTACTCTTCTGTCAATATTCACGTTGGTTGCCTGTAGTCTGGAAGAAGACACATCGAGTTTTTCTGCACCCGACAATTTTTATCAGACAAAGGCTCAATGTCTCTCCGCACTCAACTCATGCTATATCCCTTTAAACGGGACCTATAACTATACGTTCTTCATCGCGACAGAGGCTTGTACCGATATCATGTATATCAATTCAGGTACGCTGGACTCCCGTTTGGATATCTCTCCTGCGAAACCCCGTCACGGTGAAACCGTATGGAACAACGGATATAAAGGTGTAATGTATTGCAACGCTGCTATCCATGGAATCGAGAACTCTCCACTCACAGAGGATGAAAAGTTATCTTTACTGGGTGAAGGCAAAATCATGCGCGCATTCTATTACTACCTGCTCACTTCTTTTTTTGGAGATGTACCATTCTACACAGAACACGTGAAGGATGTAGAGACTCAACAAAAGATCGGACACCTGGGACGTATGTCCGCTGTGGAAACCCGTAATTGCCTGATAAAGGAATTGTCAGAAATTGTTCCGCTAATGGAACAAGTACGTTCATCGGAAATAGCATCCAACCGTACCGGAGCCGCCACCGGCTGGATGCTGATTGCCAAGATGGCAATGTGGAACAAAGAATGGGATACGGCACTCAACGCAATATCCAAATTAGAAGATATTTACGGCGACCTCAGCCAGTATTCGCTCGAAGATGTTATGTTCCGCAACAAAAACACCCCCGAGTCTATCTTTGAAATCCAACACTCTTATGTTACCGGTGGTTTGAGCTACACTTCCAATCTCGCCTGTATCTGTATGCCTATTACCCGTCGTGCAGGCACCTGCGAATATGACGGTGTAGAAATCCCTGAACTGGGCAACCAGTCGACTTGCTGGACTCCTTGGCGTCCCACCGATTACTTCTGTCAAAATCTGCAAACAAAGGCTGGTGGAGACTTACGCGCCCAATACAATATGGCTTGGGAATACAACGGTCATGCTTTCAAGAGTGTAAGTACTACTCCGTGGCCAGGACCCAAATTCTGGTGTCCTTATCTCGACAGCAGTCGTGACGGGAATAATTATAAGATATTCCGCTATGCCGATGCACTGTTGATGAAAGCAGAGTGTTACTGCCAGAAGGAACAAGATCCCGACATGGCTATAAAATATCTGAACATGACCCGCAACCGTGCAGGCATCGGCGACTATCCGAAGTTCCGTAGTTGGGCACGATTAATGGATGAGATTCAGAAAGAACGAGGACGTGAACTGATAGGTGAATTCCAACGCAAATTCGACCTGGTTCGCTGGGGAATCTGGTACACGCAAACCTATGACAACACAGGTTCACCGAGTTTAAAAGAGAATATCCGGCCTTGCCACGAATACTATCCAATTCCTGACACGCAAGTCGTTTATTCCGGCTATGCGCTTGACAACAAAGCTTATGAAGCTTACTATAGAGACTAGTCCTCAATAAATGAACAACTTAGAAGTTAAAGTTATATGAAACTCAGATCATTAGTCATCGTATTGTTCGGATTGACAATCACTTTGCCCGGACTTGCCAAAGACAAACGGGGAAAGCGGCCTATGAAGCTCATATCTTATAACATAGAATATGGTATGCGCGCTGACACCACTACGAATAAAAGTGTATTTGCCGCATGGATTCGTAGCCAAAATCCGGATATCGTATGCTTACAAGAGGCTAATAAATTCACACAAAAATCTCTTGAAGCATTAGCTGCATCGTATGGACATCCTTATGCAGTGCTACAAAAAGAGAAGGGATTTCCCACTGCCATAACGTCTAAACACCCCATCGTGAACATCATGAAAGTAGAAGACAACATGTGGCATGGATTCGTAATGGGCACAGTGGACGGTTACCATATCATATCACTACATCTCAGTCCGCACCGCTATGAAAGTCGTCAACTCGACATTGACCTTATTCTTGAGACTATCCGTCAGAGCGGTCCTTTTGAGAAATGGATGATAATGGGCGATTTTAACTCCGTATCACCAGTCGATGCCGGGAAATATGCTGATGGACGTTTGGTAAAGCATCTTCGCAAAGAAGAAGAAAAACGCCCCCAACTGAAGAATCTCGTCAACGGAAAGATTGATTATTCAGTACATCAGCGTATTCTTGATTTCGGTTTTATTGATTCGACACGTCTTGACAAGAACTTTTCAGAGAAGAATTTTAATACGCGCATCGATTTCATCTATATCTCTCCCGACTTGAAATCTGCTTTCACCGGAGGAAACTTTATCATTGATGATTTTACAAAAAAATACTCTGACCATCGTCCCCTCTATATCACTTGGGAAAAATAAAAAAATTGTTATATAATTATTGAAACAACTTACAATTATGATACGAAAAAAATATTTGTATTATTCATTCCTTCTCATGATTTCGGCATGCAGTTTTATGCTGACAAGCTGTGAAAAAGATTTTGAATGGGAACTTCCGCTTGCTTTCACACAGAAAAACCTGATTCTGCCATCAGGGACAGGAACCACCCACATTTTAGTGTACGCCACAAAGAGCTGGAATGCACATTTTGTAGAAAAAGTAGACTGGGCCTCTATCGACCGCCTTACAGGCAAAGAGAATAGCGAAATTATATTCTCCTATGCCGCGAACTATGGAGTGAACCGTGAAGTCCAACTGGCTTTTGAAACCGAAGAGCATCTCTGCGATACAATAACTTTGGTACAGACCGGTGAAATCTCAGCCGGCGATGCCCGTCTTATCATCAACGAGAAAAACGTGGAAGCATCAGCCTCTACTACGACACTCGAACTGGAGCTCGACACCAACCTGAAATACGACCTTCACCGTGTCAACTATCTCGTTACGTATGAATCCGACGAGATTGAAAACAATTGGATTAAAGAAGTATCCTATGATATGGGGCATCTTTATCTCAAATTAGAAGCTAACCCTGCTTATGCCCCCCGCGTTGCTGAAATAAATTTATCTATTTCAATTCCGGCCAATGCCATCAATACTGCTCCGAAAATAGTGACAACCAGCACTATGATTACCCAACAGGGAAAAGAATGAAACTAAAAAGAACGATTTGTCTAATACAACAACTCTAATATGAAACGATTTATTAAATACAGACCTATACAACTGGGTGCTTTTTTAGGAGTGTTCATGCTCTCTTTGGCTGCCTGTGAACTGGACAACGGGGATGAAGCCTATTTTGAAGAACTCGGAGTCGACGGAAAAACCTACACGCTCTCTTCTGATGCAGGCGACTTGGACATAAAAGTCTACTCGAACCAAAATTATAACATCACACTTGAAAATAACGCGAACGAATGGATTGCAATAGCCGAAAGTCATCTTTCAGGTGACGGCACACTCCATGTAGAATATGATTTCAATGACGGATTTCCCCGTATGGCAAAAATATGTTTGAATGCCGATGGTAGTAACCTTTCGGATACAATTTACTTAAAACAGAAAGGCGTAAAAACTCCGACATTCAAACTTTCTAAGCCCAATATGACAGTACATGGCTATGGAGGTGAGGTGAAAGCAGAACTTGATATGGACATTGACATAAAAGACCTTACTATCCGTGTGGATTATACAGATGAAGAAACAACAAGCACTTTATCCAATAATGAGAATAACTGGGTGAAGGACATCACTTACGAGAATGGTTTCCTCGTCATCCAAACAGATCCTAACCCCGACGAACGTGCAATACGTACTGCCACTGTCAATATGGTTTATATTGACGGTTGGGAAGAAGAAATCAAACAGCAGCTTTTCTTAATGCAGGCGAATGCAAAGGATGAATTAGGGGTTGAGGTTTCGTTCATGGACGTTCGCAACTCGGGTGATGTAGACGGTGTTACAGTGACCGATGATATTTACATCACCGGATATGTAGTAAGCGACCGTTACTCGGGCAACACAGGCGATAATACACAAACGACCCAAAATACAATTGACTACTCTATCAGCCAAAAGACCGCTTATGTTGAAAGTATCGACGGTCGCTACGGATTCTGCATCGAGACTCCTACAGCAGAAGACAATATCTTCTCCCGTTACAGTAAAGTTCAGATTCTGTTAAAAGGTACGAAAGTGACTTTGGAAGAAAACCCCGAACGCTACACAATTTCCGGAGTGACTGCTTCTATGGTCATGTCGTCTACAGAAGGAACGGCCGCAGATTTACCTGTAAAAGAAAAACACATGAAAGACCTCACGGACGAAGATATCTATACATACGTGACACTGAAAGATTGCGAACTTCCCGTCCGCAAAGGTAGCTTGACGCCGATCAACGAGGGCTATGCCAATTCGGCTAACGCACATCGCTGTGCCAAATATGCTACATTAATGCGCGATATCAATGGAAACAGCATGTATATCTATACCAATACGACTTGTCCCTATCGCCGCGACGGCAGCCGCCTGCCTTATGGTTCCGGCAATATGTCGGGGGTCATCGTGTATGAGTTGTTCACTCGTTTCGAATACATGGAAGGAACAAGCGGATTGATTGACGAAGAGAAAGCAGGTGAAATCGGCCGCTACCAAATCCGTCACATGTCGAAATCGGATTTCAAAATGGCTGATGATTTTAAAAATAGTTTCTCGGGACTGATTACCGAATTCCGCTACATCGACACGAAAGGTATCCGCAAAGAAGACGGTTCCATACCTTCTACCTATGGCGATAACGGCCGTCTCCGCCACACATATACCAAACATCAGATTGGTAACGGCCTGCGTGGAAATGGTATTAATGACTATGCCTACCTTGGCCCTATCGGCAGTAGCACCGCCGCATCAAATATCTTTGGAATCCACAAAGGCAATGAGAACGGATTTGGCATTATTCTGGAAGATGGAACTGACTACTTGAAAAATTACGCCAATGTCAATACTGACGGTAAAGGGAATGTCGATGGCAATGCTTGGTTGGCTTGGTCCAATCCTTATTGGTGGGATGAGGAACACAACCGCGGTTACGCTTGGGTGATCAATTTCTCCACCCAAAACATTACCAGCAATCATCTCTCCATGCAACTCAGCGTCAGCAACCAGGGTGGTACCGCAGTCAGCAAGCCCCGTTTTTGGAAGGCCGAATGGTCGTTTAACGGTGATATGGACAATGACAATGATTGGCACTATATCACCTCTTATACGATACCGGACATGGTAGTATGGGCCAATACATTAATATCCCAGTGCCCCGGTTATAAAGCTATTGACGTAGAGCTTCCTTTGAATTTGTTAGGTAAAGAGAACGTATACATCCGTCTGATGCCGGAAAATAACAAGGCTAGTAATGGAAGTTCCTGGATAGATGCAGGAGCTACCATCTCAGTAAAAGGCAATGCACATAGCTCCATGAATTACTTTGCTATCCGTTATAACAAATAGCGGCTATCTCCATAATCATGACTAATTTCACTTTGTCATGTTGAGTATGTCGAAGCATCTCATTTTCTGTGAGTGGAAAAAGAAATGCTTCGGCACTACTTGGCATGGCAAAGTAATCTGTCTCACTAATCTCCCTAATCTATACACCCCTCAAAACGATTCCCTGATGAACAAGAAGCTACTACATATAATGTGTTACCTTTTCGTCACATTACCCATATTCTCACAAAGTAAAGAAAAAAGTATACTTATTCCTGAATTATCGGACTTCATAATATTAAAATGTGATTTAAGTGCTCCTGCCAAAGACGAGGAGACGATAAACCAAGCTTTCCAAAAAGGATTAAACGGTATTTTCATCAATAACAAAGAACTGGCGAGCTATGCTACAAACAAAGGAATGGTAGCTGTCAGCAAATATACGATGTCAAAATGTCAAACCATACTAGATAATATAAAAGACAAAAACAAAACAACTCTAGTGTTTGCACGTGAAAGGAGTGACGGATATCTCCGCAATGCTTTGTTAGATCACTGCTTTGTAGAATTATTAAACGATACAATTTCTGGCGAGGAAAGATGGCTAAAGAAGCTAATAAACTCTTCTTTGGATATACGCACCCGTCTTATCACTAATAATACCCGTATGATAGTTGATGTCACCAATAAAAGCAGTATCCCTTATCACATTCATATAACCCAATGCAATCATTTAAAACCGGAACAAAAAGAAGTGACCCTGTCTCCAATGAGCCAAACTACTTTGTTTTTGAATGGTGACGATATCAAATCTCCTCAATACACATTTCGTGCAAGCATCAAAAATGCGTTCAATACAGAAAAAAAGCCACTAGAGTATACTTTCCGCCTTCGTGGTATGGATTATATGGTAGGAACAGAATCTCAAAACATGTATAACATCATCCCTGCCCCACGCTCTCTCGAAGAGAAGCAAGGCAAATTCATCTTTAATAAAGAAACCCGCATTATACTAAAAGATAAAAATGCCGAAGCGCCTTTACGATTCCTGACGGACAGATTAACACGGATAGCACAATTGCCTCTAAAAATACAGAATAGCACTAAAAACATTTCCGGTAACTATGTGATTTTCAGCCGTGCCAACGATCCTACATTAGGAAATGAAGGTTATAAAATCAATATTTCTCCCGAACAGATACAGGTACTGGCAGACAAAGAAGCCGGATTCTTCTATGCCATACAGTCTTTATTGCAACTGCTTCCACCGGAAATCTACTCCAACACAACAGCATACACAAACGAATGGAGTATCCCTGCAGCGAACATTACGGATATACCACAATTTGAATACCGGGGATTACACTTAGACGTAGGCCGACATTTATATCCTGTTTCTTTTATCAAAAAATACATTGACTTAATGTCTATGCAAAAAATGAATCGTTTTCATTGGCATCTGACAGAAGATCAAGGATGGAGGATAGAAATCAAGAAGCATCCGAAGCTGACCGAAATCGGTTCCATGCGCAAAGAAACAATCATCAACCGATATTCTGCCGCAATTCCGGGAATATACGACGGTACACCTTATGGAGGATTTTACACACAAGAAGAAATCAAAGAGATAGTGGCGTATGCCAAAGAACGTTATATTACCATCATCCCCGAAGTTGATCTCCCGGGACACATGCTCGCCGCACTGGCTACTTATCCCGAATTAGGATGCACGGGAGGACCTTATGAGGTAGGTACAAGATGGGGAATCTACGACGATGTACTTTGTGCCGGTAATGAAAACATCTATCCTTTCATTGAAGATGTCCTGCTGGAGGTATTCAAGTTATTTCCCGGAGAATATGTACATATAGGAGGAGACGAATGTCCGAAAACACGTTGGAAATCCTG
>CDZN01004113.1_pt1 | contig 33572 bp, 25 predicted proteins | sample 557701 | NCBI WGS metagenome assembly CDZN01 (sample SAMEA3182089, study PRJEB8094) | gut metagenome | biome: human; feature: gut; material: Stool; isolation source: human stools | place: Canada | collected 2013-02-04 | reverse complement strand
CCGCCCATTCCTCCGCCAAAGCTGCCTCCACCGAAACCGCCTCCGCCTCCGAAACTACCTCCGCCGAAGCCTCCAATAAATGGACCACCTCCGCCACCTCCCCGGTGGTGGTAATCATTATCATAACTTTGTTGGCGACGTATGATGGTATGTCCGCAGTTTCTACATGTATAGGTAACATCCTCGGTTTTCACCCCGTTAATTCGGGATACGACAGCACTTCCGCTTCTCTGTAATTGATGTTTACCACAATTCGGACAACGGCTTTGTTTGCGTGCCGAAAAGAAAGCAAGACCTCCGCCAATAGCAATAAAACAAAGAATGGCAAGAACAAAATCAAAAGAACCACCGCTGTTCGAATCGGAGAGAGCATCATTTTCCATAGAACCGTCAAGCCGCTGACAAGTCGCTTTTAGGCCGGTCACCATTCCGGCATCCCAATTTCCGTCTTTCAGGTAAGGAATCATATATCTGGTTTGAATCCTTTTACAGATCGCATCGGGGAGCACTCCTTCCAAACCATAACCGGTATAAAACTGGATACAACGTTGATCTGTAACCAACAAAATAACCAATCCGTTATTTTTATCTTTCTTCCCTACACCCCATTTATTAAGTAACTGATGGCAGAAGTTGAAACAATCTTCTTCTCCGATTGATGGAACTACGGCAACCACCGTTTCAATTCCTGTTTGTTGTTCCAAGGCATAAAGCATGGAGTCTATACTGTCACAAGCTGCCTGTGAAAGTATGCCGGCCGGGTTGCAAACATATTGCATTTTGTTTTGCAGGTGAACTTTTGGGAGGTTGTCCACCATGTATACTTTCTCTTGAGCTTGTAGTGGGAACAGAAGAAAAGTAGCTAGTATAAAAGTCAATATTGATTTCATAACGATTATTTTACGTTTGCAAATATAGAAACTTTTTCTGTTATGAATCTAAAACTCCTTGTTATAATAGGTTTAATGAATGTATCGCCCGACGAATGCACGGACTCGGTCGGTGTATTCCTGTTTATTCTCTTTGTATGAAACTGCATGAGCCGCTCCTGGAACAATCCATAGTTCTTTGGGTCCCGGTTTGGCTTCGTAGAGCGAATATACCATCCAGGTAGGCACATACGTGTCTTTATCCCCGTGAATAAACAGCATCGGAAGCTGTGATTTGGCTACTTGTTTCAGTGAGGAAGCCTCTTTAAAATTCCATCCATATTTCTTCTCGCAAAGCCAGCTTGTGGTATACATGAGTGGAAAAGGGGGAAGGTGGAAACTAGCTTTAAGCTCATGTGAGAATTCGTCCCATACACTGGTGTAGCCGCAATCTTCCACAAAGCATTTAACAAATGGTTTCTGTTCCTCACCGGACACCATCATGGTTGTCGCACCTCCCATTGAAATGCCGTGTACAACCATTTGTGTACTATCTCCGAAAATCTCATTGGCAATGTTCATCCATTGCAATACGTCCCAACGGTCTTTCCATCCCATCTGGATGGCTGGGCCTTCACTTTCTCCCTGATGTTGCAGGTCGGGAAGTAATATGTTATATCCTAAATCTCGATTATACAGATAACCAATCATAAACATACGGATAGCATTATCTGTATGTCCATGCACAATGACTGCTGTCTTACTGGTGGGTTGGGGAGCAGCAACATAATACGCATGAAGTTGTATTCCGTGCGGATTGATGATGAATGTATCTTTCAGTGCATCCACTTGTTTCAGGCTGTCCACCCATGGACGTAGGAAAGGGTAGTTTCTATACATGAAGGGATAAGAGTCAGCATCTTTAGACAAAATCTTGGCATTCGGAGTCAATGAAAAGTTTAACATATAAAAACTTCCTCCGATGGTGCAGCCGGTCAATGCCAGCATGATAATAATGATGCTATATACAACTTTTCTCCTCATAAAAACTCTCTCTAATCCTTATTTATGCCATATCTCCCATGCGGCAAATGCCTGGAGCAGCAGCATTTCCAGACCGTTTTTAACAACAGCCCCTTGTGCTTCTCCTTTTTTCATGAACAGCGTAACATTCGGATTATATAACAAATCATAGAGCAAATGGTTTGGAGTCAGTAGCTCATAAGGAATATTAGGGCAGAAATCTACCTTAGGAAACATACCTACGGGAGTACAGTTGACGATGATTGTATATTCTGCCATAATTTCGGGAGTCAGTTCCTCATAAGTCAGCATATCATCGGCTTTGTGGGTGCGTGATACGAATATACTTTCAATACCCAGGTTTTTCAGCCCGTGGTAGACGGCTTTGGAAGCTCCGCCGGTACCCAGAATCAATGCTTTTTGGTGATGAGGCTGCAATAAAGGTTGAATGGATTGAGTAAATCCGATGATGTCGGAGTTGTAGCCAACCAGTTTGACTTTTCCTTTCTGCTGGCGGATGATTTTAATGACATTCACAGCACCTATCTTTGCGGTATCACGGTCGAGTTCATCCAAAAAAGGAATCACTTGTTCTTTGTAGGGGATAGTCACATTAAGCCCGCATAAATTGGGATTCTCTTCGATAACTTCCATGAAGTTATTAATGCTGGGAATTTCAAAATTCACATACTCTGCATTGATACCTTCGGATTTGAATTTCTCATTAAAGTATCCGATAGAAAAAGAATGTCGCAGAGGGTAGCCGATTAAACCATATTTTTCCATAATCATTTATTGCTTAGTTGGGTTATTGGGTTTACTTTTTAGAAGACGTACTATTTCTTTTACTTTACCGTCAGGGTATTTGTCTTTATAGTATTCCGTCAAATCTTCGTATATCCAGAAATTATAAGGGCGGCCGATAAAGATATTGAAAGTGTTAGATGACTTCTCGCCGTCAATGCCTAATTTCAATTTTATATGGTTGTATATTTGGTCGTCAGGAGGAATAAGTCTGCAAGTTTTGGCTATTTCAGTCGTTATTCCATACATACCATGAGCTTCTGCTTCTTCGATTGCGAATTCCTTTTTTGTTATAGGAAAGCCATCAGAATTGAGTAATGTATATGTACCGGAGTTCTTTTCCTGAATAGATATACTGTATGATTCTCCATTGGTATAGGGAGATTTACTCTCTAAATCGGCTTTTATTTTTTCTTTAATTTCGTCCGTTTCTACATCTATGCCATATTCTACGGCAACGATATCGAATTTCTGTTCAGATTGAGAGGGGGGTCTGGTAATTACTAAACCTTGTTTCTGGTCAATTTCTTGTCCGTTCAGGCAGAATTTCCGGTCGAATACGGGTTCTTTCTTTGATTTCCAGGTCAGTTTACTGGAAAAAGTGATGACAGATGGTTCTTTTCCATCATTCCAGTCTATTTCTACTTTCTCATTATCGAATGTATGATCGCCATTGAATTCTCCGAAAGTCAGATAATATTTTCCGTCTTTGCTTACTCCTGTTTGCAGACCTGTGAAATAGGCCATATAAGCTCTGGTGCGTTCGTTTAGCGGAGCATCTTTTTCGTAAGTCTCCCCTTTGTAGATCGCTTTTATTCCTTGATTGGCAATAGAGCCTTTGGTGAGTGGATTCAGTAAGTCATTGCCTTGAGCATCCTGTACTGAAATGTAAAGAACTATGGGAGCAAAATCCCATATTAGGTCATCTCCTCCATTGTTTGCCGGATCACAAGAGGTGAAATTGATACAACAAAAAATGCAGAGTAGAAATAGTCCAATTGATTTTGTTGTTTTCATAAGGTTACATTATTAGGTTATTTGGTTGCGGTATAAAGAGTGCAGATACCAAAGGTCAGCCGTTTGAAGTTGACTTCGCTAAAACCGGCTCGGGCGATGACTCCTTTCATGACTTCCCCTTGAGGAAATACTTTGATGGTGTCCGGCAGATAGCGGTAGGCACTGTTATCTTTGGATAGAAGCTTACCCAATAATGGAATGACGATTTTAGAGTAGATGGAAAACAGTTGTTTCATCGGGAAGCGGTCCGGAGTGGTAAGTTCCAGAATTACAAGATGACCGCCCGGTTTCAGTACGCGGCACATCTCGGAGAGCCCTTTGTCGAGATCTTCGAAATTGCGGATACCGAAAGCTACAGTAATAGCGTCAAAATCATTGTCGGCAAAAGAGAGTGAAGTGCAGTCCTCCCGGGCAAAAGATATTTTATCCGACAGTCCTTCCTTTTTTACTTTTTCACGTCCCACATTCATCATACCTTCCGAGATGTCCGTGCCGATTAGTTCGGCAGGTTGCAGTTTGCGGCAGGCGAGGATGGCAAAATCCCCTGTACCGGTCGCTACATCCATCATTCGCTGCGGTTGAAAAGGGTGTAACCAGGCAATAGCTTTTTTGCGCCAGCTGCGGTCGATACCTAAAGATAAGGTATGGTTCAGCTTGTCGTAGGCATGTGCGATGTTGTCGAACATACGTTCCACTTGCTCGGTCTTTTTTCCTTCTTCGTCGTAAGGCTTGATATGTTGTTGCGGGTAATCCATTTTTTAGTTGATAGTTGATAAATGATAGTTGATAGTTGAAGAAGATAGTTGATAAATGATAGTTGGAAGATGACAGAGTTAATAGTTATATGCGATAAGCTGCATATTAACTATCATTTATCATCTATCAACTATCATTTATTATCTGTCATTTATCGCTTATCAGCTGTTCAAAAAAGTTTCGACGTTTTTGAATATACGTTCAGCGATATTGCTAGTATCTTCTTTCACGAATTTCTCACCGGTGATGTTTTCGAACAATTCGATGTAGCGGTCACTGATACTTTGTACGATAGCCGGAGTCATTTCCGGTACTTTCTGACCGTCTTTGCCTTGGAAGCCGTTTTCCATCAACCATTCGCGAACGAATTCTTTAGAAAGTTGTTTCTGCGGTTCGCCTTTTTCGAAACGTTCCTGATAACCTTCAGAGTAGAAATAGCGGCTTGAATCCGGAGTGTGGATTTCGTCCATCAGGTAAATAGTGCCATTGTGCTTACCGAATTCGTATTTTGTATCTACGAGGATCAGTCCGCGCTCTGCTGCGATTTCAGTACCGCGTTTGAAGAGAGCTAATGTATATTTTTCGAGAATTTCATACTCTTCCGGAGTAGCCAGTCCTTGTTTCAGGATTTCTTCCTTAGAGATGTCTTCGTCGTGCAATCCCATTTCAGCTTTCGTAGTCGGAGTAACGATGGGTTCCGGGAATTTCTGGTTTTCGCGCATTCCGTCCGGCAACTTCACGCCGCAAATTTCGCGTACACCGCTTTTGTAAGTACGCCATGCGCTACCACACAGGTAACCGCGTACAATCATTTCTACCGGAAAACCTTCACACAATACGCCTACCGTTACCATTGGGTCCGGAGTAGCCATTTTCCAGTTCGGACAGATGTCAGTAGTGGCATCGAGGAATTTAGCTGCAATCTGGTTCAGCATTTGTCCTTTGTAAGGAATACCTTCAGGAAGTACTACGTCAAAGGCCGAAATACGGTCGGTTGCTACCATGACGAGTTTTTCGCCGTTGATGTTGTACACATCGCGCACTTTTCCGTGGTACACGCTTTTCTGTCCCGGAAAGTTGAAATCTGTTTTTGTTAATGCTTTCATTGTCTTTATTATAATTACAAATTACAAGTTACAAATAACAAGTCGCAATAGGATTCCGAATCTAAAGACGATTAGTCTTTGGCCAGTTTCACCGGACGTTCGCCGTTGATAACCAGTTGTTCGTTTTTCCGTTTCTCCCGTTCGGCTTTCGCTTCTTTGTCGAATTTTTCGTAAGCATCCACGATACGTTCCACCAGTTTATGGCGTACGATATCTTTTTTATTCAGTTCAACAAAACTGATACCTTTCACTCCCTTTAAGATGCGGAGAGCTTGCACCAATCCCGATGTTTGTGAAGCGGGGAGGTCAATCTGTGTCATGTCTCCCGTCACAATCATTTTGGTGTTCATACCCATACGGGTGAGGAACATTTTGATTTGCTGTGTGGTAGTATTCTGGGCTTCGTCCAAAATGACGACCGCATCATTCAGCGTGCGTCCGCGCATAAAGGCTAACGGGGCAATCTGGATAATGTTCAATTCCATGTATTCCTTTAACTTGGCAGCAGGTATCATATCTTGCAGGGCATCGTATAAAGGTTGCAGGTATGGGTCGATCTTATCTTTCATGTCGCCGGGCAGGAAACCGAGCTTTTCTCCGGCTTCTACGGCGGGGCGGCTAAGGATGATTTTTTTGATTTCTTTATTCTTCAATGCACGTACGGCGAGGGCGATAGCGGTGTATGTCTTTCCCGAACCTGCCGGACCGATGGCAAATACCATATCATTCTTGGCGAATCCTTCTACCAGTTTCAACTGGTTTTCACTTCGGGGGATGATAGGTTTTCCTGTGACACTGAACACAATCACGTTTCCTGTCTGTTCTGCTTGCGGCGCATTTCCTTTTATAATGTCAATGATAACTTCTTCTTTCAGTGAATTATATTCGGCGCAGTACTTTTCAAGTTTAGTGATATTTTCTTCGAAGGCACACATTTCTTCCTCGTCGCCCAGCACTTTGATGACATTGCCTCGGGCAACTATGCGTAGCTTTGGATATAAAGCTTTAATTAACTGTATGTTGGCGTTGTTTACGCCGTAAAAAATAACCGGATCAATGTCCTCAAGAACAATCAGCTTCTCTATCATTAAGTTGTATTAAAGAAAAATTTCTGCAAATTTAATGAAACGTTTTGGATTCTCTGATTGTTTGGAGGTGAATTTTACTGCAATTTACATTCATCTTCCGTTCATCGGGCAGTAATATGGAAACAACCTTGCTTCAGTTCGTATTTGATATAGCATTTTTCAGCTTGTCGTAGATCTCTTAAAACTTCGGATAGAACAAGTTTCAGTGTGTCGGCACTCACGTCCTGCATAGGGCGACCGTCTTTATCTTCCACTTTCTTAAAACGTTTCCAACTAACATCAAAAGTAGCCCCGAAACAATGTGCCGAGTTGGCGGAGGCATTTCCATTGCGACGGCGGAGACGTTTCACATCGTTTTCAGTACGTAGTACGGAGGTGATGATTACCTGATTGGGATTCAGCCCTTTGGCAGCCAATGAATCGAGAAAGTTGGAGCCGATTGTATCGAGCAATGCGCTGGCACGTGGAACGAGGTAGGGAATGGAATGTGTCAATGAATCCACTGCATAAAATTCATTATCAGTGATATGAGTCAACTTTTCTTTCATAGCTTCCGCTTCTTCTCGGTCTGCCAGCGGGCTAATACCTATCTTTTTAGCGACTTCCAGATGTGCATCGTTCAAATCAGGGAAAGAACGTTTGTAACTGACAACGCCACGAATATTGTGCGGCTTGTTCAATTTCAGTGACATGTCTTTCTTTTTGCAGCTTGAAGTAAGCGTTGTAAGCCCAATAACAAGTAAAAATAGCGGTAATATGCGAAGCTTGTAAGTAGTCATTTTGTATTTTTTGCCCGCAAATATACGCTATTTTTTCATACGTTCTATGCTTTGCATTATTTTCCGCCTCATATCTTTTACGGGTCACTCTAAAATATTTTCCGGTATTTCCGGATGGGTATCAAGAGTGCCTATAATGGTATAGTCCGTGTTATCTATTGTTGTCTTCAGCGTTGGTATTATCAAATAGTCACTTCTAGTAAGAGCCTTGTTAATCAGTTGCTCCCAATCTACCTTTAAATATCTTTGTATAAGATTGATAACTGCATTTACACTTGTAACTCCATCAAATAGTTCAAATCTTAATTTGTGAGGGGTGGGAGGGGTTGATGCATCCGTGAAATTTCCTTGTTCGTCAGATGCATAATTTAATGTTAAATAAGGTATGGCGTATGTAGGAGATGAGTTGCCGAAACCATTTTCTAATTTGACTGAAAAATCGTATGTTCCTTTGGCTATCGGATTTTGGGATAGTTCGTTTTTGGAGTCGCTATATCGGAAGAAATAGCAATCTTTAGATTCATTGTTAATCAAATAGACCACAGTGCCATTGGACAGTGCCGGATGATTACTTTCTTTTATTGCGTATGCCAAATAACTGTCTATAATTTTAATTTTTAATTCAACTATTTCGTTGGTGATATTATCTTTTACTTTCACCTTTGTTTCTCCTTTCTTTTTGGGGGTAACTTTTAAACTTCCCATTCCTATTGAGCTGGATAAATCTACATCGATGCTTAAAATATCAGTTTCTTCTACAGTCACGGTATAGTCTCTGTTTCCACCTCTAATGGTAATATCTGTTGCTCTTAATAAAGGTTGTTCGTAATACTCTTTTTCAAAGGATAAAGGATATATCTTTTCTTCATTATTATTGCCACAGCTAAAAAAGATAATTGTACAGAGGAATGAAAGTAGTGCTCCAAGTAAATGTTTTGTTTTCATGATTATTTTGTTTTATAGTTTTGCAGGAGAGATATAGTCTTATAAGTTCCTGTGTTGACGTTGGAGGCAAATATAAAGATTTTATCGATATGTTGGAGTAAATAGTGTATTTATTTCCTGTCCTCCAGCTATTTTCATACATTTGTAGCGGTTTATAAAAATAGGCCACTTTCCCACTAAACATAACACACATGAAAACAGATTTCGATTACAATTCTATGCCCGTTAGCTTCGCTCATTGCTTGAATGGACATTGTTTGCGTGCGGACAAATGTTTGCGGCGACAAGTAACTCTCCGAATGCCGAAAGAGCGGGCTGCTGTAATGGTTATTAATCCCGAACATGTCACTTCCGATGGTGTAGACTGCACTTACTTTATTGATGAAAAGCCGGTGTTGTTTGCACGGGGTATGAAACATTTGCTGGATCGGGTGCCGCTTGCTGATGCCACCGTTATCAAACGACAGATGATAGCCTACTTTGGCAAAACGATCTATTACCGTTGTTGCAACAAGGAGCGGCTGATTAAACCGAAGGAGCAGGAATACATACAGGGACTTTTCCGCAGGCGGGGAGTTACAGAAACGCCTCAATTTGACGAATATATAGAATACTATGATCTTGGGTAAGTATATCCGCTAGTTCCGGTAGTCCCACATATTGTGGGAAAGTATTCTTTTATATTATGGGAATTTATTCCCGCAAAATAAGGGAATAAATTCCCTCCAGCTAGGGAATCTTTTCCCATAATATATGGGACTACCGGGGACTGTAATACCCTGATAATAGTTGACTGCCTTTTTTCTTATCTTCGGGTTGGGTTGACATTTATTATGTAGGTATTATATAGCAGTCCCGGTATGAGAAATGCATGATGAAAGTATGAGAAATACCGGTTTTTTATGACATTTCAGGCAAAATACTATGAGAAACAGCTTTTTGAAAAGTATTTTTCATAGTACTATTGCTTTGAATTACAGGTAATTATTTTATGGATTATGAGAATATGAGAAATGATTTTGCAAAATCATTTCTAGTGGCGCGACATTCCGGGATTATTGTAACTGTATACAAAGAATGAGCGATATGGCTTCACGACTTATTACATATTTTGTGTTACATATTTTATGTAACATAAAGAACGTAATAAATCCGGAATGTTCAAAGAAGATTTATTCGAGTTATATATAAAAAACAAACGCTGATGAGAACAAGTAATCATGCTTTTCTCATCAGCGTATATTATGTTGGATTACAACTATTTCTTATCTTTTTTCTCGTCAGCTTTTGTTGTAGGCTTTTCCTCCGTTTTGCTTTCCGGATTGATAATACCCTTCACTGTTTCACCGATAGGAAGCTTGTCCAATACGCCAAGGCTCGGAGCTACTGTCTTTACTAATGTGTTCAGGAAATTGCTAGTTCCACCGTTTCCTCCGTCGAATACAGTGATATTTCCTAAGTTCATGTGTTCGAACGCCTTCACTTGTTCACCGGCGATTTCCTTCCACTGGTCTACCATCTTATATTGGATAGCGATAGCCGGATTCGATTCAGCTGCTCTTACCATTGCTTCGAAACCTTCTGCTTCCGCAAGTAATGATTTCTTCTTACCTTCCGCTTCTGCTTCCAGTTTCAATTGGATAGCTTTTGCTTCCGCTTCGGCTTGTGCTAAAGTAGCCTTTGCGCGTGCTTCCGCTTCGCGGGTAATCTTTTCAGCGATGGCATTTGCTTGTAGGATAGCTTCCTGTCTGGCGATTTCCGCAGGAACAATTTTTTCAGCCTTCAATGAAGATTCCACTTTCCGTGCCTTAGCTTCTTCCACTTCCTTTTGCGCAATTTCGCGTGCAGTTTGTACGGCAGCTTCCGATTTTGCGGCAGCTTCACCTGCTTGTTTATCGGCATTAGCTTGTGTTACAGCTAGTTCTGCATTGGAGAGTGCTACCTCTTTCTGTGCGTCATTTCGTCCGATGGCAGCTTTCTTGGCAGCTTCCGCCTGTTTGATTTCCATATCCGAGTTTAGTTCGGCAACACGGCTTTCTTTTTCTGTATTTGCCTGCTCGATACGGATATTCTTTTCAGCTTCAGCCTTTGCTACTTGTGATTCTTTTTCTGCATTGGCAATGGCTACTTGTGAGATTCTGTCCTTATCTGCATTCGCAACGGAGATTTCCTGTAGTTTTTTGGTTTCTGCAATAGCAATATCCTGATCTTTGCGGGTTTCTGCTACTTTTGTTTCGCGTTCCTTTATTTGGTTGGCAATTTTGATAGCACCCAGCTTTTCCTGTTCTTCGATGTTAGCCTGTGCCTCATTCAGTGCTTTACTTTCGGCTTCCTTACCTAAGTTGACAATGTAGTTGGCGGCATCGCGAATATCACTGATGTTGATGTTCATCAGATACAAACCGAATTTGCGAAGTTCAGTATCAATATTATCTTTCACTTTAGCCAGGAACTTATCCCGGTCAGAATTTAATTCTTCGATAGTCATATCGGCGATCACCATACGCATCTGACCGTATACCACATCGGTAATTAAGTTTTGCTTGTCATCCATCGTCAGACCCAGCATACGTTCAGCAGCATTCTGCATCACTTCGGGATCGGTACTGATGGCTACGGTGATTGTAGTCGGCACATCTACACGAATATTCTGAGCGGATAGCGCACCGGTCAGTTTACATTCGATCTGCATGGGTTTCATGGACAGGAATTCGTAGCCTTGAATAATAGGCCATACGAAAGCTGCACCACCGTGGTATAGTTTTGCCGACTTTTTATCTCCTCCCGTTTTACCATATACGACGAGTACCTCGTCACTCTTACATTTGCGGTAACGGGAAAGGATACCAATGAAGGTAAGCAAAATGACTGCCACTAATATAGCAGCCATTATCAACATTTCTTGTGTCATAAAATTATGTATTTGAATAGTTATTGAATGAACAGTGTTCCGTCTTTGTAACTGGTGATGATTGTTCGGTCTCCAGTCTGGTATGTTTTTCCGGATTCGGAGATGACGTCTACTTCGCGCATGGCTCCATCCCGGGTAGTCTGTACTGTATATTTGCTGTCGCTTTGTTTGAAATAGATCACACATTCCCGTCCCACAAGCTGATCTGTTTGTTCAGAATGGTTTACTTGTTGCAGTTGATAAGCTTTCTTGTAGAGAAACCATACAGCGAAAACAAAGAAAAGACCTACCAGAATACCGATAACATAACTTTGAATATCTGCGTTTCCTGCCAGGTACATATACCAGCCGAATCCGATTCCGAAGTGTGTGAGCCCCTTGAAGGAAACTACACTACTGATGTCAGCATCCACATCTACATCTGCGTCCAAATCTCCGAAGAAGATAGATAATACAAATTGGATAAGGAAAATACCTGTTGTGACGAGGGCGATGATGAGGAAAATAGTATGGCTCATAGTAATTCTGTGTTAATATAAAGTCTTTAGTTATAATACTCCAAATATACAGGTTTATAAGAGATAAACAAAGATTATCGATTAAAAAAATAAATAATTTCTATTCAGGAGATTATGATATACTCTTTGTCGTTTCTTCCAAAAATATCCCCAACCACTCAGCACTACTTTCACAAGCCGTCTCTGAGTGAGTTGAGGAACACAAACAAAACAAACAATATTTTGCATAGTTTATATAGGGGTACTAATACCTATATTAACTATATTCATTATTCTGTAGGGCAATCGAGGATAAGCATTGAATCTTCGCATGATGTAATGGAGCATTTCTCCAAAAGCATGTCGATATTGATTTCTATTTTGAACCGACCGCAGACATCTTGCACTCTGTGTTTGAAATCCGCAAAGCCTTTCAAAAATTTCTCTATCCGATTGGCAGACCGTTCATAGGCATACCAATGACCATTCTCTTCAAACAAATAGGCTTGACGCGTATTTGATGATTCCAGTAGCAAGATGTCTTTCGGTTCCATGATGTTTAGTTTTTTATATTAATTATTTTCATTGATAGTTCCGTTTGAGTCTGTTTCGATGATATTTCCATTCGCGTCTACATCAACGTCACGCACACAACGCAATGAGACATCGAACTCTTGACCGTCATCTAAAAATAGTATTCCTTGGTTAAAGCCAAAATATCTCTTGCTATTGTATTTCCATTCGGTTCTACTGTATGCTCTGTAAAATTTACCATCATTGTAGCAGACAAAGTCTTTATTCTGAGTGTACATAATCATGAATTCTCTTTGATTGGGTGTCCGCCATTTGCCTTTGTCACTTTCATTTTCATAGTAGCTGCTGCAGCTACTACGATGAAGATTATCTATGTCTACAAATTTTTTCCACTTTCCTTTTCCTTGGGCGGCTTTATGAAAATCAGCGGCCATTTGGAATGAGCTATACGGTTTGTTCGTATTGCTGAAGTTATCATGCAATCCCAATTCTCCGGAATCTAATTTTCCACGTATGTTTTTCTCGTCGAGTTGTGCCATGGTGAAAACACGTGTCTTCTCATTATATTTGAATGCGTTACTTACTTTTATGTCTTTATTTTCCGCATTGCTTGCATTCATGTCTAAATTCAGATTGCGGACACATCTAAGTTGCTTGGGCGAACCACCTGAATTGGGGGCATTCCTTGCTCCGATAGAAGCACCTTCGTCCGACCATAATTTCTGGTTATTGCTTAAAAGATATTGATATTGAGAGTCTCCTGTTTTAATACTGCCTACAGGATGGGAATCTGCATCGAACAATGGTGTAACCAGACTTTCTGCACCTAGATACATTCCCATTAATTGATCTCTGGCAGGCAGATACCATTTTAACTCTTCCGGATCAATAATGCCGTTATGGTTTTCATCTCTGTTGCGTGACAGGCAAGCTGACCAGCCATGTTTTTTGGATAGAGCGAAAGTGTAACCTTTTTCATTCGGTTCAGTCATATTTGCATGTGCGCTCCACTGCTTACCGGTGGTGCCTTGGGTGATATACCTGTATGTGTTATAAAAGCCATTGGATACGTCAAAACCTCCGATTATAGGTGCTGTATCAGCAGGTGTTCCGGTTTCATTAACATGCTCCATACCCAATGCATTTTTTTCTTCATTAAAGTTGACGGAGCTGTAATATGTCTGGATCGATCTTTGAGTAATCATATATTGGGCGTCTGCATAGCTGCTCTCCTTGTCATTGCTATAATCAGGTGAAAACAGTAATATGACTTCTCTGTTTTCCTTGTTTACAAAGTATCGCCAATAGGGCTGTTGCCAGTTTGCTCCTGCCGGCGGTGTATCATAATAATATTCATCTACGAAAATTGTGTAGTAGAATGTATCATTTTCACTTCCGGATTGCGTTTGGATATCGGCTGCCAGACCGAACAAATCAATCAGCCCTTCTCCGTTTTTCGGATATTCGGCTAATGTGGAATCATCGCTTGTACGTGCAAATCTAATCCATTTATAATCTCCGCCTGCGCGTTGATTGTTATTTGCCTTGTTATCAATCGAACCGAATGGTGTCTGTACCACGAAACTCAAATTCTCGGCGTCTTTCTTGGTCAGACCGATATTGAAACAATTGTAATGTGCATCTAATGTGTACACTTTGGTTTTGGCGTCTACTACATCTCCTTCCACGCCCGGACGCCTTTCGTCATTTTTCTGAACTTCTACACGAATATCTTCCGTATCGTTTATTTCGACATTATATATGTATTTTTTATTCCTCTCGCTTTTGAAGTTGCTAAAATCACTGGTTCCGCCTCCCAGGTGAATTGTATAAGTGACGTTGGCAATCTTTTTACCTGTAAGTGTTTCGCTGGTACTAGTCAGTTCCATATTAGCCTTAATTTCTACATAGGTAGCAAATGGCTCTACATATTTGTATGTTCCGGTATTTAGACCATTATCGTCCTTTACTTCCGCTTCTCTTTCTGCATAGCTTCCTAAGGAACGACCATTGTACATTTTCTCCTTTTTTCGGTTTTCAAGCATATAGAAATCGAAGGAACATGACTTCTCGTTTATTGTAACTTTGTGTTCCGCAATGCTTGTAGAATAATGGTTCTTATTTTTTTTTACTGCATCTTCTGTTTTCGCCAGTAAGTATGATTTCACAGGAACATTATATATTTTCCAACTGCTTAGTTCAAAAGAGGTCACTTTTGACTTTTCCCCTCCCCATGAAATATTGAAAGTGATGTGCGAATCCAAACGCTCCAACAAGATTTTTCCACTCAAAGCCCCACTTTTTTCCGGTATGGTGCATTCTCCTTCGCTAGTGCCTGTGTCGCCTGAGGCATTGGGGGTATATGCGCCACACATGACTAATGCCGCTTGTGTACGATCTACTTGTGCCGCATTCGTTTTTGAATTTAGCATGGCAGTGATATTCCTGAATTCCTCAAGGGTATTCACTTTGTCCAACTTCTTTTTCAAATTTCCGTCTCCACTCAACTGATTGCTGTTTGTATTGGCGGCAGCGAAAATATAACTTAATCCGCTTGTGGTTTCGATATTATTAAGGCCTCCGGTAGTCGTACTGTTCTGGTTTCCGTTGCTGGGAGTCAATTCATCGGAACTATAAAAACGTGTTCCTTCCTTTCTGTTGCCTTTGGCATCGAATATCAGTAGATATAAATCGTTGATTTGGAATTCTTCCTCATCGCGCAATCCCCGGGTGACTGTCGTTTTCATCTCCGGCACTGACAGGTTGAAGCTTACCGTTACTGGTATCCCTTCTTTCACACCGGTGTTTTTGATGATTTCATCTTCCTGGCAGGCAAAGAACAAAATGCCCGTTAATACAAGCACGAATGCTTGTTTGATGTATGCTGATATATTGATTTGCTTTCTCATATTCATTTCTCCTTAATTAAAAGCCGGTATATCCACAGTGACATATTCCCATTGTTTTACCTCATAAGTTAATGACGATGTGACTTTATCTACACTTGTGATATTGAACACATAAAGATGATTGCGGAGCGCATTGTAGGCTTTTCCGTTTGTGCTGAACTGTACAGTGTATGTTTTCTCTACTTCTCTCACTTTGGCATTGATGGTTAGACAGACTTTTTTGTCATTATTCGTTATTCCTATGTTTTTATGTTCGGGAATGTAGAACTTGTTTTCAAATTTGTTACCTTGATTTCCGCTCAATGTGCCCGAAGTGAGATACTCGGAAGCGCCCGCTATTGTCGAATTTGCAGGGATGGATGGTCCGTTACTCACGGTCGGTGCGCAATATCCTTTTGTATTATAGTTGTGCAACCGGATTTCAGTGATTTCGAAATTCTTTAATCCTGTCCCGTTTGCCACTGTCACGTTCACTTTGGCGACAGCACGTATCAAATCGAGGGCACCAAAATTGTTGCCTCCTGTTTTTATGTTATTAATAGTGCCCAGACCCCACATCGGAATCTCTTTTGACCAATCCTGTGTCTTATCAAAGTTGAAAGAAAGCTGTTTATACAAGGCGGCTTTATTTTGACCTTTAGTTATTTTGAAGTTATTGACTCCTTTGTTTTCGGCATTGGCAATTACTACAAATTCCATCGGTTTACTGCCGTCATAAGTTGCAGATAACTTTCCGTCTATATTCCGTTTTGTATCTCCGTCTTTGCCGTCAATCACGATATATTGAATCTCTTCCACAAATTGGTCATTTTGAAATGTATATATATGTAGGTTGTTTATGCTCCGCTCACTTTCCAGTCCCTCATTTTCACTCGCTCTTGTGGAAGGATTGGCAGGGAAAGTAAGCACAAAGTTTATATGTGCGTCTTTTACCAATATCTGTCCTTTGCTGTCTGTGAAATCTTCCATCACTCCGTCTGTGGTACACGAAGCTATCATAATGCAGAGGATAGTCAGTAAATAATATGTCGGATTAAAACATTTCATCTTTTTTCTTTTCGTTCCAGTTAAAGCTCGATGTCATTGATTTGGATAATCCAATCGTTGATATCAATTACTGTTTTGATTAGTGCCAGTTTTTCGTCTACAAAAATAATCATACTGTAAGCGTCTTCACGATCCAGATACTCTTGAAGAGTATAGTGGCGGTCTTTGTATTTCTCCAGTTGGAGTTTTTCCAGATACTTCACCAAATTGGATACGTGAAATAATGTCTCTTGTGTCTTCGAATTCTTGATTGTCAACTCGGGAGTTTTATCCGCCATAAGTCTTGCTACGCTTATTTCGCTGGCAACTGATTTGTATTCTTCGGCCGGTTCGCCGGCTTCGCTGAATGCTCTGCTGCTAACTGTTTCCAGTTCTACGACGAAAGGCTTATACGTTAGTAGATTATCGTCCAACAGTGAGTTGTCATAATTCATATATCCGTTGTCGTCATAGATTTCACATTTGAATGTTTCTGTGGTCAAGGCTCTGGTTACCGGTCTGCCGGACTGGTTGACTTGCGCTACGACAATCCGGATGTTATTGGTGTTCTTCACTAAAGATACTGTGCTTACTTGCTGTCTTCCGCTGCGGGTGGTGGGAGCGCTTGTCACTTCACCATGCCAAAGCGAGTGTAGTTCCTGTTCTACTATATAATTTCCTTTTTCTTCTTCTGATGCAGAGCGTGTTGCTGCTTTACGCAAAGTCTTTACTTTTAACTCTTCAATCTGCGATTGTTGCGGATATAATAACGGCACTGCGAATGATTCATCATTAAGTCCGGCCCATGCAATGAGATGATACTTTGATGGGTCAATGTCTACTTTCATAGAATAATTTCCCTCCCCAAACTGTTCTCCTTGATCTGTTTTTTGATAAACAAGATTTTCATTCTCATCAAAAGCGTAAAGTGTTACTGTTCTTACTTGTTGGGCGAAAACGTCTACTTCCTCCATATTATAGTCATATTTGAACTTGACACAGTATTCAATGCTACAATCGCCATCATCGTAATTTAATACGGAGTCGCAAGATGTGATTGCACCACCCAATAGTGTGAGCAACAATAACTTGTTGGCTTTTTCTTGTATGGCGGTTAATATTCGTTTCATTCTTTTTTATTTTTGCTTTTGAGATACTATTGTTTTGCTTGAAAGTGATGCATTGTCTTTTTCCGGTAATTGGTGAAAAATGTATCGGGGAGAGGAAAAAGATTCTCCCCGATACTTGGTCTGATTTTTATTATAGTTCGATATTGTTAATCTGAACTTCCCAAGGTTGGATTTTTGCTTCGATAATTAACTTGGCAGTTGTTTCTTCAGGTTCCAATGCAGGGGTAGGAGTACCTAATTTAGTAACATTTGAAACAGTCAACTGATACCAGTTGTTGCGTACAATCGTTTGGCTTGAACCTGCTGTTGTTGCTGTCTCAATCGGAGCTTCGTAATAGCAAATACCGCCATCATATTTCTTGATGCTGTGGTTTGCCAAATATTCATTGTCATTTTTTTTATTGTCATCCCACTCAACACCTGAATATGCCGCTTTTAAAGCCTCCCAATTTTTGTATACACGTAATTCAGTCTTATTTTCATCGGTGTATACGGCTCTGATATAGAATGTTTCATTGGCTACTTCTTCATCGAAATAAACTTGTGCTTTGTAGTGTACACGTGTCGGATTTGCTGGATTGGAGTTTTCAAGACAGTATGTAACTCCTGTTTCATTCCATCTGTAAGAACCATCGTTTGCTTCTCCGCCTTGGGTAATATATGGTTGCAAGAAAAGGCTACTAAAAGTGTTTGCTTGTGGCAATACATATGAATCTGTAGTCAGATTGGAGTATGAATGATTGAGGAGTTTAACCCCAATTTTTGTTGTACCGCCAGTAAAAGTCAATCCGGATTTTGTTATTGGGAAAAGCTTCGTGTTAACAGTTTTTTCATCCAATTTTGCGGCTACGCGGCTAACTTCGATTGTAGCGGTATTAGCCTCCTCTTTAGCTTCGATATCCATGCTAATTTTTCCGCTCATTAAGAAACTCTTGTTTTTTGCCACATCCTTGTCGATATATGCTAACGTACTATTTCCTGTAAATTTGGAATGGTCCCCGACTGCCAATTGGTCTAAATTAGTTGTTGGGGTGATATTTAAACCTGTTGGGGGATTTACGAAAGCGTACACTTTTACATTAGTACCTGCTGTTACAGCAAATTCCTTTGTTGTAGCAATTTTAGTTTGTCCCTCTTCTTTTGTGATTTCTAAGTCTTTTATGATAACACGTGGTGCACTATCTCCATAATCTAATACGGCTGTGATTTTTGTTGCGCCATATTCTAGATCAGTACCTGCATCGGAGTCGCCCTGAGTTACGCTTCTTGTACCATTTGTTTCATTGAATGAAAACAATATTCTCATTTTCGCCTGTTCCCCAGTTGAATTTTGGTTGTTTTGGTTTGCAAACTCGTCTTCATTGCTGCAAGCTGTCATGGCAACTATTGCCAAACTTGCTAATAACAAATTCTTTACTTTCATGTTGATTTAATATTTTAATTGTGATGTAATAGTTCTTTTTGATGGAGTTCGTTTGTTTTGTTAAACACATCATATTATTCTCTTTTCTGAATTTGGAAGTTCTTATATATAAGAAGAGAAAGGATTAACTTCCTGTGAAATAAGTTTGGTTCATTTTTATAAGTTATGTTTCTTTTATTTGTTTATTATCAAGAACTCTTTAGTTCTTTATTGACACTGCAAAGGTATAAGAGAAATGTAAAAGTGCTCATTGGTATTTGTTTCAATTTTATGATGCTTTTTTTTAGATGGTAAATTAATCGTTTTGTGAATGATAATCGGTTGTTGTGAATGAATTGCCGTCTTTTTTATTATTTTGCCATTGTTGAATGCTGAACGCGTGTTGTCATTATTTGTAGTCTTGTGGTATGAATGTACAACTATATAAAGTGGCGTGAAGAATTTGCATATTGCTGAGATTAAAAAAAACGCATAACCTTCACAGGCTATGCGTTTAGATTCATTATGGGGTTAAAATGAGTAAGGAGTATAATAGTTTTTGTACGTGTTTTTTGTTTATTGTCTAGGGTAGTTTTTTTTCTTCTTCAATTCTTTCAGGTTCGCATTTGCTTGTACGGATAAACCAGCTTCTTTGGCTGCGTTAAAATATTTTTCTGCTGTGTCCAAGTCATCTTCCAGCATAGCGATGACTCCAAGGTTATTAAGTGTTTCGGCGGCTTTCGGATCAGCTTTGCTCAAATGTTTTTTTGCATCACTTGTATCACCACCTTTTTGAATTTCCATTGCGGCAGCATTTAAGTTAGCAATTGGGTCATCCGGAAACATGGTAGCGGCTACCAGAAAAGCATGATTGAACTCTTCGCTTCCAGGCTCATAGCTCTGTGCAACCAGATAGATTTCTTGCAAACTCAACAATTGCGGACGTTTATTGATAATCTCTTTCGATTCCTCGAGATTGAACCCGCGTACTGTGTAATTGACCGTGTAATCAGAGTGACGAAGTGCCGGATAACATTCGTCCAGTATATATTGGTATCCTTGCGCACCCGCTAGTTTGGCTATGGCATGTTCTTTTTTGTCAATATCCATCTTTTCTTCATTCATCAAACGAAGAATTTCATCTTTCTTATCCAATGATGATGCAGCGACAAACTTGCGGAACCCTTCCCAGTCTTCCGGAGTAGATTCTGAAACAATCAGATTTTTGTCGAAGTTGTAATAACTGGTAACGTAATCAACCAATGCTTGTGTACGTCCTTTTGCTAAGCGGGTGTTGTTGGCATAACCTCCTTCGGGAGACGCGTAACCATGAATCTTGATGCTGGTAAGTGTCGTGTTCTTATCGTTGCGTACCGTGTCTATTGTTGCACGTATCTTAGCCAATTCGATTGTGTTGCGACGGTATTCAGTATAAATAATATATTTGTTAACTGGAAAGTCCAAATAGGCGCTTCCTTCTACTGCACGGTGCTTTACACCTTCAGCTTGTGGAGTGATGTAGGCTATGGAAGGTTGTAGCTTTAGCGGTGCAATGTTCAATTGAGTGATTAATTCACCACTGTTCTCCTCCAATATGTCGCAGCAACCGCATACATCAATATTTAATTTCATATTTGCCGTGCGCATCCATGCTTCAAACGGCATCTGTATCAGGTAGCTTATTTTTTGTTCTTCGTTTTGTTTACGGCGGACCACTGTATAGGTGTTTTCGAAGTCTGTATGATTGCGTTGGTTGACTATATCTCGTTTACGCCCGTACACTACAATGGATGGCAATATTTTTGTTTTTCCGTCCGCCTCTAAAAACGGGGTGAGCGTGGCTACATTATTCGAAGTGATTTTAAGGTTTTCCCGTAAAATAATATCCAGATTAATAGTCAATCGATTGTCGTCACTGCGTGTGATAGATTCTTTGTCTATACGCACTTGGTTTTTATACAGAGTCTGCGCTCCGCTCAATACGGGTAACAGGCAGAAGAGTATGCATAGAATCTTTTTCATATTTGTTTTGTTTTAGAATAAATAAATTAAGCTGACGGCGGCTTTGGTGGGCCCTACGTAATTCTTATGTCCTTCCGACACTTTTTCGCCGCAGGTCATACACTCGAACTGTTCGTACTTGACACGTGCATAGCCCACACCAATATTTCCTTCCAGATTCCAGTGCTTGCCTAAAATCCATTGGTAGCCATAAGAAATACCTGCTCCGTAGAAGTTTCCTTTGAAGCGATGGTCTGTAAGTTCAGGCCAAATTCCCCAAGGCATATCAATGGCGGCGGCCTGATAGACACCACCGTGAATGTGGAATCCCATGAAATGTCCGTTGAACTTGTCACAAAGCCAATAACGAAGTTCGGGTTGGATGGCGAGCATCTTCATCATTTTTTGCTCTTTATATTTCCATGGATTATAATTGGCATATAAATCCAAGGTTAATTTCTTACTTAAGCCGATTTCGGCTCCAAGGTTGATGATTTTCATCGCGTCCATTACAACATTGGTTTTAACTCCGACTACCTGACTATATAATAAGGTAGAAGTGAATATAGTAACGAACAAAAACAAAATTCTTTTCTTTTTCATCGTATGATGGGTTTTGTTTGTTGACATGCAAAGATACCTGTTATTTGAATTGGCGTTAATTGGTGGATTCATCTTTCTTTGATTGCTTTTTGATGAAAATAAATAAGTAGAGTGGTGTTTAGTTTCTTAATGGTTGGTATGTAATTCGGTGTTTGTGGGTTGTGTTTTAGTCATTTCATTTGAATGATAAAAATATAAATCGCGTTTCTGATACTTGTACAACCTGTTTAATTACTTGAGTAGACTGTGTTTTCTCTGTTAAAGAGTGGTAAATCGTTCATTTTTCTTTTGGAAAAGTTTTCCTTCTTGAATAAAACGCCTATGTTTGTATCAACAAGAAACGCACTATAGTGTTAGTGATAGTGAAACAGTGATTTTAGATTCCCTCCTGAGGAACGCAAACGAACAAACGGAAAACAATGTGAAATGTAAATGGTTGGCAGAAGTAAGAAATTGCAAACCGATAAAAAATAGGAGGAATTATTATGAAAGCAATGAATCTCTTTTTCGTATGTGTGGTCGTATTGACTTTTGCAGCATGTTCCAATGCTGAAGATGATCGTTTTGAAGAAAACTCTTCAACTTTTGAACTCATAAAATCTTTATATGGTATCGAATCTGTAAGTAATGTAGCAGATGCGGGTAATGTTCCTACTGTTACGGCAGAAGAGATGGAAGGTGTATTGGAGGCTCTTCGGCAGAATGGCAATATCACTCATGAATGTAAATCAGAAAATGTTGAGGGATATTTTGGAGAAGGTGGTGACAGGCAATCTGTGAAGATGATTGCCGAATATCAGGCACATACGAGGGCAGGTGCTTACTTGGAGGAGTTTGCATTGTGTGTTTCTTTGAATTTTAATGTTGATAAAAACACTGTGTATTATATCGGAACTACCTATTCTTCTTCTGCCGATTTGTTCATTTGGAAAGGTTACGGGGCTTCTTTGTCAACTACGGCTGGTGGCGGAAATGTATTCACGGCTATTACTCATCTTTATTTTCGTGTAAGCGATCAGGAAAATTGCCTGGTTAAAGTTCCGGTAGATTTTAAGGGAAACTATAATTTCAATACCGGTTGCGGAACTTATAATTTCGCCCTTTCTCATTGTCGTAAATAATTTAATGAAAAAGATTTGAATGGATACGTAATTGCTATCCATAATATAGAGGAACCAAACAACAAACATGGGTTACTTGAGGGGGATATAGTTAACAAAACAAACGATGGAAGGCCCGCTGACTTGTAAAAAAGTTGGCGGGTTTTTGTTCTATTGTGAATTATTTTTAAAAATAAGTGATATATAGTTTAGTCATAATATTATTCAATACCTTTATCGTCTATATCACATGAACAAAATGTAATTAAAATATGCGAAAGGTTTGCTTACTCTTATTGTTGTTGTCTCGATTTATTGTCGCCTATTCTATAGATACTCATTGGGATTTGATACCGGCGGTCATCAAAAATGAAGTTGGAAATAATACTATATATGATATATGTTATGGGAGCGACGGGTTTATGTGGCTTTCTACAGATAAAGGAATTACCCGTTATGACGGATTCCGGTTTCGGGATTATCCTTTAATAATGAGTACGGATTCTCTTTTCATGTCTCTTCATCAAACTGTGAAATCTCTTCGTGAAGGTCCTGACGGACTGTATTACGCATTGCTGTTTCAGGGTGGAGTAATCTGCTTTGATTCTGCAAGTGAAAAGTTTTTGCCATTGAGCTTTGATAAATCTTTCAAGTTGGAAGAGGTGTCGGATTTTTGTTGGAATGGTGGAAAGTTGTATTTGGCTACTTTACAAGGATTGTATGAAACTTCAGTTTCCCGCAAAACAGAAAAAGAAGGTGATTTTATATATTGTGTGTTAAGTCCGCAGCCTTTAGTGAAAGGAAAGATTGTTGACTTATATACAGACGGAAAGGATCATCTGTATTTTTCTGTAGATGAGAAAAAGGTGATGTCTTATGATATTGCTACGAAGAAGAGTTCTTTGATTAAAGAGTATAATGTAGTCAACAGATTGTTTTTGCAACATGGTTACTTATGGATTTGCGGGTTATGGAACGATATTGTGTGTCATGACTTGAAGACACATAAAGAACAAGTGATTTCAATAAATAAGGTTTTTCGGACCGAATATTTCAAAGCATACATTACAGATTTAGTCTTTAAAAATCACAAGACTTTTTATTTGACCACTTGGGACGGATTGTTTAAACTGAGTTTTGAAAATGAAAATTTATGTGAAAGTCCGTTTACATTAACTCATTTGAGCGGGAATGTAGAAGCATTTCGACCGGATATTGAAAATAGGATGACTAGCCTGTTGTGGGATGAGCAGCAACAGATTTTATGGGCAGGTACTTTTGGTGGTGGAATTGTAAAATTTGATATTAGTAATAGTATATATAGTCGGGTGCAGCAAAGGTTTGAATCCAGAATAAGTGGGATGATTGAGGATGCCAGGGGATATATTTGGGTGGCGATGTCCGACGGAGGTATTATGAAGAGTTTCGAACCTGGACTTTCTGTACATACACGGTTTGAACCTTGGGAGAAGGCATCCGTATATTCCGGACGTTGCACTATATTTAAATGCAAAGGCGGGCAGATTTGGCTGGGAGGTAGGCATGGAGAAGTTATTCTTATTCATCCGGTAACGGAAAAGGTGGAGTATTTTCATCTGCAGACGAGTGACGGAAAAGATATACATGCAGCTATTCAGTGTTTCTGTCAGGATTCGCGGAACCGCTTATGGATAGGTACTTCGGAAGGATTGATGCGGTTTGATCCTAAAACACGGGCATATAAAAAGATAAATCTTCCTGTCGGAATAGAGAACATATTTGCCATGAAAGAGGATAAGGAAGGTAATATTTGGATTGGTACGAATAAAGGGCTGAAAAGAATTCATACAGAAGATGACTTGGTTCGGGTGGAAGGAAACTATGAAAAAGAGAATGGATTTGCGGAAACGGCTGTACGAACTATCTATGTGAATAACTACAATCAGATTTATGCTGCTTATCTCAATCTCGTTGTCTGTATTGACGGAAGAAAGAAAGATAAGATCGAATCGGTATATACTTTGCAAAACGGATTGCCGAACGGGCATGTTAGTTGCATGGTGGATGATTATATGGGTAGTATATGGGCAGGGAATAATGTGGGAATCATAACGATTCGCAATGGGCAGGAAGCTTTCTATAATTATTTGTTGATAGGTAATTGCAATTCAGTGTGTCGTCTGAACGATGGGCGGTTGTTATGGGCAAGTTCCAGGGGATTGATTTTCTTTGATCCGGCGGCTGTAAAAGCAACAAAAAGGAAGAAGCGGGTGATGCTGACAGATATAAAGGTGAATGGAGAAATAATTCTAGCGGGAGAAAAGAGGAATGGACAGGTGATTCTTTCCGGAGCCCCGGAAAAGCAGGAAAAACTGCTCTTTTCGAGCCGGAACAATAGTTTTCATTTATATTTTTCGGATTTACGCTATGGGATGGCACAACGCAAAATTGCTTATCGTTTGCTTCCTGTAGATACGAACTGGAAGATGCTGCCACTTGAGGAGGGGTTATGGTATAAAGGACTGGCTGCCGGAAAATATACGTTGCAAGCGAAACTTGCATTTCCGGATGGGAAGGAAGGCGAGGTGTATCAGATAGATGTGGTGGTGAAAAGCAAGTGGTATTGCACTGTGTGGGCGTATATAGGGTATGTGTTGTTGACAGTTTTGCTCTGTTGGTTTCTTTATGCTTATAATAAAAAGAAAGAACAGCACAAACAACTACGTCGTGACAAGGAGATGATGTTACGGGAAAATTTGAATCTGGAAAGAATGAAGCAGGAGCAGAAGCGTGAGAAAGAGGTTATGAGAAAACGTTTGCTGATGTTGTTTGTACAGGATTTGCGCACTCCTCTTTCGTTGATTTTTGCTCCGTTGAAAGATTTGCATAGTAAGTTTAAGGGGCAGAATCCATCCTTGCAGGTAGCATATCGGAATGCACTCCGTATGTTGGACGCCTGCGACCAGCTGTCAGCTATTTATGGATCGGAAGGATTGACTGTAAAACTGGAAGTTGCTTCATATCCGGTAGAAAAGATTATTGATAGTAACCTTTTTAAGATTCGCGAACTGCTGAAAATTTATCCTATAGATTTCCATTACGAGATAAGGATCAGGAAAGAACTGGAATTTTATGTGGATGAAAAGAAAGTAGAATTTATTATCCATAATCTGTTGACCAATGCTTTCACTCATACGAATTATACAGGTGCTGTCTCTTTCTCTATATATGAAACGGTACGGGATAATTTGACTTACGTCAGTTTAATGGTGGTGGATGATGGAAAGAACAAAGTAAGAACACTTGAGCAGCAACTGAATGAAGATGAATTGTCGGATAATGAACTGTCTACCACACAACTGGGATTTTCCACTGTGCAGCAGATGGTTAATGCACATCACGGCATGATCTCTTTTGAAAGTTCAGAGGGAAAAGGTACGAAAGTTACGATGCATCTTCCCATTGATAAATCTGTCTTTGAAAATGATCCAAATGTTTTGTTTGTTGATCCGAAAGAGTTGATGGAGCCGGACACTGTACTGGTGGGAGAGACGGAATTGGAATTACAGGCAGATAGTGAATTGACACCGGATATATCGGAATCAGGGATGCCGCCACAGCCTGTTGACACGGAAATAGAACGGTTACAATCTGCTGATATTAGTAAGAAAACAATCTTGATTGTAGAAGATCATAACGATATTCGTGTGTATCTGAAAGTGTTGTTGGGTAAAGAATATAACCTGTTGATGGCAACAAACGGACAGGAGGGAGTTGACATGGCAATGAAAGAACTTCCTGATTTGATACTCTGTGATGTGATGATGCCGGTGAAAGATGGGTTTGAGTGTTGTCGTGAAGTGAAAGAAGGGCTCGAAACCTGTGGTATTCCCTTAATTATGTTGACGGCGAAGGTGGAAGATGAAGATATTATCCATGGATTGGAGTTGGGAGCGGACGACTACCTATTAAAACCTTTTACTCCCAGTATCTTAATGGCGAAAGTGCGTAATTTGATAAATGGGCGCCAGGCATTGAAGCGGATCTATTCTCAATTATTTATGTTACCAGAAAAAGATGCAGTTGAGACTGGTGATGCAACAGAACAGGTGATAGAGGAAGTGAAAAAGGAAGATCCGTTTATTAGTTCTGTTATTAAAATTGTTGAGGAAAATATTTGTGAGGCTGATTTTAGTGTGAAGAAACTAGCATCAGAATTGAATATGAGCCAGCCAACTCTTTACAGAAAAGTGAAACAAAGTACTGATTATACCATCATTGAACTTATCAGAGGGGTACGTATGCGTCGTGCCGGTGTGTTGTTGAAAACAAAACAATATGCAGTTCAGGAAGTAGCTGAAATGGTTGGATATAATGATATCCCGACTTTCCGTAAACATTTTGTAGATGCATTTGGCACTACACCTTCTACTTATGAATAAAAAAATGACTATTTTTGCACATGAAAACCCTAAAAAGAGGAATTAGCGTGCAAAGGTATTTTATTTATTTGGCTTACGACGGGACCAACTATCACGGTTGGCAGATTCAACCGAACGGGATTAGCGTGCAGGAATGTCTGATGAAAGCATTGTCTACCTTTCTTCGTCGCGAAATAGAAGTAATAGGAGCAGGGCGGACAGATGCGGGGGTACATGCCTCTCTGATGGTTGCTCATTTTGACTATGATGAGCCGTTGGATACAGCCTCTGTCGCCGATAAATTAAACCGTTTGCTGCCTCCCGATATTTCCATATATCAAGTTCGCCAGGTCCGGGAAGATGCGCATGCACGTTTTGATGCAACTGCGCGAACTTACAAGTATTATGTAACGACATCGAAATATCCTTTTAATCGGCAATATCGTTGGCGAGTTTATAATCAGTTGGATTATGAACGTATGAACGAAGCTGCACGTACCCTTTTTGAGTATACTGACTTTACGAGCTTCAGCAAACTTCATACAGATGTGAAGACCAATATCTGCCATATCACTCATGCCGAATGGACCCAGGAAGATGATGCTACGTGGGTGTTTACCATCCGTGCCGACCGTTTCCTGAGAAATATGGTGCGAGCCATCGTAGGTACGCTGATTGAAGTGGGACGGGGGAAACTTACTGTTGAAGGCTTCCGGCGGGTTATCGAACAACAAGACCGTTGCAAAGCCGGGACATCTGCTCCGGGGCAAGCCCTGTTTTTGGTAAATGTGGAATATCCCGAAAGTATATTTGAATAATAAATAATAAATATTCTCATGTGGTTATTATTAGCATTTCTCTCGGCTACTTTGCTGGGCTTTTATGATGTATTCAAGAAGAAATCGTTGAAAGATAATGCGGTACTTCCCGTTTTGTTTCTAAATACATTTTTTTCCAGTCTCATCTTTCTGCCGTTTATCCTGATATCCGTATATAAACCGGATTTGTTGGGAGGAACGATATTTAATGTTCCTGTTGTTGGTTGGGAACAGCATAAATATATTATTATCAAGTCGTTCATTGTATTATCTTCGTGGATATTCGGATATTTCGGAATGAAACATCTGCCTTTAACCATAGTGGGGCCTATCAACGCCACCCGTCCGGTGATGGTGCTCGTGGGGGCGATGCTGGTATTTGGCGAACGGTTGAATCTCTATCAATGGATCGGGGTAATGCTGGCCATTGTCTCTTTCTTTATGTTAAGTCGTTCGGGGAAGAAAGAAGGAATTGATTTTAAGCATAACAAATGGATATTCTTTATTGTGCTGGCTGCCATTACAGGTGCTATCAGCGGATTGTATGACAAGTATCTGATGAAGTCTCTGAATCCGATGCTGGTACAATCCTGGTATAATGTTTATCAGGTGTTTATTATGTGTCCTATTCTGTTATTGCTTTGGTGGCCTAAAAGAAAGTCTACCACCCCGTTTCGCTGGGACTGGACGATTATCCTGATTTCTATCTTCCTTTCGGCTGCCGATTTCGTTTACTTTTACGCATTGAGCTATGACGATTCCATGATTTCCATTGTTTCGATGGTCCGTCGGGGAAGTGTAGTAGTCTCTTTCACTTTCGGTGCACTTCTCTTCCGTGAAAAGAATTTAAAAAGCAAAGCGATTGACCTTATACTGGTGTTAATCGGAATGATATTCTTATATTTGGGGTCTAAAAATTAAAACAGTTACACAAAATCTGTTTGTCACAGGTTAAATAAGATAGATATGAAAATAAATAAACTTGTAATCACTATATTCTTTTCTGCTGTCGGGCTCTTTGTTTCGACTGATCTTTGGGCACAAGAAGCCAAAACGCTGTTTGTGAATATGCCGGATTCTCTAAGCCCGTTACTTACCAAAGTGAACCGGGAAGATTGTATTGACTTCCTGGAAAGTAAGATGAAAGCGCAAGTAGAGAATCGTTTCGGCAAGAAGTCGGAGATGACTGATTTAAGTAAAGATTATATCCGTATGCAGATGTCTTCTCAATCTATCTGGCAGATGAAAGTGTTGGCTTTGAATGACTCTACGAACGTGATCTGTACAGTCTCTACAGCTTGTGCACCTGCCTGCGACAGCAGCATCCGTTTCTATACAGATGACTGGAAACCGCTTACAGCATCTCTCTTTATTACCCTGCCTGTGATGGGCGACTTTCTGAATACGCCGGATTCGGCAAGTGTTTATGAGTTTGACGAAGCACGCCGTTCGGCAGATATATTATTGATGAAAGCCGATTTTAATAAAGAAAATACAGAATTGACTGTTACATTGACTACTCCCGACTATATGTCAAAAGAGACGGCAGAGAAACTGAAACCATTTCTCCACCGTCCGATTGTTTATCATTGGAAGAATGGAGTCTTTACTAAATAGATAATTCTCCATTCTCTGTTTTCCTCTATTCTCAACTCTTTAAGCATTCGTTAATGAACGCTGTCATTTCCGGTGTGTTGGCTTCCACACTTTGAAGCAATTTGAATTGTGCTTTAGTACGAACCAAATTATGTTCCGGATATTTGATTTTATAATAAGTATCTCCATTGATATAGTCTGCCAAGAACCGTACACACTGCATGTATGGGAATAAAGCGGCTGCATAAGGGAGATTCTCTATCTCAATTGGAGTCAGGAATGATTTGGCTCCTTTCAGATAGCCTTTGGTAAACGCTTTGAATATTTCCATATTGAAGTTTACACGATCAAGGTCTTTATCGTCCTCATCACCCGTGTTGGCGCCTGTACGAAGGAAATCGCCATAATCGGAGAAGACAAAGCTGGGCATTACCGTATCCAGGTCGATGACACAAAGCACTTTACCATCCTCGTCGAACATCATGTTATTTACTTTCGTATCGCAGTGGCAAACACGTTTGGGGAGTTTTCCTTCACGATATAAACGTTCTGCTTTACACATTTCATCTGCACGCTTCTCTATTTCATCCAGATAGTATTTCACTTCCGATACCCGTCCGGCAGCATCTTTCGCAACAGCTTCACGTAGTTGTTTGAGGCGGAACTCCATGTTGTGGAAGTCAGGTATGGTTTCACCCAATGTTTCCGGAATATCGGCCAACATAGCTTGGAAGTTACCAAAAGCTTCTCCAGCATAATTTGAATATTCGGGATTCACCGTCTCATACGTTTTGGCGCGTGGGATGAATACCATCACACGCCAGTAGCTATCACCGTCGAACCAATATGCTTTACCCTCTTCTGTTTCGAGGAAACTCAAAACCTTGCGTTCTATATCCGATTCTCCTGCCTCCGTTAGTTTCTTGCGAATATGATTGGTGACAGCGGTAATATTGGATTGAAGCATCTCTACATTCTGAAAAATGGCATGATTGATGCGTTGCAAAACGTAGTCGGGAGCATCTGCTTCTTTGGTGTTTACTTTGTAAGTGTCGTTAATAAGTCCTGTACCCAAAGGTTTGATTTCTTCTATCGTACCTTGGACTTTAAAATTAGCTACAATGCTAGATAAATCTTTCATGGGTTTTTTCTTTAAAAATTTATACTAAGGTTATCGATAATCGTATTTAGCCGCCTCGTTGGCCTGATTAGCCGAGCGAACAGGTACTAATGTGAAGCCCCAATGGTAATCACGATTAGCCGGGATTTGGTGGAAAGGTTCCGGGCGTGCACCCCAACTGTCATATCCGCCTACACCTTGTTGCTTCATGTCCACACAAACCTCTACGAAATCTCTCGGAACGATGTCATTAACATGATGCATTCTCCGCAATACATTACGGGCGGCATTCTCATCATGATTGGCAACTTCTTCCGGACTAAAGTTATTCCATTGGTAAGGGTGGGGCAGAGCCTCTTCAGAGTCAAAATCTTCGATAGAGTTGCGCAAGGCATTGAAACCGATCGTACTGTCGGCTACCAAAACCAGGCCGTTTCCTTTGGTGGGAGATAAAGCGATCCAACGGGTATCGGTGTGATGCCCGTTTTCCTGTGGACGTACATAGTTGAAGTACATTTTATCTGCTGTTGTCTTATATACGCCAACAAGAGTTCCATGATTACGGTCGATATAGTTCTCTTCCGGACCACGGCCAAAGTATTGTACATTGTTCATCTGTGCCGGTAAGCGGAAACGAACACCGATACGGGGAACTTCCAGTTTGGAAGCGGCCTTGCGGGCAGCGTCACTTCCGGGAGTAAACGTTGCCATGCGGGTAGCTTCGGAAACTTCAGTTTCTGTTGCCTGCATATCTGTTGACGTGAATTTGGCATTTACATTGACTACTCCGTTCGGATAGATTTTGTATGTGACAACGTACAAGTTGCCGGCAGCCAATAAGTAGGTCACATGTAAGGAAACTACCTTATTCTCTGTCATCATGGTTGCATCCGTTACGTGGAAGTTTTTGCTTGATTGCTTCCATACCTGTAAACGTTTAGGAGCGCCATTACCATAATCATTATCATTAGGAGCACGCCAGAAGTTAGGCTGAATACCAAATCCGTCTTTGAAATATTCTGTGCCGTCCACTTTATACGAGGTAACTAATCCGCTATTCTTGTTGAATACAAAATTCACTTTGGAAGAAGAAACGATTAGCTCATCTCCTTGAGTCGTTGTTTTCAGTGCCGGACCGTTTGCTTTATAAATAGCTTTCTCTGCCTGGATAGGAAGCTGGAACTGGTCGTATGCTATTTCATATCCTGTTGGAATCAGCGGTTCAGGGGCTGTGGTTGTCACGCTGAAGTTTACAAAATATTCCACTCCTGGTTGGGCTTTCAAGCCGTTTACCGGTACGGTGAATTCTTTGGATGCCTGCGGAGCAATATCCAAAGATACTTTTCCACCTTTTATAGTCTTTCCGTTAGCGAGTACGCTATAGTGAATCTGATACTTTTTCAGATTGGTGAAATAGAAACGGTTGGTGATTTTGAATATGCCGGCTGCGGCATCTACTGCCTCAAAGCCTACATTCTGATGTACATATTTCACTTCAGCCATTGCAGGATGCGGACCACGATCCGGATTGACAAGACCGTTGCAGAGGAAGTTGCCATCGCTCGGCGCGTCTACACCGAAGTCACCTCCGTAAGCCCAGTATTCTCTTCCATTCTCATCTTTCTGGAGAAGACCTTGGTCTACCCAGTCCCAGATATATCCACCCTGGAGGTTCGGATATTTGTAAATCGCCTGCCATTGTCCCCACAGGTTTCCGGTGGAGTTTCCCATTGCGTGTGCATATTCGGAAGGAGCTACAGGGCGGTCGCTGCCGTTCTTTCCTGTATTTTCCAGCCAGTCGGCACCCGGATATTGCGGAACATACATATCGGAGTTCCATTCCCATTGAGCACGCTCATAGTTGACCGGACGATTCATCAGCTCTTTGTCAGCCTCTTTCAGCCACAAGTAAGTCTGATAGAAATTATATCCGTTTCCGGCTTCATTTCCCAACGACCAGAAGGTGACGCTCGGATAGTTCTTGTTGCGTTCGAACATATTGATGGTACGGTCCATGTGTGGTTTCAGCCATTCGGGATTGTTACCCAATGAACCGCCCTTCCGAAGATCGTAATACATTCCGTGGCTTTCGACATTGGCTTCATCGTACACATAAAGACCGTATTCATCGCAAAGTTCGTAGAAACGGCGGTCTTGCGGATAGTGGCAAAGGCGTACGCTGTTCAGGTTATGTTGCTTCATAAGCTCGAAGTCACGACGCATTAACTCTTCTGTTACATAATGACCTGTTGACGGGTTGTGTTCGTGGATATTTACCCCTTTCAGTTTTAGTGGCTGACCATTGATGAACAGGCAAACGTATGGTTTTCCGTTAGCAGCTTTTTGTTCGATAAGTTTGATTTCAATACGGCGGAATCCTACATTAAAAGGAATAATCTCATTTATTTTGCCATTCTCTTTGACGGTCATCAGTAGTTTGTACAGATTCGGATGTTCGGATGTCCATGTATTGACATCTGCCAGTTTCTTATCGAAAGAAAGTGTACGTACTTCGTCCGATGGGATATAGGCGGTCTTCTCTTCAGTAGAGATTACTTTTCCCTGTGCATCCAATAGCTCATAAACTAATGTAAGATTAGTTGCTGCCTTCTCGTGATTTCTCAAATCGACATTCAAGCTGAAGATTCCATTCTTGTAGCTGTCATCCAGGGTAGACTTCACCCGGAAATCTTTGAGGGCTGCTTTAGGTTGTGAATATAGATAAACATCGCGTTCAATACCGCTCATGCGCCAGAAGTCCTGACATTCCAGATAGGAACCAGTGCTCCAACGGAAGATTTTAACGGTAAGCACGTTCTTGCCGGGCTTCACATAGTTGTTAATAAGAAACTCTGCCGGATTTTTGGAGTCTTCGCTATATCCAACTTCTTGCCCGTTGATATATACATATACGCCGGACTTGGCTCCTGCCAGATGCAGGTAGATATCCCGTCCGTCCCAATCTGCCGGAATATCAATATCCCGACGGTAAACTCCCACCGGATTCGCTTCGGGAAGAGCCGGGGGTTGCGGATTGCGTGGCTTGAATTCATAACCATGATTGGTGTAGATGGCTATTCCGTGTCCTTGTACTTCCCAGTTGCCGGGTACCTGAATATCATTCCACGAATCTGTATT